>Ga0209648_10002454_pt1 | contig 15375 bp, 12 predicted proteins | sample GraSoi2013_115cm_FD_185830 | JGI IMG/M metagenome (GOLD analysis project Ga0209648, IMG submission 185830) | Grasslands soil microbial communities from the Angelo Coastal Reserve, California, USA - Sample 9_17_2013_115cm (SPAdes) (version 2) | ecosystem: Environmental > Terrestrial > Soil >...
CCCGCCGGGGCGACCATTCCGTAGACGCTCGAAATGTTCACGATGTGCGCGCGCTTCTCCCGCTTCAGCATTGGCAAGAAATACTTCACACCATAAACCGTGCCCCAGAAATTGATGTTCATCAGCAAGCGAAAATCATCCAGTGAAACTTCTTCAAAATCGCCATGCAGGGCAATCCCCGCATTATTGATCAGCAGGGTAACGCGCCCATGCCGCCTGGCGGCGTCCTCGGCGAACGACCACACGCCCGCCTCGTCGGCGACGTCCACCACATGCGTGGTGACCAGCGCGCTCTTCTTTTCCAGCGATTGCGCCGTCTGCCGAAGTCCCGCCTCATCGACATCCGCGAGTGCCAGCGCCGAGCCGACTGCGGCCAGTTGCTGCGCCAGAGCACGGCCGATGCCGGAACCCGCACCCGTCACCACCGCCACTCCATCACTCAAAAATGACATGGGGAAACCTCAAGACGCAGCGGCATACATATCACAGGTAACTGGATTCAGCCACTTGCTTCATTCTTTCACGCTATGGATGAGGAGCGCGCCTTCGGCCTTGAACGCCCGCAGTTGCTCCACGTCGCGGAACCATCGGCCCGTGTAGACTTCCGGCGACGGGGATGGATCAACGACTCGCTCGTGCGTCACTTCCGTAAATCCCGCGGCGCGAAACAGTTCGGCCCATTCCTCGGCAGACAGAAGACGCGTGGGTACCGCAAGGAGACTTCCCCACTGGTGGCAGTGAGGATTGTCGCGGTAGTAGTTGATCAAGATCCACGCCGAGCCGCCTTCGCTGAGGACACGGAAAATATCTTTGGCGCCCGCCGCGGGAGCGGGCCAGTAATACGAAGACTCCACGGAAATCGCGTGCGAGAAAAAATTCGGTTGCCAGGGAATTTGAGCAACTTCCCCCGTGACAAACATCAAATTATCGAAGTCCACGCTGGCGCGCCGCGCGCGGCGGATCATTTCGTCCGAGACGTCCATCCCCACCACGCGGCCCTCGGGCACCAATTTTGCCAGCCGCCGCGACAGCCAACCCGCTCCGCAGCCGACGTCCAGAACGTTGTCCGTTGGTGTGAGCCGCATCTTTTCCAGCACGGGCAGCGTGATGGGAAGGTGATCTTGCTCCATCCCTTCGCCGCGCCCTGCTTCCGCCCAGCGGTTAAACTCTTCGCGGAGAGTGCTGTTACTGGAAGAGTCTGACATGAGGCTTGGTAGTCGCCATTCTCGTCTTGATGTCTTCGGGTATCTTCACTGTCCAAACTCGTACTTTCGCGCAATCGATCAGATCTTGGACCGTAATTTGTGGTCCCGGTCCTGCTTTCTTGCGTCGGGAATAACGCCACCCGACGAGTAGGCCAATCCACAGAAAGAATCCAAATAGAAAACACATCCAATCCGGAAGCCGCGGGAATACCTTAATGAGTAAAATGGAAATGATTGAACCCGGTACCACGATAAGAAGTCCGATGCGGAGCGGGAACCCTTCGGGCCCGATGTAGTAATGCCAATCCGTTCCGAGCATCCTTACATCAACGGAAAACTCCTTGGCAAAATGTTGAAAGAACTCAACAGCATCGTCATCATCCATACCGAGGTCATCAAGCAACGTCGTGCTCAAAGCGAGCTTTTCCCTTGGCTCAGACAGCTCTCGCGCCACAAATGCGAAAACGCGATCCTCGATGGACTCATGACTTGTCACGGCGAATGCGTCGCCTTGAGGGCCAGCAAATCGCGTGGCACAAGCTTTCGACCGACGCGATCAACAAGAAAGCCCAGGGCCTCCAAGGCGGTCGCGCCCAGCACACTTTCTTCTCCAGGTTCCGCAAAGGCGCACGGGATTGCTAGCGTCTTGCCGTCAAGTGTGAAAAGGGCAGCGCCCACGTCTCGCAGGGTTGTGCGTCCATCCGCGAACTGAAATTCGAGCCGGGTCGTTGGCCTAACGCCAAGCCTCTGGAGCAGCTCTCGCGGAACCCAGGAAAGAGTGGCGCCAGTGTCCACCAGCAGAGATACTTCCGATGAGCGGGACGGTTCGCCGGGGTTAGCCAATTTTACTTGAAGTTCAAACATGCCCATCGCTGCTATCCGTTCATGCAAAACCGCAGGTCTGAAGACCTGCCACTACAGGAGATAACTACATACCGGAAGCTTGGACCTTCGTGAGTAGCTCCACGAATTTCTGTTTGCGTTCGGCCTGATCGTGCCCACCTTCGGCGTCCGCCATTTGCGTGATGTTCATCGAGCAGAATTTCGGCCCGCACATCGAACAGAACTTCGCCTCTTTGTAGAAATCGTCGGGAAGGTTTTCGTCATGCATGGCCTTGGCGGTCGGCGGATCAAGCGACAATTCGAATTGTTTGTTCCAGTCGAACAAGAATCGCGCATAGCTCAGCGCATCGTCGCGGTCGCGTGCTCCTGGGCGGTGGCGCGCCACATCGGCGGCATGCGCCGCAATCTTGTAGGCGATCACGCCCTGCTTCACGTCCTCGGGATTCGGCAGGCCCAGGTGCTCCTTGGGCGTCACATAACACAGCATCGACGCGCCATGCCAACCGATCATCGCCGCGCCGATTGCGCTCGTGATGTGGTCGTAGCCCGGCGCGATATCAATCACCAGCGGTCCCAGCGTGTAGAACGGCGCTTCATGGCACCATTCCATTTCCTTGTCCACCTGCTCCTTGATCTTGTCCATCGGGATATGCCCCGGGCCCTCGATCATCACTTGAACGTCGTGCTCCCACGCCTTTTTCGTGAGATCGCCCAGCACCTTCAATTCGGCGAACTGCGCTTCGTCGCTGGCGTCCGCGATGCATCCCGGCCGCAAGCCGTCGCCAAACGAAAAGCTCACGTCGTGCTTTTTGAAAATCTCGCAAATCTCTTCGATGTTCTCGTACAGGAAATTCTGCTTCTTGTGATGCTCCATCCAGTGCGCCATCAGCGACCCGCCGCGGCTCACAATTCCAGTGATCCGCTTGCGCACGAACGGCACGTGTTCGCGCAACACGCCCGCGTGGATCGTCATGTAATCCACGCCCTGCTCGGCCTGCTCTTCAATCACTTCGCGCATCAATTCGAACGTCAGGTCCTCCGGGCGACGCACCCGCGAGATGGCCTCGTACACCGGCACGGTCCCCACCGGCACCGGCGACGCCTCAATAATCGCCTTTCGAATCACGGGAATGTCTCCGCCGGTGGAAAGGTCCATCACCGTATCCGCGCCGTAGTGCACGGCGTGATGCAACTTCTTCAGTTCCTCGTCGATATTCGAGCTGGTGGAGGAGTTGCCGATGTTCGCGTTGATCTTGCATTTGCTGGCGATGCCGATGGCCATCGGCTCGAGGTTGCGATGATTGATGTTGGCGGGAATAATCATCCGTCCGCGCGCCACTTCGCTGCGGATCAGCTCCGGTTCCAGCTTTTCGCGCTTCGCAACGTGCTCCATCTCCTCGCTGATGACGCCCTGACGAGCCAGATGCATCTGGGAAACGTTTCTGTTGCCGTTCGTCCCGGCAACCGCCGCTTCTCTCTTCTCAATCCAGCTATCGCGCAGTCTCATAGAACCCCCTCAGAAACCGCAGGCCGCACCCGCGCTCGAAACAAACGTCGCGAATCTCGAAGCTGCAGCTTGAAATGGAATTATGGCACCTGCGAACGGGCGCGGCAACTTCGCGATGCGCAGACTAAAGCTGCGGCTGGCGCAGCCCCTCCGTCGAATCGCTCCCGCACAGCGCGGAAGGGTCCAATTTGCGGCAGCACGAGTACCCGCTGAGCGCCATCGTCAAGTCCAAATCGGCAACCAAATTCAGCAAAACATCGCGCACGCCTTCTTCACCCGCGACCGCCAGGCCCCATAGGTAGAGTCGCCCAAGCAGTACGGCTCGTGCGCCAAGCGCGAGCGCCTTGAAAATGTCCGCGCCGCGGCGAATCCCGCTGTCAAACAGGACGGGAACGCGCCCATGCACTTCGCGCACGACACTGGGCAGCACATCCAGCGCGCCGACCCCGCCATCCACCTGCCGCCCGCCGTGATTAGAAACGATGAGCGCATCCACGCCGGCATCGAGCGCCCGCGCCGCATCGTTCGCATGCAAGATTCCCTTGAGGATGATGGGAACACGCGTGTGCTGCCGCAAAAATCCGATGTCCTTCCATGTGAGCGCCGGATTCGAAAACAAGCTGCCCCACAACTGAATTGCCGCCATCGGATTCTCTTGCGGCGGCTGCGCCAGCAGCCCGCGAAAAACCGGGTCGCTAAAATAATTCGCCAATCCCTGCCCCAGCATGAATGGCAAGTAGCCATGATGAAGGTCGCGTTCGCGCCAACCCAGCGAATGCGTATCCAGCGTCACCACCAGCGCCGAATATCCCGCGCGTTCCGCGCGCTGCACCATGCTGGCCGTCAACTCCGGGTTTTTCCCCCAATACAATTGGAACCACCGCAGCGACTCAGCTACCTTCCCCGCCGCTTGCGTAACCTCCTCGATCGAGCGGCTCGACACGGTGCTCAGCACAAACGGCAGTCCCAGCGACGCCGCAGCCCGGGCACTCGCCACGTCTGCGTCGGCGTGAATAATTTCCTGCACGCCGACTGGGCCAAGCAGAACCGGCGCCGGCAAACGCGCGCCTAGCAATTCCACGCTCAAGCCGCGCTTGGAAACGTCCCGCAGCATCCGCGGGACGATCCGCCAGCGGTAGAACGCTTCGCGGTTCGCGCGCATCGTCTCTTCGCCGCCCGCTCCGCCCGCCACATAGTCGTAGGCGCGTGGCGAAAGGATTTCCTTAGCCTTTTTCTCCAGCAAGTCCAGCGGCACCGGAACGGACGGTTTTCCGCCGCCCAGCCCCAGCGTATAAATCTGCAGCGAGTGCTCCGGACCGGAAGGAATCGCATGTGGTTTCTGTGAATCGCTCATATCGAGCGCGATTATACATGGCTGCCGATTATTTCTCCGCGCCCTCGGCAGCGCCCCGAGGGCTCACATGGCAGCGAGTGTCTGGCACGGCTCATGGAATGTAAAGCGGCTCCGGGGAGCCGGAGCCGCTGGTGAAGCACGTTGGTTGTAAAGGAGGCGATCTCTGCGCTAACGCGCAAGGAGGCTACGGTTTGGCTTTCTTGTCGTCGGTTGCCGGCTTGGCCGCGGCTGCGGGCGCGGCGGGCGCCGCGGGCTTCCAGAAATCCGGGTAGTTCTTGATCCAGTCGTCGGCGACATAGCTCATGCGCGGGTTGAAGGCGAAGAGATTGTGCTGGGATGATTCGACGGCAGCAGCAACGAGCTCGGCCAGCTTCTTCATCCCGTCTTCTCCCATGGCCGCCTGGAATTGCTTGCTGTCCAGGAAGGAGCGGTCGACTTCGGAAAGAGACTTGCGCGCGGTCAGGATGAGGTAGGTTCCACCATCGCCACCGTAATGTTGCGCGAAGACGCCCCAGTGAGCGTCGGCCACGGCCTTTTCGTAGCCATTCCTCACCATTTTGACGATCTCGGTCCAATCCTTGTTGTGGCCGGGACGAACATGGTAGGCGGAGATGTCCAGATAACGAAACGGCGACAAGTCCGGCCTGGGACGCAGGCTTAGTTCCTCGTTGAAGACGAAAACGCCCTGATCCATGGAATCGAGCAGTTCGCCATCGGCCATACTAGCCCGATCGAGTGAGGCGGAGAGCGTGGTGTTCTTCTCGACGGCCTGATTGTCTTTTTCCCAGGCTTCGAAAGATTCGTACTGGGTCATAAAGAGCGCCCGCTGCTTGCCCGACATCGAGGTCATTCCGATGTAATGCGTCGGCCACTTGGCGCGGGCCATGGCCTGGACAAACGCGCCTTCGGCCTTGTCATGCACCATGCCCGCCTTGCCAGGCTTGGTAAATTCACGCGTGAGCGCCAACACCTTGGGGATGGCGGGCTTATCCTGCGCGGCAACTACACAACTACAGGTGACTCCTAGCGACACTGCCAACAGAGTTCGGCTAAATTTGTTCATGGACGCAAACCTCCCAGTTTGCGAGTGAAAATTAATTTAGTTGGGCCTGACAAAAGGTGGAGTGAAACGCACCTAGATGTGCTGCGGAGCCTATCCGATGCCCGTACCGCCGTCAAGCGGGAATAAGACGTAGAGATGGCCGGGGTGAATCAATTTCGTGTTCCGACGGGGGTATGGAGCGCGATTCACTAACGAGACAGAATACGTTACTCTTTGCGGAGTTGTTTTTCGGTTCGATCCGGTCGAGGTTCGCGTACATTCCTAACAAGAACAACAGAGTCAGCGTGACGCGCGCGGCCGTGCGCAAAGCCGCCCTGCTTCCCTTCGTCTTCGTGATGTACGCGTACACGACCGCGGGGCCTTTCGGCCTGGAGGAAATGGTCACCACCAGCGGCCCGGGGCTCACGCTCATCTACCATCTCGTGCTGCCGCTCTTCTGGTGCATCCCGGTTTCCCTAGTCACCGCGGAGCTGACCGCAGCGCTGCCCGTCGCGGGAGGGACGTATCGTTGGGTGCGCGCCGGCTACGGCGACTTCTGGGGATTCCTCGCGGGCTGGTGGAACTGGAGCGCGTCGTTCCTGCTGGGAGGAGCCTACGCGGTTCTCGGCACGGACTATCTGAGCTTCTACTTTCCCTGGATGACCGGCTGGAAGCATTACGCCGTGGCCGTCACGATCGTCGCGGTGCTCGCTTGGATCAACGTACGCGGCATCCAGATGGCCGGCGCGGTTGCGACGGTATTGGAGATTTTCGCGCTGCTTCCGGTGGCCGTGCTGTGCGCCATTGCCGCAACAAAGTGGCACCACAATCCGTTTGTGCCCATGATTCCTCCGCATGTGCCGCCCTTCCAGGTCTTCGGCGTGGGATTGGCGCTGGGGCTGTGGCTGTACTCCGGGTACGAGCAGATGTCCACGGTCGCGGAAGAAGTGGAAAATCCGCAGCGCAGCTATCCGTTGGCGCTGGCGCTGGTTGTGCCGCTCTCCATTGCCACGTATTTTTTGCCGACTATGCTGTCGCTGGCTGCGCTGGGCAACTGGCAGGACTGGAAAACGCGCTACTTTTCCGATGCCGCGCTGCTCATCGGCGGACCGTGGCTCGGGTTTTGGATGACCCTGGCGGCGATGGTCACCAACATTTCGATTCTGAACGCCACCATCCTGACGAGCACGCGCATGCCGTTTGCCATGGCCGAGGACGGCTACTTGTCGCCGGCGCTCACCCGCAAACACCCCAAATACGGCACGCCGTGGATCGCCATTCTCGTTTCGTGCGCGATTTACGCGCTGCTCGCGTTTCAGACACTCGCGCAATTGCTGACCGTATATATGTGGCTGCGCATTGGTGTAACCATTCTTACCGTGCTCGCGGGATGGAAGTTGCGGCAGAAATCCCCAGAAATGAAGCGACCGTTCCGCATTCCCTGGGGACGCAGCGGCTTGTTCTACGTCGTCGCCGCGCCCCTGCTGATGAGCGTAGTCGCGGTGGTTGGCAGCGATCCGTTCGCGCGCAAGTGGGGGCCTGTGGCGATACTTCTCGGCCCGGCCGCTTATCTGGTGTTTCGCAGACGTAAGACGGCGGCCTAACGCCGCCGCTACGAGCTGATCGATCTTGCCGTGTAGGGGCGCAGCATTCCCTCGGCCGTGCTCGGGATAAAGCTGCGCCCCTGCAGGAAAAAACAAATCACGTGAGGAAATCGAGAATCTTGTAGCACGCGCCGGCGAGAGGAAGAGCCCAGGTGTTGCCGCTGCGAAGGCCAAGCGGAGCGGCGGGAAACTTGATGCCGTCAAAGGGGATGTCGTTGGGATCGCCGCAGATGAGCCCGGCGAGCTTCGCGCCGAACCAGGTGGCGGCGGCGACACCGTGGCCGGCGAAGCCCGCGGCAAAATACATGCCCTCGATTTTTCCAGCATGCGGCATGACGTCGAGAGTGAAATCGAGCGTACCACCCCAGACGAATTCTACTTTCGCGTGGCGCAATTGCGGGTAGACGCCGATCATGCCGCGGCGGAGAATTTCCGCGCTCCGGCGCACGGTGTTTTCAGTTTCCGGAAAGAAGGCGGCGCGGCCGCCGAAGAGCATGCGATTGTCCGGCGTGAGGCGGTAGTAGTAGAGAAAGTGCTTGGAGTCGTAGATCATGCGATTGCGCGGGCTAAGTTCGCGCGCCAGATCGGCGGGCAGAACTTCGGTGGCGATGATGTACGAACCGATGGGAATGATTTTCTTGCGAAGAGCGGGAGTCGCGTTTGTAGTGTATGCGCCGCTGGCGAGAATTATTTCGCGGGCAGTGATTGTGCCTCTTGAAGTACGGACGAGGAATTCGCGCGCGCTGCTGGCTGCTTGCGACGCGACTGTTTCGACGCGGGTGCGATCGTAAAGGCTAGCGCTGGCACGCTGTGCGGCATGTGCGAGCCCGGCAACGTAGCGCGCGGGGTTCAAGCCAGCGCTGGTTTCGTCGACCATGCCGCCGAAATAAATGTCTGAGCCAATCTCGCCGCGCAGCCCGCTTTTCGGGATGATGCGCAGCTCGTGATTGAATTCTCGCTTGATGAGCGCGGCTGATTCTTCATATCCATCGAAGTGCGCCTGCTTGCAGGCGACTTCCAGATGGCCGCAGCGCGAGAAGTTGCAGTCGATATTTTCTTCGCGGACGATCTGCTCGACCAAATCGATCGATTCGAGCGACGCGGCGTACATCTTGCGTACGGCCTCCCTGCCGTAGCGCTTGATCAGCGTGGGCACCGGCAGCTTCATCCCGGTGAGAACCATGCCGCCGTTGCGGGAGCTGGCGCCCCATCCAAGTGTTTCCGCTTCGAGTACGGCGACTTTCACGCCGCGCTTCGCGAGCGTACGGGCCGCGGAGAGGCCACAGTAGCCTGCGCCGACAACGGCAACGTCCACGCTGTCCGGCAATTCTTGCGCAGATCGCGCCGGCGGGGTGGCAACAGTCTCAAGCCAGTAGTTCTTTTCCTTGATCGGCATGATGAACGGTTAGAAGTGCGGGGAATTTTAGCACTTCTTCGCTCTGTCAAGAATGCCGCAGGGGACGCGAGCATTTTGAAAACGGGGGCGAGAGTTCGAGCGCGTACACATCAAGCTGTGCTCGCCCCCTCGCCACTGCTGCGGCATAGGCCGCGCGAAGCGACCGCGCCTGCTGCCCGGATTGCGGCCGAGCAATTTATGGGTTGGCCGTGATCTTGCCAAACAAGCCGTTGCGGTATTGATTCGGCCCCGCGGTGAAGAACAGCTCGTTGGGCTGGCCGCCATTGCCGCCGTTGCCGAATTGGATGGCCCAGACCTGATTGATGACGATGTCCTCCCCCTTTGCATCTTGCAGAGTACCGAGGAAAGCGCCGGAAGCGGGATCGAAGGCGTTGATCTTGCCGTCGGGAACGTTGTTAGCAACCAGCAATTTGCCGCTGAGGGGGCCGAAATTAGCCGGCGCCATCGCGAGACCCCAAGGCGAATGGAGAGGACCGGAGAAGCGCATAAGAACAGTCCCGGCAGGGTTGAACTCGACCACGAAGCCGGCGACTGACGGCTTGTTGCTGGCGAAGGTTACCCAGAGGTTGCCGCCAATGTTTTGAATGCCATATGGGGCCAAGCCGGCCGGGATCGAAGGATCGGTAAAAGAGTTCACCCGCGTGAAGGTCTTGTCGAAAACGTCGATGCGGCTGTTGGGGCCGTTATCGGCAGCGTAAAGAAAGTCACCCGAGGGGTCGCTGGTGATGGCCAGGCCGGTGTAGACGGCACCGTCTTTCGATTTGTCGGCAGCGATCAGGGCATGAGTGAAGTCCACGCCGGGGGCCCAACCACTAATGGTGCCGTCCAAGGTGTCGAACAAGAAGATAGCGGTGCCGGATTTGACGCCGTTCGAGACAGAAAAAGAAGGCTTGGGGTTTCCGAGCGTGATGTTAAAGACAGTGCCGGTGGGGGTTCCGGTAGCCGCGCCATTCGCCGACGGGATGGTAACGGTTAGTGGAACCTTCTGGCCGGCGCCATTGTAGAGAGTGGATACGCCAGTAACATTGTCGGAGACCCAGAAGGGACTGCCACCGGACCGAGTCAGACCCCAGGCATTGACCAAGTCCGGGTCGGTATCGTCGGAGACGAGGTCGGTGCGCGTGTATTGCGCGAAGGTTAAAACGGGAAGAAGAAAAAACGCAAGGGCAAGTGCTGCAAGAAGCTTAAAAGACTTCATTGCCAAGTGCATTAAGGAATCCTTCCAAAGCGAGATTTTCGATGCGAAACACGTCCCACGCATTTGCAAACGAACCTCCGCCTGCCTGGACTCGGGGGAGTTAGATGCAGGCTGCCTACCAATAGATACAATATTGACGGCGGCTCGTTCGAATTTAGAGAAAGCAACTTGTTGCAGGGACAGAGGCAGGTGAAAAGGCGGCCTCCCGAAAATTGAAACCTGGACACGGGAAGGATACTGAAAATTGGAGAGATTTATTCCAAAACGCAGGAAGCGCTCAAATTGAAAACGTGCGGTTGCGTGAGGGGGGCTAGGCCGTGCGGAGGACGATCAAGCTGATTTCAGGGGGAACGCCCAAACGTACTGGAGCGCCGACTGTGCCAAGGCCGCGGTTAACGTAGATGTGCGCCATGGGAGACGAAGTGGAAGCAAAAAGCGAGGGGCTGAAAGCGCGAGTGGCGGAAGCGTTCGCAGCAGCGCGTACATCGGGAGCAGGCGCAAAAAGCGGGCGCTGGTAAAGGCCAGCGATGTAATCGGTAATGAATCGCGCGGGGCTCAGGCGATGATCGAGGATTTCGACCTGGATCTGTCCGCCGTGGGTGTGGCCGGCGAGGGAAAGTTCGATGCCGAGCTCGGCGGCACGATTGAAGGTATTGGGATTGTGCGAGAGGAGAATATTGGGCATGCCCTGGCGGACGAGGGGTTCGACACGGGCGAGGGTCTGCTGGCGCTGGCCGCGGGGCGTGCGCTCACGCTGGTAATCGACGCCGATGAGATTGAAAGAAGCGCCCTTGAACGCGATTTGCGCGTTTTCGTGGCGAAGCATCTTCATGCCGGCCTGCGCGTAGAGATAAGCTGCTTCGTCTTCCGCACGCGCATAGATTTCGTGGTTGCCGTTGCAGCCCCAGACGCCGAGCGGAGCGTGCAGATGGCGAATCTCGTCGACGCAATCTTCAATGGGATCACCCGCGCCGGTGATGAGATCGCCGGTGACAACGGCGAGGTCCGCGCCGAGCTCATTGGCCATATCCACGGCGCGGCGCACTTGCGCGCGGGACATGTAGCCGCTGAGATGAATGTCGCTGATTTGTACGATCTTCATGCCGTCCAGGGCAGAAGGCAAATTGTGCAAAGGAATCTCGACGCGGCGTACCTGGTAGTTGAGGCGTTCGGCGGCGAATCCATACATGGCCCCGAGGAATGGAGCAGCGCCGGCGGCAGCGGTAGCGGCGCGGAAAAAGTAGCGGCGGCCGGGGTCAGCAACCATCTCGGCAGAGATTGGCGTGGACTGGGAAGCAGTCGGCTGAGAGAGGGCTTCCTTCGCTGTTGCAGCGTGCAGCCATCGCCAGAGGCGCTCCAACGCGTGAACCGTCTTGACGGCAAGATACGCGAAGAGTGCGCTGAAAAACCAGAGGCCGGTGATCACGGTCATGCCGGAGCTTTGGCGGGCGAAGCCTCCACGGCCGAGGGCCAAGCCTTGAGACATGGTGACGATGACCAGCAGGAGAAGAATGACATAGGCCAGCCGTGCGCCGACTCGTAGCGGGAGCCGCCCCCAGTGCGACGTGACGCGCCAGAGGGCGCGGTACCAGAAACGCTGCGAGAGAAACAGCAGAGTCAAAATGCATAAACCTATGGCAATGCGAAGCAGCAGAAAGCCCCAATTCACAGTGACGGCGCCCCCAAGCGCAAAATACTAGCTTACCATGCCGGGGTTGGGAATTTTGCATGACGGAGGCGATTTTACTGCGTAAGATGAACCCCCGCAGAGAGCCGGGGACCGCACCCCGAGCCATCGCGGGTTGAGGAAAACGCCTGGCGGAGTGATGCGTCTGAAGGAGAGAGCGTCCCGACCGGGTCGGGACGTATCGGAGGAAAGAAAACATGAAAAAGCTAAAGTGGGTGGGGGGAGTGGTCTTGGCCGCGGGGTTGGCGGCGCTGCCGGTGCTGGCGCAGGAGGCTGCAAAGAAAGAGCCGCCAAAACCGGCGCCAAGCCCTTCGCAAGCGGTGCTGGAGCAGTGGAACGACATCGGGCGAAAGCTAATCATCATGGCGGAGGATTTTCCGGATGAAAAGTACGAGTACAAACCGCATCCGGATTCGAGGACGTTCGCGGCGAACCTGATCCATGTTTCCGCTTCAATGTACTACTTCACGGACATCGCGCAGGGGCAGAAGCCGCGGTATCCGGATGATCCGAAGCGCGATGAATTGAAAACCAAGGCGCAGGTGGTGGCGTTCGTGAAGAAGTGCGTCGAAGACGGAGCGGCTGTCATCAAAGCGAAGGGTGACAAAGGACTGAACGACGTCGTCAACGATGGCGGGCCGCATTTGATTCGGCTGTACGACCTGGCGTACGGCTTGATCGAGCACTCCGGCGAGCACTATGGGCAATTGGTGGTGTATTACCGGGCGAATGCGATGGTGCCGCCGGAGTCGAGGCCGAAGAAGTAGCTCTAGTCAAAACCAGAAATGGACAATTCTTGGCCGGGGGAGGATTATTCTGTTGATTCCCCCGGCTTCTTGTTTGGAGGCGAGACCATGAAATGGAATGGTTCGTTCGCTTTAGTTGCTGGGCTCGCTTCGGTTTTGAGTGGTTGCGCGCCTGCTTCTTCTTTCTTCGCGCTGTTCAATGACAAAGATAAGGAGTTTGATGCGCGGCTGGTGGGAGAGTGGCGAATCCAATCTGGCGCGGCGTTCAAGGCAGAAGAGGAGTCCGCACGTATCGTTTTCCGCCGAAGCGAGGATGGTTCCGACTATGAGGTGACTCTCTTCGATTTTGACTCGAAGGGCATGAATCTTGATTGCACAGGGCGCTTGATTCGATTGGGCAACAGACTGTTCATAGACTTTGGTACGCCTGACACAGACAAGCGCAAATTCACGGAATTCCCCTTCCCCATTATTGAGAGCCACATATTTGGCCCCATCCAAATAGACAAGACCAGCATCCGCATCGATTTCCTAAACGATGACTGGGTCAAAAAGCAGTCCGAGACCGGCAAACTATCTTTACCGACCGTTAAGACCAGAGATGGATTGGTGATTTCGGCTTCGACAGAAGAACTGAGGAAGTTTGCGCAGGACCACGTAGAAGACGCGGACGCGTTTTCGGAGCCTTATTCGCTGGTCCGAGCCAAGTAACGCACGCCTGAAGAAAGCTTGCAATACTTGGCTGAGATTGGTGCCACTAGTCTGCGGTAGCGGCTGCTCCTGTGTTGTTGAGTAGGGCAGTGAGCTGAGCAGAATCGCCGGTGGGGGGAAGGCAGGTTTGCCCGGAGCAAACGACAGCGAGGGGCTTGTCGGCGGGGAGATGGGGGAGAGTTTGTTTGAGGGCGCCGGCGAGATGGAGTTGGGGAGTTTCGGGAGTGACGCGGAGGACGGATTTGCCGAAGCGGAAGACACTGTGGGCGGCGGCTTCCAGGGCTTGCGCGGCAGGATCGTTCGAATTGCCGGTTACGACGACCTGGATCGGATGATGGGCAAAGAGCGTGGCCGCGAGGCCGTAGGTGGCGGCGAAAAGGCCGTACTGCGGGGCGATGCCGGCGAAGGCTTCGAGCGTTTTTTGGGCGAAGGAGCGGTAGCGTTCGTCGTCGGTGAATGCGTGCATTCGAGCGAGAGCGATGGCGGCGACGGAATTGCCGCCGGGCGTAGGCGAATCCTGGAAGGGCTTGCGGCGAACGTCGAGGCCGCCCATGGGTAAAGCGTCGGAAGGACGATCGAAGAAGCCGCCACCTTCAGCGTCCCCGTAACGGGCGATAGCGAGATCCATGGTTTTTTGCGCGGCGGTGAAATAGCGGGTATCGAGGGTGGCTTCGTAGGCGTCGAGGAGCGCGAAGACGCTGAAAACTTGATCGTCGAGTGAGCCTTCGAGACCGGGACCGCCAATGCGATGTCCGAATCCGCGGGATTCGCTCCAGGCTTCTTTCAACACTCGGTCGAGAGTTTTCAGAGCAAAGGCGCGACAGTCTTCCGCGATCCATGTTGTACCGATAATTCGAGCGGCTTCAAGATAAGCCGAGACGAACATGGCATTCCATGAGACATACATCGTCTTATCAACAAAAGGAGTGGGGCGCTTGCGGCGCGCCTTCATCATCTTGGCTTCCGCGTTCAACTTTATCGTCACGATGTCATCCGCATCGAGCCCCAACGCTTGTGCAATTTCCTCAAAACCCCGTGCTATCCAAAGCACGTTCTTTGCGGGATTGTGGTGCATTTCACCATGGGCTTCGATGTCGTAATACAACTCGATAACGCGGGATTCTTCGGGGGTCAGCACGCTCTTCGTTTCATCGAGTGTCCACGTAAAATAATCGCCGTCATCGTCGAGCGAATAGTCGGCGTCCTGGCTGGCGTAGAAGCCGCCGTTTTTCTGGTCTGATAAGACCTCATTGACCCAAATAACTATGCTCTCTGCGACCTCTGAGAATGCAGCCTCCCAATCATGTTTCGGACTTACCTGGGAAGCGTGAAGATAGTTTTTCAGCAGCTCGGAATTATCGTAGGACATTTTCTCGAAGTGGGGGACGAGCCAGCGTTCGTCGACGGAGTAGCGGTGAAAGCCGCCGGCGAGCTGGTCGTACACGCCGCCGCGAGCCATTTTTTCGAGAGTGGTTTCGGCCATGGCGAGAAGATGCTTTTCCTTCGTCTGCTGGTAGCGCTCGAGAACCAGATCGATGGCCGAAGAGTGCGGGAATTTCGGGGCGCGGCCAAAGCCGCCGTTTTTGATATCGAATAACTGGGTGATGGATTTGATCTGCGCGTCGACGACGCCGAGGTCGAAATCGGCGCGGGCGCCGGTGAAGACCTCGGCTTGGGAGACAGCGTCGGCGAGGGAGTTGGCGGCGCGTTCGAGTTCTGCGCGCTTGTTGCGATAGGAATCAGCGACAGCGAGAAGCACGCGGCGGAATCCGGGGCGGCCCATCTGGTCTTCGGGCGGGAAATAGGTGCCGCCGAAAAACGGTTTGCCGTCGGAGAGCAGAAAACCAGTGAGCGGCCAGCCGCCCTGGCCGGAGATGGAGCTGACGGCAGATTGGTAGCGGGAGTCGACATCGGGGCGCTCGTCGCGATCAACTTTCACGGCAACGAAATGTTCGTTGATGATTTTGGCGATTTCGGCGTTCTCGTAGCTTTCGCGGTCGATGACGTGGCACCAGTGGCACCAGACGGCGCCGATGTCGAGCAGGATGGGCTTGTCCTCGG
>Ga0209648_10002456_pt1 | contig 15371 bp, 13 predicted proteins | sample GraSoi2013_115cm_FD_185830 | JGI IMG/M metagenome (GOLD analysis project Ga0209648, IMG submission 185830) | Grasslands soil microbial communities from the Angelo Coastal Reserve, California, USA - Sample 9_17_2013_115cm (SPAdes) (version 2) | ecosystem: Environmental > Terrestrial > Soil >...
CATCCCGCTCGGCAAGGGCGTGTCGGTGCTGCCGAGCCTCTACCACATTCCCGCCGCGTCGATCCGCGCCCGCGCCGTGCTGAGCCACACGTCGCCCACGTATCCCTACCGCAGCGCCGGGCGCCCCGAGGTGATGTACGTCATCGAGCGGCTGATCGACCTCGCCGCGCGCCGGCACGGGTTCGACCGCGTCGAGCTGCGGCGGCGGAACCTCGTGCCGTCGAGCGCGATGCCGTACCGCAACGCGCTCGGCCTGCTCCAGGACAGCGGCGACTACCCGGCGGTCCAGGACCGCGCGGTCGCCCTCGCCGACTGGGCGGGGTTCGAGAAGCGCCGCGCCGAGGCGCGCCGGCGCGGACGCTACCGCGGCATCGGCCTCGCCAACTACCTCGAGCTCAACACCGGCGCGCCGCGCGAGCGCGCCGAGATCACCGTGCGCCCCGAGGGACGGATCGACGTGGTGCTCGGCACGCTCTCGGCCGGTCAGGGCCACGAGACGAGCTTCGCCCAGCTCGTCGTCGAGTGGTTCGACGTGGGGATCGAGCAGGTCCGGCTGATCACCGGCGACACCGACGTCGCGTCGGTCGGCGGCGGCTCGCACTCCGGCCGCTCGATGCGTCTCGGCGCCGTGGTGATGGCGAAGGCGTCGGACCAGGTCGTCGAGAAGGGCCGGCGCCTCGCGGCGTGGCTGCTCGAGGCGGCGGAGCCCGACATCGAGTTCTCGAAGCGGCGCTTCGCCGTGAAAGGGACCGACCGCTCGGTGGACCTGTTCGAGGCGGCCGCGGCGGCGCTCCGGCGCGACGCGCCCGAGGACCTTCGCGGGCCGCTCGCGGGCGTGAGCGACGAGACCGTGAGCGTGCCGTCCTTTCCCTACGGCTGCGCGGTGTGCGAGGTGGAGGTCGATCCCGAGACCGGCATGGTCGAGGTCGTGCGCTACACCTCGGTGGACGACTGCGGCCGCGCGGTCAACCCGATGATCCTCCACGGCCAGACCCACGGCGGCATCGCGGCGGGTGTCGGCCAGGCGCTGTGGGAGCAGTGCGCGTACGATGCCACGACCGGCCAGATGCAGGCGGCGACCCTCATGGACTACGCGCTGCCCCGCGCCGACGCGCTCCCGAGCTTCACGACGGAGATCAGCGAGGTGCCCTCGACGTCGAACCCTCTCGGCCTCCGGGGCGGCGGCGAAGGCGGCACGACGCCGTCGCTCGGCGCCGTGGTCAACGCGATCGTGGACGCGCTGGCCGAGCTGGGCGTGGAGCACCTCGAGATGCCGGCGACGCCCGAGCGCGTCTGGCGGGCGATCCGCGACGCCCGGCCCTGACCGGCGCGCGGCTACCCGTGAAAGGTCGGGCGCCCCTCGTCGCGGTTCCAGAGCCGCACGAGGTGGCGCTTCGCGTGAGACTCCGCGGCGTCCTTGAACGCGGTGCGGCTGTGGGCGAAGTGACGGTTGTTCAGGTACTGGATCTGTCCCTGCTCGATGGTGAACTCGATCGAGAGCTCCGGCGCGTCGGCGATGGCGCGCATCGCCGCCACCGCCTCCCGTCCCTCTGGATCGAGCGGCGTGCCAGACAGCGCCTCGCCGTTCAGGATAAGCACGTCGTTCCAGCGCGCCCGCAGCTCGCGCCCGTCGTACTCGAACACGGACTGCCGCGAGACCTTCGCGTCGTCGGGCGCGTGCTCGGCCTGTCGGTCCCAGGGGAACGGGCGGTAGAGGCGCGGCAGGAGGTCCGGATGCCGGCGCCGGAGCTCGTTGTGCACGCTCACGAGGCTCACGAAGCGACTCACCCCGCCCTCGCGCGCCGGGTGCAGGCACAGGAGCCCGACCAGCTCCGGCGGCAGTGAGAGCCAGGGCGCGTCCGTGTGGAACTGGAGCTCGAGGTTGGTGACCGAGCGGCGCACGCCGTACTCGAGCGTCTTGCCGGTGTCGCGGACGTCGTAGACCATCGTGCCATCCCACTTCTGCGCGACCGGTTGACCGAGGAGCGAGCCCAGCAGCCAGTACACCGCGCGGTTCTCGTCCTCGGAGAAGCGCTCGACCGGGACGCGATCGACCACCGCCAGGCCGACGCCGTGGCGGAGCTTCTCGCCGACCCTCGCCATCACCTCGCGGCAGGCCGGCAGCGCGAAGTGCGTGGGCGCGAGGAGCAGGAGCGGGAGCGGATCGCACCTGAGCGCGCCGACCGCCGCCGTGAGCTCGGCCGCCGCCTCGTCCGGGAGCGGCACGAGCCAGTTCGCCGGGGAGATGCCTCCCCGGAGCCACGCGCGTTCGTCGCGGATGTCCTGGAGGATCAGAGCGGCTCCGATTCTATGTCCGCGCCGCCGCTCCCGCAACCCGCGCCACCGAACTCGACGCTTGTGCCGGCGGGCGATCTCGGCAATGCTCCACCGCGGATGATCGCTCGCGCACAGGGAGCCTGAGCGTGGCGTGGAGCCGAGCCAGGAAGTGCGTGGTCATCGCGCTGGTCGCGGCGATCGTGCTGATCGCCGGCGGCGTGGTCGCGTTCCGGGTCGCCGTCGAGAGCCTCCGGGGCAAGGTCGTCGAGGCCCTCGGCCCCGGCACCGAGATCGCGGCCCTCCACGTCGGCCGGTCCTCGGTCGAGGTCGAGGGACTCCGGATCCGCGCGGGTCGCGGCTGGCCGGCGGGCGACGCGCTCCGCGCCGACCGCGTGATCGTCGTGCCGAGCATGCTCACGCTCCTGTCGGGCAGGGCCCGCATCGGCTCGATCACCATCGTCAAGCCCTACCTCTCGGCTGTCCGGACGCGCGACGGGCGGATCCGGGCGGTTCCGAGCCTCGTGGCGAGCCCATGGCTGCCGCTCGCCCGGACGATCGGCGTCACGCGCGTCACGATCGCGGGCGGCGTGGTGGACCTGTTCGACACGACCGTGAACCAGCCGGCGTGGAGGATCCGGTTCGAGCAGGTCTACGCGATCATCGAGGAGATGGCGGCGCCCATGCTCGCGGGGAAGAACCGCTTCGAGGTCGCCGCCGTGGTGAAGGGCGTGCACCGCGACGGGCGCGCACATCTCGGGCTGGGCCGAGGTCACGACCCGCGACGCGTCCGTGCGGACGGTGCTCCGGTCCGTGGACCTGATCGCGCTCCAGCCATACCTCGTGCGCGCCGGGGAGACACGCGTCCAGCGGGGTGCCCTCGACCTCGACCTCGATTCCGAGATCCGCGAGCGTCGCTTCCGCGCGCCGGGCCGCGTCCGCATCTCGGACCTGGAGTTCGCCCCGACCCGCGGGGTGTGGGACACGTTCATGGGCGTGCCGCGCACGGCGGTGGTGAGCTTCTTGAAGGACAAGGACGGAGCGATCGACCTCGACTTCGTCCTCGAAGGCGACCTCGAGAATCCCGACTTCGTGCTCCAGGAGGCCCTCACGAAGCGGATCGCGTCGGCGGTTGCGGAGCGCCTGGGGGTCAGCGTCCGCGGTGTCGTCGAAGGCGTCGGCGGAGCGATCCGGGACCTTTTCGGCAGCCGCAAGAAGCCCTGACGCGCGACTCCTGGCGACCGCCGAGCGTCACCTCACCAGGGCCCAGCCGATCTCCTGGAGATCCCGGGCGAGGCTTCGCACACGCCGGTCCTGGCGGCGTCGCTCGACTCCCGCCGGCGTCGGGTCACGGCGCCGCTCCCCCACCCGACGGTCGATGAACACGTCCATGGTCTCGCCGAAGAGCTGGCGGAGATAGTGGTAGCGAGCCGGTTCCGCACGCGAGACGATGATGAACGGCTGAGCCTGCACCGCCTGGTCCCTCTGCTACCCAGATAGGCATTCCCGCCCGTCTCCTGGAAGCAGGTGAACCCCTGAAAAGGGGTGCAGGAAACCCCAAACGGTCCGGGCGCGGGTTGCCCGGACGGGCGAGACGTGATTCAGTAGCCGGGTTGCCACGGTCACAGCGAATCCGGGAGGAGAGGACAATGGGTCTCCGCGCGACGGCCGACGGCCTGCGACGGCTCAGCAGCGCCATATTGAAGTCCGGGGGCAGCGCCGATCAGGAGGCGGAGCTGGTCGCCGAGCATCTGGTCCAGGCGAATCTGGCAGGCCACGACAGCCACGGCGTGGGAATGATTCCCGCCTACGTCAGGCACCTCAAGGCGGGCCTCGTCGTGCCGAACACGCGGGCGAAGCTCGTGAAGGACGACGGCGCCGTGCTCATGTTCGACGGGGGACGCGGTTACGGCCGTCCGGTCGCCGGCGAGGCGATGGACGCCGCGATCGAGCGCTGCCGCCGGACCGGCGTGGTCGCGCTGACGCTCGCGAACGCCCACCACATCGGGCGCGTCGGCGCGTACGGCGAGCTGGCGAGCGCCGCCGGGCTCGTCTCGCTCCACTTCGTCAACGTCGCCGACCATCGCGCCAGCGTGGCGCCCTTCCGGGGCACCGACGCGCGCTTCGTGACCAACCCCGTCTGCATCGCGATCCCCGGCACCGACCGCCAGCCGCCTCTGCTCCTCGACATGGCGACGAGCGCGATCGCGATGGGCAAGGTGCGGGTCGCCAAGAACGAGGGCAAGCCGGTGGCCGAGGGCGTCCTGCTCGACGCGGGAGGCCGGCCCACGCGCGACCCCGGCGTGATGTACAGCGAGCCGCGCGGCGCCATGCGGCCCTTCGGCGGCCACAAGGGCTACGCGCTGGCGGTGGTGACCGAGCTGCTCGCCGGCGCCCTGTCGGGCGGCCCGACGATCCAGCCGGGGAACCCGCGGCTCGGCGGCACCATCAACAACATGTTCGCGGTCCTCGTCGATCCGGCCCGCCTCGCGGGCACGGACTGGCTCCGCCGCGAGGTCGACGGCTTCGTCCAGTACGTGAAGGCGTCGCCGCCGGCGAACCCGGGCGAGCCCGTGCTGGTGCCCGGCGACCCTGAGCGGCTCGCGCGCGAGGAGCGCTCGCGCGCGGGCGTCGTGGTGGACGCGACGACGTGGGGGGAGATCCTCGAGGCCGCCGAGAAGGTCGGGCTGCCGCGCGCGAAGGTCGAGGCGCTGGTCGCCTGAGCCCTACCGGGCGCCGACCGGGCGCGGCGCCTGAGGGTCGTTCCGTCTACTCGGTCTCGAGCCGCTTCATCGACATCGCCGTCTCCAGGCTCTGGAGGAGGTACTTCATGTCCACCGGCTTCGTGACGTAGTCGAACGCCCCCTGGGCCAGCGCGCGCTTGGAGAGCTCGACGTCGGTGATGCCGCTGACCATGATGATCTTGACGTCGCCGCTGGCGAAGCGGATCGTCGGGATGAACTCCACGCCGTTGAAGCCGGGCATCGAGATGTCGAGCAATATGACGTCCGGGACGTTCTGCATCAGGGCCCAGAACGCGCTGGGCGCGTCACCCGCCGATCGCGTGACGTACCCGTGGAGGGCGAGAAATTCTTCGAGGATCGCCCGGACCTCGGGGTCGTCGTCCACGATGAGCACGCGGCCCGCCGCCCTCTTCACCGCGCCGGATGCGGCTCGACTCGGGCCGGAGACGTCTGCGGCCGGCGGCCGCGGCCTCGCCGTGCTCGAGACCGCGCGCTTCAGCTCCGCCAGATCCAGCGGCTTGGTCAGCACGGTTGCGGCGCCCGAGGACAGCGCCTGCTCGCGCAGGCCGGGATCGTCGGCACCCGTGATGACGACAACGATGGTCTCCGGATTGGACCCGTGGATCTGCTTCAGCGCCTCCAGCCCGCCGAGCCTCGGCATGAGCAGGTCGAGCACGACGACGCCCGGCCGCGCCCGCTTCACCTTGAGGAGGGTGTCGAAGCCGTCCGCGGCCTCGAGCACCTCGAGGCCCTGAGCGCGGAGATACTCGGCGAGCGTCGTACGCACGTCCTCGTCGTCATCGGCCACCAGCACGGTTCGGGTTCCTTCAGCGCTCATGGGTGGGGCCCGCCCGTCGCGCCGGCAGCGCCCGCGAGGATTCGCTGGACGACCGCCAGGACTTCGTCCAGATCGAACGGCTTCGCGAGACAGGGAACCCCGGTTGCCGCAATAAAGTCTCGCTTGTCCTGGTCCAACACATCTCCAGTCACGAAGATCACCCGATGGCGGAGCTGGGGAAAGCGCCGCTCCAGCTGGCCGTAGAACTCCAGACCGTCAAGAACGGGCATCTTCGTGTCAGTCAGAATCAGATCGTAGCTTCCACGCTGAAGCATCTCCAGGGCCACCTGCCCATTGGCCACCACCTCCACGCGATGACCGGCGCCCTGAAGTTTCTCCGCGACGGTCGCGGCAATGTCCGGCTCGTCGTCCACGACGAGGATGCGTTTCGCGACGATCGCCGGCGGGGACTCGACGGGCCCAGAGGTCGTCACAACCGCCGGTGGAGTGACGACCGGCAGATCGATCAGGAATGTCGCGCCTCGCCCGGGCTCGCTCTGGACCTCGATCGTGCCGCCATGCTCCTCGATGATGCCCCGGCAGAGCGAGAGTCCGAGTCCCGTCCCCTGGCCGCTCGGCTTCGTCGTGAAGAAGGGCTCGAAGATCCGCGCCTGGATCTCCTGGGGAATTCCAGGTCCGGTATCGCTGACCTCCACCTGAATTCGGCGGCGCTCAGGGTCGGATCGCGTCGAGAGCGTGATCCGGCGCGCCGAGGGCGTCTTTCGCATAGCGTGTTCAGCGTTGACGATGAGGTTGACGAGGACCTGGTGAAGCCGGTGAGCGTCCGCCCAGAGCGCCGGCAGGCCTTCGGCGCGGTTGAAGACCATCTCGACGTCGCCCGAGCGCAATTCGTAGGCCAGGAGCTCGATCGCTTGCTCGACCACGTCGTTGAGTCGTACCTCGCCGCGCTCCGGGGTATGCTGCCGCGCGAGCGCGAGGAAGTTACGAACGATACGCACGCAGCGCTCGGCCGCCGCGTGAATCTTTTGCGCTCGCTGTACGAGAGAGCTGTCCTTCACCACGTGTCGGAGGAGATGGGTTTGGCCGATAACGACCGTCAACGGATTATTCAGCTCGTGGGCGACGCCGGCCAGAAGCCCGCCCATCGTCGCGAGCTTCTCGGTCTGCAGGAGCTGCTGGGTACGCTCACGCACGGTCTGCTCGAGACTCTCGTTATGACGCGCGAGCTCCACGTGGAGGAGGCGGGTCTCGAGCAGGTTGCGGACGCGCAGGAGCACCTCGACCGTATCGAAGGGCTTGGTCAGGAAGTCTTTCGCCCCTCGTTCGAGCGCCCGGCGCTTCGTCTCCAGCGTCACGTCGGCGGTCAGCACCAGGACCGGGAGAAACACCTGCGGCGGGATCAGCGGATTGAGCCGCTCGAGGACCTGGAACCCGTCCAGGTAGGGCATCGCGAGATCGAGGAGGATCAGGTCTGGCTGGAACTCGGCGTAGAGCGCGAGCGCCTGGCGTGCGTCCGTCGTGCTCCTGAGCGCGGTGTAACCCTCGCGCTGCAGCAACCGCTCGAGGAGGAGGACGTTCGCCGGCTCATCGTCGATGATCAGGACCCGTGCGGTCTTGAGAAGCCGCTCATCCATCGGTCGCCTCTCGAGACGGCAGCGCCTCGTCGACGAGCGCGAGGAATCGCCGAACGTCGAGGGGCTTGGTGAGGTAGGCGCGCGCGCCGATCGCAACCAGCCTCTCGACCTGTCCCGGCGTGGCGTCGGCGCTCAGGACGATCACCGGCGTCCGCCGCAGCTGGGGATCGGCATGGAGCTCACGCAGGACCTGCTCCCCCGGGATGTCCGGCAGGTGCAGATCCAGCAGAACCAAGTCCGGCCGGTGCTGGCGGGCCAGCTCGAGTCCGAGCCTCCCCTGCATCGCCGGAATCAGCTTCAGCCCGCGGTGCCTGGCGATCGCGCGCTCCACGAGGCGCAGGTTCGAGAGGTTGTCCTCGATGTAGAGGACCGTTCCGCTCTTCGAGAACACGGCTGGCGCGGTGGCGTCCGGCTCGCCCCGCTCATGACGTTCCGGGGGGCTCTCCGTCTCGAGCAGCTCGACCCAGAACGTGCTGCCTTCGTCTTGCACGCTCTCGACCCCGAGGGTGCCGCCCATGGCCTCGACGAGGCGCTTGGACAGCACGAGCCCCAGGCCCGTGCCCTCGACGCCGCCCTGCTCGGCGCCGAGCCGGTCGAACGGCTGGAACAACCGCTCTCGCAACGCCGGTGCGATGCCCGGCCCCGTGTCCCTGACGCGGATCCGGAGCCGCCGTTCGTCGGCCGCGTCGCACGCGATCGTAAGCGTGCCGCGCTCCCGGTTGTACTTGATCCCGTTCGACACGAGGTTCAGGAGGACCTGCTGGAGCCGCTGGCTGTCGGCCCACACGTGCCGACCGTGCAGCGCCGCCCCGGTGCTCTGGAGGTCGATGGCGCGGGCCGCCGCCAGCGGCCGTGCCAGGTCCAGCACCTGCTGGACCGCGTCGCCCACGCGCACGGGCTCGAGCGACAGGGAAAGCCCACCCGCCTCGATCCTGGCGATGTCGAGGACCTCGTTGATCAGGCTCAAGAGATGTCTGCCCCCCTTAATGATCTGCTCCGCGCTCTCGCGGTCCTCTGGCCGCTGCGCGTCGAGTTCCAGGAGCTGCGCGAATCCGAGAATCGCGTTGAGGGGTGTACGGAGCTCGTGGCTCATGCGTGACAGGAACTCGCTCTTTGCCTGGTTGGCGCGAGCGGCGTCGGCCTCTGCCCGTCGCCGCTCCACGATCTCCCGCTCGAGTCGTTCGTTGGCGACGCTCAGCTCGAGCGTTCGCTCGGCGACCCGCTGCTCGAGCTCCTCGGTGTGGCGCTTCACGCGCTCGCGGAGCCGTGCCTGTTCGAGCGCGATGGCGAGCTGGGTGGCCGCTTCCCGAGCGATGCTCACCTGCTCGGGTGGGAACTCGCTCCGCTCGCCGCCGAAGCTCACGGCGCCGATGAGCTCGCCCCCGGCGATCATGGGCACGACCATGTACGTATGGACGCCCGAGGCCAGCAGGGCCTCTGCCTCGGGGCTACGGGGCAGCGCGGCGGTGTCGACCACCTGGAGCTCCCCCCGTCGCAGCGCCTCCACATCGCCCATCAGCGCCAACGGAAAACGGACGCCGGGCCCGAGACGGACGCGGTGGCGGCCCGCTGCCGCCAGCCACTCCGCTTCACCGGCCGCCAGGTCGAACAGGTTCACGATGGCCCGCGGGACCCCGAGCAGATCCCTCAGTCGCGGGAGGACCGTCTCCGCGATCACCACCGGCGCCTCCGCGGCGATGAGCGCTCGATCGATCTCGTGCAGGATCTGGAGACGTTCGGTGGACCTGGCCAGAGAGGCCTGGGCCTGCTTCAGCTCCGTGACGTCGATCGCCACCACCAGGGTCGCGCGCCGGCCCGCGAACTCGATCGAATGAGAGACGATGTCCACGTCCCTGATCCGGCCATCCTTCAGCCGATGCCTCCAGGTCCCCGCGTGCCGTCGGGTCGCCTGGTCCGTCGCGGCCGCGAGCCCGGCCACGACGTCCTTGAGCCGCGGCAGGTCCTCCGGCGGCCGGATGTCGGTGATCCGCATGCGGAGAAACTCCTCCCGCGAGTACCCGTAGTGCTGGATCGCCGCGGCGTTGACCTCCAGAAAGTACATCGTCGCCACGTCGTACACCCACATGGGCAGCGGATTGTCGGCGAAGAGGAGACGAAAGCTGGCTTCGCTGTCGCGCAGCGCCGTCGCCGCTTCCACCAGCTCCCGCTCGACCTCGGCGATCTCCGAGATCTTCGAGCTTCCGGTGAGGGAGGGAACGTCGCCTCGACCGAGCGCGCGTGCGGAGGCCGAGAGCGATGCGATCCCGCCGGCGATGCGCCCGCCGAACACGGAAGCCAGCACGCCCGCCAGCAACAGGAACACGCATCCGCCGCCGATGATCGCCCACCGGGAAGTCCGCCCGGGTGCCTCCACGATGGCGACGGGTACACCGAGCCCGACTGTCCAGCCGGACAGGCTCGACCGGCTGTGGGCGACATACACCGCGATGCCGTCCATGGTCACGCCGAGGGCCCAGCTCTCGTCGGACTGACGGCTTCGCGCCACGAACTCAGGGGGCGCAGGCGCCCCGAGCAGCGTTTCGATGCCCCGCGTTCGGGCGATGATGATCCCCTTGCGATCGACGATCCCGGCGACCCAGTCCGGCGGCAGCTGGCCCTCGGACAAGAGACGACTGAGTCCCGCGACGTCGAGCCTCGTCCCCAGCACGTACTTGAGCCTCCCGTTCCGCTTCACCGGCACCGTCACGCCGACCGTCGGAGTTTTGAGCACGAGGCCGACGAAGAGGTTGGAAATTGCGGGTTGGCCCGTGTCCAGGGTCTGGCGGACATCCTCGAGATTCCCGGTGGAGGGCAGCGGCGCGCCGAAGGGACGTGAGAGATTGATCAGTTGCCGTCCGGAGGGATCGGTCAGGTTGATCGTCAGCCACCCTGGATGGGTCGCCACCACCCGCTGCGCCTCTCTGTAGAAGGGCTCGAGGTCACCGGTATCGAGGTACTGGGAAGCCCCGAGCGCCTCCAGCGCCCGGATCGACCAGGTGAGCTCGCGATCGACCGCGACGGCGAGGGCTCGCGTGGTATCTCGGAAGCTGCGTTCCAGAGACGCGCGCTGCTGCTTCTCGAGGAGCGCCGCCATGATGACCGCGAAGATCAACAGCGGAACCACGGAGACCAAGACCAGGATCGTCAGATGAGAACGAAGCGTCCTCGCCCTCATGCCCTGACCTGGAATGCGCCCGTCCCGGGAAAGAGCTTGTCTATGAGCGGCATGAGGGCCCAGACGGCTTGGGTTTTCGGGACGAAGCCGTCGGCGCACGCGGCCGCCGCGGTGCGGTACTGCGGAAGATCGTGGAGCGTCACGATGACCACCTGCGGCGACGCGGCTTCAGCCTTGATGCGCAGGGTCGCCTCCAGGCCGTTCATCCCTCTCATCGCCACGTCCATCAGGACGAGATCGGGATGGAGGTCGCGGGCCATCTGGATGCCGTCGCTGGCGCACCCGGCCGTCCCCACGACACAGATTCCCGCCCGCTCCGCGAGGAACTTCGACTCCCACTCGCGGAACCATTGGTTGTCGTCCACCACGAGGACGCGGACTATCCGATCGGCGCCAGGCGCTGCCATCGTCCCGTCCAAGGATGCCATCACAGGGGGCGAAGGACTCCAGCCGGAAACTACTGAGATCGGGTCCGTAGGACTGCGGAGATTCCGGAAGGGCACGCGCGGGCAGGCTCGCCGGACAGCGCGCGCGGCGTGAACGAGGAGGCTGTGAGCTCATCGAGCTCGGCGGCGACACGGCAGTACCACGCTAACACGCGCGTCGCGTGAATCGAAAATACCGGACGGCCAAAAAATCATGGCCGACCGGCGCGGCCCTCGGGTCAGTCGATGATGCCGATCCGGAGGGCCTTGACGACGGCCTGAGTTCGGTCGGACACCTCGAGCTTCTCGAAGATGTTGTGGATGTAGTTCTTGACCGTGCCGACGCTGTACCGGACCCGGCTCGCGATCTGTCGGTTGGAGAGCCCGTCGCTCAGACAGCGCAGGATGTCCTGCTCGAGCACGGAGATCTGCCAGCCCTGCGCCTCCCGGCCGGCGAGCACGCCCGCGAGCATCTCCGTCTCGATGAGCCCGTAGCCGCGCACGGCGCCGTGGACGGCGTCGAGGAACTCGTGCTGCGTCGCGCGGAGCGACAGGACGCTGGAGCATCCGAGCCTGAGGACCTGCGAGTGCAGGGCCGCGCCGTCGTGTCCCGTCACCGCGATCATCTCGAGGCTCGGCCGGGCCGACCTGAGCTTCGGCAGACGCCTGATCCAGTCCCCGCCCGAATGCGCATCGATGATCGCGACGGCGGGACGCTTGAGCCGGGCGAGACGCACGAGCTCGTCGGGCGACGCGGCGATGCCGGCGACCGTGACGCCGCCGCCCTCGAGCATCCGCTCGAGACCCGCGTTGAACACCGGATAGCGGCTGCCGATCACGACCCGGACGGACGATCCCGCCTCGGCGCGTCTCCGCCGGACCCGCGCGGCCTTCAGCCGCGGCCGGACCGCGCTCTCCACGAGAGACGCCTCCTCGCTTCGGGTCGCAGACCGTCGAGAGATCCCAGCACGCCATCGAGGTAGTGTCGGAGCGCCACGGACGGCGCCGGCGAGCGGCCGAGCGTCCACAGCCCGAGGACCGAACCCACGAGGTAGTCCGCGACCTGGTCCACGTTGGTCTCCGAGCGAAACTCGCCGCGCGTTCGCGCGTTGATGCACGCCCGCCGGAGCAGGGCCCGCAGGTCGCGGAGATAGCCCGAGACGATTCCGGCGACCGATCGGACGCGCGGCGACACCTCGGACGCGGCGTTGACCATCAGGCAGCCGAGACGCCTGCCGGACGCGCTCTCGTGGATCCCGCGGAAGAACCGCTCGATGTCCGCGAGGGCGGCGTCCGGCCCGGCGAGGGGCGCGAAAAACGCCGAGATCACCGTCTCCCGGTACCGGGCGAGCGTCGCCTCGAAGAGCCGTCGCTTGCTGCCGAACTCCCCGTAGACCGCGGCTCGGTGGAGCCCCGTCCGCCCCATCAGCTCCTCGATCGAGGTGTCGTAGTAGCCTTTCTCCCAGAACACACGCATCGCCTGGTCGAGCCTCTCCTCCGGTCGTGGGCGTCCCATCGTCTCCTCCGTGGTCGTCGTCGACCCGGTAAAGAACGATCGTTCTACCATCTAGAATAAACGTTCTGTCAACCGTCGGGGGCGTCGGCGGGTCGAAGCCGCCGAGCGGGTGCGGCTCAGGGCGCCGGGGGGACGAGGCCGGCCGTGATCGCCAGGCGCACGAGGCCCGCGACGTCGTGGATGTCGAGACGCTCCATCAGCTCGGCGCGGTGCGTCTCGACGGTCCGCACGCCGATCCCGAGCCGCTCGGCGATCTGCTTCGTGCTCCGTCCCTCGGCGATGAGCTGGAGGATCTCGCGCTGGCGCGACGTGAGCCGCTCGAGCTCGCCGGGCGTGGCCGCCTTGCCGCGCACGTCCTCGACGACGTAGCCCGCGATCCGCGAGGCGAGGTACGTCTCGCCCCGCGCGACCGTCCGGATCGCGGCCTCGAGCTCCTCGGGGTGCGCCTCCTTCAGGAGGTAGCCGGCGGCGCCGGCCCGGATGGCCCCGAGGACGTGCTGCTTGGTCCCGTGCATCGAGAACACGATGATCCGGACGTGGGGGAACTCTTTCGCGATCCGCGCGGTGGCGTCGAGGCCGTTCAACCCCGGCATCGTGATGTCCATCAGGACGACGTGCGGACGGTGGTGCGGAATGAGCTGGCGCGCCTCGGCGCCGTCGCCGGCCTCGGCCACCACCTCGATGCCGGGTATCCGCTCGAGCAGCGCGCGGACGCCCGCGCGCACGAGGACATGATCGTCGGCGAGCAGCACGCGGATCACGCCGGCGCCGCGGGAAACGACACCCGGATGCGCGTGCCGGCGCCGGGGGTCGAGTCGATCGTGAGCCGACCGCCCGCGAGCTGGACGCGCTCCTGCATGCCCAGCAGGCCGAGACTCTCGCCCTGCATCGCGTTGCGCCGCGCCGCCTCGACGTCGAAGCCCACGCCGTCGTCGCGGATCGTCAGCTCGAGCGCCGACGGCAGCCGGCGGAGCTCCACGCGCACGTTCCGCGCCCGCGCGTGGCGGGCGACGTTCGTGAGCGCCTCCTGCGTCACGCGGAAGCAGGCGCCTTCGATCTCGGGCGGCCAGCGGAGACCCCCGGGCTCGGCGCTCACCGTGGCCGAGAGCCCCGCGCTTCCCGCGTGGCGCTCCACGTACCACTCGAGCGCCGGCACGAGGCCGAGATCGTCGAGGACCGACGGATGGAGGTCCAGCGAGCGGCTCCGGACCTCCTCGACCAGCCGGCCGACGATCCGCAGGCTCTCGTCGAGCTGCTCGGAGCGGAGCGGGCCCGGGTCTTCCCGGAGCCTCACGAGGTTGAGCCAGAGCACGGTCAGCAGCTGGCCGAGGTCGTCGTGGAGCTCGCGGGCGAGATGCCGGCGCTCCGCCTCCTGGACCTCGATGAGCTGGCGCGAGAGCGCCGCGAGCCGCTCGTTCGCGCTCTGGACGCGCTCGAAGAGCTGGGCGTTCCGCAGCGCGATCGCCGCGTAGGTCGCCAGCCGAATCAGGATCACCTCGTCCCGTTCGGTGAACGGCCGAGGGGACCGGTTGTTCACCCAGAGCAGGCCCTCGACCTCGTTGTCGATGAGAATCGGGACGGCGAGCGTCGTCACGATCCCTTCGTCGTGGACCGCGTGATCGTAGTCGCGGCTGATCCGCGGGTCTTCGAGCCGGTTGTCGGTGCGGACCGGCCAGCCGCGCTCCCAGGCGAGGCCGCCGATGCCCTTGCCGCGCTCGAGCGTGAAGCCCTTGTACACGCCGCTGCGGGACTGTCCCGCCTCGTACCTGATCCTCATCGTGTCCGAGTGCGGATCCCTCAGCGCGATCACGGCGAGGTCGCTCGCCGAGAGCTGCCAGGCCGCCTCGACCGCTTGCTGGAGCACCACGTCCACGTCGAGCGTGGCGCCGATCGCTCGCGCCAGCCCGGCGAGGATCTCGGCTTCCCTCCGCCCCGCCTCCGCCGCCTCGAGGGCGCGCTGCCGGTCGGTGACGTCGTAGGGGATCGCGAGCCCGACGGGCCGTCCCTCGAGCGTGGCGTAGCTCACCGTGACGGTGACGTTGAGGATGGTTCCGTCCTTGCAACGGTGCACGGCCTCGTCGATCGCGTCCCCTCGCTGGCGGCCGCGCGCGACGACCTCGAGCAGGCGCGCAACGTCCTCGGGCGGACGGATGTCGAGGAGGGTGCGAGCGAGAAACTCCTCGCGCGAGTACCCGTATTTCCGGACCGCCGCGTCGTTGACGACCAGGAACGCGAAAGTCTCGGCGTCGAAGAGCCACATGGGCTGCGGGTGGTCCTCGAAGAGGAGCCGGTAGGCGTCGTCCCGCAGGCCCGCGAGCGGCAGGACGCGAGCGTCGGCGGCGGCCGGCCGGCGGGTGGACGTCATGCGAAATTCTACGAACCGCCTCGGGAGAGCGTCAAGCCAGGCCGACCGAGAGCATGGGGGTAGACTAACCCAAAAAGAAGCGCCGGGAAGGGGGCGGTGCCCCCCTCCCCGGCGCCTGTACCGAGCTACAGTTACGAGAAGCTACGGAACCGTGACGGTCGCGCCGTCGCCCGTCGCGGAGATGTTGAACGTCCCCGCTGCGGTGCTCGCGACGTACGCGTAGCCCGCGGCGGGCAACCAGTTCGCGGGCACGCTCGGCGTTCTCGCCAGGAACGGTCCGGCCGTCTGCCCCTGCCCGTTCGTGACCACCACCGTCAGCTCGCTGAGGTTCGTCGCCGTCGGCACGTTGCCCATGTGGGCCGAGTAGATCGACACCGCGGACGCGATCGCCCGCGCGTCGGCCTGGGCCTTGGCGATCCGCGCCCGCGCCTGCACGTTG
>Ga0209648_10002457_pt1 | contig 15371 bp, 17 predicted proteins | sample GraSoi2013_115cm_FD_185830 | JGI IMG/M metagenome (GOLD analysis project Ga0209648, IMG submission 185830) | Grasslands soil microbial communities from the Angelo Coastal Reserve, California, USA - Sample 9_17_2013_115cm (SPAdes) (version 2) | ecosystem: Environmental > Terrestrial > Soil >...
CAGGCTCGAGTAACAGTTGCGCCGGGTCTTGAGGTCGAAGCTGGTCACGGCCACGAGCGCGATGGCGAAGTTTGCCTGGGGCAGGACCCCGCCGAAGAGGGCGAGGACCGAGTCGCTCAGGAAGTACGCGAGGGAGGCGAATACCAGGGAAGCGAGCAAGACCTGGCCGCCCACGCCACGCTTGCGCGAGCGGCCTCGATAGCTCGTCACGTGGCCGGCCGCGGTCACCGCGACGCCCACCGCGGGCGCCACGTAATCCTGGCCGTAGAGCACGATCGCGAGCACCGCGACGCAGAATCCTGAGAAGACGAAGGCCCGCGCCGCGACGGAGTCCTCGACCGGCGAGGCCGGCAATCTCGGCAACCTCACAGCGGCCAATCCGTGCCGACGTGCTGCACCGGGCCGTCGAGATCAAAGTCCGCGAATAGAATGGGCGCCCTGCGCGCGCCCGGCGCAACCACCCAGGCGCGCACCGACCCTCCCCTGCGCCGCACCATCTCGAGCGCTTCGACGACCTCCTTTTGAGCGGTACCGGAGATCGCCACCGCCTCGCTCACCCGCGGCGGATCGACGTCCTCTCGGTTCGCGGCCTTCTGCGGGTAGCGCGCCAACCACTCGAGCGCCGCCCAGAACGAGCGTGCCTCTCCCGGTGCGCTCGGTGCGAGGCCTGGACCCCACAACATCACGCGCCCGCCGTTGCGGATACAGTCCCAGGCTTCCGAAGCCGCGATGCGCGCGACCTGGTCGGCCACCTCCGTCGAGGCGGGATGCGGATCGCAGAAGATGCCGAGGGTCTGCACGCCCGGCGGCTCGTACTCGCGCACGACCAGCTCGCCGTGCCGCGCGCTGGAGCGCCAGTGGATCCTGCGCAACGAATCTCCGGGCCGGTATTCGCGCACCCCGAACAGCTCGGTGCCGGACGCTGCCCGCGGCGCGGCAACGCTTGCTTCTATTTCTATGGCCTGCGGCCGGCCCGCGATCGCCATGAATCGCGGCAAGACGAGCGCGACCTCGCTATCGGGGCTGGGGCGGCGGCCGCGAAACATGCCGGCGATGTCGCTCGTCTCGACCACCCACGCGCGGGCGCCGACCGCTCCACGGCGCAGGCCGTGCAGCTCCACGGTCCGCCGCCAGCCCGACCTCGGCACCACCCCGGTCGCGGCGGAGACCTGCTCCGAACCGATGAACCCCACCAGGCGAGCGGGCCCTCGCGGCGCGCCCGTCGTGTCGAGCCCCACCTCCAGGTTGAGACCGTCGCCTTCGAAGAGCGGCGCGGGTAAGGGAGCGTCGCGCAGCAACTGTGCCGGAAGGTCGCCGGCCGGCGAGTCCGCGGCCGAGCTCACGTCGCGCACGCGCATATGAAGGCGCAAGCCGGCGCGGTTCCAGAACGCGTAAGCGATGGAGACCACGCAGAGCGCGGCGATCCAGCTCGCGAGAAGGAACAGCCAGGACACCTCCGAGGTCGTGCCGTACCACTCGACGAGAGCGGCGAGCACCACCGCGCCGAAAAACCTGGGAGTCGGTCTCAGTGCTGCACCTCCCCGCTCGCCGGAGGTGGTCACAGCTCGCGGTGCGAGCTCTGACCGGTGGGGGGTCCCGAGTTTGATCAGTGCTGCCTCAATGGCGGCAGAGGCAAAGAATTGACGAGCTCCTGGATCATCTCCTCAGCTTTGGCCCGCCCGCGCATGCTCAAACGGTGGGCCAGAACCGGCACCGCGAGCAGCTTCACATCGTCAGGCAGCACGAAGTCGCGCCCCTCGAAAAGCGCCCACGCCTGCGCCGCGCGCTGCAGGTACACCCCCGCCCGCATGCTCGCCGGCAGCAGGACGTCGGGCCTGGCGCGGATGCCCTGCAGTAGCGAGACGATGTACGTGCGGATCGCCGGCGCCGCGACGACTCGCAGGCACGCGTCCTGCAGCTCGATCACGTCGCCCAGGTCGACCACGCCGGCGAGCGCCTGGATCGGGTCTCCGTGTTCGCGGCGCGCCAGCACTTCCATCGCCTCGGCGTCGGTCGGCGCGCCCATCTCGGCGGAAAGCAGGAAGCGGTCGAGCTGGGATTCGGGCAGCGGATACGTTCCGTGAAACTCACTCGGGTTCTGCGTGGCGATTACGAAGAAGGGCCGCTCGAGCGACCGCGTCGTGCCCTCGACCGTGACCTGGCTCTCCCCCATCGCCTCCAGCAGCGCCGACTGACTTCGTGGTGTCGCGCGATTGATCTCGTCCGCGAGCACGATGTTCGCGAAGATCGGGCCGGGTATGAAATCGAAGCTCAGCTCCTTCTGGTTGAAGATGCTCGAGCCGGTGATGTCGGACGGCAGCAGGTCGGGCGTGCACTGGATGCGGCGGAAGGTCCCGCCCACCGAGGTCGCCAGCGCCCGGGCCAGCATCGTCTTGCCGGTGCCCGGCAGGTCCTGAAGCAGGACGTGCCCGCCACCGAGAAGCCCGGTGATGGCGAGCCGCACGGCGCGCTCCTTCCCGACGATGACCCGATGGACGTTCTCCTCGATCCGGCCCAGCAGCTCGGCGGCGCGCCTGGGTTCGAGCGCTCGTTCTTCAGAAGCCATGTGTGCGCCAGTCTAGGACGGGCATGCAGCCCCGAGACCCCCCAAAACGCACGGTTGGCGCCAAACGTTCGGAAACCGAAGGGCTGATGCGCTCCGCTGGCGCCAAACGGGCGGAATGGAGGGGCGTTAACAGGCTGGGTTGGCGAACCGCCTACTCGATGGCATCGTGGCTGCATGTCCCGAACGCCACGGATCCCGAACGCGTTGACGAAGAAGCCCTTCTCTTTGGAGGAAGCGCGGCAGCACGGGCTGACCCTCAGCTCACTGAGAGGAAAGGTCTGGCGGCGCCTTGGTTCCGAGCTGTACTGCTGGCAAGGCTTGCGCCATGATCCGTGGCTGCACCTGTCGGCCCTTCATCGGCTGCTGCCGCGCGATGCTGTCTTCGCGGGGGCAACGGCGGCCTGGATGTTTGGTCTCGACCTCGCCGCGGACGACCCCGTGGAGATCATCGTTCGACTCGACTCGAGCATTCGCTCGCGTGAGGGAGTGAGTGTCCGGCGCTGCGAGCTCTCGCCAAGTGACGTCACGACAATCCGAGGCTTACGCGCAACCTCGATCAACCGCACGCTGCGCGATCTCTCCTTGCGTTTGCCGTCCCTCGATGCGTTGATCGCCGTCGACATGGCGCTTCACCTGCACCTGACGAATGCGGAAGATCTGATGCGCCACGCCGGCGCGGCGCACGGTGAGGCCGGCGCTCAGCGGTTGCGTTCGCTTGCCTCGTTGGGGGCGGCGGCCGAATCGCCAATGGAGACTCGACTGCGCTGGCTGCTCATCGAGGCTGGGCTCCCTTGCCCAGAGGTGCAGACCAATCTCCGTGACCTCTGGCGACGATTCTTGGGAAGAGCCGATCTCTACTACGCCGAGGCGCGCCTCATCCTCGAGTACGACGGCGCCAACCACCGCGACCGGCTGGCCGACGACAACCGCCGGCAGAACCTGCTGATCAATGCCGGCTACCGGATCTTGAGGTTCACCGCCACGGACATCCACCAGCGTCCCGACGTCGTTGTAGCGCAAGTCCGAGATGCGCTGAATGTGGAGCCTATCCGCACGCCTGGCGCCAAACGTTCGGAAACCGAAGGGCTGATGCGATCCGCTGGCGCCAAACGTGCGGAATTCGGGGCGCTTTAGCCTTTCACGTAGGACAGCTTTTCCGCCACCTTGCCGTCGCGCACCTTGAAGAGGTCGATGCCGCGGATGTGGCCGTCGCCCCAGTCGAACCGCCAGCGCACCACCGCGCGGTCGCCGGCGACCACCATCTCCTCCGCCTCGAATGCGGCGCGCGGAGAGTCGTGGAAGAACTGGTTCCAGAACGCGCGCACCGCTTTTTGACCGACGTGCCGCTCACCATCCGGGGTCGGCAACGTGTTCTCGAAGATGCAGTCGTCGGTCATCAGCGCCATCACGCCCTCGACGTCGTGGCGGCCGAACGCCTCGTTGAAAGCGGTGATCGTGGCTTCGGTCGATTCGCTCACGCCTGGCCGATCATGCGCGCGATCACTTCGCCGAGGTTCGGTCCGCCTTTGCCGAACGGCACCGAGTGCACGCGGTGCGCGAACACCATCTCGGCGACCTCGCCCACATGGTTCACCGCGACCTTTTCCGCGCTGTCGTAGGCCGCCTTCGCCTGCGCGGCGCGCGCGCACACGAGGTCGGAACGGTGCCCGTCGACCTCGAGCGCGATCGAGATCTGAGCGATCAATCGCAAAATCTCGCGCGGCAGGTTGACCTCGGGAAAGGTCGCGATGGCCTCCGCGATCTGTGAGCGGACGCCCTGCTCGGACTCCGCGTGCTGCTGGTAAAAGAGATTTGGGTCGTCCTCCCAAACGGCACGCTTCTCGACGATCGCGACGCGCTGGTCGAGGTCGCGGATGCCCTCCACGTCCACGCAGAGCCCGAACCTGTCGAGCAGCTGCGGCCGCAGCTCTCCCTCCTCGGGGTTCATCGTCCCGACGAGGATGAATCGCGACGGGTGCGACACGGACACACCCTCGCGCTCGACCGTGTTGATGCCCATGGCGGCAGCGTCCAGCAGCACGTCGACGATGTGGTCGTCCAGCAGGTTGACCTCGTCCACGTAGAGGATGTTGCGGTTGGCCTCGGCCAGCACGCCCGGCTCGAAGCGCCGCGAACCCTCCTTCAACGCGGCCTCCAGGTCGATGGTGCCGACCACGCGGTCTTCCGAGGCGTTGATCGGCAGCTCCACCACGCGCATGCGCCGCGTCGCCACGGGAAGCGCTCCCGCGCGGGCCCGCTCGCGGCAGTCGAGACACCAGTCCTCGGGATCGTCCGGGTGGCATCCAAAGTGGCAGCCCTCGACGACCTGCTGGTCCGGGAGCAGCTTCGCAAGAGCGCGCACGGCGGTGGACTTGCCGGTGCCCTTCTCCCCGCGGATCAGCACCCCGCCGATCGACGGGTTGATCGCGTTGAGGACCAGGGCCAGCTTCATCTGTTCCTGGCCGACGATCGCCGTGAAGGGATAGGAGTACCGGTCGATTGCCATGTGCGTTGATGTTACCGGGGCGCCCTTGCAGATCGGCATAGCCTCGTTGAAAGGTCAACTGGCGGCCGTATCTTTGTTAACGGACGCGCCCAGATGAGCCAGGCACCGATCGACAGCGACAGGGCGGCCGAGATAGCGAAGCGCGCCGCCGCCGATCGCGGTCGCTCATGGGTTGAGCCGACTCAGATCTCCGAACACGGAGACGAACTGCACGTGTCGGACAATGCCGAATTTCTCGGCGGCAACATCCTCGTAGTGATTGACCGCATCACTGGCCAGGTCCGAAGGGTTGAGGAGTACCTCCGCTGAATCGTGAGCCGGGACCTCTTACCGGGTCCGGCCCAGCTCTCTTTCCACCGCTGAGGCGATCTCGTCGCGCGACAGGTCGTACAGGCCGTAGTAGCGCGCGCCCATGCGCTCCGCCAGGTCGGCGCAGGCGTTGATCGCGTAGGTTTGGTACATCGGCGCCACCCTCGCGAGGTGCTGCACCGATGGCAGGTGGCTGTAGTCACGCGCCGAGTCGATGACCAGCGCGTCGATGTTCTCGGATTCGATCAGCGCCGCCACCTTCTGGGCCTCGACCAGCGGCTCCTCCTTGAACATCGATATGTTCCCGCGCCCGTCGCTGATCAGCACCAGCAGCGGACGCACCGTCGGGTCGCGCAGCAGCTCGGTCTTCACGACCTTGTACCCGGCCATCAGGCCGTGCGTCAGCGGAGTGGTCCCGCCCACTGACAGCTTCTCCAGCCGGCGCCGCGCGAGCGACACGCTCGAGGTGGGTCGCAGCACGACCTCGGCGGTCCGGTTCTTGAAGATCACCACCGCGACGCGGTCGCGTCGGACATAGGCGTCCTGGAGCAGCGAGAGGATGGCTCCTTTGGTGGCGGCCATACGCTGCTCGGCATCCATGGAGGCGGAAGCGTCGACGACGAAGACGATCAGGTTGCCGATCTTCCGCTCGCGCACCTTCTGGCGCAGGTCCTCGCGCTCCAGCTTCAGCCGCTCGCCCGCCAGGCGACCCCGCTCCTTCTGCATGGGCGCGGCGGCGCGCACGGTGGCGTCGATGGCGAGGTCGTTGACCTTCGCCTTCGGCTCGGCGCGCACATACCGTCCACGCCGTTCGGCCGTCTGGCTGGCCGAGCGTTTGCCCCCCTGCTTGCGCACGCGGCGCTGGCGCGGAAGGTCGATCCGCTTGAGGTTGAACGTCTCTAGCGCGTCCGGCGACGACTCATGTCCGCTCGACCCACCCGTCGTCATCCCCTGGTCGCTGCCGGCGGCCTGCTCGCCGCTGTCCGAGGCGCTTGCGCTCGCGTCCGCAGACGCTTCGGCGGACGACTCGCTCTCCGAGGCCTGCGGGTCGCCCGGCTCCGACTCGGAAGGCTTGGACCCCTCCTGCTCCTCGCCATGGTCGGGCGAGCTCGTCTCGTCCTGGTCCCGGCGCAAGGGCTGACGCGCGCGGTGCGCGAGCGCCAGCGCCGCGACGTCGTAGATGTCGTCGCGGCTCGGCGTCGCGTGCCGGCGATAGGCGGCAAGCGCCCGCGAGGCGTGGTCGATCACCACGTCCGCCCTGTGTCCGAGCACCGCGGCTTCGACGCAGATGGATGAGATGAGGCGCGCGTGGCCGCGCGACAGGTGAACGTTCTTCACCGCGGCGATGGCCTCCCCGAGCGCTCGCGAGAGGTTGCTGTCCGCGGCCGCAAACTCGTTCGTGAACTCGTGGTCGCCCCGTTTGAACGCGGCGTCGCGCTCGGCGATGAGCACGCGCTCGTCCGGGTCTCGAATGCCTTCGACGTCGACGCAAAGCCCGAAGCGGTCGAGCAGCTGCGGCCGCAGCTCGCCTTCCTCCGGGTTCATCGTGCCGACGAGGATGAAGCGAGCCGGGTGCGCGAACGAAACGCCCTCGCGCTCCACCACGTTGACACCCATCGCCGCCGCGTCGAGCAGCACGTCCACAATGTGGTCGTCGAGGAGGTTGACCTCGTCGACGTAGAGGATGTTGCGATTCGCCTCCGCCAGCACGCCGGGCTCGAAACGCTTGGTCCCGGTGCGCAGCGCTGCCTCGATGTCGATCGTCCCCACCACACGGTCTTCCGAGGAGTTGATCGGCAGCTCGACGACGCGCATGCGTCTTTTGTGGGTGGGCAGCACGCCGGCCGCCTTGAACCTCGACCGGCAGTCCGCGCACAGCGCCTCGAGGTCGGTGGGGTCGCATCCGAAGTGGCAGCCCTCCACGACCTCGTGCTCGGGCAGGAGGCGGGCCAGTCCCCGCACCGCGGTCGACTTGCCGGTCCCCTTCTCCCCGCGAATGAGCACCCCGCCGACGGTCGGCACGATGGCGTTGAGGATCAGGGCGAGCTTCATGGACTCCTGGCCCACGATCGCCGTGAAGGGGAAGCTGTGCCGGTCGAGCGTGATGCTCACCGGATCAGATTAGATGGCGCTTCAAGCGCTCGGTTGGCGCCAAACGAGCGGAATTCGAGCGACCTAAGCGAACGGCTGGCGCCAAACGTGCGGAATGGTGGCTAGCTCGGGACGAGCTCCTTGACCAGGTCGCGCTCCTGGATGAGCTCCTCGGTGGTGGTCCGGATCCGATCTTTGGCGTCGTCGTCGTGCTCCAGGCCAGGCACGACCTCCCAGTTGGTGCCGTCGGAACGCACCGGGAATCCAAACTGCAGCCACTCCGGCACCCCGTACTCGCCGTGGCTGACCACCGCGAGCGAGTGCCAATCGCCCCACGGAGTTGCCTCGTGGATGCTGCGAATCGAGTCGATCGCGGCGTTGGCTGCCGAGCCCGCCGACGACAGGCCCCGCGCCTCGATCACCTTCGCGCCCCGCGTCTGAATCGACTTGACGAAATCCTTCTTCAGCCACCCGTGGTCAGAGATCACGTCGAAGGCGCCCATGCCCGCGATCCGGGCATTCCTCGCGTCCGGGTACTGGGTCGCGGAGTGGTTACCCCAGATCGCCATGTTCGAGACGACCGATACCGGCAACTTCGCCTTCCGGGCGAGCTGGGTCTTCGCCCGGTTTTCGTCAAGGCGGGTCATGGCGAACCACCGCTCGGCCGCGATTTCAGGGGCGTTCATCCGGGCGATGTAGCAGTTGGTGTTGCACGGGTTGCCGACCACCAGGATCCGCACGTCATTGGCCGCGCGCTTGGCGAGGGCCTTCCCCTGCGGCCCGAAGATGCCGCCGTTCACGGAAAGCAGGTCGCCGCGTTCCATTCCCGCCTTGCGCGGGACGGAGCCGACCAGGAGTGCCCACGATGCGCCGTCGAAGGCCGTCTCCGCCTTGCTCGACAGCTCGATGTCGTGCAGCAGCGGGAAGGCGCAGTCGTCGAGCTCCATGGCGACGCCCTCGAGGGCCTTCATCGCCGGCTCGATCTCGAGCAGGCGCAGGACGATCGGCTGGTCCGGCCCCAGCATCTGGCCCGTGGCGATCCGGAACAGGAGCGCGTAGCCGATCTGGCCGGCGGCGCCGGTCACGGTGACCTGGATTGGTCTCCGCGATCCGTCGACCAATGAGCTCATCGCCCCAAATCGTAGCCCGTCGACGCAGCGAGAGAGACCGGCTTATCCGCCGCCGCAGCCGCCTGAACCAGAGTTGAGCGCAAGTGCGATGGCGTGGTGAAAGAGGATCAGAGAGGCGCCGATGGCGAGGACGATTGCTGTGACGATCGGTAGGGCCACGATCCTGACGCGGCGCCTCACACGGATAAAACGGTCGCCCTCACGAAAGGTTCCGGGCTAGCGGAAACCTTCCCCTTCCGGCTCGAACAGCTCGTCCTCGGCGAGGCGGCGGGCGAAGCACAGGAAACCGGAATGGGCGACCATGCGGTGGGACGGACGGAGGCTGCGGCCGCGCACCGTCCAGCCTCGCTGGAGCAGCTCGTACACCTCGAGCATCCCGAAGCCGCGCACTTCGCGCAGGCAGTCGAAGAAGCGCTGGACCTGGCTGATGTTTGGGCAGAAGGCGAAAACGATGCCGCCCGCCCGCAGCGCCAGCTTGGCTCCGGGCACCGCCTGCCATGGCTCGGGGAGGTCGAGCAGGACGCGGTCCAGGTCGCGCTCCTCGAACCCCAGGTAGGCGTCCCCGAGCTTGAGCGCCAGGTTGTCGGGCAGGCGGCCCATCGTGTCGACGATCGCCTTGCGGGCCGCCTCCTGGAACTCCTCCCGCTGCTCGTAGCTCACCACGTGTCCTGTGGGCCCGACGGCGCGCAGCATCGCGATGGTGAGCGCGCCCGTCCCCGTGCCCGCCTCCAGCACAGTCGCGCCGGGGTGGATGTCTGCGCCGACCAGGATCGCTCCAAGGTCCTTGGGATAGATGGGCTGCGCTTGGCGCACGCGGCCGGTGACCTGCTCGGCGAAGGTCGGCCTCACCGCGAGCATCCGCGCGCCCATTTGAGTCGTCACGATCACTCCCTCGGGGCGGCCGATGAGCTCGTCGTGGGCGATCACGCCGTTGTGAAGGGAATGCTTCTCGCCGGCCTTGAGGCGCACGCGGTGCCGGCGCCCAACCTTGTCGACAAGAAGGATCAGTTCTCCGTCAGCCAGGGGCCTATCCATTCTTGTGGGCGCGGATCAGGCAGTGCCAGTACGCGTGCCGCAGCTTCCCCTCCCGTCGCTCCGGGTGCAGCTGCGCCAGCGCGTCGCCATCCGCCCTCTCGATCACCCCGGCCAGCTCTTCCGCCAGGGCTGGGTCGACCGCCATGGTCCGCATCCATTCGTCGTAGTCCCAGTCGAGCTCCCGGCGCGCGGCGACCTCGACCTCGAAGCCGGCGCGCTCGAAACGCTCGGACCACTCCTCGACTGTCAGCGCCTTGACGTGCGAGGGGTCGCGGCGCACCTCCACCTCGTGCAGCACGTCTCGCGCAGGCACGGGTGGCGAGCAATCGATGAAGGCGGCGTCTCGATCGGGCTTGAGCACCCGAAACGCCTCGCTCAAGAAAGCGTCCACGTCGGCGAAGTGATGCGGCGCCGCGCGGACCGTGTAGAGGTCGAATGTGTCGTCCTGGAAAGGCAGGGCCGCCACGTCGCCGAGCACCCAGTCGGCATTCTTAATGTCTCTCTCGGCCGTCAGGCGTCGCGCCTGGTCCAGCATCTCCGGCGTCACGTCCAGCCCGATCACCCGCCGCACGTACGGCGCCAGCGCGAACGCGGTGTTCCCGGTGCCGGTCGCGACGTCGAGGACCAGGTCGCCCCGTTTGGGCCGGGCCAGGTCGAGCACCTCTTGCAGGCGTTCGGACGACGCGTGAAACGTCGATCGCGTGTAGTTGGCGGCGACCGGCGCGAAGCGGGACCGCACGTCGTCAGGCACAGCGCGATGAGTCTATGACTCCCGGCCTCGCTAGACTTCCGCGGCAATGGCGGCGATCGCGACTGCCGACCACGTCCAGCGCAAGTTCGGCAACGTGCTCGCGCTGAGCGACGTGACCTTCGAGCTTCAGAAGGGAGTCACCGGTTTGCTCGGCGCGAACGGCGCGGGCAAGACGACCCTGATCAGCCTGTTCCTGGGCGTGCTGCGGCCCGACGCGGGCAAGCTCGAGGTGCTCGGGATGGACCCACTGAAAGCCGGCTACAAGCTGCGCCAGCGGATCGGCTACGCGCCCGAGGACGACAGGTTTCCACCCGACGTTAAGGCGAGCGAGCTGGTCCGCCACTTCGCTGAGATGCGGGGCATCCCGCATCGCGCGGCGGTGGTGCGCGCGAGCGAGGTCCTGTTCGAGGTCGGCCTTGGCGAGGAGCGGTTCCGTCCCATCGGCACGATGTCGACCGGCCAGCGCCAGCGGGTCAAGCTGGCCCAGGCGCTGGTGCACGACCCGGAGCTGGTCCTGCTCGACGAGCCGACCAACGGCCTCGACCCGATCCAGCGCGACGACATGCTCGCGCTGGTGCGACGCATCGGAACCGACCTCGGATTCACCGTCCTCATCTCGTCCCACCTGCTGGGCGAGGTCGAGCAGGTGAGCGACTTCATCGTGATGCTGGAAGGCGGCAGGGTCGCTCGCAGCGGCAGCATGAAGGGCCTACTCGGCGGTGACACGCCGATGGTGGTCGAGGTCGTCTCCGGCGCCAAACGGCTCGCGGCCTTCTTGTCTTCCAAAGGCTTCGCCGCCACCGCCAAGGACGACCTTCGCCTCACCGTGCCCGCGTCCGCCGAAGGAGTCCAGGACGCCATCGTGGCGGGCGTAGTCGAGCTGGACCTCGAGATGCGCCGCATGGAAAGAGGCGCCGCCACGCTCGGCGAGCTCTTCGACCTCGAGGAGGCGCCGGCGCGATGAGCGCGCAGGCCCAGGTCGCGGATCGCCGGTTCCAGCACTACGAGGGCCCGCGGCTTGGCGCCGTCTACTCCTTCTGGACCCTGGTCCTGCACTCGATCCTGTGGGTCCTCGGGCTCAAGCGGAGCGCGCGCTACAAGGTCGTCCCGGTCATCGTGATCGCGCTGGCCTACCTGCCGAGCCTTGTGCTCATCGTGGTCGCGACCGTCGCCCCGCCCGGCACGCAGCTGCCCGGCTACCCGGACTTCTACCAGTTCATCACGGCGGCGATCTACATCTTCGTCGCGCTCACCGCGCCCGAGCTGATCTGCCCGGACCGCAGGCACGGAACGCTGCGGATGTACATGACATCGAACCTCGGTCCGAGCACCTACATCTTCGCGAAGCTGCTGGCGGTCTGGGCCGTGCTGGCCATCGTCACGACCGGCCCCGTGCTGATCGAGTTCGCCGGGTACTCGCTGTTCGGCCACGGTCCCAGCGGCCTGGGCAAGAGTCTCCAGACCCTGGTCGAGATCGTCGGCAGCGGGCTCATGCTCGCGATCTTTTTTGGATCGGTGGCGCTGGCGATTTCCAGCCTGACCGATCGGAACGCCTTCGCAGCGGCCGGGATCATCCTCGGATTTCTGCTCACCGGTGCGGCGCTCGGCATCCTCGAGGGCCCGCTCCACGCGCCGGACTGGGTCGCGCTGGTCAACGTGAACCAGCTGCCATTCCAGCTCGTCTTTCGCCTTTATCAATCGGCCGGCACCGTGAACCTCCCCACCTGGCAGATGGCCGCGGCCGGCGCCGCATGGGTCGTGGGCGCGATCGGGTTGCTGGTGGTCCGGTACCGCGCTGAGGGCCGCCGGTGATCGAGATCAGGAACGTCGCGAAGTGGTACGGCGGCGTGGTCGCGCTGAGCGGCCTCACGGCCAACATCGGCCGCGGGCTGACCTCGCTGCTCGGACCCAATGGCGCCGGCAAATCGTCGTTGATCCGCATCATGTGCGGTCTCACATCGCCGTCCCAGGGGTCGGTGCGCGTCCTCGGAAAGGACCCCCGAAGCTCGGGCGAGATCCGCAAGGTCATCGGCCTGGTGCCCCAGCAGGAGCGCCTGCCGCCCGGCGTGAACGCGCTCGAGTTCGTCGCCATGGCCGCCTCGCTCGAAGGAATGCGAGATCCAGTGGCCGCGGCGCGCAAGGCGATCGAGACGGTCGAGCTCGACCCTGACGACAGTCGACACCTCAGCAGCTACTCGAAGGGAATGAGGCAGCGCGTGAAGATCGCTCAGGCGATCGTGCACCTGCCGCGAATCCTCATCCTCGACGAGCCCTTGAACGGGCTCGATCCGCGCCAGCGCTCGCGCATGGCGCAGCTGTTCATCCGGCTCGGCGAAGAGGACCGGTGCGTGCTCGTCTCGAGTCACGTCCTCGAGGAGGTCCAGGAGCTCAGCTCGACGGTGCTCGTCCTGGCCGAGGGCAAGCTGGCCGCCGAGGGCGACTTCCACGCCATCCGCCAGCTGCTGGACGATCGCCCTCACCGCATCCGGCTCCGTTCGAGCGACCCGCTTCGCCTGGCCTCAGGGCTGATGGGCTCCGGCACGGTGTCCGCCGTCCAGACCGCGGGCGACAACGCGATCGTCATCGACACGTGGTCGGTGTCGCCGTTCCGGCGCCACCTGCCTCGCCTGACCCAGGAGATCGGAGTTCGCCTGTTCGAGGTGGCGCCGCTCGACGACGACCTCGAGAGCGTCTTCAGGTATCTCGTGGCGAGGCGGTCGAATTGATCTCGCTGTACCGGATCCTGCTGCGAACGTCGGTCACCCGCGGGCGGCTGCTTGCGTTCCTGGCGGGAGGCGCGCTGGTCGACCTCATCGGGTACGCGCTCCGAGTGAGCGACTACGCGAACCGCGAGACGGACGTCTACCCCCTGGTCGACGGCGCCGGCCTGGCGCTCTACATCCCCGTGGTGGCCCTTGTCTTCTCGACGTCGTCGCTGGGCGATCTCGCCCAGGACGGAACCCTTGTCTACGTGTGGTTGCGACCTGTCGCGCGCTGGAAGGTGGTGCTGGTCGCACTGGCGGCCACGCTCACCGTGGTCCTGCCACTTACCCTGGTGCCCATCGGGCTGGCGGTCGTGCTGGCCGGCGCGAGCATGCAGGCGTTATGGGCCGCCACCGCGTCGACCGCGCTCGCCGCATGCGCGTACACCGCGCTGTTCACGGCCTTCGGCCTGCGCGTGAGGCACGCCCTCCTCTTCGGCCTGGGCTACGTGCTCATCTGGGAGACGGGCGTCGCGAGCCTCGGCAAAGGGCCCGCCTCGCTGTCCATCCGTCACTACGCCGAGTCGCTGCTGGCGCACATCGGTAGCCAGGCCGTGCCAGGAGCGATCGAGGCGGACCTGTGGCCGTCGGTGATCGTGCTCGCCGCAGTCACGGTCGTCGGCGCAGCGCTCACCACGGTCCTCCTCACGCGTCAGGATGTTGCCTAGGCATGGCGAAAGTCACCGCGAAGTGGGCGGGTCAGAAAGTTCGATTCGACATCGAGTCCGCGTCTGGACACACCGCGGCGATTGACGAGCCGCCGGTCTTCGGCGACGACACCGCGATGCGGCCCACCGAGATGCTGCTGGGAGCGTTGGGCGGCTGCACCGGGCTCAACGCGGTGCTGCTGCTCAAGAAGTTCAAGCAGCCGCTGAAGTCGCTCGAGGTGGAGGTCGAGGGTGAGCAGGACAAGGAATGGCCTCGCGCGTTCAACAAAATCGACGTGACGTTTCACCTCGGGTGGGACGGCAAGTACGACAAGACGCTCGTCGAGCAAGCCCTGGACTTGGCGTGCAATCGCTACTGCCCGATCCACGCGACGCTCTCACATGGAACCAAGATCGAGCATCACCGCAAGGACGCCTCTTAGATTTGGACGAGGTGGAGCTTTAGGCCGGATTTATTCCGGCCGTCATCCAGCGCTCCAATTCCAAGCCCAAACCAGCAACGTGCTACTCCCCCCACCGGGCAGGCCTGCCTGCCCGGTTAGAAGGCCCCTATAGAATTAACCCCGTTCCCAAAAGCCCCCTGAGGTGTGAGGCCGCTTCGGAAACTTGCTCGAGAGCTACGTCCCACTTCTGATTTTCGTCCTCATCGTTCTCGGACTTCTGGGTGCGTTGGTGACGCTGAGCTTCGTGCTAGGTCCCAACAAGCCCTACAAGGCCAAGCTCGCCCCCTATGAATCGGGCGTGATCCCGGACACCCCCGCCCACCGCCGCATGTCGGTGCGCTTCTACCTCACCGCGATGCTCTTCATCATCTTCGACGTCGAGGCCGTCTTCTTCTATCCGTGGGCGGTCCTGCTGCGCCAGCTCAAGTGGTTCGGCCTGATCGAGATGGGCGTCTTCATCGGCATCCTGCTCGTCGCCCTCGCGCACATCTGGCGCAAGGGAGGCCTCGAATGGGACTAGAAGAGCTCGCCGAATCGCTCGGCAAGAACATCCTCACGACGACCCTGGGCACGCTCGTCGGGTGGGGACGCGCCAACTCGGTCTGGCCCGCACAGTTCGGTCTCGCGTGCTGCGCGATCGAGATGATCGCCACCGCGACCGCCGGAGTCGACATCGCCCGTTTCGGGTCCGAAGCGTTCCGTGCGTCGCCCCGCCAATCCGACCTGATGATCGTGTCGGGCCGCGTGTCGCAGAAGATGGCCCCGATCCTGCGCACGGTGTACGACCAAATGCCCGAACCAAAGTGGGTCATCTCGATGGGCGCCTGCGCCTCGACGGGCGGCGTGTTCAACAACTACGCGCTGCTTCAAGGCGTTGACAAAATCGTGCCGGTGGACGTCTACATCCCCGGCTGCCCGCCCAGGCCGGAAGACCTCCTGAACGCGCTGATGATCCTGCAAGAGCGGATCAAGGCGCAGGGGATTATGCCGCGTCAGTGATTGCCGACACCCTGGTGATCGAGCGGGGCGTAAGCGCAGGTGACTCATGGGTCACCGTCGACGCCGAGAAGATCAAAGAAGCCCTCGGGTCGCTGAAGGACGGCGGGTACC
>Ga0209648_10002458_pt1 | contig 15371 bp, 15 predicted proteins | sample GraSoi2013_115cm_FD_185830 | JGI IMG/M metagenome (GOLD analysis project Ga0209648, IMG submission 185830) | Grasslands soil microbial communities from the Angelo Coastal Reserve, California, USA - Sample 9_17_2013_115cm (SPAdes) (version 2) | ecosystem: Environmental > Terrestrial > Soil >...
GCGGCTTGATGAGCAAGTGCTTCACCTCCTCGTCCCGCAGGAAGCGGCTGTGTTCCCCGCCGGTCACCAGCACGATCCCCTCACAGCGCCTTTCATGCACGAGCGTCGTCAGACTCTGTATTACATCTGCCGTGAGGACCTCGTAGCGTTCCACCGGCACCTGAAAGCGCTCGGCTTTGTGCTGCACGGCCTCCAGGAAGTCTTTCGACTGCTGGATATGCTCAAGGCGCGCTCCTTTGGGCGGGGCGGAGATGAGCGACACGGGGACCAGCGTGGCCCCGGCGCTTTCGGCCAGGCGCACCGCGTATTCAATGGCGGCCGTGTCAACTCCGTGCGTAAAGGGCAGTAGCCAGCGTGGCGTCTTCATCGCATCCTGCCTCCGCACGGCGTGCATGGGCTTGTGTACGTTGTCAAACATGGTGTTTTCTCTTGTTCTTTCTCGTAGAGCCCTCAATCAATCGATGCAGGCTCTCGACTACCGTGTGATCACGTCCCTCCTGTTTGCTTGCACACAAAAAAGCACCGGGATCGGTCAGGCCTATGGTGCCCTTGTCCAGCGCCACCTTGGCGCACTGCACAAGAGTACCTCTACCGACCAGGCTTCCCGGTGCTCCTTTGTGTATATATTAAATTGTGATGGTATTATAACATGATTATTTCGCAATGGCAAGTACTAATAAGGCATTTGCGAGCACCTGGATTAATTTTTTATAGAATATGCCATTTTCCAGAGCTTTTCTTGAGAGCATGCGGAGTCTGGGGTGTCGTTCAAGAATAAAGAAGGTGGCATGCAGAGTCTCACGCCACCGCGCCAATTTAGATCCCAAGCGGGTTCGCCAGCTCATTGGCCAGGCTTTCGAACCCACATGGGTAGCCTCTGGCGAAAGAGCGTACCAAGATACTCTTTCGCGCTTGGAAAAGGAATTCGAGAGCCTGGTCAATACGTGCGGATGACTCCGGTTGTAGGGCTAGCACGCCTGGCACTGCTCGACGAGTGTCTGAGACTGATACGGAGAGACGGCTTGATAGTACTCCCCCACGGCCCAGATATCGCTGGTGGCACGAACGGCAGCGGCCGCCTGGAACGTGTTGTTGGAGGTGCCCACGTTCGGGCTGGACATGCGCGCCCACTGGGTGCCGTTCCACTGCTCGACAAAGCTCAGCCCTCCAGTCACTCCCACCGCCCAGACACCGGTCGAGGAGAGCGCAGTGACTCCAGATAGGGAAGTCGTCCCGGCGTTCGGATTGGCACCTGGGGCCAGCTGCCACGACGAGCCATTCCAGTGCTCGATCAGGGGTCGTACACATAGCCATCGCCAGAGGCAATCTCCTCATAGCCGACGGCCCAGATGTTGCTAGCCGAAACGGCGGCCACTGCAGCGAGCTGGTAATAGGCATTGGAAGAGGGCTGCGGGCTCGCGACACTACTCCAGCGTTTGCCGTTCCAGTGCAGGATCTGCGAGGCGCCGACGGCCCAGACGTCGTTGCCGGCGACGGCCGTGACCCCGTACAGGGTTACGGTGCCCGGGCTCCCTACCTCACTCCACGAGGTACCGTTCCAATGCTCGGTCAGCGTGTGGTATCCGTACGGGGAGGAGCTAAACCCTCGCCGACCGCCCAGATGGAGCTTTCCGAGACGGCGGCCACGCCGTAGAGGTCTTGCGTCTCGTACGGGTTGGGACTGGACACCGTGCTCCAGGCGCTGCCATTCCAGTGCTCGATCAAGGTCTGGTCCGCGGCGGCATTCACATTGCCCGAGTAGCCCACCGCCCAGACGTTGCTCGTGGAGACGGTGGCCACGCCCTGCAGCGAGTCGTAGTCCCCACTGCCCGTCGCCGCGTTAGGAGTGGAGACGATGCTCCAACTGCTCCCGTTCCAGTGTTCCGCCAGGGTGCGCAAGCTCATTGTATAGGGGCCAGCGTTGTAGTTGCCGACCGACCAGATGTCGCTCGCTGAGACGGGTGCGACGCCGAGGAGTTGATTGGCTCTCGTCCCCTGGTTGGGGCTGGAGATGACCATCCAGACCCCGCTCTGCGCGAACGCCAGCACCGGAGACCAGAGCAGTGCCAGCAGCGCTACGATCAGCGCGAACACAGCCTTCCGCTGCATTGCATTGCTCCACCCAAATCTTACCCGGCGGCGTATTCAACTGGCAGATAGGGAATCCCGGCTATCCTCTCTGCTGGCGAAATTGGCGCGGGTGATGAGCCACCGATCACTTCTTCTTGCCACTGCTCCTCAAATGTTTCCGAGGCGGGTGGGCTCGGATCTTGCGCATGCCTCGGCTCGTGAGTGCGGATTTGCAAGGGTTGATACCGTCCGGGGGAGCGGCGCTGCAACTCCCGGAAAATGTCGCCGCTGCTCCGTTCGGGATTGGCAACCAGCCAAGACAGGATCAGCTCCCACTCTCCCTCAAAGGGATCTTTGTGGGTACACCGCCAGCCCAGGACGCGTTTTCTCCTCTCCTGTTCGCGGTACAGGGTGTGGAGTCCTGCTGCTGGATCGGGTGCGCTCCTCGAAGCCTGGACGCTTCCCATCGTACAATATTCCACGGAAAAGACGCGCACAGGTGCAGAAGGGGTGTTTGAGATCAAAGGAGGAACACTGACAGCACAGCGGAAGACGGCCTGTTGCAACTGCTCTACTTGTTGGAACAGGCGCATGGGGTCGAGCGATCGTGCTGCCTCAGTCAGTTCTTGCTGCTTCTGGGCCGGCAGGACTCCTGACAAGAGCAAACGTTGCAATGGTGTCTTGGCTGAATCGTAAACGCAGCGCACTTTTTTCCCTTCCCGTTGCTTCGACTGCAATTTCATTGAGGGCTGGAAGCAGTTGACATACAGGCGCAGCGCCCGATAAAGTTCGGTGAGTTGCCGATAGGCGTGTTCTCCAACCAGGCGATCATAGCCCACGACCTGGCGTACAATTGAGCCATTTTTCTGCTCCACAAAACACTGATCGTTTTTCAAATTGGGGCGTCCCCGCGTGAACGAAATCTGTTCTTGTTCACAATAGGCAATCACTGCCTCGTTGATGAATTCTCCCCCGTTATCGGTATCGATCCCCAGAATTGGAAAAGGGAACAGTGTCCGTGCTCGTTGGAAGGCTGCCAGCACCGTTTCCTGGCTCCGATACAGCAGGGGAAGACATTCCGTCCACCCGGTTGCCACATCGGTGAGCGTCAAGGTGTACAGGTAGCCTCCCTCGATGTCCACGCCACAATGGGCCACCAGGTCCGCTTCCAGAAAGCCGGGTCGGGTCTCCTTCCACTCCTCGAATGTACGGATCGGAATCTGTTGCTTGAGGAGCGTTCCCACTCGTGTCGTGGAGAGGCCACGCTGACCCACCCTTCTCTGGGAACGCAGCAGGCGATCCGCCGTAGCTGCGCTCATGGCAAGCAGCTGTCTTCGGCACTCCTCAGAGATCTGGAGGTGTTCATGCCGCTCCAACGATTCAATGAGTATGGGGAGAAAGGGGATGAGTCGTTTGGCACAGATACGGTTGGCGACGTGCCAGGCCAGAAACAGCGTGTGTTGGACCTCCGGCCCATACTGGCGAGGACGGGGGCGTTGAAGTGTCTGCTGCACCTCTTCTGCATGATTGAGGAGCCACCTGGCGTAGGTACGATGGTACCCAGTCGCTGCAACAAAGGCATCTAACAGCGTCCTTTTCTGTGACGGAGATGCCTCACGGTACTGAGGTACGGCCTGTTGGAGCAATGCGCGTCTTGCCTGATAACTCAATGACTTTTCCACGCTCCCCTCCTTTGGAAACGCGCAGTAGGCGATCTGTGTGCGGAGGCGACAGACTACTCCCCCTGTTTGCCTCATGAAAAATCTTCCTCTTTCTCTCTAACGTAGGCCATGTTCCTCTCCTGCTCCAGAGCTGATGAGCGACGTTGCTGCCTTGGAGGAGAGACCAGTTCAGAGTCGGAGGAAAAGAGGGGTTTGAAGCGAAGAAAGGAAGATTTCCCATGAGGCAATGCGCCGGCAAAAACTATTGACTTTTAACACACCTCACTGGAATCAGCGCCAAGGCCATTCGGTACTATGAAAGCATTGGGTTGCTTCCCGCTCCAGAACGGGCGAACAATGGCTACCGCTGCTACACTCAGGTCGATGTGAATCGACTCATCCTGTTGCGGCGTCTCCAGTTGTTGGGTGTCCCACTGACAGCACTCAAGTCGTTGTTGGCCGGAACTTCAGATGCTCGATGTAGTGAGGTCCAACATGAGGTGTTGGCTTTAGTGCATGCGCGGCTGATGGCTCTTGATCAGGAGATCAAGGAACTGCACCTGCTTCGGGAGCAGGTGGAAAGCTACCAGTCTCGGCTTGCTTCCTGCCCTACAGATGAGCACCAACCGTTCCGTGCGTGTCTTGATTTGTCCTGTCTCGCCCTCACGAGCGAGATCAGGTGAAAGGAGAAGCTGATGGAAATCCATGTTCACTACGATCCCTGTGATTGCCCATGTGGACAGTGTCCGTGTGGGTGTGGCTGTTGTGGGTGTTAGATCAGAATCCCACTCTTCTGCGTTCCTGGGAATGAAGCGATAGTCTTCATTCCCAGGGCGGAGGGCATGGCATGATAGAATGAGGGGCCGATGATCGTGTTTATCCGTACCACGAAGGCATATCATGGCTGCACTCTTGGCACTCGTTGCGACCCTCTTGACGTCGTTTCTGCCGATCCTCAACAAGCACCTGCTCCGTGAGGCTCGTCCGGCCCTGGTGGCTTGGATCACGAACGCAGCCTCTCTGCCGATCCTGGCGGTGGTAACAGTGCTGCTCACGCAATGTTCCATAACCTCTCTGCATGGGGGGTTCTCATTTTCCTGCACAGCACGGGTTCCACACGTTGATGGCATCTTTGTGGCAGCCCTCCTCGCCTCCGTTGCGCTCAACTGGGCCGCAACGCTTCTTTCGACCATTGCACTGGACAAGGTTGATGCTTCCCTGGTGAGTCCGCTGCTCACCTTCAATCCTGCCTTTACGCTGTTGGCCGCCTGGCTCACACTCGGAGAGATTCCTGGTGTGCGCCAAACCGTTGGCGTTGCTGTGCTGCTTTTCGGCGCGTATCTGCTGGAGGTGGAAGAAGCACGAACAGGACTCCTGGCTCCCTTGTGCGTCCTCTTTTGTCGATCAGGTACCCTCCTGGCAATTGTTGCCAGCGCACTCTGGGGGATAACGACGGTGCTGGAGAAGCTCTCGATTGAGCATATGGCCCCGCCAAGTGGCCCAGTGGTCGCGCTGTCGGGAACCTTCCTCATGGTACTACTCCTCACGCCAGGAGCGCTCCGATCTGCTGATCGAGAAGGACCCTCTGCCCATCAGGACAAGTGGAAGGGTTTGTGTGCTCATCCACGCACGTTAGCACTTGCTGTGCTCATCGCAGGCATTGCTCCCCTCTTTGGCTTCACAGCCATCGCCCTCGGCCTGGTCGGGTATGTGACGACCCTCTTCAAACTGAGTGCTGTCCTCACGATTCTCTGGGCACGGGTGTTCCTCCATGAGGGTCAAATCCGCGAGCGGTTGCTTGGTGCAAGCGTGATGCTCGTTGGTGGTATCCTTGTCGCAGTATAGTTACTCGTAGCTGCCTGCTTATCTCGTAGGGTTTCTTCAATGGGTGAGTGCAAATATGTGTACTCCATTATATCTGAGCGAGTGTGCATTCTGAAGGGGTGCATTGCGTATGAGCTGGTTCGTCCTACCTACCGTGAACAAGAGACGCCGCCCATCCAGCGGTTGTGGCTGTAACTCGCTCACTTTGCACTTGTGGACTGGGAGTATGGGGGGCTGCTGACAGAAATCCAAATTTCTCTGATAGGAAAGAGTGAAATCAGAGCTTCCCAAAGTAAAATTGTGATAGGTTTGTTACGGTGCAGCGATACGACTGTGATGAGACCGTGATGTTAACACTCTACACTTCAGCCTGAAGCCAAGCCAAAGGAGTGAGAGTAAAGCTGAGGCTGCCGCTGGCGAACGCATTGAAACAGTGGACGAAGCATACGGCGCTTCATAAAAGCGGGAAGGTATTGTATAATCGAACGCGCGCGTGTACATGGCTGGGCACTCGCGTTCGTATTGTCCCCAGAAGGACACCCTTATGCATAAAAAGATATCCTTTGCCTTGCTTGTATTCGGCTTGATAACAGCTCTCCTGACCGCCTGTTCCATCAAGGATGAACCTGCGGGCACCAGTGGCCCACAGGTTCACATGACCGGGTTTAACTTCATGCAGGACTCCATCACCATCAACAAAGGTGAGACCCTCACGCTCGTGAATGATGTGGCAGCACCACACCATGTCACAAATGGTTCCTGGATTGGCGCAACCCCGGAGCCAAAAACAGAAAACGGCGCGCCGAGTGTGGATCTGACCTTCAATGGCAATGATAGCGCACCTATCGGCCCATTCACTACGACCGGCACATTCCATTTTTACTGCACGATTCATGAAAGCATGAATCTGACCGTCATCGTGCATTGAGTTCAGGTTCTGGCAATTCGTGCCTGACGAACTTTCCGAAAACAAGGGGTCCCTGTGCCCTTTTTACGTTTTACACGGTTATACGTTATTCACACATGTAGACAGACTTCTGAAAAGAGCGTTTCAGGACTTGCGTGCTGTAAAGAACCATACCTTCAACGTAGGCTGCGAGTTGATGTCACGGCCAAACATGGCCTGAGAGGAGAGTACCTTGCAAGCAAAAAGTTTTCTTGGCGAAATGAGAGAGGCAGTCCGCCATTTCTATGCAACCACTCTGCATGGCGAAGTGAGCGATGCCAACATTCAGGGTTACCTGCGTGCAGCAGATTGATGAGAAAATAGCGGCTTCGATCTCACAGGGAGTAGTGCCATGGGAGGCATATGCACGACTGCGCTATCCCCTGGCCTTCATTCGGGCAGCACGTACCTACCAAGTTTTTGTGAGAGAATTGCTGGCAGCAGACATGGCAGTCGAACCAGAAACAGCGGGGTACCTGCCGCATGTGACCTATGATCAAGCCAATGCCCTCTGTCACCAGATTCAGCCGAATTTACAATATGCCATCGCCGCACTCAACGACACATCCTATGTACCAGATGTCGCAATGCCATTAGTACTGGGGCCTCGAATAGAGGCTGAAGGGCAGCCCTGCCCGGTAGCGCATCTCCAAGGGATGATTGCCGCTGCCCGTGAAGTGCGCGAGTGGGCAGCCGGGCTCATCGCGCAATACGAAAATGCGGTCAAGCGAGCTACAGGGCCCGTGCCCGCAAAGATCTCAGCACACATGACAGCACTGCAGGGCAAGCTGGCACAAGCGGACTCCCAGTTGCGCTTCGGTGTCGATCTCGCGGGCCAGGTATCGCAGGGCGAAGCTACCCCCGAGCTGCACGAAGAAGCCGAGAACAGTCTTTGGGACGCGTTGCAGCAATTTTTCTTGCTGAACCAGGCGGTTGCCCTACCGGGATTACTACGCGCCAGCCCGTCTTCCGTTGCGGGAAGCAACACCGGTAAGCCCTCGAAGGCGTATCGCGACCGTCCTATTCATCCCAATGATCTCTGGCGTATTGCGGCCCCCAGTGCTCGTAGCGAGCTTCGCGGCACCAGGTTCGGCACTGAAGAAATGGAGGAGATGTGCGAGAAAATGGGTGGTATGCTCACCGCCGGCGCGCAGCAGTATCTCGATGAGGTGGATGCAGCAGCGGCACGGGGCGATGCCTCTAGTATTGCTGCGATGGCAAACTGCCCCTTTGAACCACTGTACCGTGCACGCCGTCCACTCGACATCGCAGGTGCCCATATACCTGCTGGCCACGAATTCCATTGGAACTTCCACCGGGGACATGTCGAGTCCAAGCAGCGGTTTGGCCGTGTGCATGGTTGGCAGGAATGTGAAGAGTAGAGAATCCAGGGTTTGGAACAGTTGACCAAAGCCCTCAACTCTGCTCTACTTCTCTCAACTGTTGATGCACCTTGATGCATCCCTTCCCTCATTTGCAGGGAAGAAACCTCTGCCCTATATGGACTGAGGTCTGCCGCTACGGTTGCCGGCAGTAAGCCTCCGGGCTTACTTCAGGGGATTGCAGTATCCTGTCATGCCCTTTTGCATGGTAGGATAGTTCACTCTCTTAGCAACGGTTTAAAGCCAAACCATGGGGAGCATAATCCCCCCGTCTCAATGATCACGGTCTGCTCTTTCTCTGCTGAAGGGCTTGTTCAACAGCAGTCTTAAAGGCACTTGGCAGCAGCATTCCCCGTGACAACTCACCCGAGTCGAGCCAGTAGGACCGTATCACCGCCGTTCCCTCGAGCAGATGCAACGCGACCAGTGCCGCCACCTGCCTGGCGTTCCTGATTACCCCAAGCCCCGTCACGCCATCCTGCTCACTAGTGATGCCAATGTAGCGAACCTTCCCAGCGATGTCGGAGCAGATCGGCCCCGGTCCGAGCGCACGGGTTGGTATCCGCTTCGTAGAGCTGGAGCACGCCGTCCAGATAGGCTGCTAGCCGGAAAGTCGGTAGATAGCCTTTCACGGTATACACGCGGGTGCCGATGTCGAGAAAGGCCGCATCGCCATCCTTGGCCTGTGGCTGTTGGCAGAGAGGGCAGGCAGCACAAGGATGCCAGCAGGCGATATGAACCACCAATTCGGTAACGGACATACGAACCGATGTCAAAATCACTCGTCGATGATGCTCTCCTTGCGACGTAGCAACACCACAATTCATGGATGGGAGTCAATCAGAGAATCAAACTGCTGTCGAAGCAAGCAGGCTCACTTATTTTGGGGATGAGCCGACTTTTTGTGATGGTTGAGCATGTCCAAATACCGTGAGGTGTTCGTGATAGTTCATAGAGGCACTGTGATGTTCCTGTGAGAGCTATGCGCGATACTCCAGGAAGAAAGACGATTGTCAGTTCCTTTTCAGGAGCGTACGTTCCTGAACGTTTAGAACGAAAGTGAGGATGCTCCCATGATGTGGGGTTATGGATTTGGTTGGGGCTGGCTGCTGATGTCGTTAGGCACGATCCTGTGGATTGCCCTGCTCGTCGTGCTCGTCTGGGCACTCATCCGCTGGTCGAATAATCGGACCAGTACGCCGGTGCCCCCGCCATCGAGTGGAGTGCAAAGTGGGCCAACAGCGCTGGAGATCCTGCGGCAGCGCTACGCGCGCGGGGAGATTGACACGGCGACCTTCGAGCAGATGCGCGAGCGACTCGAGGCTTCAGATAAGCGTAGTTATTGACCTGGTGATCAACCTACGGCGAGTGATCGTTAGACGACCTACTTGTTTCATCTTCAACGAGGAGGTACAAGGGAGTTTACCAGAACGGTAGGCCAGAAAGAGAGAGGTGAGAATACAAGGCTCTCCTCTTCTCTGCTGGTTTCACACGCTTTGCTGTCGTTATGACCTAGATATAAACTTTCTTGCTTGTGCTCTTCATGGCACATACAGTAGGCCTTTTTGTCCCTTGATTCAGTGGACCATCATTTTTCTCCCTGTATGCTTGAGGGTATCAGCAGTGAAGGGAAGAAGCTGTCATCGCGGACCTGGTGCAGCTCTACCACCTCGTCGGGAACCGCTGATATGCTGGGACAAAGTTCCGTAGCAGCAGTACAGAGGCATGTGCATTGATGGAGGATCGTCGAGCCGATGACGACATTGGCTCGACGTCTTACCATACAGATGAAGGAGATACATGACGAGATATCGAAATCTTTTCTGGTTCGCTCTGCTTCTTACATTGCTTCTGGTCGGTCTGACAGCCTGTGGTGGCAGTCCAGCACCCGCAGGGCCTCAGCAGGTGCAGGTCACGCTTTCTGAGTTCAAGATTACCTCCTCTGTGACCACCTTCGCTCCAGGAACATCGTATCACTTTGTTGTCACCAACAACGGAAAGATCGCTCACGAATTCATGATACTGCCCATGGGAAGGCATATGGAACACATGTCGATGGATGAGATGCATAAGATAGCATTGTACATGTTCGACAATGTGGCTCCTGGTGAGACGAAAACATTTGCTTACACCTTCAATCAGTCCATGGTGGGACAGACCTTTGAGTTCGCTTGGCATCTTCCTGGGCATTACGAGGCGGGAATGAGGCTTCCAATCAGAGTCAATATCAATGATGGAGCAACAGCAAATACTGCGCCATGTGTTGAGGAGAATAAGGCATGTCATGCTCAAGCCACCAGGCCAGCGTACTGATAACTGCCCCCGCTACATACTGCACATACATGGCGGGTGGGACTGCGAGTTGCTGATTAGGTGGGGTCAATTCGCGCACTTTCGCCTCACCCTGTTCGACTAAATAGTCCTTGACCAGCTTCTGAAACCTGCCAATGCCTTCCCCGCACAGCATCAGCTTGTAGAAGTGCTGGTGTTCTGCTACATGGAGGAACAGATGAGTAAAATAGGGGGGAGGATGGTCTACGGAGAACGCGCTGGGTGGCACAGTCACTTCCGCCACCAGGGCATCATACATCTGTCGCATCCCCTGCTCAAGCAGGGCATACTTATCCTCATAGTGCTTGTAAAACGTTGTGCGATGCACCATCGCCCGCTCACAGATCTCCTTGACCGTAATCTCCTCGAACGCTCGCTCGGCCATCAACGCCATGAGCGCTTCCCACAGCAACTTGTGGGTGCGCCGGACGCGTAAATCTGCCAGGCGATCGGACGTCTTCATCGACACGCTCCTTTCTGGTGTCGCTTATCCTACAAAGTGGCTTCTTTTGCTTCTTGACTCTGGTTGCTTTCTCTAGCATACTCGAAAGAGGGACAGAAGTAAAGATACACGACGTTGTGTAGACAAACGGGTCGCATCGTGCTGTCGTTCCCTACAGCCATACAGAGCGAGCGCACATCTCATTGAAGGAGGATGTACCTATGCAACCACCACACCCATCGATCGATCAGCTACAAGCTGAAGAACATGCTCCAGGGACAGGCGCCGAGTCAGCACTTGCCCTTCACCCATCATTCCGTATCGGACTGGCGTATGGTCGCTTCGTCCACCGTTTTCGCTGGTTTCTTCTCGCCTTCTGGATTGCCGCGCTGGTCGCCAGCGTGCCATTCGCCGCAAGACTGCCGTCTCTCTTGAGCAGCGGCGGGTTCCAGGTTCGCGGCAGCGAGTCGGCGCAGGTGAGCAACGAACTTATCGGGAAGCTGCACGTTCCACCATCGACACTCACGGTGGTCTTCCACTCAGCGACGGCACACGTGAGCGACCCGGCCTACCAGCACGAACTCAACAGCACGCTCAGCAACATACGCGCGTTCCATGACGTATCGAGCGTCACGCAGGGCACTGTGGGACAGGATGGACGCACCACCTACATCAACGTCGGCTTCGATAAAGACGATACCGCTCTGCAAAAGGACGTGGGCGATTTTCGCGCGAGGCTCGAAAGTCTGGCAAACGCTCATCCCGCGCAGGTGTACCTCACGGGCCAGCTGGCAGTGGAAGACGACCTGACAACCATCTCGCTGCAGGACGTGGAACGAGCAGACACGACGGCGCTTCCCATTGCCGGGCTTCTCCTGCTGGTCGTCTTCGGCACCTTCAGCGCCGCCGTTCTGCCGCTGATTCTGGCCATCATCACGATCCCGCTCGCGCTGGCAGTGATCTACCCCATCGCGTCGGCTTCGCCCATCACTACCTCTGTGACTAGTATCGTCTCCATCATCGGGCTGGGTCTCTCCATCGACTACAGTCTGTTCATCACGCGCCGCTTCCGTGAGGAACTGGCGCGCGGGCGTGACACGTGCGAAGCCATGGCGTGGACGGTCGCGACGGCTGGCGAGGCCATTGTGTTTAGCGGCCTGATCGTCATGATCGGTTTTAGCGGACTGATGCTGATCGGCACGGGGCTGACCTCGGTGGGACTCGGCGGCGCCGCGACGGTAGCGGTGGCAGTGCTGGCTGCGCTCACGTTCCTCCCGGCGTTGCTCAGTATCCTGGGAAGCCGCATCAACGCGCTGCGCGTCCCCTGGCTCTGGCGTCTGACTATGCCGAAACCAGGCGCGCACGGGAGCAACGAGACGGGGTTCTGGCACCGGCTGGCGATGGGCGTGATGCGTCGCCCGGTCATGATCATCGCGCTGGTCGTCATCATGCTGGTCGGCCTGGGCTGGCCAGCCTTCTCACTCACGACCAGCAGCCCCGTCAGCGCGGATGCGCTGCCGCGCGCTGCCCAGTCGCGGCAGGGCTTTGACATCCTGACAGCGCAGTATCCCTCCTTCAATGAGAATCCCCTGGACGTGACAGCCCAGACGCCGGATGGTTCGACCATGCTCTCACCGGAAAACCTGCAGCGCCTGGTCGCGCCCTCCTCCTGGCTGGCGCAACAGCCGCACGTGACGGGCGTCATCAGCCTGACCACTCCACCAGTGATGCCCGGTGAGCCATCGCTCGATCAACAAACGAGGCTTTCGCTCTACACGACGGACGGCTACACATCTATCCCGGCGCTGGCACAGTTTGTTTCCGCGACCACAAATGGCGGCTTCACATCTCTTGTGGTGAACACCAATACCCCGCTTGAGAGCGATGCGGGCAAGGCGCTGGTCGATCACCTGCGCGCCGGAGACACGACAGCCGGGCAGGGGTTGAAGGTGCAGGTTGGCGGCACCCAGGCCATGGTGCTGGATTTCGATCGCTTCCTGTACAGCAACTTCCCGAAGGCCATCCTCTTCATCCTGGGCGCGACCTTTCTCCTGCTGCTGCTGCTGTTTCGCTCGCTCCTGTTGCCGCTCAAGGCGCTCCTGATGAATGTGTTGTCGGTGAGCGCAGCATACGGCGTGCTGGTCTTCGTCTTCCAGTGGGGCAACTTCTCAAACCTCCTCGGCGTAACGCCCAGCGGATTCATCGACAGCCTGGTTCCCATCGTGCTGTTCTGTATCCTCTTCGGCCTGTCGATGGACTATGAGGTATTCCTGCTCAGCCGCATCCACGAAGAGTGGCTGCGTATCCACAACAACAGGCAGGCGGTGGCGCGTGGGTTGGAGAAGACGGGCAGCGTCATTACCAACGCCGTGCTACTCTTCATGGTGGTGACGGTGTCCTTTACCTTCACCAGCGTGATCGACACCAAAGAGGTCGGTGTGGGGATGACCATCGCTGTGCTGGTGGATGCCACCATTATTCGCTCGCTGCTGGTCCCGGCGACGATGCGCCTGCTGGGCCGCTGGAACTGGTGGCTGCCGGGTCGCCTTGTGCCGAAGGAGTCTGATGTTTGACTTCTCTTTTTTAAGGAGAACGAAGAGTGTATTCATGACAGAAGAGAGGATTTCTCTGAAAGGAGCAAGATCTATGTGGTTCATGCACCATAGGGAACCTGGCGAGGCGTCCGCCCCCGAGACGCGAGGGCTCGTCATCACCTGGGCCTGGCGCTATGACCTTCTGTTGTGGTTCGCCAACCTCGTGTTCCGTGGCAAGTGGCAGGCGCTTCGGCGGATGACCGCAGACCTGGCCCAGCTTCAGCCAGGAGAGGCGGTGCTGGATGTGGGGTGCGGCACCGGAACGCTGGCGCTGGTCGCTAGGCAGCGCGCTGGCGCAACGGGCCGCGTGTGCGGCATTGACCCCTCTGTGCAGATGATCGCCCGTGCCCGCCGCAAAGCGGCTCGGCGCGGCCTCTCGATCGACTTCCAGGTTGGTCTGATCGAGCAGCTGGCCTTTCCCGACCAATCGTTCGATGTCGTGCTGAGTACCTTTATGATGCACCAGTTGCCTGACGACCTCAAGCGTCAAGGACTGGCGGAAATTGCCCGTGTGCTCAAACCAAGGGGGCGCCTGCTGGTTGTCGATACCAGGCGCCCGGAGGAGCACCATGGCAGACCTGCACGGCTAGTTCATACTGGCCGATGGAACAGCGGCGTTCAAGATCAGCCTGCACTGATGAAGGAAGGGGGTTTCTCACCGATTGAAAGCGGGGAGATGGAAACCGGGGAGACAAAGCTCCCCGAAATCGGCTTTGCGCTGGGAAGAAAAAGCCTGGCAGGAGAGGGAAGGGCGGCCTTGTAGTGATTCTCCTCTTCTTGATGCGTAGGTTCTTCGAGTGGCGCAAGACCCTGATCTTCTCTCCTGCTTTTTTATTGAGGGAGTACCGCTCTCGTAAGAGGTTCCATGTGACTACTCTGACGACGAAATACCCGCAGGATGCTCCCAAGGAGCGCGAAGGTCAGCGTATACAAAAGAATGCTGCTGAACACTTCGATGGGGGAACCGGACTGTGTTTCAACCTCATAGAGCGATGCGAGCTTTTCAAATTGCGCATGTGTCTCTCTGGCAATCACTGGAAGCCAAGTCTCCACTCCTCGACCGGAGTAGACCAGTTCGGCGTAGACAAACCACCGTCCCCGCTCAGGCAATAGTACCGCTCCCTGAAACTGGCACACTCCCACCCGATGGAGTGGTGCCGTCACAACCTCTCCTGCTCGCCGGGCCTGCAGTGTCTTCGGCTCCAATTGGTCACATTCCCTCATATCGAGCACCTTAGCAGTGAAGGTAGTAGTTGAGTTCTGTAGTGTTGCCGTCAACTGCATCTTCCCGATTTCATTTCCCTGTCCAGGATCATGAGCCAGCACGGGGCCAGAAAAGAGGAGGAGCGAGCATCCCAGGAGCACCAGCGCCGTCGGTATCCGCCGCACCTGGAGGCGTGGTGCCTCCACGAGCTCCAGCACAAGCCAGCTCGCCATTAGAGCGAGCGGTAATCCGATCATCACATCGGTGAATGTGACGTAGACCCCGTTGAGCAGGATGTTCAGGTACGGGACATACGAGACGTACACCGCCAGCGCATAGATCGCTGCATGTAGCACACGAGGTAGGCGCGCCTTCACCGTCAGATCAAAGAGCAGGGCAGGCACGATGATGGGCGGAACGAACGGAAATGAAAAACCAAGCAGCAGCAGGAAGAGGATGATGCCAGTACGGAATCCGGTGTAGAGGATAGCGGTCACTGTCGCCGTCCAACCCTGCTGGGGGGAAACGGTGCGCAGCAGGGCAAACGAGAAGATGCTCCCGGCTGTGAGTACCGGTAGGTACCAGGCGGCAGCAAACTGAGGTACATCGGCCTCGTACTCCATTACAGGCACCAGAGACACGCAGAGTACAAGCGCCGCGACAGCAACCGTTACAATGTATCCTCGTCGACCGGAGGATTGGCTCACTGCCAGGAGCATACTGCTTCCAACTGCGAGTATTCCCGCTACCCCTAATACTACAACCGTAATTATGAAGACGCTTGGGAGCTAAGACGAGGGCGTCTGCGGAGCGCACGACGTCGATAATGGCTTTGACGAGCCCAGAACCGCTTCCTGCGTCGGAATGTTGACCAGAGTAACCGCAATTCAGGCGAACGCGCAGGTAAGGGCAACGCA
>Ga0209648_10002460_pt1 | contig 15367 bp, 14 predicted proteins | sample GraSoi2013_115cm_FD_185830 | JGI IMG/M metagenome (GOLD analysis project Ga0209648, IMG submission 185830) | Grasslands soil microbial communities from the Angelo Coastal Reserve, California, USA - Sample 9_17_2013_115cm (SPAdes) (version 2) | ecosystem: Environmental > Terrestrial > Soil >...
TAGCCCATTATGTTTTATTCTACAACATAGTAAAAAATACCGTAACTATTCAGGTCTCCCCTCTGCTTGACTGCTCACTGCCTACGGCAGTTCGCTAGGGGTCTGGAGTGGGTGCGGGCTGTGCCGCCTGCGGCACAGCCCGCACCCACTCCAGACCTGGGTGAGCCACCTGGTAAATGACGCGAAGGGTAAGCAGCTTTTACCCTGAAACGTGAGTACTTCATCGGCGATTTCAAAGCTGATCTCTCCCTCTTCAACGGCTCCCATTGGTCCATCGCTTCCCTGGGACTGCTCCAGTCGAAGGGATCCGGCCTCTCGATGGCCATCCGCTAGGATGGCACCGTGCCTGGCTGGCAGAGGCGCACCAATGATACGCACTCTGTCGCCGATATCAATGGGGATGGCAAAGCCGACCTTTTCGTATATAATGACCAGGGCTGGTCGACACAATCCCTGGGCCGGATGATCTCCGGGGGCACCATGCTTGCGGCTGACTGGGTCGCAGATTGGATCGGTGAGTGGAACCTGGGGCCGTGGATCCGTTTGCGCCCTGCGACGCGCGAGGACGCCAGTGGCAAGCCTGATCTGTTGGTGGATAATCATGACTGGTTCGGCATGATTAGTGGAGGTTTCTCGATCGGGTTGCAAAAGATTTACGACCGTTGGATCCCCAATTATCGCTACGGGCGAAACTGGTAAAAGGAGCAACAGATGGCAAACGAAACACCTCTAAACAAGGGCGAGCAGGTCAAAGGTAGCCCGCCCATCGTCGAGAACGCCCAACTTCCCCTAATGGCTAAGCAGGCACTACCTCCGAAGCTCATTCATGGAGCTGTGAGGCATATGACCGTGGGAGCGGCGCCAGCCCATGGGTCCAATCTGATGGCGTCCGTGTCTAAAGATCACATGCCAAAGCCGAGAGCAGGCGGAAAGCCGACCTCTCCTGCGCAGGAGCTCGTAGGATGGTTGCGGCCGAGTCTCACCATGGCTACCCAACGCTCGTTCATGGCCTGGATGGCGGGCATACTGATCCTGCTCAGCGCGTGCTCGTCTGTGCCGACCGCGAGCCTGAGTCCATCGCCCAGTGTGCGGGCAAGCAGCGATGCCTGTGCCGTCCAGGGACAGACTCCGCCCAGCGGGAATATCGCCGCCAACTTCGCAACCGCCCTCGCCTTTGCGCCAGACGGCCGGCTCTTCTGGACGGAGCGGTCGGGGACGGTCAAGGTTTGGCAGGACGGTGCCGCCCGTACGTTTGCCACAGTGAGCACCGTCACGACGGAGCGAGACGGCGGCTACAGCGAGCGCGGCTTACTTGGGCTCGCCATCAGCCCGACCTTCAACAAAGACCGTTTCGTCTATGCCTTCTTTTCGGACGTGAACTACACCGAGCAGCACGTCATTCGCTGGCGCGATTGCCTTGGAACGGGCATGGATCCCACCATCCTAGTGACGTTGCCGTCCGGGCCGGACTGCTGTCACAAGGGCGGCCGGCTTGCTTTCGGCACCGATGGCATGCTCTACGTGACGCTCGGAGACGAGCACTCGGCCCCGTCAGCGCAGAACACAGGAGACGTCCGCGGCAAGATCCTGCGCTACCGCCCCGACGGCTCAGTACCACCGGACAATCCGTTCGGTGCGACCAACCCAGTCTGGGCGTACGGATTCCGCAATCCCTACGGGATTGCCGTGTCCTCGTCTGGGCAGATTGCGATCACCAATAATGGTCCGACCGGCGACGCAGGTTCACCATCCACCGGCTATGACACCCTCATCCTGGCCCTCGCGCGGGGCAGCGGCTATCAGTGGCCGGACTGTTACGGATACAACCATCCGCTGGCGACGGCCTCTTGCCCGGCTGGCCAGTCGCCGCCCGATTACAGCAGTGAGCTCGGCACCCTGGTTCCTACTGGTGCCGCCTTCATCGATTCATCTGGGCCTTCCGAATTTGCCAGTCACCTGGTCTTCTGCACCTTCAACGGTGGGATGCGGATCGTCACGCCGGGAAGCCCGCACGCCTCAGTCCAGCCCGGGCCTTCTGGTTGCCTCCTGGACGTGAAGGAGGGCCCGGACCACGCGGTGTATTTCTCGGACACCGGAACGATCTATCGAGTGAGCTAACCGCAAGACCCCCACCCCGCCCTCCCCTTTGGTGGAGGGAGAAGAGCAGGATTATCCATCTTAAGCGTTGATTAGACAAAAAAGAGTGATGGTTATCCACATATTCCGATGCAGTTTGTGGATAACTTCCGATAAGTGTGGATAAGGAGCGTAAAAGGCAAGGCAACCGCGAAGATCACATCTGTATATTACGAGCATGAGGAGCATTTCGAGCAAAGGACTGGCTAAAGGAGAGCGCGTTGACCATTACAGAGGCGGCTACAGCGAGTGCACCGGTCCACCACAGGCAGCGACCCCACCACGGACACCCACAAGGGGCAATACATCTCACTTAAAGCCAAAAGGAGGAAAAAGCAGACAGAAAGCTCCACATCTGGCAAACTACCAGAAAGCAAATAAACAAGGAGCTTTCGATGTATAGATTACGCCAGATGGATGTCGATGACAAGGTGTGTGAGCAGGTGAGCATGACGATGCTGAACGCCGTGTACCCCAAGGAAGTGATCGAGCGATGTGTGCAGCAGAGTGAGCCCTGGTCCACCAAAGCGCGGCGGGTGCGGGCAAGCACCGTCTTGGCCTTGGTGATGTTTGTGATCGGGATGGCGCTGTGGAGCCGTCTGAACCAATGCCAAGTGTGGCAAAAGCTGGTGGGCAAGCGAAGCTCTCTGCATCCTGGCGAGTCGGAGAGCGCGCTGAGTGATTCGGGGCTGAGTGAACGACGCAAGGCACTGGGAAGCCAGTGCTTGCAGGCCGTGATGCGCGAGCGCTGTCAGCTGATCGCGCAGCGCTCCAGCATGCCCACTGCCTTCTTTGGCCGGTATCGGCTCATGGCCATCGATGGCACCGTCTTTAACACCCCTGATACGAAAGCCAACGCAGCGGCCTTTGGGCGCAGCAGCAATCAATATGGACCCGGGGCCTATCCGCAGGTGCGTTGTGTGCTGGTGGCCGAGTGTGGCAGCCATGCGGTGGTGGGGCTGGAGATGGGCCACTCTGAGGTCTCCGAAGTGCATGGGGCGCATCGCGAGCTTTCGCAGGTCGGCCCAGAGATGTTGGTGCTGGTGGACGCTGGCATCACCTCGGGGGGGGTTTTTGGAACAGGTGCGTGAGCGCAGGGCCCATGCCTTGGGGGCCTTGGAAGCCGGAACGTGGGAGCACCTGGACCAGCAACGCCGCTTGGCGGATGGCTCCGTACTGGCATGGGTGAACCCCACGCGCCCAGGGGCAGCACACTATCCGGTGCGTGCTGGGATGTGGGTGCGCATCATCTCCTATCGGGTGACCGATGAGCGCTTAGGAGAGGTGGGCAAAGTCTATCGTTTGGTGACCACCCTGCTCAATCCGCGCGTGGCTCCGGCACTCGTCTTGATTGCTCTCTATCATGAGCGCTCTTAAATCGAGCTGGTCATCGATGAGATCAAAACGCACGAGCGAGCCCAACGCAAGGTCTTACGCTCCAAGACCCCGGAAGGGGTACGCCAGGAGCTCTACGGACTCTACCTGGCTCATTACGCCGTGCGCCTCAGGCTTTCGCAAGCCGCCGTGGAGGCCGAGCTGGACCCTGATCGCCTCAGCTTTAGCGAAGGTCTCTTTGAAGTGACCGAGATGATCTCCCTGGCCCTCACCTTGGAGCCTGAGGAGGCGACCGAGCCGCTGCTCAAGCGCTTGCGGCACAAGATGGCCCAGCACGTCTTGCCCGCCCGTCGCCTGCGTATCAACCGTCGGGAGGTCAAGCAGATCTACAACAAGTACAAACCCAAGAAGCGCCAGGTGCCTCCACCTGCGCCCTTTGCGCCTGAGGATCAGTTTCTCGATTTTGTCGACCTGCTTGATCCTCTCGCCTCTGAGCTGCACGTGGGAGGGCCTTAAGTGAGATGTATTGCCCACAAGGGGCCCCACACCACACCTCACCACCCCTGTCCCTACGGAACACTGTCAATTTTCAAGCCGCAGCGTAAAACCTACCCCTGAAAGGCGATCATGCATGCCTGGGGCTGAACTATCAACTAACGCTAACGGCAACCTGTTCAGCGCTTTTCATGGCCGTAGGGATCATCTTGAGAACAGCAGCGGAGTGCGCACGGTCAACCAACGCATCGAGATCGCGTATCTGTTGCCTGAGCCAGGCGTTGAGATCGTTGCTCTCCACCGCCAACTGCGCCAGTGTCGCTTTTTGCCTTCGCTCCTCTTGCGACATGGTCAGCCCTCTGTACAACCCTTCGGCTGTCTCGCCGATATCCGTCGGTGATGTGGGAATTGCACCCCTCGACAGTTCTTGAAACGCACCGGCATTGCGCGAGAGCACCAGGACACCATTGCGCTGGTTGACGACGGGACCCTCTTTTGCTACCAGGTTCATCCCATCCATGATCGGATTGACGAGCAACACATCATACCACTGCATCGCCGCAAGCGCCCGAGTACGATCATTGCCAAAGAACGCATGAATTGGCGTCCAATCCTCCGTGCCGTATTTCCTATTGATCTGATCAATCACGCACAGCACCCTGGCCCCGTAACGCCGGTAGATGGCTAACGTCTCCCGCGACGGGACAAGGAACGCCAGAAAGGTGACCTCCCCGTGCAGTTCAGGATGCGCTTCAAGCATGAGATCATAGGCCTGGAAACCACGAATGATATTTTTCGTCGGTTCGATGCGGTCAACACGCATGATGGTGTACTTACGCAACAACGGGCGAATGTTCTCCGCTGCACTCTTGCCAGCAGCACTCATGACCATGAGGCGCTCCTCTGTGACAGAGATCGAGATGGGATAGGCTCGTACCTGCGTTCGACGACCCCTCCACCAGACGGCTCCCGCTTCGAAGTCAACCACGGCCCCTTCGAGGAGGGTACGTGCTCCCTCCAGGAAGTTCCGCGCATCGCGCTCTGTCTGGAACCCGACGATGTCGTTGCCAACCAGTCCACGATAGATGGCCTGCACGATGTTGCCCGGCAAGAAGAGCCAGCAACGCAGATCGGGCCAGGGAATGTGAATAAATTGCTGCATGATGACTGATGGGCGGCACTTGCGAATGATGCTCGGTGCCAGGTAGAAATGGTAGTCTTGCAGCATCACGACGGGCGGTGTTGCCTCGCGATCAATCTCCTCGCAGATGGCATCCGCAATCGCCTTGTTTGCTACACAATAACCATTTACCCAGGCATCCTGCACAGAGAATGCAGCATCCTGCATAGGATCATACAGATAATGTTGGAAGAACCAGAGCAGCTGATTACTGATCTGCTTATAGTGCTTGCGATAAGCAGACTGAGGAATGGCGACATAGTGCAGGCGCATCATCTGACCAGGCAGAGGAGATGGCAAGAGGTCACCATACTTTCGTGCTTGTTTTATCGCGAGACGGTCTCCCTCCGTCATGGCCATCGCTACCCAGGTGGTATCTATGTAGCTCCCTACCTGGCTCAGTGCAGTCACCACGCCGCCCACACCACTGTGCGGCTTGAGCGTATGCTCCTGACTCAACTGATATTCGACGGGACCGCGATGAGAGGCAATGATGAAGCGATAGGCGCCTACCGACTGCGGCAGCGCTAGAGCCGTCATCCGTTTAGACATCTACGGTATCCTTTCTCACTAGTACTCGCTGTTCCTGCCCTACGACCCAGGTGAACATCTGACGTTCAGCCTCCTTTGTCTCTCTCGAGAGATGTGGCACTTCCTCTCCACATCCAAAGAGGGGGGAGGAAGTGCTACATCTCTTGGAAAAGGCGTCCAGTTCCTTCACTTGCCACAGTTTGCTCTTGGCACTACTTGGCCCAGCCCATTGGTAGCTGGAAAGGACCATGAGCAGCGCGCAGCAGATCGGCCAGGGCGGTGTACCAGGAAACTACTGCACACAGAATGAGCAGCCAGCCTCCAATGTGCAGCAGGAGAAGATTTCCACCCGCAAATTGTCCGATAGTCAGGAAAAGGTAGCCCAAAAACAGCAGGAGGAGAACCAGCATAAGCGCCATACTTGTCCTCAATGCGCCAAGAAGCAGCACAGCCGTGAAGATTGTCCAGGTGAGGAAGAAGAGGCCAAGGATGGCATTATAGGTTCCTGTCCCGATGACGGCGCCAAAGATGCCAACGCCGGGGGTAAAGATGGCAGCGAGAGCGACCAGGAACCCTCCATAAGAGGAGAAGATGGTCGCAGCCATCGTGTTGGCCTTTTTAAACTCCCACATACCCGCGAGAAACTGGACAATGCCCCCATAGAAGAGAGCAGCACTGACTGCGATGCGAATGCCTGGGCCAAGTGAAGGAACAATGAAGCCAGCAAAGAAGCAGCCAAGGACGGCCGTGGTGAATGCAAGAGCACTCATACCAAGCGGTACAGGATCGGCGACCGGGATCGCCACTGATTCGACTTGTTCATGTTCATGTTCATGTTCGAATGCGTATTGAGCCATTGAAACTCCCACCTTTCTTTTACGAAACTGCGTGACGAACCATAAAATCAAAAACACGGTATGACAGCATGCCATACAACGAAAGCAAACTTTGTCGAGAGATCTCCTTTCTAGTACTAGTATGACGAGGATGCGTCATGAAAGCGCAATGAGCATCGTCATGAATGGGAAGTGTATGGGTTACAAAAGTTGATTGCCTACAAACACACTAACCGATTCTCTCTAGAAGAGTCAAAGGCATAACCAGAGTCGATCCATCTTCAAGGCGCAGCCTTGCCGCACGTCCACGAACACCCGCGGCGAAGGTTTGTTGATAGATAAAAAGATGGTCGATCTCGCCTATGACGCCCTCGTGAATACCGCTGCAGACACGCACCAGCGATCCAATGGTTAAGGCAGGATCAGGTTGCACTGGCCGCCAGTTTTGTTGAACTTCTTTTACCGACAGTGAGATGATGAGTTCAGGGAAGATGGATTGGCGGATGGAAGTTGCACCTGAGAGAAGTGCCATCGATCCCTGATAACGGCTGAGCAGGTTGATAGTGCGGGCAGGCATGGCAACAGTGCCAAGCCCTTCTGTAAACAATAAAGTGACGGGAGGGAGGTGTTCCTGCGCGAGTTCGATATCGATACTGTTGAGGAGGGCAATCAGGTCGGTACGCAGGAAGTCTGACAGGTCGCGGCTGGAGATACTGCTGGCTACAATGCCCGCAACTCTGAAACTCATAGCTTGAAGCAACATAGCGAAGTTAAGTGGACCAGGTACGACAAGTATAGCACCAGGAAGGAACGGGCGCGATGCGTCGGCCTCTAATGGTCGGTTGCTGAGGATAGCACCAGGTTCCTGAAACCAGGAAGCTGCATTCCAGGCAGTGAGAATTCCGGCTACCTGGTTCCCCGCACCTAGCGCTCCCTGGATAATGGCAGCTCGGGATTCAATAATTACTCCACCACGGTGAGTAATGTTAATAACTCGTCCACGCAGGCCGGCGGGTACGAGTCCACTTATGAGCTGACTGTTTGTACGGATACTCCCCTGCACGCCACTATAATCTGCTGATTGACCAGCATAGGGTGGCGTGGGCGACGCGAGACGCGGAAACTCCGTTATGGTATCGGCAAGATCAAGCCTTTCCAGGTGAATAACAGGTTGATCCGGTTGTACTTCCTGCCCTGGGTGGACAAGAGCAGTGCCTCTGGTTTTGTAACCACCAGGCCAGCGCTCTCTACGGATGAGTATTTGTCTGATGACAGACCACCCAAGCGGATAGGTCATAACGCTATCTCCCGCCACTCGCAAGGCGGCTGCCAGGATCCCCTACATTTCAGGCTCCAACGACTTGCATCCATTGTAATAGGCGGGCGTGACGCTGGGTTTCGTCAGTTGGGAAAACGAGCGGTCTGCCACGAGCGTCGATTACCAGGCCCACTAATCCACCATCAATCTCTTCGGCAGCACGCGCTCGCTCACCCGGACCAAGACCGACATCAACAGTAGGCGCGGGATAGAGGGTAAGCAAGGCTTGCTCATTAATACGCAGCGGAATTGTTTCGATAGATCCGCTCATGACTTCTGCTGTCACCTGTCGCCCGCTATTGTATTCGATACCAACACGGATGGCTACCTGGCCCTGGGGCAAATCACCATAAGGTATGACGCAGGTACCTAGACGGTGCATAACAGCATCATTTTCGTTAACCTGTACAGCGGCTATGGGAGCAACAGTGGCGACTGCACCAAGTTGCGAGATAAGCATGGTACGATCCAAAACCATAGAGGTAACGCCCCGGGGTTGAAGTGCATCAAGCAATATAAGCGCTGCCTGCCCAAATTTAGGGGCGTGAGCCAGAACGCCCCCGGTGGCCAGGATCAAATCAGCATCAAACTGGCCGAAGTGATGATTCCTGGCTGCTTCGACGGTGAGAATAATAGCTTCTCGCGCAAAAGCCTGCCCTATTTGGAGGTCACGCAAGCTTGCCGGTATGACCTGGGGATGCAGCATTCGGTTGAGTACATACTGCTGCAATTCATCTTCAGTGATGTTAAAAGGTAACCAGCGTGCTACACGCTGCGGCCCTGCTTTCTTCAAAATGTTATCCAGGCCAGGACCTACTCCCACCCCAGTGTTCACAAGTGGTATGAACTCACTGTGTTCACCTGCCATCATGACAGTAGTGGTGGTCCCACCAACATCCACCGCCGTTACATTCATGGTGTAATGTTGGGCAAGAAATCGTACCAGGCTACTCAACGAACTGACAGTTGCGATGGGCACAGTTTTCGACCAGGACAATATGTGATTGTAGCCTGGTACACGCTGTATGACATCACGTTCATAGAGGGCGGTAGCAGCCACGCTGGTGGGACCAAGTTGCTCCTGGGAGACCAATGTCTCAACACGGGTAACTTCAGTGTAGCCATCGAGCATACGCCGCACGGCTTCAACAAACTGAGGAGCACCTGCATAAAGGACTGGGAGTTGACGCGAACTAGCATTATTCTGGTCACCTCTGGCAGGAGCACTTCCATACTGATATTTATTAAGTTCCTGCACAGCGTTTATGACCAGTTGGCATGCTTCTTGTAACGGTTTAGGGCCAGCAGGATTATCCGTCGTGCCCACAATCAATGCAGCATGCGGTCGCAGTTCCCGTACGCGTTCGAGTTGGCGTTGCCACTCTAAATCTTTACGCTCAGAAGTCTCTTGCCCTTGCTTGCCCAGATTTGAAGAACCCTTAGCGACAGTGCCGACTGTCAGCGTGTCTTGCGTAGTAGTTGCCAGGTAAGAGGGAGCGGGTAAAGGATAGGTCTCTGCATATAAACCAGAAACTGCCTGGGCCGTAAGTTCCTCGAGTTTAGAATTTACAGCGCCTAGCACTATCAGGCGCATCGGTCCTCCAGCACTGATAGTCGCCACAAACAGGTCTATTCCATCACCTGTTGGCTGCTCGGGAGAGATAATGCGTCCATTGTCAACGAAATGACGACCCGTTATAAACTCGACCTCATTGATCGCCTGGATAATGCCTTTAGAAATATCCTGGTAAGGGGGAGCGACTGTTGTGGGCGCTTCGCCTCGTGCCATGAGACGATATTGCCCCTCTACAAGGCCCAGCAGTGAGACTTTCGTGAATACGGTACCACAATCAGCAACCAATATAGAACTCGCAGTCGCAGGGGAGTGGCTACCAGTCGTGCTTTGTCCCTCCCCAAGGTAGGTTTCTGTATACATCTCCACTATCCTTTTTTTCTTTCTGCCGCAGGCACGAAAGATCTGATAGGCTAGAAGTCCCCCAGACCTCCTTGCTACCAGGGCAAGTCCCCTACTATAGAAGATAGGGGGCAGGAAAATACGCCATTGCTATTCCTCTTTCAGGATACAGTAACGCCAGGTCTTCTCCATCAAGAGAACCAACTGCGGATGGTTTCTATAAATCCACGTTTAGCAGGCTTTGAGCCGAGCGAGTCCGCTTGTTGACCGGTCACTGGCCTTTGTGGCTGCTGTGCCATTCCTGGCTGCCCACCCATCGGTACACCTCCCGATCTCGCGTTGCCCGTAGGGCCTCCAGGTGGGTATGCTCCCTGCTGTCCTCCTGGATACCCGGCAGGATTATACCCCTGGACTGCCGGCATACCAGCGAATCCCAGTGGCTGAGAGGGCCTATTCCACTGAGTTCCGGCAGGAGGAGGCTGCACACCTTGAAATCCTTGCGAAGGTGCCATGACATTCTGAGAGGGTGCATTCCACTGAGTTCCGGCAGGGTGGAAATTAGGAGCCGATGAGGATACGCCTAGCATTGATGAAAAGACATTTGCAGCTACTTCACTCTCTTCGAGAGGTACCATTTCGCTGCGAGGGCGACTTGGAACGCGCGCATTTTCAATACGAGGAGCACTACCCGCAACAGGGCGAGCATTGCCTATCGGTGGCATACCAGCTTGCTGCTGAGTCTCGGGTGAACGCATCCAATCGGGGAGAGCATTCACATCAATCAAAGATGCTCCCGTGAGGCGACTACTCCCAGAGGGGATTTGCCCCTGCTCCCCAGGAGTATTCACTCGCAAGTGATCAGGCCGGCCCTGCGCTTGCTCCTCTTCACGAAGCCAGCGCGGTAATGAATTTACATCCAGAAGCGAAGACGCAGATAATCCCGACGGTCCACTTTGTAGAGCAGACTCAGGAGGCCAACCTGCCTGTCGTCCAAGCTGATCAGGTTGGCCTGACATCCATTGAGGAATTGCCTGCTGGTCCACCAGGTCTTGTGCGGAAAGCCTTTGTGGCGGAGTAATTGAACCAAAACTATACGGATCCTGGGTGAAAGAGTTGACACGTACCTGGCTACCTGAGGGCTGCTCGCCTTCCCATACACTGTTTTGCGACACCGCAGGTTGCGGCGGCGACTTCATCCAACTCGGCAGGCCATCGGGCTGGATCAGATTTGCAGGGGAAAAGTTCCCCTGGCTACCGGGCGCAGCAAATGTCGCCCCTGTAGCCGGTTGTATGTTTTGCCGGTCTCCTCCCTGCATCCACGAGGGGAGAGATTGTTCATCGATCAGAGAACTGGCGGGGAAAGCCTTTGGAGGTATGATTGCGTTATCAGTATTAGGGGCAGACAGCGATGCTGGTCGCCATGCTGGATGTTTACCTGAATTGCCCTTCTCCATCATCTCAGCATTCTCTGGACGCATCCAACTCGGCAAAGCCCCTTCATCAATAAGGTCGGCTGTAGAGAAAAACGGCTGTTCATTGGCAGGTGAGTTCGGCCGCTCATTCACGCGTAGTGACTCGAGCCATGACGGCAGCTCAGACTGTTCGTGCACACCCTTTCGTGAGCCTAAATCTCCTTGATTAGCGTTGGACAAGGGCATGCCACAATACTGACAATTCGCCAGATGAGCTTGCACCAGGCCACCACAGCTTTTACACGTGATCACTATTGCTCCTCACTTTCGCCAGGCTGCGATATGCATGTTCCTTACATACAGTTATGGCAGTGTATCATTCTTTTTTTTACTTGACAACAGCACGGGCTCACAATGCAGGGCTGTTGCAAACTCCCTTTTTGCCGCCTACGGCGGCGGGAAGGAAGGATGAAGCGAGGACACCTCGCGCTCCGGCAAAGGGCTGTCGCCCTCTGCACTCCCACAAGCAAGCGTGGTATTCCCAATCTTGCAACAGCCCTGGATCACAATGAGACATATTGGTATAGTACAACATATACATTTCACAAGGTCCAAAAGTACTACGCACTCGCATCAGAAGCGGGAACGTTTCATGGTAGGGACGCGATCAATCGCGTCCCTACCATGAAACGCGCCCACCTGATTCTCCTTGCTTCTGTGGATTGCCTCTATTAAAATAGAACTGTTAATAGCGGCATTCTGTAACAGATTACCCCCTATTTTCTTAGGGATTCTATGTATGTTTGGGGTTCTACTTATGCTATCATCACGCAAAAATCGCGCATGTTCTATCTATAGAGTATCGGCTAAGGGTCACCGCTTGCTGCTCGGCTTGCTCTTCAGCAGCGGCATAGCTTTTTTGGCACGTCGTCGCCGTTCTCTTAAGGGGAGTTTCTTTGATAGTCTCCTGGGCACAACGGTGCAAGCGATGTATTATTGCCCTGATTGCGACATGGAGACTGAGCGCCCCATGCATAGATGCGGGACAAAGGCGAAGACTTTACGAGGTATATCCTGGATAAATAACGACACGGTAAATTTTCTCGCGACACTTTTTGGTGGAATCGTGGCAATGGGAATGTTCATCGTGCGGCAAAAAGATATGGGTCGCCATGTATAGCGGCCCAATAACTGTACTGGAACAAGAGATTATCACACCCACCTATCGATAATATTGCTCACGAAAGGCAAGCGATAACGTGGTCTCAACCATGCCATGATCGTCAGGTAGACCGCCAGGATAATCATCACCCACCAGATTACGGAACTAAGCAGGCCTAGACCAAGCACTGTCACGCCGCCGAGCAGGGGAATCCCACCCAGCAAAAACATTAATATGTGTACTACAGCGTAAAGAATCGATAGTGGGCCCAGGGTAGCTACTGCTTGCATTGCATTCCAACGTACATTGCGATTCTTCTCAATATAGAACAGCAGCACGCCCAGCAGTATGCCTAACAGCCAGGCCAGGGCAGATGGGACAAACAAGATTATAACCAAGAGCAACGGATAGACCAGGGTACGTTCCCAACGCTCAGGAAGCCCCAGGGTGGTCGAGTCGCCCATCATTGTTCTGCCTCGCGTCATCCTATCTCTATTCATCATGTATCGCCTCATTCTTTGTCGAACGTCCAGGCTTTCGTGTCCATTGTGTTCTACAATTATGATACTCTTCTTGCTTCCACAAAAGCCCTGAGTTCGTTGACTATTTTCGCTCCTGAAATGTATACGTATATCTCTGGCGCATGTTGCATTTTGCTGAAGGATACATTACGCGGGAATACTCTTGAGGGAGGCAAGTCGCCCTGGGGGATTTTGCTAAAGAAACGATTTCGTAACGTTCATCGTTACGTTATTGAAACGCTTAATGCCTATACTGTAAACTAGACGTGAAAAAGCTCATGCGAATACCAGGTAAACCATTGAATTTGTGAGCTTATTCACACCCAGACGGGAACATTTGCAATCGAATTCCCGTCACTAAAAGTGATGGAGTGGAGCGTTAACCTAGTGGGAAATGGGACATTTGCCACTGATGTAATGTTCGGCAGTACTTCATAATGCTGATGTTCTATTAAAAATGTTATGAAAAAATGTCTAGTCTAAGGGATTAGAAGCCATGAAGAGTATACCGAAGTTGCCAAAATCATCCTCTGAAAAAGTACGTATGATTGTGCGTTACGCAATAGGGCTTGCCACGGGAGTAGTGGGAGTGGCGGATATGCTCTCAGCCATCGTCCCTAAGTTCAATTGGGATATCCTGCTGGGAGCATGGCCCATTAATGTCCACTATGCCACACACAAACTCACCGTAGTGGTTGGTTTCTTTCTGGTGATGCTCTCCTATGGTTTAATGCGTGGAAAGCGGCAGGCCTGGAACATTACACTCGCGCTCCTGATCCTGTCTTTCTTCCTACATATCCTGCGGGGAGGTTCAGTACTTGTGACGCTCGCGGTACTGGCATTGACGATTTCGCTCTCAGTCTTATACTACTACTTCCAGGCACGCAGCGACCCACCTTCGGCAAGACGTGGCTACGTTGCTTTGATTCTCGGGCTAGGGATCGTCGTCTTCTACACGATTGGCGGTTTTATCGCGCTCTATGACCAATTTGAGCCGCTTGTGGACCGGTTTGGCATCGATGGAGTCATCCTGCGATTGATCACCAATACGCACTTACATTTATTACCAGGGACACAGGCATTCTTCTTAGAGCGTGCGTTTCCCGTTCTGTGCATCAGCGCCATACTCTATGGTATGATCCAGGTGTTGCGCCCTGTGGCCGCAACACTTCTGCCGAACGAACAGGAACGACGCGTAGTTGTTTCACATACGCGCACCTATGGTAAAAACTCCATCTCCTACTTTGCTCTGAGCGAAGAGAAAGCGTATTTCTTTTCGGCCTCAAGAAAAACCATCATTAGCTATGTACTAGAAGGAGATGTAGCGGTGGTAGCTGGCGATCCTATTGGACCTGAGAGCGAGCTTGTTGATGCACTCAAGGAGTTCATCGAATTCTGCCATCAACAGGATTGGACCATTGTGTTGTGGCAGGTGCGCAATGACCTTGCCGATGTCTACCGCTCTGTTGGCCTGCACCTGCTAAAAATCGGTGAGGATGCTGTTATCAACACTCAGACTTTCACCCTTAAGGGTGGAGCGATGGCAAATGTACGCGCCAGCGCCAAACGCGCCGAAAAGGATGGGGTACGAGTCGTTTTCTATCACGGGCAGGTGGAGGATATAGAGCAACTGGTCCAGATGGAGCAAATCTCAAAGAAGTGGCTGGCTCAAAAAGGGGGAACAGAGATGGGCTTCAGTATGGGTCAATTCGATCCCGAAGGAGACCCCGAACAGGTGACAGCTCTGGCAGTTGATGACTGCAACGGCGTACATGCATTTGTAACGTTTGTGCCCATCTACGGGCGTAGAGGCTGGGGGCTCGATCTGCTGCGACGTGCCGAGCGGTGCGCGCCCGGCACCATGGAACTCCTGCTTGCACGCTCCATTGAATACCTGAAGATTTACGGGGCCGAGATGGTCAGCTTAGGCCTCGCCCCATTGAGCAATGCCAATAATGAAGATATATCGTTCCTCGATAGCAGCGTCGATTTTCTGACACACCGTTTCGGCAATTTGAGTAAAAGCCAGTCGCTGTTTAACTTCAAAAAGAAGTTTCAGCCAACATGGGAGAGTCGCTACCTGGTTTTCTCCCACACGCTTACACTGCCAAAGATCGGCTGGGCTCTCTTCAAAGCCCACCAGGAAGACGCCACGCTGCTGAGAACCGTTCGAAGATCCCTCCTGGAATGGCGAAAGAGTTACGAGGCGGTGAAGGAGAAGGTCACGACAGGCGCCCTGGAAGTCCTCAAGGCGTGACTAGTTGTTGTCACAGCTACCGAAGTGACGTATAATGGGGGTAGAACTTAACTCAATGCATACAACATTTCAGGAGGCATCACTAAAATGGGCGGTCCTGCGCTTCAAATCGTAGATAACCAGGGTATCTTCCTGGCAGACCTTTTTGGTTTACTTCTCTCCCTGCCGGTCGCGCTCTTCCTGGCGTTCTGGATCAGCAACGTCAAAAGGCCCATGGTGGTCGTCATAGGGGCGTTTATCGGCAGCTTTATTGGTTTCCTTATTATCCT
>Ga0209648_10002461_pt1 | contig 15365 bp, 10 predicted proteins | sample GraSoi2013_115cm_FD_185830 | JGI IMG/M metagenome (GOLD analysis project Ga0209648, IMG submission 185830) | Grasslands soil microbial communities from the Angelo Coastal Reserve, California, USA - Sample 9_17_2013_115cm (SPAdes) (version 2) | ecosystem: Environmental > Terrestrial > Soil >...
CCCCGCCGGTAAGGACAATGTTTTCCGTCAACGGCGGGCGGTACTCGACGCCAACGCCGAAATCTTCGCCGATGGTGTGATGGATTGGCGATTGAAAAAGAAGAAATTCCAGCGGCTCGGTGCGTTCGAACCGCAGATAGTTGAAATTGGCGAAGCCGCGCAGTTTTGGCGTAATTTCAAAGTCCGCGCCGGCATTTGCGAGAAAAATTCCGGGATTTACGAAATTGGTTTGGCCTTCTTCCTTGCTGGCGCGGAGAGAAGGAATCAGGCTGCCCGGCGTGGTGAGCAGAATCCCTGAACCGAGGAGTCGAATGCCTTCACGATTCCAGAAGCTGAAGAGGCCGCCCGCGAAATTGGGAAGATCGACGATGGAATCAAATCCGCGGGCTCGCCCGTCGCGAGGGTTTGCGTCGCCCGAAGTGTAGAAAGCGGAAATGCGGTACCGGATCCAATCTTTGTCGTACGAAATTTCCGCCGCGGCCATCTGCGCGTTGACCGTGACGCGGCGTCCGGCAATGGCATTGAACGTGTCCTCGCCGATGGCCTGATAGAAAGCGTGCGTGAGATTGAGGCGGTGAATGTGGCCGTTCCCGAGCCATCCGAAATAGCCGACGCGTATGCCGTGGAGGATCGGGCCCGCGCCTGGATTCTGGCTGATGACATTGCCGATCGGCGAAGGACGAACGAGGAAGCCGTTGTCGTCATAATGCAAGCTGGGATCGTCTTTGTTCCAGGCCACAACGAGCTCCGCTGTGTAACCGGGAAAAAAGAAGTCCTGGAGATACACGTTTCCGAGGAGAACCTGCTGGTGGCGGCGTTCGAAGCTGTTGAGTCCGCTGTTGGTGTTTTTTTCGAGGAAATGGAAGTAGGCAAGATTGTATTCAATGCGGTCGCTGTGGAGATTCCCGAAAATGCGCAGGGCCGGTTGTTCATCTACAAAAAGGAAGCCTCGGAAGTCGGCATTGAATTGCTGGATGCCGGCACGCGCGGAAACGAAATCGTAATTGGGACCCAGGTCGTGGAGCTTCACTTCGATGAAAGCCTCTTGCAAGCCCACGTGATCGTCGAAGCGGTTGGTGCCACTGCGCGGATCCGGGCCCACGAGGCCAAGCTCACGGACTTTTAAATTGTTCAGGCTAATCTCCGGAGTGATTCGAATCCGCCAGCCGACGGGCTTGAAGGCTGCGTCGCCATGAAACAAGTCAAACGCGAAACGAAGCGTTTGATCGAAGAAAGCTTGTTCGCCTTTGCCGAAAAACCCGGAGCTGCCCGGGCGCGCGCTGCTCACGTTGCTGGGAGAAGGAACGCGGCGGCCATCGAAAAAAGATTCGGACGAAGCAGTGATGCTCAGAAAAACTTGCTGGCCCAACAACTCAGGCCAGATGGGTTCGTCGCCCTTGAAACGATTGCGATTGAAAGGATCGTACCAATGATGCTTGGTGTAGACGTACTCGCCGCGCTGCGGATAGCGGCGGTAATCGGGCTGCTCGAGGGCCCAGCGGTTGGGAACCGCGTTGTAGACGTCGGCGACCGGAGGTAGCGTGTCAGGTGAAATATTTTCGATGTAGTTCGGATCAGAATCGAGGCGATGGCGAAACTCGCGATACGTTCCGATTGAGGGCGGCGCTTCGGCGGAAGATGCGGGACCAAGTTCAGGGAGACGCGGCAAACGCGAGCGCGCCTCTATGGCCGCCACTGTGCTGAGTGAGATTTCAAGAGTTACAACTTCGTTTGGTTGCAGGAAAAGGTCGGGGATCGCGAACGGCGCATAATCCTTGGCTTCGACGCGAAGTTGGTAATGACCCGGGGGCAAAGGAAAAATTCGAAAGACGCCCTCAACAGAAGCCGTCGCGCTGTAGATCTGCTCCGATTCGACGTTGTGCAGCGTGACGACGGCCGCTGGAACGGGGCGCGTGGCGCCGGGCACGCCTGCGTCGCGCACAGCACCATCCAAGGCGGCACTTGTCTGCGCTTGTTGACGCGGAATTCGAATCGGCGGACCTTGTTCACTGGATTTCTCTGTGGAGTCTTGTGCCGGTGAAGCAGCCTGGGATGGAAGTGTTGCGGCGGCGCGCGATGCAACTCCGAAGGGCGCAATGCAACAAATCACGCCGAACGCGCGCTGAGCCTGCCGCGAAGAAAAAAGAATCATGCGTTCGGCCTGATTGGAATCATGAACAAAGGAATCGCGTACTAGCTAACAATATCGAGGAGCGGCGGGCAACACTTTTCCCGCACCGATGGAGACATTCGATAACACGGTGAGGGCCGCGCCATTCACCAGTAAGCGCAATTCTCCGGCAAATCGGTTGAGAGTTCCCAAACGGCTGTGATACCAAGAGAGGTACTCACACAATGAAAGCAACTCACACACTGCGGAAACTCGTGGAGTCGCGCCGCGCCCTGTGGCAGCGAAAGAAAACACTCGTGCTCGGCATTCTCCTCGCGGCGGCAATTGCCGGAGCGCTCGCGATGATCATCGTCGGCTGCGGCGGCGGAAGCAGCGTAGCCGTTGGGCCGCCAGTTGCGTCGGTGCCGCCTTTGCAAGTAGCCGATGTCCAGAATATCGTGCAGGCAGCGGTCAATTCCGTGAATGTCGACATGGCCGTCGCGGTGGTGGACCGCGCGGGATTCGTCTTGGGCGTGTTTCGAACGCAGAATGCGCCGGCCACGACAGCCGGAAATTTTGGATCGGTGCAGAACGCAAGCGAAGTGGCTGTAGCACTGGCAAGGACAGGCGCATTTTTCAGCAATGATCAGGCGCCGCTCTCGTCGCGAACCGTGCGGTTCATCAGCGGGATTCACTTCCCTCCGGGTGTGATGAACCAGCCGCCGGCGGATTTGTATGGAATTGAGAACACCAATCGCGGCTGTACTTTGATAAACGATCCAGTTTTCCAGAGCAAAATTCCTCCCTCGCTGGCGCTGGGCGGCGGATTCGGTCCTGGAGTGCTCACCGGCAAGGCCGACCTGATGGATTCGGATTCGACTGCTGTAAACCCGGGCGGCGTGCCGATTTTCTATAAGAATGTTGTGGTTGGCGGAATCGGCGTGGTGACAATGCCGAGCAATCTAAATGTTGCAGAGTATGCAGCGTTCGCTGGCGCGACCACGCCGCGCGGTGGACCCGGCGACAATTTCGGGCCGACACCTGCCGCTCCAGGAGTGGTTTTTATCGGCGGCATTGCGCTGCCCTTCGTGAATCAGACGTCAAGACCTGCGGGTTTTTCCGCGGGACCCGCCACTGGGATGGGAAGTTTTTTGGTCGCACCAACAAACAGTCCGGGGCAGCCGCCAGAAGGCGATTTGATTACGCCGACACCGGGACCGCTGGGCGGCCTGAGCGCGGCGGACGTGAAACAGATTTTGGATAACGCCGAAGCGACAGCGAATACGACGCGCGCGGCGATTCGGTTGCCTCTGGGATCGAGAGCTCGCATGGTGATTGCCGTGGCTGACCTGGATGGCACGATTATCGGGTTGCGGCGGATGCAGGATTCCACGGTTTTCAGCATCGACGTCGCAGCGTCCAAGGCGCGCAACATGGTGTACTTCAACGGCGCCGCGCGGACGGCTGCGGATTTAAACGGCGTGCCCATGGGAACGGCGGTAACCAACCGCACCATCAGTTTTGGCGCGCAGCCGCTTTATCCGCCGGGAATCGATGGTTCGAGCCCCGGGCCATTTTTCAATTTATACACAATGGACCTGGCAAATCCCTGCACGCAAGGATTTCAGGGCGGCGTGGCAAATTCAAACAAGAGCGGAATTGTTTTCTTTCCAGGAAGCGCGGGATTATTTCGAAACGGCGCCCTCGTTGGCGGACTCGGAGTCAGCGGCGACGGCGTGGATCAGGATGACTACGTGACCAACGGCGGCACTGCCGGATTTGGAGCGCCGACAAATACCCGAGCAGATCAAATTCTGGACCAAGGCGTTCGGCTTCCGTATTTCAAGTTTCCTAGAAATCCAACCAATTAAATCCAAACATCATCAACGCCGCGTCGATTTCTTGCTCTTGGAAATCTTCGTGAGCGCGCGAGTGTATGCTTGGACGGTTTCGGCAACCGCCTGACTGTAAACAAACTGCCCTTGGCGGCTGCAGGCGATGAGTCCGGCTTCGCTGAGAATTTTCAAGTGATGAGAAACGGTCGCAGGCGTGACGCCGCGCATGGAAACGATTTCCCCACAGTTCATGTGCTTGCAGGCGGAGATGGCTTCATAAATCCGAAGGCGGGTCGCGTCGGCCAGGGCTTTGGAAATCTTCTCGATCCGGGAACGGTTCATGGTGTGCCGCAATATAGTGTAACGAACTTTTAATACTCCCGGCTACGGGATTCCGGAAACGTCCCAGCCCATCAAAATATCATGCAACCGATTATTTCGATAGTCATCAAAGTATCGAAATCAAGAGGGCCGGGGAAGCGGCACGAGGCATGGAGCTTTGGAGAGCCTCTCCGAACCACGCATAAAGCAAGAGGAGAGAGTCATGAAGAGACTCGAAGGAAAAGTAGCGGTAGTCACGGGCGGAAACAGCGGCATCGGGCTGGCGACGGCCAAGCGTTTGCAAGAAGAAGGGGCGCGCGTAACCATCGCGGGCCGAAGCAAAAAGACGCTGGACGAAGCCGTGAAAACGATCGGAAATGGGGTAGTGGCGGTTCAAGCCGACGTATCCGTTGCCAAGGATCTGGACCGGCTCTATGCCACGGTGTCGCAGAAGCTGGGCAAAATAGACATCTTGTTTGCGAATGCGGGGATTTACAAATTCGCGCCTTTGGCGGCCACATCCGAAGATCTCTACGACGAATTGTTCGACATCAACACCAGAGGCGTTTACTTCACTATCCAAAAAGCGCTGCCCCACCTCAATGACGGCGCTTCGATCATTGTGAATACTTCCGTGGCAGGCGAAATCGGCGTGCCGAACGGCACGGCGTATGCAGCCACGAAGGCGGCGCTGCGTTCGTTCACTCGTTCGATTGCTGCGGAATTGGTGGAACGCGGCATCCGGGTGAACGCCGTGAGCCCGGGACCGATTGAGACGCCGGCCGGATTTGCCCGCACGGGGCTCTCCAAAGAAGCCATGGACGAAATGGTTAAAGGCTTTATTTCCTTAGTGCCTATGAAGCGAATCGGACAGCCGGAGGAAATCGCCGCAGCTGTGGCGTTCCTGGCATCGCAGGATGCGTCGTTTATCACAGGTGCAGAGATCCCTGTCGACGGCGGACTGGGGCAAGTCTAAGAGCCAACCGCAGCATGATCAGAAGAGGCGGGGGAAAGCTTGCCTCTTTTTTGTTTTCTGAATCCTCTCATTTCGCGCCACCGGAGGGGTCTGGGGAGGTTGCGGTGTTCACGTCCAGGAACCACTTATGGACCGTGTCAGCTGGCACATAGCAGTTGCCGTCGGGTGCGTACCTCGCGGGACAACGTGAGGTGGATTCCTCGGGGCGTGGCGAGCGCCAGAACTGCCAGACCGCTGCATAGGGGATGCCGCTCTTCGACGGTGCTGGCGGATCTTGCGGGAAAGCGCATCCGGGCGACGGGGGACAAGCGTCGTTGTAGATCCAGTACATGAGGTCGCGACTGCCAATGTTGTTACGGATGTCGTCGGCAGTGATTATCGTGGCCCCGCGGCCTTCGCTGACAGGCATGCCTGAGCAGTACACGCCAGCGCCGTAACCGGCCTTTGTCAGTTGGTCAGCCCAGGCGCGCAGATAAACGTGATACACGGCCGGTAGGCGGCCACCCTCTTCGACATCCAGAAAAATTGTGGTGTGCGAAGAAAAGCCTTCTTTCTTTGCGATGGCAGCGGCTTGGCTCGCGTCCGCGGTTCCCCTTTTCTCTGATTGGGCTTCGAGGCGATCGGCGCGGTTGAAGCGCGACTCCGACCATATGCTCTGGAGTTCGCTGCTTTGCGGGCCACGGTAAAGGACCAGAAAACCGAAACCTTTTGAATGGAGAACCTCGCGCTTCCCATTCCAAGTGTTCCGCTTTTCGCCGGGCGGAGGGCTGAGCCAGTAGCTTGCGAACCAGAATGTCCTGCGCAGAATTGGCAAGGCCTCGTCGCCGGGATAAATGTTGCGGTCAAAGCCGAGATAGGAACGCGTGTGGGCCGGCGATGCCTGCGCGTTCGGCGGAGCGGAGGAGACCAGGAAAGAAAAAGATAACGCAGAGGCACAGAGGGCGCAGAGAAGAAGAGAGCAAACTGGAAAAACTAGCAGGACGGGAATGGCGGCGCGTGAGGATTTGGAGTTTTGCGTATGCATTTCTTGGTGGTCCATTTTGACACCGAAAAAGCGGCAGCTATGCTGCCGCACTCCACATTACCCTTCGCGGAGTTTGTGGCCGGCGAGATTGCCGAGGCCATCGTAGGCAGCGTATTTGTAGAGTTCGCTGAGCGTCGGATAATTGAAAACCTGTTCGATGAATTCGTCGATGGTGAGGCCATTGTCCAGAACCATCATGCCGACGTGGATGAGTTCGGTTGCATTTTCGCCGATAATACTGACGCCAAGGAGTTTTTTATCGGCGCGGGAGAAGATGAGCTTGAGCAAGCCTGCTGTGTCTCCGGCGATGTGGCCGCGCGCGTTGTTTGCGTAAAGTGCACGACCGACGACGTAGTCGATTTTCTTTTCCTTGCAGGATTCTTCGGTCTCGCCGGCGGCGGAAATTTCCGGAATCGTGTAAATGCCCATGGGGAGCAGCGAAGCGACGCGCTCTTTGTACTTCAAGCCAAAAGCATGGCAGACAGCGACGCGGCCTTGTTCCATAGAAGTAGAAGCGAGAGCGGGGAATCCAATGACATCGCCTGCGGCATAGATGTGAGGGACAGCCGTTCGGTAGTGTTCGTCGACGGCGATGTAGCCGCGATCATTGATAGCGAGGCCGGCCTTTTCCAGAGCGAGTCCATCGACAGCAGCGCGGCGGCCAGCAGCAAAGAGAGCAGCATCGGTTTCGAGGACTCTGCCGCTCTTCATCGTAAGGCGCACGCCACTTGAGGAATTCTCGGTTTTGACCGGGCGTTCGTTAAACCAAAAGTGCATCCCAAGTGCAGCGAGACGGTCGCGAAGGCGATCGGAAATTTCGTTGTCAAGAAAGGGGAGAAGCCGGTCGCGCCCGTCGACGAGTGTCACGTCAACACCGAGAGCTTTGAAAATGGAAGCGTATTCGCAGCCGATGACGCCGCCACCAATCACCGCGAGGCTCTTAGGAATGCGGTCCATTCGGAGAAAAGTGTCGGAGTCAAAAGTGTGAATGTCGTCGAAAGCAATTTCTGAAGGACGATGCGGCTTGGAGCCCGTCGAAATAAGAATGACTTCACCTTTTAGCTGCCGCGTGCCCTGTGCGCCAGAAACAGCAAGGGTATGAGGATCCAGAAATGCGGCCTGTCCGCGCACGAGGTCGATCTTGTGGAGCGTGAGATTCCTCAGGATGCGCCGGCGTTCCATGTCCACAACTTCGCGTTCGTGATGCATGAAGTCGTGAACGGTAAGATTTTCCTTGAGCGAATAGTCGATACCGTAGAGGCCTCGCTGCTTCAGGCCAGAAAAATAGAGCGCTGACTCGCGGAGGGTCTTGCTGGGAACGGTGCCGGTATTGATGCAACTGCCGCCCATATCCTCGGCGCGCTCGATGACGGCAACGCGTTTGCCAAAGTAGGCGCCCTGAGCGCCAGCCTTCTCACCGGCGGGGCCGCAGCCGATGACGATCAGATCAAAATTGTCGCTTGAAGTCACGAATTCCTCCGCGGAACTCTACCACTGGACATGTTATTTGCTTCTCGGAGGATTGTAGGAGAAGTGGCAGCGAGACGCAGAAGTTTCTCGCCGGTGCGTATTGGATGAGTTGCGGTTCAGCGGAAATGCTGGCCGAGTCCGCCGCAGCTCGGATGATGGTCCGTTATTGTGGGAGCATCCGGCGAGACACTCTGTGTGGGATTTCTAGTTAACAATAACTGGACCCCCTTCCCCTGTTTTTCATAAGTGTTCATTCTAAAGAGGGTTAAAGTCCTTTGTTTTGATACACTTTTGCAAGTGTTCATTCTAAAGGGAGTTAGAGGTGCGAATTTTGAGCCTTTTGCATGTGTTGATTCCAAACAACTTAACGCAGAAGGTTCTGCCAACGGACAGGAGCGAAGGTGCCTGCAGGTCGGTGAGGCTCGAGGGTCTGACCAACGTTTTCGGCACCGAAAAATGGAAAAGCGGCAGAGAAGCTGCCGCAGTGGAAGAAAGTCCGCACTCTTACCTGGCAAGTATAGTAGCACATGATGTATAACCGGTCAAGAGGTATTTTGCGCGGTTGGGGGGCCCTCTTCGCGGCTCTACAAACTGTGCACCTCAGTAAGGTAAGCCACGCCGCGGGTAAAGTTAAGGTAAAGAGACGGCGATTTGGGTCATAAGCAGCACGGCTCAAATCGCCGTAAGTGTTTGTAAACAGTGGTGCCCGGGGTGGGAGTCGAACCCACATGAGGAAAAATCCCCGGAGGATTTTAAGTCCTCAGCGTCTGCCATTCCGCCACCCGGGCAGCGGCAGATACAAATCTAGCGGAGAGAAACACGTACTGCAACACTTATGCGTCCATTTCTGACCGACCACTGATTGTCTTCAAGGGAGGACAGACTAAGGTCTGTGCCACTTAGGAGGGTTGGCCAGGTTACGACTATTTCCGCGGAAGAACGGAGGGGGCTGTTGAACGCTAGGGTGAACTGGAACCCGGAGTGTTGTCAATTCGCGCCATGGGCAAGCGCGGCGATTGTTCACAAGGTGGACTCGACATAGACTGAAGTTAGTTTGCGGGGTCTCTCTTGCGTCCGTCTGGCAAGTTTTCCTGGCTCATCCTGGCAGTCGCCGGTGTTCTGACCGCCCTGCTTTTACTCGTTGTAAAAGAGGTGTCCCGGCCCTCGACGAGTCTCTTGCTTTCCGATCTCCTGCAGACGGCGATCATCCTGTGGGCGGCTGTCTGTTCGCTTCTTGTGGCGAGGCAATCTACAGCTTACTTGCGCCAACTCTGGGCGCTTCTGGCAACAGCGCTCTTTCTGGGCTGTGTCGCTCAAGCCCTGGAGACGTATTATCAATGCTTTGCGCATGCTTCTTCATTGACTCCTTGGCCTTCCGACATTGTTTTCATCCTGTGGGTGACGCCCACAGTCATGATGCTATTGCCCCGGCCCGCGAAAGACTCCAGAGCAATCGATTGGCAGCAGGTGTTAGATTTTGCGCAGATTGGAGTGGTGGCCCTCACCGCCTACCTGTATTTTTTCTACATCCCTTCCCGATGGGAAACGGAAGGGCCGCAGATGGTTCTCAAGATCATGCGGCTGCAAATGGTTCGCGACGCGACGCTCGCGGCAGGGTTTCTGATCCGTGCCATGACAGTCTCCGAGAGTTCCATCCGCGCCTTCTTCCGGACAATGGCCGCACTTTTCCTCATGGCTGGCGCCGCTGACCTAATCTCTCTTCTCACACCATACATATCCCGAGCAGGACCGGCGACGTGGACCGACATCACCTGGTGCGCGCCGTACTTGTTCGTGGCGGTCACGGCCGCGACCTGGCATCGCGGGGAGGAAGCACTCTCACAGACAGTGAGTTCTCGATTTCGCACGATCGTCTTTTCCCAAGCATTGCCGATTGTTATACCGCTGTTGGTTCTATTTATGGGCCGGCGCATCGCCGCGGAGCAGATCACGATCGCATGGATCGCTGTCACCGCTTCGTTCATTCTTTCGGCTGCGCGTCTTGTACTGACCAATGAGAAGCAGCGCCGGATTGCAGAGGAACTCCTTCTGACGGAACAAGCCTTGAGCCGTTCCGAGCGCATGTTCTCGACCGCGTTCCGTTCCAGCCCCGACGCCATCGGTATCAGTGCGGTCCCAGGAGGCCAATTTCTGGAGGTCAACGACAGCTTCACACGGCTTACCGGTTATTCGCGCGACGAGACTCTGGGAAGAACTCCACTGGAACTGAATTTATGGAAGGACCCTGCCCGCCGGGCGGAGGTCATGGCCGAACTCCAAAGAGAATCCGAAGTGCGGGATGAGGAGTTTGTCTGCCTGACGAAGCAGGGCGAGCCACGCATAGCGCAGTTTTCCGGGACGCTGGTGATGCTGGACAAAAAGCTCTGTGCCTTGGTCATCGTTCGAGACATTACCGCCCGCAAACAGGCAGAGGAAGCGCTGCGGTCCAGCGAGGAACGCTTCCGCAATCTTGTCCATGACTTGCACATCGGCGTTATTCTGCTTGGCCCCAAGGCGGAAATACAGTTTGCAAATCGAGCAGCCCTGGAAGCTCTTGGAGTGAGTGAAGAAGAGGCTCGCGGACAAAACAGTTCGAGCTTCGGGATGGCGGCCATTCGAGAAGACGGAACGGAAGTCCCGATGGAAAGGCTTCCAGGCCCTCGGGCGATTGCGACGAAACAGCCGGTGCGAAATGAGATGGTGGGATGGCGCCGCGCGGATTCGAGTGGGGTCTTGTGGACTTTGGTGGATGCCGTGCCCCACCTTACAGCTGAAGGAAAAGTTGCCAGCGTCATTGTATCTATTTCGGACGTGACGCTATGGAAGCAAGCCGAAGAGGCGTTGCGCGCCAGCGAAGAGCGTTTTCGCACTCTTGTCCGGGATTTCCACGTCGGCGTTGTGGTGCTCGGGCCCGATGCGAAAATCCAATTCGCGAATCAAGCAGCAGAAGAAATGTTTGGCATTACCAACGAGGAAGCGCAAGGGAAGGATTCTTTACAACTTGGCTTGATTTCTATTCGCGAAGACGGAAGCGAAATCCCTTTTTCGATGCGGCCCGGGCCGCTAGCGCTGAAGACGGGACAGATGGTCAAGAATGAAGTGATCGGGTGGCGTCACCCGGAATCCAACGAAGTTCTCTGGACGATGGGAAACGTAGTACCTCAGTTCGCGCCGGATGGGTCCGTTGCAACGTCGATCAACACATTCATAAACATCACCGAGCGAAAGCAAGCAGAGGAAGCGCTCCATCTGCTTTCCACGCGGTTGCTGCAGCTCCAGGACGAAGAACGTCGGCGACTTGGACGGGAACTGCACGACAGCCTGGCGCAAAGCGTCCTGGCGGTGAATTTGAATCTTGCGCAAGTCACGCGCTCTTTAACGTCCAAGGACGAACGTTCGCGCCATGCTCTGGCCGAAGCTCGAAGAGTGCTCGTGGAAATGTCACGGGAGATTCGAACGCTCTCTTATCTGTTGCATCCCCCGCTGCTCGACGAGCTGGGTCTGGTCTCCACGCTGAAGGAGTATGCCAGAGGATTCAGCGAGCGCAGCGGAATCAAACTGGAATTGGACATTCAAGCTGACTTTGGCCGCCTGCCGCAGGAAGCCGAGACGGCGCTATTCCGCATCGTGCAGGAAAGTCTGGCAAACATTCAGCGGCACTCGGGCACCAAAACAGCCAAGATTCACTTGCGCGGTGATACCACCTGCGTCAACCTCGAAGTCATTGATCGAGGCCGCGGGATGGACAAGAAAGCCATCGAGCGTGGAAACGGTTCGGGAACCCGGTTGGGTGTCGGAATCCTCGGCATGCGCGAACGAATGACGCAGCTTGGCGGGAAACTTGAGATAGAATCCAGCTCATCAGGAACCACCGTGCGGGTTTCCATTCCTTTAAGAGCAGAGGTTACCGATGCCAGTTCGCATCCTCGTAGCCGATGACCATCAAGTCGTACGGACGGGACTCCGCACTTTGCTGGAGTCCAAGAACGGCTGGCAAGTTTGTGCGGAAGCTTCCAATGGCCGTGAAGCCGTGGAGAAAGCCGGCCAGCTCAAGCCGGACGTGGCCGTGCTGGACATCGGCATGCCTCTGCTGAACGGCGTCGAAGCCACGCGCCAGATTCGGAAACTCTCTCCGCAAACGGAAATCCTCATTTTGACCATGCACGACTCCGAACAGCTGGTCAACGAAGTTTTGGGAGCAGGGGCCCACGGATACATATTGAAGGACGACGCGGACCGCAATTTGGTCGCTGCGGTGGACGCGCTTCGCCGCCACAAACCCTATTTATCCTCACGCGTATCGGAAGCTATCTCCAGCGCAGGCGGACATCTCCGGGACGGCTCAGCATCCAACCAGAATTCGCGAAGCCGCTTGACTCCACGGGAGCGCGAAATCGTGCAGCTGTTGGCCGAAGGCAAAAGCAATAAGGAAGTTGCTGGTTACTTGGGAATCAGCGTGAAAACGGCGGAGACTCATCGCGCCAACATCATGCTAAAGCTCGACTTTCACTCGATAACGGAACTAGTGCGCTACGCGGTGCGTAACAAGATTATCCAGAGCTAAGGGTCTCCTGGTCCCTTCCGTCACTCCGCTTAAGACTAGAGTCGAGATTTGCAAACTTTGGGTTTCTCAAGTTTTCCGCAACTCCGTTGACAAACATCGGGGGGCCTTGTAGCGCCTGCTCTCATTCCATGTCCGAACGAGCATGCCGTTTCATTTTGGCGTAAAATCCCTTGGTCCGTTCGGTAGCGCAGTGCATCTAAAATCTGACTACGGTCTGCGGGATCCTCATGCCCGCAGCAGGAGCGAATGTGAGCCAGCCGAATCCTGCCTTAGGCAGCCGCGAAGCGGCAATCGACCAGCTGAGCATCAACACCATTCGTACCTTGGCGATCGATGCGGTCCAGCAAGCGAATTCAGGCCACCCTGGCGCCCCGATGGGCCTTGCACCGGTGGTCTACCAGCTGTGGCAAAAATTTTTGCGCTATGATCCTGCCGATCCCAGCTGGCTGAACCGCGACCGCTTTGTACTATCGGCCGGCCACGCGTCGATGCTGCTCTACGCTACTTTGCACCTTGCCGGAGTGCGTGCCGTCAATACCAAAGGGGAAGTGACCGATGGCCTCGCCGTGCCGATGGAGGAGATCAAGCGCTTCCGGCAAATCGACAGCCGGACTCCCGGACATCCTGAGTCCCACTTGACCACCGGAGTGGAAACCACGACCGGGCCGCTGGGGCAAGGTGCAGGCAATAGCGTGGGGATGGCCATTGCCGGGAAATGGGTCGCGGAAAATTTTAATCGCCCCGGTTTCGACATTTTCAATTTCAATGTTTACGCCATCCTTGGCGACGGCGACATGATGGAAGGCGTGGCTTGCGAAGCAGCTTCGCTGGCGGGACATTTGAAGCTGTCGAATCTTTGCTGGATCTACGACAACAACCGCGTGACGCTGGACGGTCCGGCCGAATGGTCCTTCAGCGAAGATGTGATGACACGATTCAAGGGGTATGGATGGAACGTCACGCACGTCACGGACGCCAACGATTTGGAGATGCTGGGCCGCAGCTACGAGAATTTTCTCACTTCGAGAGACCGGCCGACGCTCATCGTGGTGGACAGCCACATCGGGTACGGATCGCCCCACAAACAGGATTCCTACGAAGCGCACGGCGAACCGCTGGGCGAAGCGGAAGTCAAATTGGTAAAACAAAATTATGGCTGGCCGGTCGATGCAAAATTTTTGGTCCCAGACGGCGTCTACGATCAATTCAAGAATGGCGTGGGAAAACGAGGAGCCGAAGCGCGGGCGGCGTGGAAGGCAAAGTTTGAGGAATACAAGAAGCAGTTTCCGCAGCAAGCCGATCAATTAAACCGAATGCAAACGGGCCAGTTGTCGGACGGCTGGGACAAGGATTTGCCGAACTTCCCGGCCGACCCCAAGGGCATGGCGACGCGGGAATCCTCAGGAAAAACTCTGAACGCGCTGGCCAAGAATATCCCATGGCTGATTGGAGGATCGGCGGACCTGGCCAAATCCAACAAGACGAACCTGACCTTCGACGGCGCGGGGGAGTTCTACCCGAACCAATATCGCGGGCGAAATGTGCATTTCGGCGTGCGCGAACATGCCATGGGCGCGATCGTGAATGGCATGACGCTTTCGAAACTCCGTGCGTTCAGCGCCACATTCTTCAATTTCAGCGACTACATGCGGCCAAGCATGCGCCTGGGCGCGTTGATGGAAATTCCTTCGATTTACATTTTCACGCACGACTCGATTGGCGTCGGAGAAGACGGACCGACGCACCAGCCCATCGAACAATTGGCGTCCTTGCGCGCGATGCCCAACATGCTGGTTCTACGGCCAGGCGATGCCAATGAAGTGGTGGAAGCCTACAAGGTGATCCTGCAGCGTACCCACGGGCCTTCTACGCTGGTGCTGACGCGCCAGGCCATGCCCACGTTCGACCGCACCAAATATGCCCCCGCCGCGGGTGTGGCAAAAGGCGCCTATATTCTTGCAGATGCTCCGGGCGGGAAGCCTGATGTAATCCTGATGGGCAGCGGTAGCGAAGTCTCTCTCTGTGTGGAAGCGGGCGAACAATTGAATGCCGCCGGCATCAAGGCCCGTGTCGTCAGCATGCCATCATGGGAACTCTTCGAACGCCAGGACGCCGCCTATAAAGAGAGTGTCTTACCAGCGAGTGTAAGCGCGAGGGTTTCCGTGGAAATGGCTTCCACGTTTGGCTGGGAACGCTACGTTGGGCCCAAGGGCAAGATGATTGGAATGCGGAGCTTCGGCGCCTCGGCGCCGTTGAAGGACCTGTTGAAGAAATTCGGCATCGAAGCGGACAAGGTTGTGGCGACCGCGAAGGAAGTTCTTGGAAAGTGAGCCAGCGATGAAGATTGTGATTGGCTCTGACCACGCAGGATTTCAATTGAAGGTAGCGATGGGCGATTTGCTGCGCTCCCTCGGACACGACGTCCTGGACGTCGGTGCGTTCAATGAGAATCCTTCGGATTATCCGGACTTTGCCGAGGCCGTGGGCCGCGCAGTGTTGGACCGCAACGCGGAGCGCGGCGTTCTGATCTGCGGCAGCGGCGTAGGAGCGAGTGTGGCGGCGAACAAATTGCCGGGGATCCGAGCCGGAATGTGCCATGACACGTATTCGGCCCACCAAGGAGTGGAGCACGATGACATCAACGTGCTGGTGCTCGGCTCGCGGGTGATCGGTGTGAAGCTGGCGGAGGATCTCGTGAAGGCCTTCCTCGGCGCTAAATTTACCAACGAAGAGCGGCATGTCCGGCGCTTGGGAAAAGTGAAGGCGCTGGAAGCAAAGTTTGCAGCAAGATTAAAGCCGTAAGAAAACTGTAGATATTCGGGCTAAAAAGCGCACCTGCCCGCGCGTGGCGTACAATATAGTTTCGAGGTGAAGGAGAACCACGATGACCACAACAACTACGATTCCCAACATCGGCACCGGCGCGGGAACCAATCCACTGAAAGCTTTGCTCACCTACGGGCAATCTCCCTGGATGGACTACATCCGCAGAGATCTGCTGACCGGCGGCGGCTTGAAGAAATATATTGATAACGATGGCCTGCGCGGTATGACCTCCAATCCAG
>Ga0209648_10002462_pt1 | contig 15358 bp, 10 predicted proteins | sample GraSoi2013_115cm_FD_185830 | JGI IMG/M metagenome (GOLD analysis project Ga0209648, IMG submission 185830) | Grasslands soil microbial communities from the Angelo Coastal Reserve, California, USA - Sample 9_17_2013_115cm (SPAdes) (version 2) | ecosystem: Environmental > Terrestrial > Soil >...
TGGTTCCCCTGTGTACCCGCGATCAGGCGGCTATACATTTGCACATCTCGACCGCTGATGCCCAGAGCCTCGCGCAGAGCTTTGAGACGCTGCCCCGGAGGGCCCGGAGGATTCCTAGACGAGAGTGCCCGACCCCGCGCCATAAAGGTACGCTACTCTACACATGGTAGTGTTGCAATAGTACCTAACGTTTCAAATAAGAGAAAGAATTTTACCCCTCCTAACCTTGGACTCTCACCGCGCCGCATAGCGTCGTGCCAAGCGACGTCAGAAGAACAGCGCAACATTTTTTGAATGGTGAACGCGCACGGGCTTCTGAAGCTGTCGGCAACACGGCTTGCGCCACTGGCCAATATCAAAGGACGCTGAGGCGTAGGCACATCAGGTCGGATTCTCGGCCACCATTCTCTCTTTAGAGGGAAATAGCGGTTCGGACTACAACCGATAGGCGTCGCCTAAACCATGCCCGGCCCGCTGCAATTGTTGTCCGTAAGTCTTTGAAATCAACCGGACAACTGCCTCGAAGACACACTTCATTCACAAACCCCCTATTTGCCGTTCATCTATATAGGCCCGGATTCGGAGCAGAAACATTTTTTTTCACACACCCACTCGAATTCATGCGACACCTTCAAGCGCGCCGCCACGCAAGTGGTAGCGCGAGGACAAAGGAGATTAGTCCAAAAGAGTCCGGACTTCAGATTGCTCCTTTAGTCTTACAAACGGTCTCAGCCAGCCTCGAGTCCGTTTGCTTCGAACTCAGAAATCTCTGGTGGAGGGAAAGCGTGAAAACGGATGCCAACGCTAGGTGGTTGGTTTCTCCAGACGTCCGTTCCACATATTCCGAAGATGGCGCTGTGCTTCTCGATATTCAAAAGGGGCTCTGCTACAGCCTCAATCCAGTTGCTGCACGAGTCTGGAGCGCAGTGGAAGCGAGCCCTTCAGGAGTCGATCTTCGCGGGCTCGTGGACGTGATGGAAACTCACTACACAATCTCCCGTGAGCAGCTCGAACGCGACATCGATGAATGTCTAACGAAACTCAAAAATATGGGCCTAGTTCAACGCAACGGCCTGTTTCACGAGTCCAAGGCCGCCGGGGCGCGGGGTTGACATGTTTCGGAATACATGGTGTGCCTCCGTGAACACCGAACTGTCGAATGCGCCGGCGGCCTGGACCTGTGATTCGAGGGAAACGCTATCTGAAACTAGAACTAACATGCTGGATTTTTCTGCGACTCGGAGCTGTATCCCACAGTGGGGCTGCGGGTCTCGGCGCGAGGCCGTGCCACAACGTGCTCCGGGAGCAATTTTTTTCTGCCGCTGTCCGCGAATGGCCGCGTCGATAGAGAACAAATCGGCCGAAAGAAGGTTGGCAGGAGAGGGGACCGGCCTAATGAGCAATTTATCTGAACTCTAGCAATACCTACACCGCAGCCTGTTTGGCGAAGTTGCTGCTAGAGAAGTATTCATTGCGAGGTACGCAACCGAACGGTTGATCAAAGCCAACGCCAAATCCCATGCCGTCTGGCGCTAAAACGCAGCCTAGTCCAGAAAGGATACCAGTCATGGATACACGCTCAATCGCATATAAGCGACCTGTTGTTCTGCTTTTGGACAATTCGGATGCCTTCGTGAGACGCGTTGTTCGCGAAGAATACAACCCCTCCACAAACGTAGATTGGCGCGCCGAGAAGCTAAAAGATTTCATCGACAGTCATTCAGCTGGAGATCGCTTGAGCATCGAGGAGGTTTGCAAGGAGATTGGATTGCCTACATCCGTTCGTCAAACACGACGCTTGTTCAAGACCTCGACCGGGATAAGCGTCAGAAAATACGCAAAGAACAAACGCCTCGCTTTCGCAGCAAGACAATTGCAAGCCACGGGGGCACCGATCAAGGTGATCGCCCTGGAAATTGGGTATCGCAGAACTGCCGAATTCACAAGGAGCTTTAAGGAACTATTTCGCCTGAGCCCGTTGGAATTCAGGAGGATCTGGAGTCGAAGGGAATCTGCAGCGTAACGGGTCACGGCCTATCTTAGTGCAGCCGCAAGCAGGTTCATACACGCTTATGCTGCTCGGGAGAATTTGAGTTATTGCGCCATGTCGAACTGAGTGTTTCCGCGGACTTTAGAGGAAAGGATAAGGCCTTGTTGGTTTACCACTGGAAAGAACACGACATGACCGTGACATTTACTGACCGGAACCACATGGAGCCGGTAGTTCAGCTCGCTATGGGCCGAGAGGTCAGGACCTTGGAGCTTGGGCAATTTACGGACTTTTTGCTGACCATAATCGAAGAGGGACGAAAATCCACAACCGCGTATCTTAGGTCCCTAGGAGAGTTCCCACCAGAGAAGAATAAGAGGAAGGAGAAGTCCACTTCGCCCATATGCACTTAGCAACGATGGATCCCACGTCGACCTGTCCTAGCGACGCTACAGCCTTTCAAATTGGCCCCGCCAACCGGTCGTTACAGTTCGGACGTCGGCTGATGGAAAGAGCCGAGGAGCACTCTTGGGTCTGAGACTCAATCCCCAGTTTCGGTGGTTTGTCCGACAAGTGAGGCCCTTCCTGCGGGCCCATCTTTTCAGCGTGTCTTTGATCGTTCTAAGTAGCTTGATGTTTCTGCTGGACCCCCTAATCATCAAGTGGCTGATTGACCGAATTCTTCCCAGGAAAGACGCCCACTTACTGCTTATTGCCGTGTCAGGATTTTTCCTGATTTATGTTGCTCGGTTAGGCTTCTCAGGCCTCGGGGCTTTGCTCTATTCCCGCACAATGCAAAATCTTGTTTTTCGCATTCGACTCGAAATTCTCGATCAAATGAACCGCCTCTCCGCGGACTACCACGAAACAACTCCTGTGGGTCAAAAGCTCTACCGCATGGAACAGGATGTTGATCAGGTGGCGGAATTGGGATCGAGCCTCGTGCCCTATGCCCTCCAGGCTGCTTTCAACACAATCTTTGTCGTCGGGACCATGTTCGTACTGGATTTCCGGCTGACGTGCATGGTTCTTCCCCTCATGCCTGTTTTCTTCGTCTTCCGTAGATACTTCGAAGCCCGCCTGCGGGCAGCCTCGGATGATGTGCAGCATCAGTCCAGCCTGGAAAGCAGCTTTCTCCAAGAGCATTTAACCTCCATCATCCAAATCCAGCTCTTGTACCAGGCGCGAAATCAAACGAGGGCATTCATCGAGCGCGCCTCTGCAAAACTGAGAGCAATCAATCATCGTAGCCTGATCGAGATATTGTTCAGCACGTCCTATATGGCGGTAATCGCTCTCGGCACCATTGCCATCCTGGGATATGGCGGCTACCAGGTGTTTGCTGGAGCTTTGACAATTGGTGGCCTCGTTGCCTTCTACAGTTACATGGCGAGACTCTTTGACCCCCTTCATGCTGCTGTGGAGATCTATTCAAGGCTAAACCGGCTGAGCACGAGCATTCGGAGAATTCTGGAAGTTATCGAAATGACGCCGAGCGTGACGGAAAAGCCCGCCGCGCTCCGTCTTCCCTCACCAAGTCGCGGTTATGTTGAGATGCGAGCCGTCTCGTTTTCATACTCCGATCGGCAACCCGTGCTGCAGGGCTTCGATCTGAAACTGGAGGCCGGCATCAAAGTCGGGTTAGTCGGCGTGAGTGGGAGCGGCAAAAGTACCGTCGCGAAGCTGCTGGCCAGGTTGTATGACGTTGATTCCGGCGCCGTCTATATCGACGGAATCGACATTCGAGAATTGCGACTCGGATGTCTTCGAACAAAAGTCTGTTACGTCATGCAGGACACCGTCCTCTTCGATAGAACTCTGAAAGAGAATATCTTGCTGGGAAATCCCTCCGCAACAATGAAAGACCTTTGTCGTGCGATTGAAATTGCCGATCTCGAGGAATTGCTTCACCGGCTCCCCAAGGTCTGGGACAGTCCACTCGGTCCGAGAGGCAGTGCATTGTCAGGTGGCGAGCGGCAGCGTGTTGCTTTGGCACGGGCTGTGCTTCAGAACCCTTCATTGCTTCTGTTGGACGAATCGACGTCGGCGCTGGATGCTCCATCTGAACGACGGGTTCTCACAAATCTTTCGCAGCATTTTCGGCAAAGGACAATGGTGTTTATCTCGCACCGGATCTCCTCGCTTAACTGGGTTGACCGCATTGTTGTGGCGAACCGGGGCGTGATTGAGGAACAAGGCACGCACCCCCAATTGATTCGCAACGGCGGCCTTTACGCCCACCTGCACAACACACCAGCCGTCGCGGCGGGTCAGTGAGCTTCATCCCACTCTTCAGAATAACTCCTGAGAGGAATGTGCCCGCCTGTGAATTAAATGCATGGCCGAATCGGCGTGCATTTGGCCGAATAAGCGTACTGTTTGTAATTGACTCGACAGATATTCTGCTCCACCATCGCGAACGAGATTGAAAAAATTCCTAGCGCCCAGCCCTCCAACGAGACGGAGATTATCAAATGTCGCTCGTGCTGAGTCCTCCGCCGACAACTCCCGTTGAACCCGTAACAGAGGTTCTCCACGGCGTTCCTATCACGGATCCTTATCGCTGGCTGGAAGACCAGAATTCTCCGCGTACGCGAAAGTGGCTGGAAGAACAAACCACCTATGCACGCGCATATCTGGGTGCCATTCCTGGCCGCGAGCGAATCCGAAACCGCGTTAAGGAGTTAATAGAAGTTGAAAGTGTGACCGATCCATGGAAGGCCGCGAACCGCTATTTTTTCTTGAAGCGGGCAGCGCACCAAGAGCAGCCCGCCATCGTGATGCGAGATGGAGACAGTGGAGCGGATGTGGTGCTTGTCGATCCTACGGAGAGAGATGCTGCGGGCAAAGTCTCTGTCAATATTGTGAACATTTCAATTGACGGCCAATTCCTAGCCTACAGCGTCAGATTCAGCGGCGAGGATTCTTGCACAATCGAATTCCTCAATGTGGATCAGAGAGTGACGTTGCAGGACCAGCTGCCGCGTGGCCTCCCCCGCGGTCTGGTCTTCGCGCCGGAAGGAGGTGGGTTCTATTACATACACGGTCTTCCAGGAGCACGTCGGCCGAACCTCCGGGCTGTGTACTGGCATCGGTTCGGAACTCAGTTCGACACGGACACAGAAATCTTCTCCATCGACCATGACCCTAAGCGCCATCTTTATATGTGCGCATCGTTAGATGGCCTCTGCCTGTGTTATATGGTTGCGTCGTTCCAGGATCCCCGGACAGCTGATTTCTACATCCATGATTTGGCCAGCGGGAATGCAGCACAACGGATTGTAGAAGGGATAGAAGCGGTGTTGCTTCCGCAGTTCGCGCACAAAAAACTAATTATAGCGGCGCAGCCAAAATCGAATGTTGACCGAATTGTTTTGATTGATCCCGCCAATCCCCAGCGTGAGGCGTGGCGTGAGATTGTTCCTGCAACGAAGGGCTGCATAAGAAACTTTGCTGTCGTTGATAGCTGGGTATTGGTAGAACTGATAGAAAACGCCTTCGCTCGGATCGACCTATTCGATCTTTCGGGGGAGTTTCTCGACACTCTTATATTTCCGTCTAATGGCACCCCGCGTATCTTGGGGGCACGACCGGGCAGCGAGAGCGTCTTTTGTAGTTTCACATCGTTTTCTCAACCATCGACAATATTCCGCTGGCGCACGCATACGCGCAAACAAGAGGTTTGGACTGCCAATCATGTGCCTTTCGATTCTGAATCTCTCGAAGTCGAGCGGATTGAGTACGACTCAAAAGACGGCACGCGAGTGCCCCTCTTCTTGGTTGCTCAAAAAGGTCGACGTCACTCAGAGCCTCTCCCCACGTTCCTCACCGGCTATGGAGGTTTTGGAACCAGTGTGACTCCTCAATTCACGGCTTACGCTGCCCTCCTCATAGAACACGGTTTCTTATTTGCTGTTGCAAACCTGCGTGGTGGTTCGGAATTCGGCAAGGAATGGCATCTGGCCGGCGCTGGCCACAATCGCCAGAACGTGATTGACGATTTCATTGCTGGGGCTGAATGGCTGGTGACGCGACGGCTCGCAGATCCCAGCAGGATAGCCATTGGCGGCGGGTCTAATGCCGGTTTGCTCGTGGGGGCGGCTCTGACTCAGAGGCCAGATCTCTTCCGCGTAGTGGTGTGTCTGGGGCCACTTCTGGACATGCTTCGTTATCATCATTTCGATCTCGCGGGTTTATACGCCGCTGAATTTGGCTGCGCCGATGAGGAAGCCGACTTTCACGTGCTTAGGACTTATTCCCCATATCACCAGGTTAAAGACGGCGTTGCCTATCCTTCAGTAATGATGATTTCCGGCGACGCCGATACTCGTTGCAATCCTATGCACGCTCGCAAGATGACAGCTCGACTACGCGCCGCAACAAGTTCCGATAATCCAATCCTTTTAGATTACAAGTCCACGTGGGGCCACATGCCAGTCCAGCCATTGGGGACCAGAATTGAAGCACTGACGGACAAACTGGCTTTCATCTGTCATGAGCTTGGAGTGAATGCTTAGAGAGGTCATCGTCATGCGGTCTTTGTTCTTTAAGGCGCTCATCGGGCTATTGATCTTCGACTTATTCGGATTCGGTCGTCATTTCGCAAGAATGCACAAACTGGTCCGAAACTGGAAAGTCTCCCCGAGGCATGCACTTCCCGATACAGTACCGCGAGTCTGTAATGCACTGAACTACGCCTGTGTCTGGTATCCAAAGCGCGTGCTGTGTCTACAGCGCTCTGTTGTTACAACGTGCCTGTTGCGTAGTTGTGGTGTGGATGCCCAAATGATTATGGGCGCACAGAAGTTGCCATTTAAGGCACACGCTTGGACCGAGGTAGATGGCCGCGCGATCAATGAGCGAAGAGACGTCAAGACCATTTATGGCGTTTGGGAACGGTGCTAAGGAAACCTGAACAATGAGCGTGCAAGCTGGTATTTGGAATTTTGACGGAAAGCCAGTTAACCGCGGGTATCTGGACAGAGTCAGCCAATCCGTCGGCGAATATGGTCCCGATGGTGAGACAATTTATGTGAATGATCCCATAGGAGTGCTGTATAGGCCATTCCACACCACGTTGGAGTCGCGCGCCGAACGACAACCCTACCTGTGTCCTAGCGGAAAGGTAATCACGTGGAATGGCCGGCTCGACAATCGAGATGAACTAATCCCTGAGCTGTATCGCACTCTTACGGACGATCAAACCGACGTCGCAATCGTCGCGGCTGCCATGGAACGTTGGGGCAACGATTGCTTTCGAAGGTTAATTGGCGATTGGGCGCTGTCGGTGTGGAATTCGAGTGAGCGAACTCTTATCCTTGCGAGAGACTACGCCGGTATACAACACCTGTACTACCACCCGACCGAGACACGAGTTGTGTGGTGTACCCACCTTGCCCCTATCGTGTTGCTGTCGGGTACCTCATTTACTCTCAACGACGAGTATATCGCGGGCTATCTGGCTATTTATCCTGAAGCTCATCTGACGCCCTATCGTGAAATCCAGGCAGTTCCACCCGGTCACCATGTGACGATCCGAAACGGTAAGACGGCAGTCCATCGATATTGGGTTTTCAACTCGACAGCGCGAATTCGCTATAAGACTGACAGGGAATACGAACAGCACTTAAACCAGCTATTCCGTCAAGCCGTACGCCGACGCCTGCGTTCCGATTCACCGATCTTGGGAGAACTCAGTGGAGGACTCGACTCGTCCTCGATCGTTTGCATGGCGGACGACATCCTTGCCAAAGAGCCGTCACCGACACCTCGCGCAGATACATTGACATATTGCATTTCGAATGAGCCTGACTGCGACGATGAGTATTATGTCAGCAAAGTTGAAGAGAAAAGGGGCAGAGCAGGTTTCCATATCGACGTCAAAGAGCACAGCGGTCCTATTCCCATCGGCTATCTACAATCAATCACAGCACCGGGTCATATCGGAACAGGTCTGGAAGCAGAAACCCTCAGGTTCGATGTCATTAAAAACGGTGGGTATAGGGTCGTTTTGTCAGGTATCGGAGGAGATGAATTTCTTGGCGGTGTGCCCGATCCCAGGCCGCAATTGGCAGACCTGCTCATCCAGCTTCGATTTGTCGAATTGACCAAGCAGCTTGTGGCTTGGAGTTTGGAAAAACGCCTACCGTTGGTCCAGCTCCTCTTCGAAGCACTTACTTTACTTCTCCCGGCATCGCTCCGGTCTCGAATAATGAAGGAGGCTAAGGTTGAACCATGGATTGACGCTAGCTTTTCTCGCCGACATGCCCAATCCAAACTTAGACTCGGGCCCCTGAGTGGCTTTGGGTTCTTCTTACCAAGCGGCAAGGAACTAGCCAGAACTTTCACAGTAATGACGTGGCAGATGGCGTACACGCAGCCCTCCCTTGCTGGGTGTGTTGAGATTCGATATCCGTATCTCGATCAGAACTTGGTGGAGTTCCTCGTCTCGATACCCGCGGGTCAGTTGCTTAGGCCTGGAGAGCGACGCTCTCTTATGAGGCGAGCGTTCGCCAACTTCTTACCCCCTGAGATATCTGCGCGGCGAACGAAAGCGACGGGCAGCCGCAGATTCATGGCTGCATTGGATGAACATTGGAGTGAATTAGAGAAGCTTCTCATTTCGCCCCACAGCTCACAGTTCGGATATATAAAGCGGACTCAATTGCGTGACGCCCTTTTGGCAACGAAAGCGGGAACCATGCCTCCCCATTTGCTCCGATTGCTCCGAGCGGTTTCTTTGGAGTTATGGTTGCGAGACGCCATAGGACGCGGTGTGATCACGCCTCGCTTACGACCGCACGGGTCTGGCGACACTAATCTCGCGCAGTCGAGGGTCTCAACGAGCGGTTGACAATATTTTTTCGTTTTGAGTCTAAGAAAAGGTGCTTCGACTCTGGATTGCACCGATAGCGATCATCTGGGCATGCTAATGAAGATTAGCGAAATCTCCTGCGCGACGCAGAAACTAAGCACCCTGGGAACGTCCGAGGGATTTGATTGGTCGCAATTACTTTCGCTAGCGAAGTCGCCGCACTTCAAGAAGAAAGGAGGTGAATACCATGACCTACACCAAGCCAGTTGTCAGTGAGCTGGGTGACGCATCTCAGGTGATCCAGGTGGGAAACAAGAGCAATCCGCCAGGTGAGACAATCACGAGCGGACCCGCTTATGACCTCGATGAGTAAACGGGGCTCATAGGGCCGCCAGTTGCCTACTTAAATCTGGCGCTTACCCCCCGACCGTTCCATCGGTCGGGGGGGTAAGCCTTGAGTCGGCCTGTCCGCATTTTCAGTATCTGGCGCAAAGGCTGAGTCTTCGTGGGACGACCTACGGGATTTGCGTGCTTTCTCGCTGTGCGCGCAACTCGCGCCAACGTGCATACTGCGCTGCTTTTGCCGGGTCGGGATCATCTTCTCCTTTGAGCCAAAAACAGAACCAATCCACATCACCTTGTTGAGAAACTACGCGTTCCCATGGTTTGACAATGACATGCGCTGCGTCCGGCAAATACACCATGTCTACCGGTTTTCCAAGACGCGACAATCCTGAAAACCATTCCCACTCGCTTAGCAATGACCCACGTCCGAGTGCCACTATTCGTGTTGGAGTCCGCACTTCTCTTAACCGAAAGCCAGGAGCAGACCTAAACCAAGAGGAAAACTGGCCCAGCCAAGGAATTCCGCCGTGAACGCCCTCTGCATCTGTTGCTACTATAGGAAGCTCGTTCAGAAAAGCAAGATATTCGAAATAGCCTGTATCCCATCCATCCGTGACCACTGCCGCGGCGAAGGAATATGTAGAATGCGTAAGAGTGTACTTCACTGTGTAGCATGTACGACTGAAACCTATGATTCCCACCCTCGATCGGTCAATCGAGCCGATGCGATCGAGATAGTTAATCGCACCTTCATAGTAGGACATCTGGGCGGGACCTTCCGCCGGCGTGGACATATCATTAAGTTCCTCTGGAAGTTGAATTACAACGAATCCCTTGTTCGCAAGCGGTTGCGCTGCAAAGGCAGTCGTGAATGGCCCATCAATCCAAAATTGTGTCGGATCCCATTTGTGTGTTTGGATTACGAGGGGATACTTCTTTCCCGGTACATATTCAGGTGGAAGATACAATCCAGCCTTAACTTCGTGGCCATCTGTAGCGTTGAAACGAACCTCCTCGACCCTGCCAAACCTTAGTTCGCTGAATTGCGGATTGGGATCCAGTAATAAGGATTCCCTACCATCTGCAGACTCTCGTACTATGATTTGCGGACGCGTATTCATGGACTGCTTGAGGACGACCTGGAACGGTACCTGCTGTCTAAGCTCGGGACTGGTTCTTCTGGTTTCAAACCAACCGGCCTCGGTTTTGTGATATATGAGTGTTTCCCCGTTCGGTTCAACTGTAGAAAATCTTACCGTCGATCTGAGAGTAATTTCGTTTGTGCTCGCATCCCACTTAACTAACCTCAACTCCTTGTTACTTATCGGGCAGATATTCATGCTGGGGATTCGAACTTCCGCCACAAAGGTTCTATGTTCTCTCTCCTTTCGCTCTGCCGCGCTGGGGGCATTTAGAGGAAGAAAAGTACCAGCCACTATTACAGAGCGACTATCCGGTGACCAGAGAAGTTCAGAACCAGAATAACCCAACGGGGCAGATATCAACGCAGTAGAATGGCCCTTATCGATGTCTATTAGCGCGTAACCCATTACAATGTTTTGAGAATCTTTCCTGAACTTGTGACTGATCCAATTCTGTAAAAACCTGTCTTTGTATCGAGTCCAAACTTGTGGAATATTTGTGAAAAAAATGTTCACGAGGAGATATTTCTCGTCCGGCGAGATTAATATGTCTTCAAAACGAGACGGGACCAAGTCGTTGGTATCGACTCGCACGACTTTGTCCGAGTCTATTTCTGATACGTAAAGCTCTGTTTTGAAGAGAGTCTTATATTCATTGTCTCCTGCGATGAGGTCTGACAAGAGTTGTGAGGAGACTTCGATACCATTCCGTTGGGCATCTTCAGTCAAAATTGTTCGTACAGACGTTTCAGCAGTGAAGAACACTTCGTGTCTGCTGGGGCTGATGGCATATGAGACGACATTTGTAGGTTGGTTGGTGACCCTCTTTAGACCGTGAGTCTGAATATTGAAAAAATAGAGCTGCTGGTGCTCACCAGGATTCTCTCCCAAAAAAGCGATACTGTTGTTGTCGACCCACATTAGTTTCTGAACGCCGGGTCGATTCGAAGATGAAGAAAATGTGACTACAAAGTGCGGTGTAGCCGAGTGGAAAACATCGCTCGACTCAAACATCAGAACGGAATAGTCGTTGGTGTTGCTAACTAGATTTCCATGCTTCACAAGAACAAGGAAGCGCTTGGCGTCGGGCGAGAATAAGGCCACATGTTTTTCGTCTGATAAACTTCGAGGATCACGAAGTTCTTCAACTTCGGTCATGCTTATCGCGTCAACTACCGTGACAGCGCGCTTCCTATTATTCCCGCCGGGCGATTGCACGTTGTCTCGAATTGGCGCAGCATCTTGCCGCGCGGCCCCCGACGCGAAAAACTCCGAGAAGAGCAGTAGAGGAGCGGCCCATCGCTGAGATTGTCGGTGTCCCATGTTCGCCATTGGTTCTTGACCTAGAAGTGATTCGAAGCCCATGAAAGTGAATTCAGGGCTGCGCAGAGCGCGGCTAGGATCGTGGCCCGAATGTCACGCATATACGCCTAGAACGTAAGTTTCAACGCGAGTTGGATCGAGCGCGGCCCGCCTATCTGATACAGGGGACTGAATCCCCCAGACCCGACGGTCGCCCCGCCAAAGCTGAGGCTCTGCGCTAGCATCTGGCTTGATAATCCAAATCCTCCTAGGCCGAAGAATCCACTCGGTGGTCCGAAATTCGGATGGTTCAGAACGTTGAACATTTCTGCTCGGAATTGGAGGTTGAGTGACTCTCGAATCGGGAAATTTCTGTGAACGGCAAAGTCCCACTGCGTCGCCCCGAATCCCCGCAGAGCATTTCTCGGCAGGTCCCCTTGTCGGACCGGATTTCCTGTGCTCGGGTCAGTCGGAGGGTTCGTAAATGCGGCCGAGTTGAAAGCTTTCCCACCGGCATATTGAGCACCGTAGAGGTAAAGAGGCTGACCCGGAACAACATCGGGGCGAATGACTCCAGCGAGGCCATTACTAAGCTGTGCAAAATTCGCATCAGAAACATCAACCGGGGGAGCAGAGCGAGCCGTAATGGAATTCTCGATCGACCACCCATGCAGAAGCGCGCTAGTAAATGCATTGATCTTGGGGTTCGGAACGTCATACGTCACCCCCGCGGAGAACGCATTTCGAATGTCAAAATCGGAGTCCCCCCGGTTCGCGTTCGGATTTCCAATGAGCGCATTCGACCCCGTGTTGAATGCTGACCCAGCTGACCCAGTATCAATTGAGTGTGACCAGGTGTAAGAAGCGAGAATCTGTAGGCCTTGCGACAATCGTCGCTGGAATTGGACCTGGAGCGCGCTATAAGTGGACGTTGCTGCGTTCCCTAGCAAAATCGCCTGCGCAAAGTTCGGGTTAGGTGCGTAAACAAGCTCAGACTCTATGAGCCGTCTTCCCGCCGCACCAACGTACGATGCAGAGATGGCTTGGTGCTTTCCCACACCCTGCTCAAGGGCAACATTCCACTCAAGTGTGTAAGGCAGCTTCAGATTAGGATCGAAAGCGAACAACCTTCCGAAAAATCCATTTAACCGAGTTGGTGTGATCGGAGGTGGCGCGGCCTGGGAAGCGGACAGGGGGAACGTACCGCCAAAGTTCAGTCCCAAGCTTCCAAAGGGATACTCGCCCTCGCCAATTTGGTTACCTGCCCCCGAACTTGCGAGATCATAAAAAACACCAAAGCCCCCTCGAAGTACGGTCTGCCAGTCTTGCCTCTGACCAAGCTGAAACGCGACGCCCAACCGAGGCGCAAAATTGTCGTAAGTGGTCTTGTACGGCGCCGTTCCGGCCGGTGCTAAAGCCAAATTGGACAAGTTATTCAAATTAAAGCCAGTCACTGCCGGGAAAGTGGGACCACTGATCGACTGGGGCACAACGTCCACATCCCAACGCAGACCATAGGTCAGGGTAAGGCGTGCAGCAATGCGCCAGGTGTCTTGCGCATAAGCGCCAAAATTACGGAATAGGAAGGTGGCAGGCAAATTCTGGGCTACGATGCTGAAAAGAAGATTCCCGTTTTCAGCGGACTGCACGTTCGAGAAAAATGGTTCTTGGAGATATCCATATGGGCTGTAGACGGGAGACAATCGCCGAAAGTCAACCCCGACCTTCAAGCTGTGTGAACCCGTTTGTATGGCGAGACTATCAACAATATTAATCTGTCTCTGCAGATCTTGTTCGTTCAACCCCGCCGGCAAATTACCTTGCTGTAGCGAAAAGATTGCGGTCTGGAAGAATCCGTTCTGAGTAGTATAGGGACTGGGGAACGGTAGAGAAGTCAGAGGAACAGCACCTCCAAAGTTATCCAACTCGTAGGAACTGGAAAAATTCGTCCTGCTGTAATTGAAACGCAGATCATTTGTCACCGAATGCGATATCGACCACGTCGCGCCTACCGTTCCGGTCTGCGTCGTGACACGCAGTGGACTCACGACGCTTAGGGCGGTTGGTGCTCCGCGCTGAGCAATTTCTGAAGGGGAATAGTTGTATCGTCCAAAAAGATTAAGCTTGTCGCTCAGCCTCTGGTCGATCCGAAGGCTGTATGCATCCAGAGTAGCCGGATTGGAATAGCTGGCATCGAACCGGGCGATGCCGTTCCCCAAGTTCGGCTGTTTAGGGTCAAAGGGGTACGCGTTCAGGAATGGCTGCATGGCCGGCACTGCACTCTGCCTCGCGTTCAGATCTGGAACGGTCGTAAGTGTAGTTTGCGGCAGCCGGAGGCGAAGACCCTCATAGGAAAAGAAGAAAAACGTTCTGTCCTTAAGAATCGGGCCGCTGAATGTGCCACCGAAATCATTCTGCCGTTCCTTCGCTTTAGGAAGAGCCGGAGTAACCGACGTGTTAAACCAGTTGTTGGCGTCGAGCACGTCATTTCTCAGGTATTCGAAAACAGTGCCATGGTACTGGTTTGTTCCCGAGCGCGTGAGAATGGAAATCTGACCGCCAGGCGTGCGGCCAAATTCCGGCGCATAGGTGGAAGTCTGGATACGGAATTCCTGCAAAGCGTCGACGGAGACCAAACTGTTTGTCCCTCCCAAAGCACTGAACGAGCCGAGTGAACCGCCTAGGCCATTGCCAGGATAGCCGGTAAGATTCGTTCCGATTCCTATGTTGGCACTCACGCCATCCACCATCCAGTAGTTGGAAGCAGCTCGCTGCCCGTTAATGCTGAATTGGCCGCTGTCCTCATAGCCGCTTGGAGTAAGAACCACTCCCGGCGTCATCTCAATCAGTGTCTGAAAGCTCCTGCCGTTCATGGGCAGGTTTTCAGCAAATTGCCGATCCACAACGGTGCTCACTGCCGCGTCTTGCGTATTGATAATTGGCGTGCCGCCTTCGACAGTAACCGTGTCAGATACCGGACCTACGGGAAGAATGAAGCCGATTGCCTTGGCATCTTGAACATTGAGAGTGATGTCAGGATGGACGATCGTCTTAAATCCTTGCTTTGAGACACGAATGTGATAGGTGCCAGGAGGAACATTCGGCACGGAATAGATCCCTTCGTCATTTGTTTCGGTCGTGTAGCGAACGTTCGTTCCATCGTTGATGACTTCCACGCTGGCATTCGGGACGGCCGCACCTGAAGTGTCGCGCACTTGACCATTCACTACGGCCGTGGGCGCCTGCGCCTGAGAGATAAGTGACCAACACAAAAAAAAACAAACGAGCACACCAATGCGTTGTTTCACGCTTACCTCTCTTTCAAATTTTGTGTGGTGCGGGGATTCACTTAATATACGGAGCTACGCGAGAAAAGGAACCAACGCGTAGCTCTAATGTCCTGCGAAACGAATAGGTGCTTCAGTGCTTCGAGGGTTCAGCAAGAAAAAAGTCAACGAAACTCGGCTAACTAAGGGTGATTGGGTTCTTCACCCAAATAGGCAAACAGCACTTGTTTTCCCCGAGGCGCCGGGCTTCCGCCGTTCGGCTCAACGGTCACAAATACCGCGTTGACCTTCTGAAGGGCCTCGGGATCATCGAATCGCAACACCCAGCGCTTATTGGTGGAGTTATCCACATACATCACGCCCAAATTAAGTGCAGCGTTTCGATCTGGGCCGCGTAAACCCCAAGCCTGAAAGGTACTCGCCTCCTTTACACCGGGTTGTTGGTCAAGATCGTAAGCGTAGAAAATCAACGACTTTC
>Ga0209648_10002463_pt1 | contig 15358 bp, 13 predicted proteins | sample GraSoi2013_115cm_FD_185830 | JGI IMG/M metagenome (GOLD analysis project Ga0209648, IMG submission 185830) | Grasslands soil microbial communities from the Angelo Coastal Reserve, California, USA - Sample 9_17_2013_115cm (SPAdes) (version 2) | ecosystem: Environmental > Terrestrial > Soil >...
TCATCTCTTCCGAGCCGGCCGCCTCCTCTGCGGCAGCCGCAGCATCGGCATCCGTTGGGTGCGCCTCGCTGTTCGCTTCGGCAGCTGCAGGAGCTTCGCTTTTGCCGGAAGAAACGTTCGCCTGTTCCGGCGCGGGCGCTGCATGTGTTTCTTGTCCGGAGCTCACAGCTTCGGCTTGTTCGCTTGGTGCAGGAGCTGTCGGTTCCGTCGTGCCATCTACACTTGAGTTTGTTTCGGGGTGCGTCCCGGTTGGAGTGGATTCGACTTCGGGTGCGGGCACGGCAGCGGCCGCATTGGACAGGTTATCGTGGTCGGAAAACATGGTTGTTGGCCTCCGGAAGATTACTTCTTTTATGGCGGCCGCATTGCGGTCCCACGTTCAGTCGAATAAATTCCTTGCGGATTCCCTAACTGGGTTTAGTGCAAGGAGGTTAACCGCAAAGCGGTTACTTGGGACACGGATGCTGCAGGCGTCGATAACGCTGCAACCTCAAAAGGATACTCGCCGCCTTTGGTCCCTGTCAATGAATCGCCGAACAATCCAGCAATCAATTTTTCAGCTCCTTCAATAATTTACGGGCACGCGCCCTCATGGCTGCCGTCCCCGATAGCAAACTTTGTTCCAGGGCTTGCGTTGCGGGGACCAACAGATTCGGTTCTTTTCGGGCGAGATCCACCAATCCTTGCAGGGCGAATGTCTTGACAATCGAGCTGCGATCTTCCAGGTAGCGCAACAGTGCCGCAGCTGCGCGTTGCCGCTCCGCCCCGGTGAGGGGCAATCGCGGCACCATGGTTGCCAGATGCCAGCGGAGTTCGATCTGATCGGCCTCCGCAAGGAGACCCAGCAGTTCACGCTTGTACGGCTTCAACAAATCCGTTTTCGTGGCGGAAACTTTTTCCGCCGTGTCCGCGGCTCGCATCCGGACGATGGGGTCCTCGCTCCACAAGCACTCCACGAGTTCTGCGAAGCGGCCCGGCTGCCGCAAAACCAGTTTGGTGACCTCGTTTGACCGCCCAATCGAGCGGCGGTCTTCGCCTTTGAGCATGGTAGCTAGTTTTTGGCGTCGCATGGCGGAGCTGAGGAAATGAAAGGGCAGTTCCCCGCGGTTTAGGCTCGCGCACGGCCGGCTTGGCGCACTTCGCGGCGAAAATCAGGCGCGCAGACTTCAATCGTTCTACACATTTCATATAGGCGAGAGCGAACGCGTGCTCCAATTCGATCAGCGAGCGATTCTTCGCGATTCACAATCAGTCTGCCATTGGGCAGTCGGGCTTCTTTCTCCCCGACGCTATCTAGGAAATTTGTGGTAATGATTGTGCAGCGACGGTCGCTAAGATCCCGCGATGCCTCTGTGTATCGCGTATTCAAAATATGTCCAATAATGTCTAACACCCATGTTGAAGGCTTGATCTCTCCAAGTGAGTCGATAACCAGCACCTCAGACGCGCGGATCGGATCAAGAATGCTCATCTCGGTGGACGCAGTGTCGGGTCCCCAGCTTGCCTGAATGTCCTTTAGCAGTTTCCCGTATTCGCAGAAATAACCGCCGTGACCGCGCTTCAGCAACTCTTTCAACGTGGCAACCGCAAGATGGGTCTTGCCGGTTCCCGAATTTCCCATGAATAAAAGACCTGCGTCGGTTCCAGCCGGATAGTTGCGCGCAAATTCCTGGGCCACAAGCTTGGCTTGCTTCAGTGATAGGGCGTGCTGTGGAGTGTATTTCTTCCCCTCGTCAAGATCGGTCACGAAACTCTCGAAATCGCAGTGCTGGTACCGTTTCGGTATGCGCGCTCGTTGGATCACACGTAACGCGCGGTCCTCTATGTCGCAGTCGCAGGCCACGGCCATTTTTCTGGCTGAGCCGTCACCTCGTGGCACCAGCTTCCATCCCGTCCCGCTACAAAGTGGACAATTCTCAAGTGCCATGGTTTAGCGCAGGGCTACATCCCTGCCCATTTTCTCCGTTGTGGACAGCATACGGTCGTGCACGCTGCACGGCAAGATGTCTGCTTTGGGAAACCTGTGGAAGGAACTGCTCTTCTTTCTTTTCTAAAAACTGACAACTGATAACTGAAAACTGATCACTTCGCCCTTACCGCGCCACCCTCGGGGTCGCACGCACAATCGCGTGCCGCGGCGCTCGCTCGTTCGTGTGTGAGGCGGCCACCCGCGACAACTCCTGCTGCACCACCTGCGCAAACTCCCCCATCTGCCGTTCCATCTCGATCATTTTCTCGCGCATGTTCAGAATGATTTCAATTCCCGCCAAGTTCACTCCCATGTCCCGTGCCAACGTCAGGATCACGTCGAGCCGCTCCAAATCGGAATCCGTGTACAGTCGCGTGTTGCCCTGCGAGCGCGACGGCTTCAACAAACCCACGCGCTCATACAGCCGCAGCGTCTGCGGATGCAGCTTGTAAATCTCTGCCACGGCGCTGATCATGTAGCCCGCCTTGGCCCGTTTTCTGGTTCGCGCTGGCATAGCGTCTCTCTTACACTCCCGCCTTGCTGAACAAATCCTTTCGTGGATCCGCCGGCGCCACGCTCTCCAGTTCCTTCATCAAATTTCGCACGCGCTCATCGGTCGGCTGCGGCACGACCACTTGAATTTCCACGTACTGATCGCCTCTCGCGCCGTTCCTGGCGCTCGGAACCCCTTTTTCCCTCAGCCGCAGCGTTTTTCCGCTGTTTGTCCCCGGAGGAATCCGCACCACCGAGCGTCCATCCATGGTCGGCACTTCGATCTTGGCGCCCAGCGTCGCCTCGCTCACCGTCACCGGGACCTTCGTGTACAAATCATTGCCGCGTCTTTCGAAATACTCATGGGGCTTGACGACCACGCGCAAATACAAATCGCCCGCGGGTGCGCCCATCGTCCCGGCATTGCCCTTGCCCGGAACACGCACGCGGCCGCCATTCGCGACTCCCGCCGGAATGCGCACATCGATCGTTTCTGTGCGCCGAACGCGCCCTTCGCCGCCGCACGTCTTGCACGCGGTCCGTAATTTGCCGGTGCCACCGCACCGCGTGCACGGCACGTTAAACCGCATCTTGCCCGCCGCTTGCTGGATCGTGCCCGTTCCATGGCACGTCGGGCACGTCTGCGGCGAGCCCACCGCCCCCGTTCCGTGGCACACGTCGCAAGTGTCCAGGCGCGTGATCGAAAGCTTCTTCACCGCGCCGCGCACTGCGTCCCAAAAACCAATCTCGATCTGGTATTCCAGGTCGCCGCCGGATTCATGCTCTGGCTCCATCCCGGCGCTTCCGCGTCCGCCGCTGAAAAACTGGCTGAAGAGATCGCGGAAACTCGACGCGCCTCCTGCTGCGCCCGTTCCGCCGCCGAAATCGAACCCGCCAAAATCAAAATTGACGTTCGCCCCTTCGTCGCCCGTTCCATAGCTTGAACCAGGCCCGCCCGGAGGAATGTTGTCGCTGTAGAAGCCGTACTGGTCGTACATCTGCCGCTTTTTTGAATCGGAAAGAACGTCGTAGGCTTCCTGCAACTGCTTGAATTTTTCTTCCGCGGATTTATCGCCGGGATTCAAATCGGGATGATATTTCCGCGCCAGCTTGCGGAATGCAGTCCGAATATCTTTCGCGCTGGCCTTCCGCGGCACTCCCAGCAGTTCGTAATAATCGTGTTTCGTCGTCGTTGGCATGATTGCGCGTACTCTAGCGCCAATTTCTTAAGGGTTCGGCGCGCCCCCTTTTATGCTCTATCGCATCATCAAGAGCAGGAGGGGCGCAGCGTCCGGACAAGGCCCGGACAGGTGCTGCGCCCTTACTGGGCACGGCCTTAATTCGGCCGCTTGCTCTCGTCCACATCCACGTACTCGGCGTCAATGACGTCGCCCGGCTTTCCGCCTTTTGCGCCGCTGCCCGAACCGGTTGACGAGCCGCCGCTCGCGCCAGCTCCCGCAGCGCCGGCCTGTTCCGCGCCCCCGGCCGCCTGCGTCGTCTTGTACAGCTCTTCGGCGATCTTATGCAGCGAGCGCTCCACGCTTTCCGTCGCAGATCGCAGCCGCGCCACGCCACCTTCGTTGATGGCCTTTTTCGCATCCTCAATCGCCTCTTCGGCCTTCTTCAGGTCCGCTTCAGCGATCTTCTCGCGGTTTTCGCGGATCATCTTCTCCGCCTGGTACATGATGCCGTCCAGCCGGTTACGTGCTTCCACCTCTTCCATCCGGCGCCGATCGTCTTCACTGTGTGATTCCGCCTCTTGCCGCATCTTCTCAGCCTCTTCCTTGGTGAGGCCGCTCGACGCGGTGATGGTGATCTTCTGCTCCTTGTTCGTGGCCTTGTCCTTCGCACTGACGTTCAGGATGCCGTTGGCGTCAATATCAAACGTGACCTCGATCTGTGGCGTCCCGCGCGGAGCCGGTGGAATGCCGTCCAGCTTGAATTTACCGAGCGAGCGATTGTCCGCAGCGAACTTGCGCTCGCCTTGCAATACGTGGATTTCCACGCCCGGCTGGTTGTCCGCCGCCGTCGAATACGTTTCCACTTTGCGCGTCGGAATCGTCGTGTTGCGTGGAATCTGCACGGTCATCACGCCTCCGAGCGTTTCCACACCCAAAGAGAGCGGCGTCACGTCCAGCAGCAGGATGTCCTTCACTTCGCCCGCCAGCACCGCGCCCTGAATCGCCGCGCCCACGGCCACGACTTCGTCCGGGTTTACGCCCTTGTGGGGTTCCTTCCCGGCGAAGAAGTTGCGTACCAGCGTCTGCACCTTGGGGATACGCGTCGACCCGCCCACCAGCACCACTTCCTGGATGTCGGTCGGCGACAGCTTTGCGTCCTCAAGCGCCTGCTTCACCGGCTTCATCGAGCGTTCGAGCAGATCGTTCATCAACTGCTCGAGGCGCGTGCGCGTCAGTTTTAACTGCATGTGGATGGGCCCGCTCGCCCCCGCAGTAATGAAAGGCAGGTTGATCTCCGTCTCCATCATCTGCGAAAGCTCAATCTTGGCCTTTTCCGCCGCTTCCTTCAGCCGTTGCAGCGCCATGCGGTCCTTACTCAGGTCAATGTTGTTCTCTTTCTTGAACTCATCAATGAGCCAGTCCACGATCCTCTGGTCAACGTCGTCGCCGCCCAAGTGCGTGTCGCCGTTCGTGGACTTCACCTCGACCACGCCGCTTCCCACTTCCAGCACGGAAATATCGAATGTGCCGCCGCCCAGGTCGTACACCGCGATTGTTTCGTCGCTCTTCTTGTCCAACCCATAGGCCAGCGCGGCCGCCGTCGGCTCGTTGATGATGCGCACCACTTCCATGCCGGCGATCTCGCCCGCCTGCTTGGTAGCCTGCCGCTGCGCGTCGTTGAAGTACGCGGGAACGGTGATCACCGCCTTCGTAACCTTTTCACCGAGAAAATCCTCCGCGGCCGCTTTCAGTTTGCCGAGGATCATCGCGGAAATCTCGGGCGGGCTGTAAGCTTTGCCGGAAATTTCCACACGCGCGTCCTGGTGCGGCCCCGCGACGACTTTGTACGGCACGCGCCGCATCTCTTCGGAAACTTCATCGTAGCGCCGGCCCATGAAGCGCTTAATCGAATACACCGTGTTCTCTGGATTCGTCACCGCTTGCCGCTTGGCTACTTGGCCGACCAGCCGTTCGCCCGTTTTGGTGATAGCCACAACCGAGGGTGTGGTCCGCGCGCCTTCCTGGTTGGGGATCACTACCGGCTCGCCGCCCTGCATCACTGCGACAACCGAGTTCGTCGTTCCCAGGTCAATTCCAATAATCTTGCCCATAACCGCCTTCCCTCCCTGAACCTTTGCAACTCTTCAATTCTCATGCATCCTGCTGAAATCAAGGCGAATCCAGCTCAGATTCGTCCCTCCAAGCCCAGCACGAAGGGGATTATACAAGTTGAGTGTATGTTTGTCAATCTTTATGATTACGTCCATAATCCAAGCTATTTCAACAGCTTACGAACGACGTTTTACCTTGACCGCGCTCACTTTTTACCCCCATGCAAACCCGCATCTCATTGGTTCATACGGCACTGGGGAAGGAAAGTCCCTGATTCCCCGAACGACTTGGCTTTCTTTCCGCGCGTTTCGCGGTAGAATTCATTCCAGCACTTGCAACCACAGGGCAACTGGCCATCTCTGGAGGGTCGTGTGAATCGGCGGCGCATTCTGGCAGGGATTTTCAGTGCCGGGTTACTAGGTATGTGCGCCCTTTTGCTGCCATCCTTGCACAGAACCACCGATCCGTCTTCTCGATCGCTCCCGCCAGCCGCACCCGTGCCGGAAAACGTGAATTCTTCTGCCGGTTCCGAAACGCCTATCTTGCCTTCACCGGTGGTGGCAGCGACGGCCGCTTCGCGGCCACCTTTGCCGCAATCCAATTCTTCTGCCGTCCCCGACATTGATCCTCACAAGGCTTTTGGTTCGAAGAGCGCTCCAGTAACGATGGAAGTCTTTAGCGACTTCCAGTGCCCGGCCTGCAAAACCCTATTCACCACCACCAATCGCCAGCTCATGGACAATTACGTCAGCACCGGCAAGGTTTACCTGATTCACCGCGATTTTCCGCTCCCGATGCACGCCCATTCGCGTGTGGCGGCACGCTACGCTCGGGCTGCCGCACAGCTCGGCAAGGGCGAAGCGGTAGAACAGGCTCTCTTTCAGAATCAGGAGAAGTGGGAACAGAACGGCGACGTGGACGGCACCGTCGCGGCGGTTCTTTCCACTCCGGAAATAGCCAAGGTCCGCGCGCTCGTTAAGGGCGGCACGCTCGACGCCGCCATCGACAAGGATTACGCGCTAGGCCAGGTGTACCGCGTCAATCAAACGCCCACCACGGTTTTCCATTGCAAAGGTCAGACCTACCCCTACGCCGGTGTCATGAGCTACGACATTCTCAAGCAATTTCTCGATCAGCTGCTCAGTCAGTAGTAGTCTTGGTTCTGTAAACCAGATAGACCACAAAAATGATGCAATCCAGCCCATTCAATCTCCGTCGCGCGATCATCTGGATTGGCCGCCTGGCCCTCGCCGGCATATTCATTTACGCAGGTTACTCCAAGATTTTCCTGCCCATCGTGCATCCTCGCCCATCCATTGGAGCGGCTCTCATGTTCTTCGCGCTGCAAGTGGATTCGTACCAACTGCTGCCACCGTGGGGCGTAAACTTCGTTGCGCATACCTTACCGTTTGCAGAAATTGCTCTCGGTTTCTTGCTCCTGATTGGCTGGCGGTTGCGCATCTGGGCCACCATCGTCACGCTGATCATGCTGGGGTTCTTTGCCGCCGTGGTGCGCTCCTACGCGCTGGGCTTGCAGATTAATTGCGGCTGCTTTGCCACTCCCGAACCGCTCACCATCAAAACAGTTTTCCGCGACGGTGGCCTCGCGGCACTGGCACTGCTGATGACAGTCTTCGCCTTCATCGAAGCGCGCAAGCCACACCCGTGGTCCGCCCCGGAGAAAGTTTGACCAATCGCTCCGATGAAAACGCTCGCCGAATACCTTGACCTCGCCACGCAAGCCCACGGGCATCTTTGCGCCGGACAGGTCCTCGGGGTGCGCCTCGCGATGCTCGGCCTGCGCGAACTCGGCATCGACGACCCCATCGCCGAGCGCAAGCGTCTCGTCACCTACGTCGAAATCGACCGCTGCGTCACCGACGCTGTCGCGCTCGTCGCGAATTGCCGCCTCGGCAAGCGCGCCCTGAAATTCCGCGACTGGGGCAAAGTCGCCGCCACCTTCGTCGATCTAAAAACTGGCCGCGCGGTCCGCATCGCCGCGAAGGAATCTTCCAAACAAACGGCCCGCGAAATGTTCCCTGGACTCGAAAAGGAAGCCGGCCAGCAAAAAGCCTACACGCAACTTTCCGATGACGTTCTTTTCCACAAGCAATGGGTCAAGGTGAAAGTTGCGCCTGAAGATCTCCCCGGCTTCAAAGGCCCGCGCGTGGTCTGCGCCCAATGCGGGGAGGGCATCAACTTCAAGCGTGAAGTCCTCGTCAACGGGCGCACCCTTTGCCGCTCCTGCGCTGGCGAACGCTATTACGAGCGCCTGTAGCGCCTGTCTCTCGGGTGGGATCCCGTTTCCCTCATACTGATTGTTCTTGGCTGCCAGCGGATTGATCGCGGCGCTCTCGGTGAAGTTCGCCCAGACGAACGAACACGAACGCCAGCAGAGCGAAAACGAAAAACACGAGCAGCATCCAGGCAATGCCTTGAAGTGTCTCGATGGCTGTACGATAGATCTCGAAAACCCATCGGTCGAAACCGAGCGAGACTGACTGGACTTCACGGCCGCCGAGCATCGGGGTGATGTATTTCTCGAGATCACGAAGCTGCACGCCAGCGGACACTCCCACCACGAGAATCGCGAATTTCAGATATTTCGACCAAGCGGCGCTGATTTCATCGGCGATGATGCGTCGCAACACACTCTCGATCGGCTTGGTGAACAAGCACATCACAACAAACGACACAAGAAGAGCCACAACGAAAGTAGCAAAGAGTAAAAAGAGGAACATGAGAGATCACCTCAAAGCCGATTCGTCGAATTCGTCTGCAAACGAGGTTGCCCGGCGCTCGCAGCCTTCTACTATAAGGGATTCTCGTTCTGTTTCCTTCTGCATGGGATCAAACCTCAGGGGAGGGGTCTTGCCGATTCTCTTATGCGCTAAGATGATGCTTTCATGCTGAGTCTGCCTCCGATCACGCTGCGCTTGCGCAGCTGGAAACTGATTGACCGCGTCGCTCTCGCATTTCTCTTGCTTTGCTCCATCGTGCTGGGCGCGGCTTGCGGCTTGCTCTTCGTTTACGCCAGCGATCTGCCCGAAATTCGCGCGCTGGAAACCTATCGTCCCACGGTCGTCACCGAGATCTACGCCGATGACGGCCAGCTTGTCGGGAGCTTCGCGTTGCAGCGCCGCATCCTAATGACTTACGAGCAGTGCCCCAGGGTCCTCTACAATGCCGTCACCGCCATCGAGGACCAGCACTTCGAGGAGCATTGGGGGATCGACTTTCCGCGCATCTTCAGCGCCGCTTTCCGAAATCTCGTGAAGCGCCGCATCACCGGCGGCGCCAGCACTATCAGCATGCAGCTGGCAGGTAATCTCTTTCTCGACCGCAGCGACCGCAGCTTCCGCCGCAAAATGCAAGAAATGCTTCTGGCGCTGCAAATCGAGCGGCGCTACACCAAGCCGCAAATCTTCACCATGTACGCCAATCAGGTGTACCTCGCGCACGGCAATTATGGTTTCGCTGCCGCCGCGCAATTCTATTTCGGGGAACCGGTAACGGATCTGAAGGTCCAGGAAGCCGCGCTCCTCGCCGGCATGGTCAACGGCCCGAAATTCTCGCCACTCTCCAATCCGGAAGCTGCGCTAGCGCGCCGCAACCTAGCGATCCATCGCATGGAAGAGGAAGGGAAAATCACGCCCGCAGAAGAAGCGGCCGCCAGAAAATCGCCGCTCGGCCTGCACATTCAATACCCGCGCAACGACCTCGCGCCATACTTCTTCGAAGATATTCGCAAGTATCTCGAAGCCACTTACGGCACGGAAGCCGTCCATGAGCGCGGCTTGCGTGTTTACACCACGCTGAACATCAACATGCAGCGGGTCGCCAATCAGGCTCTTCGCGATGGTTTGCACAGTTACGAACGCCGCCACGGATGGAAAGGAAACTTGCCCAATGTTTTGCGGGACAATCTCGGAAAGCTCGACACCTACGAAGACGACGACTGGCACCACGCCATCGAAAAGGGAAGTTACGTCACCGGCTTGGTCCTCAGCGTCGAGGAAAAAAACGCGATCATCAAGATCGGGCCTTACCGCGCGATTCTCTCCTCCGGCGATTTCGCCTGGACGGGCCGCAAGAAACCAGCCGATTTACTGAAAGTCGGCGACCTTGCGCAATTCTCCATTCAGGAACTGCGCGACACCACGGTTCGCGCGCAGCTCGAACAGCAGCCCGGTCCGCAAGGTGCGCTGCTCGCGATCGACAATCCCACGGGCGAGATCAAAGCCATGGTCGGCGGCTACAGCTTTGAAGATTCAAAATTCAACCGCGCGACGCAAGCGGTTCGCCAGGTGGGCAGCTCTTTCAAGGTTTATGTGTATGCCGACGCGCTCGAGAAAGGCGCCTCGCCGTTTGACACCATCGTGGACACGCCTTTTACCGCCATCAGCGGCGGCCAGCCCTATTCGCCTCGCAATTACGATGAAAGATTTGAAGGCACCATCACGCTGCGGCGCGCCCTGGCCGGCTCGCGCAACGTTCCCGCGGTGAAGCTTGCGGAAAAGGTCGGCATCACCACGGTCGTGGATATGGCCAAGCGCTTCGGCATCACCACGCCGCTTCCACCCTACCTGCCGCTGGCCCTCGGCGCCGCGGACATGAGGCTCGTCGAACACGTCTCTGCGTTCACTGTTTTCCCGAACGACGGCATTCGCATTGACCCGCACATGATTCGCCGGGTCACCAGCTATGACGGCGCGCTCCTTGAAGAATCGCATCCTGAGGTGCATGACGTCCTTTCGCCGGGCGTGGCGCGCACCATGACCGCCATGCTCGAGGAAGTCATCCAATTCGGCACCGGCGTCCAGGCTAAAGCTCTGGGCCGCACCGCCGCCGGCAAAACCGGAACCACGCAGGACTACACCGATGCCTGGTTTGTGGGTTTCACCCCGCAGCTCACCGCTGGCGCGTGGGTGGGCTTCGACGACAAGCAAGTCTCACTCGGCAAGCGAGAAACCGGGGCGCGGGCGGCGCTTCCCATTTGGCTCGAATTCATGCAGGGCGCACTGGCAGGAACACCCGTGACGGATTTTCCGAATGTTGTCCCGCTCGAGCAACAGGTCGCCGAGCATCACGTTAACGTAGACACTCCTGACACCGCTCCCACGGAGGACGAGCCTGCCGCGCCCAAGGAGAAACCGCCAGCCGCACCGGCTCCCACGAAAACCGGGACGGGAAATGCGACCAAAACTCCGTAGTGGCGCCGAGCCTGCGCCGAACAGAATGTTTCGTGCCATGCAGAAGGCGCTATTTTCCCGCGAAAATGGCGGATAGGTTCCGAGAAGTTCTTCCGTTAGTTTTACCCACGAAATGGGTCCCAACCTCTAGGAATCAGGGGCTGCTCACGTCCATCGGCCCGAATCATAACAGGCCTCTGACCTCGAGTGATTTCACCAATCGCAGTGAGGGGAATCCCCCGAAATCGCCGGGGTATCCGGTTCATAAAGCGCCTGGGAACGGTGAAGAGCAATTCATAGTCGTCCCCACCGTGCAAAGCTAGTTGAAGGAGATCGAGCGCTTGCTTGCCATGAACGGCCGGTTTCTTTACCAACGGGATCTTTGCGCTCTCCACGCGCGCCCCGACTCCACTGGCAGCACACAGCCGTGGGAGATCGCTGGACAACCCGTCGGAGAGGTCCATCATCGCTGTGGCCAAGCCTCTTTTCGCCAGCCACTCGCCTAGCGCGACGCGAGGTTCCGGGTAGAGATGCTTTCTGATCAGTGGATTTTTTTCACTCACAATTCCCCTATGTTGCTTCAGGAGTTGCAGACCCAATTCCGCTTCGCCCAGCCGCCCGCTGACACAGAGAACGTCGCCCGCCCGCGCTCCCGACCGCAAGACGGCGTGACCAGAACACACCTCGCCCGTGACTGTCACATTAATGAGGATTTCCTGCCGCCGCGTGGTGTCCCCACCCGCCAGCACACACTGGAACTTTCGGGACGCGCGCCGCAATCCGCCCAGGAACCGATCCAGCCACGGCCCGGTGTGCGATTTGGGCAACGCCAGGCTCAGGAGAAAACATCGCGGCATTCCCCCCATTGCTGCAACATCGCTGACCGCTCTCGCGAGGCACTTCCAGCCTACCGCGTCCGGGGGATGCATATCCCGCAAGAAATGCGTCCCTTCCAGGAACCAGTCGCACGTCAGAATCATTTCGTGTCCAGGTTTCGGTTTGAAAAGTGCGGCGTCGTCGCCGATTCCTCTCGCGAGAATCCGGAGCTCCTTCTTTGCCAGCGGACCGGCCGCTTGCGCAATCTTCTTCAGAAGGGAATTCTCATCGGGATATTGAGGTAACATGATTTTGTCTCGCGCCCTCGGATCATCTGGAGCGACAGTATATCGCCCCAACCATTGCCCTACCGTGCCGGAGCTGCAAGTCCCGGTTTGGTGAAGTCCTAAGCCGAAGGGCGATCCACCTGTCCTTTAGTACAGGGAACAGGTCGGCACGACCTGGCCTTCGGACCGCAAAATACAGGGTTGACGGGAAAACCCTATAGAAACTAGTATGGGTAATGTCGCGGACCAAAGCTCACGGTTCAGATGTGGGGCAAGTTCTGGTTCCTGCGGGCGCAAGAGTAGAATCGTCCGCGGCGGTCAATCTCGGAGGCCTGAGGGCCTGTAGCCCATGAGGGGTAAAAGCTACACCTTCTTTATCGCATCGACTCCGGGCAAACTCCGGAAAGTCATCGTACCCGCTTATATACTGCACGGAATCGCCGTACTAGCCCTCATTGGGGCAATCAGCGTAACAGCAGCCGTCGGCGCTTACTCCCGAATGCTCTGGAAGGTCAGCAACTACAACGCCCTCCGCCATGACCAGGAAACCCTCAAGAAGCAGTACCGGCAACTCCAAAGCACCGTGAACGACACCAACCAGCGGCTCGATTCCCTCCAATCTCTCGCGACCGAAGTGGCCATGACCTACGGCGTGTTGCGCTATCATCCCGCCGCTTTCGACCAGAGCGATAATCCCATCGATGCACAGGACGCCTTCGACCGCTCGATCGAGCAGTACACCTTCTTGAAGCGCAACGCCTCGGTGATTGCCGTCTCCAGCGGCGGACTCCATTTGCTCTCGGCCATGAGTTTTGCCAATTCCAGTTACACGCCGGCGATCTGGCCGGTCATGGGCCACATCACGGCTAGCTTCGGCGAGCGCCTGGATCCGTTCAGCGGTGAAGGCGCCTTCCATACCGGCGTCGATGTGGCCTCTGATTACGGCGCTCCGGTTCACGCGACCGCGGACGGAGTGATTACTATCGCAGCGAATCATGCTGGGTACGGCCGCTTGGTGGTCGTCGACCACGGCTTTGGCCTCACCACCTGGTACGCGCACCTTTCGGCGTTTTCGGCGGTCCCGGGTGCCCGCGTGAAACGCGGCGAAGTCGTGGGCTACGCTGGCATCAGCGGCCGTTCCACGGGCCCGCACGTTCACTACGAAGTGCGTATGAACAACGCGCCAATCAACCCGTGGCGCTACATGAAGTCCACTCCCGCCGGCGACTGAACTTCCCCTCGAACAAAATCACCTGACGGGAGTGAAGGAACGGTGCATCAATTGGTGCCCGACTTTAATGCCCAAAACTCTGCCCTGAATCACCGAATGATGGTAGTGGAATCCTGCATAGATCCTCGCGTCCTCAACTTCGTGCATCTGGTCAGTGGTGCGGGTGAAGTTGTGCGTCGTATGAGTGACCAAGCTATCCACAGAGAACTGCAGATTAGGAGTTGGCGCAATGAGGGCAGCTTCGCCGTGATGCCCTGTTCCAGACTCAATGGGTGTACACGTTCCCCGACCATCGGAGGGCGGCCTAACTGCGTGGAGATCTCTTTCTCGATGCCTTCTTTGGCGCAGAGTCGGGCGAAGGCTCGGCCAAAGCGGGAGTCGCCAGCCTTGCTGCCTCCAGAAACTTAGGAGTTATTTCGAAGACGAGCCGGACAGATTTCGTATCACCGCGGTCGATTTTCGAAACATCCGTGCTCTTCAATAGTTCGAGGTAAGCCTCACGAGTGGCGGGATCCAATTGCTGCCTTGTCTTGGCATCATTTAATCCCGTCTCCGCCAACGTCACCACTCCATTCAGCAGATCGGCGAGTTGCCGAGCTGTGGCCTCTGCTGGGCATTCTCCTTCCGCGACCACGCGTAGGCGGTCGTTTTCCGGCTTTCCTGCGAGCGTGATCCACTGGAGTTGATCGAGCAATGAGGAGAGCTGGGTAGAGCGCAGGCCACCGGGAGCTTGCGCGGCCAGCGCGGCGCCAGCGGCGGCATCCTGGCGGATCACCGCAAATACGGGCGAGCCGGCCAGCCGCTCGAATCGAGAGCGCCATTCCGCAACGCCTCCCCTGCGTTTACTCGCGCCAAGGTAAATGCCCAGATCCGCATCGTCGGTCAGCGCGATCCGGTTATTCCTCAAGAAGGTGAAAGAAATTTTCTGCGCGCTTCCACTCACGGGCACGGAAAAAATCTCGCGTCCGGCATTCTGTGTGACCGCTCCGTTTTTCGAGGCGTACGCGGAGATTCTTTCTCGATCGAATTTTCCATCCACGACGGCGAAGAGAGTCGAGTCTTGCCCGCGCTTCTCCACCGCAATGGCAATGTGATCGAGATCCCGCTCGTAATCGAAACCAGTTTCCTTAATGAATTGCGCGTAGTCGGGATCCGTCTGCGGTTTCGGGGCCCAAGCGTATAGTTCGCCAATGAACGGGGCGCGACGCAATTCCTCGAAATCCGCGAAAAGAACTGCGTTGGCATCCGCAGGCATAAGCGCGAGCACGTCCCCGCGGGCCGCCTCATTCTGCGCAAGCCATCTTCGATATCCGAGAAAAGCCAATGCCGTCAGGAGGGTTACGGCTACTGCCAGCCTCATCCACAATTGCTTCTTCATGGCATAAGCACCATCGAGACCAGGATGCCGAAAGGCCAATTGTCCCATCGGAATGCGCTTCGCGACACGAAAATCCGCACCGCAGGCGACACTGTGGACGACATGTACCTGGGCTTTGATTCTTGAACGTTACAGGGGTCCGAGTTTCTGCTAAAGTGCAGATGATAAGCAGGATAGCGAGTGCAAAGCTGGATACGGAGGCTCCGGTTTTCCACAGAGCTGGCCATCAGCGTGCTGCAAATTGGGCAACAGCCCTTGCAATTCTTATACCTCTTCTGCTATCTTAACTTGGTTTCAGCGGCGCTGGCGTAGCTCAGCTGGTAGAGCATCTGATTTGTAATCAGAGGGTCGGGGGTTCAATTCCCTCCGCCAGCTCCACCAGAGATTTTGCGGGGGAGTGAGGCGGAGCGGATCCTGGAAGCAAAAACGAACGGGCTGGTGTCTCTTGACACGAGTCCTTTTTGTGTTTTTGCGAGGAACGCCTGCAAGTCCTTGAAGGACAAGTTCGGGACTCGTGATTCGCGTCTCAAAAATTTTTCGCGGGACGGGTGGGTGAGTGGCTAAAACCAGCAGACTGTAAATCTGCCGCTCCTTGCGGGCTACGAAGGTTCGAATCCTTCACCGTCCACCAGGCTCTCGCTGTGAGGCTTGCAGAAAACCGCAGGGCAATCGCATCCAGCGTTGATCCTGGTTCGGCCGG
>Ga0209648_10002466_pt1 | contig 15349 bp, 12 predicted proteins | sample GraSoi2013_115cm_FD_185830 | JGI IMG/M metagenome (GOLD analysis project Ga0209648, IMG submission 185830) | Grasslands soil microbial communities from the Angelo Coastal Reserve, California, USA - Sample 9_17_2013_115cm (SPAdes) (version 2) | ecosystem: Environmental > Terrestrial > Soil >...
GGGTCCGGGCTCTTGACGAGTTCATCCGCGACGCGTACGGCGACGCCCGGATCCTCAGAGCGGGTCTGGTGCCGCCCGAGCTCGTCTATGGCTCGACCTCCTGGTTCCGGTCGTGCCGCGGTCCCGCCGCGCTGCGACGTGGCCAGGTCTGCATCGCGGGGATCGACCTTGTCCGAGTTGACGGCCGGTGGCTGGTGTTGGAAGACAACCTGCGCGTGCCTTCGGGCGCGAGCTACGCCCTCGCCTCGAGACGAGCCCTCGCCGACGTCGCCCCGGAGATGCTGGCCGGCGTGCGCCCCCGCTCGCTTGGCGAGTACCCACGCCGGCTTCTGGCTGCGCTGGAGTCGCGTGCGTCCGACGCCGGGCTCACCGTCCTGCTCAGCCCCGGTCCCGCGAACGCGGCCTACTACGAGCACTGCGAGCTGGCCCGCCTGATGGGGATCCCGGTGGTGCTGGCGCAGGATCTGGTCGCGAGTCATCGTGGGTGCTGGCTGCGCCGCGATGGGGGAAATGTTCCGGTCGCACGCATCTACCACCGCTACTCGCCCGAGTTCCTCGATCCGCTCGGTGGCCGCGACGACAGCTTGATCGGCATCCCGTTTCTGTTCGCCGCCTGGCGGCAGGGGCGGGTTGTGCTCGCGAACGCACCGACCTGCGGAGTGGCGGACGACAAGAGGCTGTTTCCCTACGTCCCGTCCCTCATCCAGTACTACCTCGGCGAGCAGCCGATGCTCGAGCAGCCGGCCACCATCGGGTTGGAGAACGTCGCCAACCGCCGCGAGGTCCTGGCGCGCTTCGACGATTACGTTTTCAAGCCGGTCAACGGCAGCGGCGGCAAGGGCATCGTCTTCGGGCCCGTGGCGCGCGGCGAAGAGCGTGCGGCCGTCTCGGCGACCCTCGAGCAGGCGCCGGGCACGATGGTCGCCCAACCTCTTCTCGAGATCGAGCGGCTGCCTTGTGTCGCATCGGCTGGAGATCTCGAATGGCGCCGCTGCGACCTCCGCGCGTTCGTGGTGGTGGACGTCGATCCGTGGGTGATGCCGGGCGGCCTGACCCGGATGGCGCCCGGGACCGATGCGTGGCTGGTCAACTCCTCGGCCGGCGGCGGCGTCAAAGACACCTGGGTCGAGTCCTGATGGCTGCGACGCACCCCATCGGCCGCGGGCGGCAGTACGAGATCGTTCACGACAGCATCCACCACTACGACAGCAGTGCATCGCGAAGCCGCAACGAGGTGCGGCTCCAGCCGCTTCCACGCGAGGGCGTTCAGCTCGAAAGGTTCTTGCTCGAGGTCAGCCCCGCCGCGGAGATGGACGCGCAGGTCGATCATTTCGGGAATCCCATCTGGCTTGTGAGCGTCGAGGCGCCCCACTCGGAGCTGAGGGTGACGGCCCGCAGCCAGGTCTCGATCGTGCCCCGCGACGGCGTGGCGAGCGCGGCGCTCCGCTGGGATCAAGCGGAGCTGAACAGGACTCCGGCCGTCGAGTTCCGCCTGCCCTCGCCGCGAATCCCTGAACTGGCTGCGATCAAAGCGCTTGCCCGTGAGATGGGTCTTCGCGAAGGTGATTGGGATTCCTTGCAGCGCGCCAATCGAGATCTGCGTCTGCGCTTCGAATACGTACCGGGATCGACGGTCGTGTCCAGCACGCTGCAGGAGATCCTCGAAGGCAGGGTGGGTGTCTGCCAGGACTTCGCGCACGTGTTGATCGCGCTGGCCAGGCACCTCGGCTGGCCGGCCCGGTATGTCAGCGGCTACCTCGTTCCCGAGGCCGAGTCAGAGGGGTACAGCCATGCGTGGGTGGAAATCGGGTCCTCCGACGGCAGCTGGCTCGGCCTCGACCCCACGCACAAAGTCGAGACGACCGAGTGGCACGTCGCGATCGCGGTGGGTCGGGATTACAGCGATGTATCCCCGCTGCGCGGCGTGTTCGTATCCGAGGGTCCGGGCGCGCCACCAGAGGTCTCCGTGAAGATCGCGGCGGTCGGCCCCTTCGAGCTGCGCAGGCAGCTGCACTTGGCCAAGTCGAGCTTGCAGGATCAGCAATAGTTCTTTCGCCGCCCGGCTCGTCTTATGGTTGGGGATGCCGTGCAGCTCACACCGCGTGAATCGGAAAAGCTCCTGGTCTACGTGGCGGCGGAGGTCGCAAGGCGCAGGCGGGCTCGCGGCCTCAAGCTCAACCTGCCCAAGTCGGTCGCGCTTATCACCGAGGCGATGCTCGAGGCCGCCCGCGATGGCAAGCGCGCGGCAGAGGCCATGGCACTCGGCCGCCAGGTGCTCACCCGCGCCGACGTGATGCCAGAGGTGCCTGAGCTGCTGCACGTCGTGCAGGTCGAAGCCACCTTCCCTGACGGCACCAAGCTGCTCTCCTGCCACGACCCCATCCCATGAGCCCCATCGGCGGCTACATCCACCCCACGACTGAGATAGAGATCAACGCCGGCCGCGCCGTGACCGCCCTGCGCGTGACCAACCTCGGAGACCGGCCGGTGCAGGTCGGATCTCACCACCATTTCGCCGAATCCAACCGCGCGCTTCGTTTCGACCGTATGGCCGCGTATGGGCGGCGACTCGACATTCCCGCAGGCACCGCCGCCCGCTTTGAACCAGGGGAGTCTCGCGAGGTGAAGCTGGTGCCGTTTGGGGGGCGGCGCTGGATCGTGGCGTTTCAGGGTCTTGCCGGCGGATCGCTCGATGCGCCAGGCGCGAAAGAGAAGTTCGCGGCCAGGTTGAAGGAAGCAGCCTTCGACCTGGGAACGCCTGAATGAGGATCGGCCGCCGCCAGTACGCCGAGCTCTACGGACCCACCACGGGCGACCGGTTCCGGCTGGCCGACACCAATCTCGTCTGCGAGGTGGAGCGAGATCTGACCCTGCCCGGAGAGGAAGCCGTTTTCGGTGGCGGGAAAACGATCCGCGACGGCATGGCGCAGTCGTCCACCCTCACCAACTCGGCCGGAGCACTGGACCTTGTGATAACCAGCGCAGTGGTCATGGACCCGCTGCTCGGGATCGTAAAGGCAGACATCGGCATTCGAGCCGGCCGCATCGTCGGCATCGGCAAGGCCGGCAACCCCGACATCATGGACGGCGTCACCGATGGCCTGGTGATTGGAGCGGGGACCGAGGTGATCGCGGGCGAAGGTCTCATCGCGACGCCCGGCGGGGTCGACACCCACGTCCACATGATCTCGCCGCAGCAGGTCTGGGCCGCCCTCTCGAACGGCATCACCACTTTGCTGGGTGGCGGCACCGGCCCGGCGGACGGAAGCAACGCCACCACGTGCACGCCAGGGCCATGGAACATCGCGCAGATGCTGCGCGCGGCGGAAGGACTGCCGGTCAACTGGGGCGTGATGGGCAAAGGCAATGCCAGCTCACCCGATCCGCTGCGGGAGCAGATCGAAGCCGGTGCGTGCGCTCTGAAGGACCACGAAGACTGGGGCACCACGCCGGCTGTGATCGACCAGAGCTTGCAAGTCGCCGATGAGTACGACGTCCAGGTCGCCATCCACACGGACACGCTGAACGAGGCGGGATTCGTGGAGGACACGGTGGCGGCGATCGCGGGCAGGACGATCCATACCTTTCACACGGAAGGAGCGGGTGGCGGCCACGCGCCAGACATCATCAAGATCGCGTCGCATCCAAATGTTCTCCCGTCTTCCACCAACCCCACCCGCCCGTACACCGTGAACACGCTGGATGAGCACCTCGACATGCTGATGGTCTGCCACCACCTCAACCCCGGCGTGCCCGAGGACGTGGCATTCGCCGAGAGCCGGATCAGGCCCGAGACGATGGCTGCCGAGGACGTCCTGCACGACCTCGGCGTGCTCTCGATGTACTCGTCGGACTCGCAGGCGATGGGCCGGATCGGCGAGAGCTTCATCCGGCTCTTTCAGACCGCCCACAAGATGAAGCACTTCAAGGGCCCGCTGGAAGGAGATGGCGCGGCCGACAACCTCCGCATCCTCCGCTACCTCGCCAAGCTGACGATCAATCCGGCGCGGGCGCACGGCATCTCGCACGTGGTGGGATCGATCGCGCCCGGGATGCTCGCCGACATCGTGCTGTGGCCGATCGAGTTCTTCGGCGTGAAACCGAAGCTGATCGTGAAAGGAGGCATGGTGGCCTGGGCATTGATGGGCGACCCCAATGCATCCATCCCCACCCCGGAGCCCGTGATGTACCGGCCAATGTTCGGTGCGCTCGGCGGCGCGCTGGCCCAGACGTCTGTCACCTTCACCTCGCGGGCGGCCTTCGACTCTGGCATCCGCGAACGTCTCGGGTTGAATCGGCAGGTCGAGGCGGTTCGCGATTGCCGCCACCTTGGCAAAGCCGACATGGTGCGCAACGACCGAACGCCCGAGATCACCGTCGATCCGGAGACTTACGAGGTGCGCCTGGACGGCGAGCTCGCAACGGTGCCTCCGGCCGAGACCCTGCCCATGACACAGCTCTATTTCCTCGTATGAGCTCCGCGTCACTGCTGGCTGCATTGCAACTGGGTGACAGCGCTTTTCCAAGCGGAGCGTTCACCCAGTCGTACGGGCTGGAGACCCTGGTCTCGGAAAAGGCCGTCTTCAATGCCGCAGGCGTCGAGGAAGTCCTGGCGGCCCACCTGCGCCATCGCCTGGCTCGCGCCGACCTGCCCGCTCTGCTCGCCGCCCATCAGGCCGCGGCCGCATCCGACACGGACCTGGTGCGCCAGATCGATGACATGCTCACCGCCACAAAGATGACGCGCGAAGAACGCCAGGCCTCGCAGCGCGTGGGCGCGCGCCTGATTGCCGAGGCAAAACGGCTCGCGCCCAGCCCCATCTTTGAATCGGGGCCATGTAATGGAGCGGTCGCCTTCGCGCTCGCCGGCTGCGCTATGGGGCTTGACGCGCGCGAGTCCGCGACCACGTACGGGTACTCGTTCGCCGCGGCTCTGGTCTCGGCCGCCATGCGCCTCCTGCGCATGGGTCACGGGGATGCTCAGTCAATTCTTCGCTTGAGCCATGCGTTGATCGAGCAGGCGGTGAACGAGGCGGAGACGATCCGGTGGGCTGAGCTTTGTCCTTTCGCGCCGCAGCTCGACCTCGCGATCGCCCGGCACGAACACTCGCAAGTGAGGCTATTCGGCTCGTGAGCGCGCCGCTTAGAGTGGGCGTTGGCGGACCGGTTGGATCGGGGAAGACGGCCCTGATCGAACGATTAGTGCCGGCGTTGGTCTCGCGGGGGCATTCTGTCGTCGTGGTGACCAACGACATCCTGACCCGAGAGGACGAGATGCAGGTCAAGCGCACGCTTCGGGGCGTACTCGCGGAAGAGCGCGTGGTGGGCGTCGAGACCGGCACCTGTCCGCACACCGCGGTGCGGGAGGACCCTTCGATGAACCTCGCGGCGCTGGCTGAGCTGGACTTTCGCTTTCCAAATACGGAGTACGCCTTCGTGGAGAGCGGAGGCGACAACCTGACGTTGACCTTCAGCCCGGAGCTGGTGGACCTGTACCTATACGTGATCGATGTCGCGGGGGGCGACAAGATACCCCGCAAACGCGGCCCGGGCCTGGTCCTGGCCGACCTGCTGGTGATCAACAAGGTGGACCTTGCGCCTCATGTTGGCGCCGACCTCGAGGTGATGCGGCGGGATTCAGAGCTGGTGCGCGATGGACGCCCGTTCGTGTTCACCAACTGCCGGACAGGAGACGGCCTGGATCCAGTCGTCGCGTTCCTCGACACCGCCGCCGCTCAGCACGAGCACGGTGGGCTTTGGGGCGCCGATGATCACCGCCACTAGGACCTCAGCCCTACCTCTCGGAAAGACGGGAAAGCTGGTGGCCGTGGCGGCAAGAGTCGGGACCAGGACCGCCTTGCGAAGCCTCCACACCGAGGGCACCCTGAAAGCCATGCGTGTCCATCACCTGGACACGGCACTGCCGGCGATGGCTTTCTTGACGATCGCGAGCCCTGGTGGCGGGGTGCTGCAAGGCGATCGGCTCGAGGTGGACATCTCGATCGAAGATGGCGCTCAGCTGCACGTGGGAACCACCTCGGCGACGCGTATCTATACGATGCCCCAGGCGCATGCCGAGGCCAGGACGCGCTTCGCGGTGGCAAATGGTGCCTACGCCGAGTTCGTGCCTGACCCGTTCATGCCTTATGCCGGCTCACGTTTTGTGGGTGTCTCCCGGCACGTGGTGGCCGATGAGGGCGACCTGGTGCTGGCCGAGGTGGTTGGACCTGGGCGGCAGGCCAGGGGCGAAAGCCTCGCTTACGGCTCATGGAGAAGCGAGACGGAGGTTCGTCGACCGGACGGTCGCCTGGTGTTCAGGGATACCACGCTTTTGCGTCCGGCTGACGGGTTGGTTGGGCTCGGAATGCTGGGCGGCTGGCTGGCGATCGGCTCCCTCTACGCGATCTCGGCGGGCCTGAGTGCGTCCATCTTCGATCCGGTCATTGCGCGGTGCGCCGAACAAGGTCTGGCCGCCGGCTGCAGCGAGCTGCCCAACAAAGCCGGCTGCTGGTTCCGTGTCCTGGCACATGACGCACCAACAGCCCAAGACGCGGTGACGAGTGCCTGGGCGCTGGCTCGCACGCGGCTGGTCGGCTTTGAACCTCCGGCCGACCGGCGCTACTGAAGGATGCCCGAAATTCCGAGCGATCGTTCGTTCGACCTACACGATGACTAAGCCCGCGTATTTCGCAAGCATGTCGGGCATGCGAACAATGATCATCCTGGCCACGGTCGCGTTTGGTGCCATGCGTCTCATGTTTCGGTTCGATCGTGCACATCTTGCGAACGAGTGGACCGCGGACGAATGACTTTCTAGACAGGCGTGACGCGGACTACCAGGTCTGCTCGGCTGCGCGGACGAGGATCTCGCCGTCCCTTCGGATTAACGACGCGAGATCGTTGAGCCGGTCGCCGCGCCGCGCGACCAAGGCGACCGCGGCTCCATCCGCGGCAAGTCTCCTCGCGGTAGCCGCGCCAATGCCGCTACTCGATCCAGTTACCAGAGCGACTGTGTCTGCGAGCGGTCTGATCAAAGTTGGCACACCTCCCCTCCCGTGGGAGAAACGGCTACGTCTAGATAGAGGACAACATATAAGGACCGGTCTGGCTGCGCGCGACCGCTAACCGCCTCGGGCCGCAGTCCAGCTCGCGGTTTCGGCGAGAACCGGTTCGATCACCTCGTGTGCGAGCCACGCCGCCGGTGGCGAGGAATACGGCGGCCGCGGCGCGAGCACAAATTGCGTGCAGCCCGCTGAGATGAACTCCAGGATCAATCGCCTGGCGTCGGCCGCACCGTCGCTCGCCACCAGCAACTGAGTCGCGCGGACGATCTCGTCTGGGTCGCGCCCTATGGCGTGGCAGTGGTCGTCGAGGATCTGGCTCTTGCGGCGGAACTCGTCCGCCGTGGCCGCGGGGAGCAGCCATGTGTCAGCGTGCTCGGCGACCACGCGAAGCCCTAGCTTCTCGCCGGCGGCGCCGATCAGGATCGGTGGGCCTGGCTTCTGCTGAGGTTTGGGCTCGCAGACGGCGCCCTTCAGGTGATAGAAGCGGCCCTCGTAGTCGAACGGTTCGGTCTCGGTCCACATGCGCCGGATGATCGTGCATGCCTCGCCGAGAGCTCCTATGGCCTCGGCCGGGGACACGATGTCGATGCCATAGGCGCCGAACTCACGCTGGACCAGCTCCATGCCCGCCGGGTCGGCCACCCTGAAGCCGCCGGCGCCTATCCCGAGGATCAACCGGCCTCCCGAGATGATGTCTGTGGTCGCGGCCATCTTGGCGAGCACGGTTGGGGGGCGCAGCCGATTGCTGGTCAGGACTACTCCCAAGCGCAGGCGCCTGGTCTGAGCCGCGAGCGCAGAGAGCAAGGTCCAGGCCTCGAGCGCCGGACCGCGTACGTCTCCGCGCAGGGGCACCATGTGATCCCAGAGCCACGCGTGCTCGAACAGCGGGATTTCATCCGCTTCTAGCCAGATGCTCCGGATGTCCTGGTAGCTGATGCCGGCCTGACTTGTCTTGATGCCGAAGCTCAACGGTCGCTTCGCGTTCAGCGCCATGCCCGCCTCCTGATTCGGTGTCCTTCGGAAACTGCCTTACCAAAGCTACGCCTGGCCGCCACCCTGGCTATGTCAGCGGAGGTCTTGTTGAGCAACGACGGCGGTGACAACCTGGTCGGCTCAGCGCGCAAGGCGGTCATCCCGCCCGTTGCCGTCTAGCTCCAGCCCGGCCGCCAGGTGGCCGTTGCTATTGCATGAGAGTCGACTACAACAGAGAACTGGGTCTCAAAAGTTCGCCGCCAGGAAGGTAGCTTGTGGATGCCCGAAGGATCACGGCCGCGATCGTGCCCTGCGATGAACGGGCTGGCGGACGGACGCCTTGCGGGGCCGGCCAGACTTCGATCTTGCGGCGACCATGGCATCGCGCTCTTTTTCGAATGCCCCCAGTGCCTCGTCCAGCAAATGCCCGACCTCCTCGCTCGAACGTGTTCCGAACCACGAGAACATCGCGGCGTCAAGGGGAGCGAATGCGATCGTAGCGAGGATCTGAGGCCGCATGTCACGCTCCGCGTCCAGGCCGAGGCGCTCGGCCAGAGCGTTGACCACCGCCAGTCGCAGGTGGTCTCGATTGATCCGTTCTTGCTGCTGGAGTGCGGGAGTCTCGCGGACAAGCTTCACCAGCGCGAGCGCTCGATCGTCATAGGCGGCGGTCAGCTGCCGGAAGGAATTCTGCACTGCCGCAACCGGGTCCTCGTGGGCAGGACGCGCCACGATGTCGGCAGCGAGGCGCACCGCCCACTGATCCAGGAACGCAAAGACCACGTCTTCCTTTGAGGTGAAGTAGCGGAAGAACGTTCTCCGCGACACGCCGGCTGCTGCCGCGATCACATCGATTGTCAGAGACTCGAATTTCCGATCGGTAAGCAGCCCTAACGCGACTTCGGACAGCTCGCCACGGATGGCTCGGCGCTTGCGTTCCGCGAGGTCGACCGGCATAGGCACAGTGTATACGGAACGGCCCTGGTGACGAATAGAGGCACTAGTTGCATGATTTGGCACTTTATGCCACACTCGCCACATTCAGTCCATTGATTCAGGAGGATTCGAAATGGTATCAAGCGTTTCTGGGCTCAAAAATCATGAGGCGGCTGCAAGTTCGTCCCGGTCTGGATGGCGGCGATTGGTGCTGGTGGGCGCTGGGCTGGTGGTTACGGCAACAGTCGCCAACGTACTCATTGCGATGACCGTGCGGAACGGGCTCGGAGTTCCCGCGACCTTTCAGGCCCTGTCAGCTCCGGCCGTTGCGAGCGGCACCATCGTCGGCATGATCGGCGCCACTCTTGTCTTTGCTTGGGTTGCTCGGGCACAGGCGGACCCACGTCGCACTTTCGTTTTGATCGCGGCGGTGGGGCTGATCGTCTCCTGGGTGCCCGACCTCGCCATCTGGGCGATGCGCGTCTTCCCTGGGACCACATCGACGGGCATTCTCAGCCTGATGGCGTTGCACGTGGTTGCCTCTGGTTTGGCAGTTGGCATCCTGCTCCGATTTGGCCTGACATCGGAGTAGTCGCGCGTTTACAGAAGGGCCTCACGGGCGACTGCGGGGATTAGCGCGCGGAAGGCGACGCGGTACCCCGCAGTGCGCCGCCGGCACAAGGGCCGTCCGATTTGCGGCAGATTATCGCTAGCCCACTTGCCAGCCAAGCGCCATTAGGAGCTCACTCGCGAGAGCATTTGCTCAGTTGAACTCAACCCTGGGGCCCTCAGGTCCTGGCCCCTTGCGTCCTCACGCCGGAAGCGCCAGAAAGCTGCCCTCATCAATTGCTTCGCGATCTCTTCAAGAATAGACGCGAGGTCGAATGAGTCCAGGGTTGTACGGAGCCCAGCTCCGCGTCCCGAGGTCCACCGCGCGGTCTGGCGGCTACGCGATCGTGAACTGGACGCTGTGTGTCGTCGGATCCCCAGCGGCGGTGAAAGTGAGCGTGTACGTTCCAGTCGGGTAGTTTGCGGTCTTGACGTTGAGCTGATAACCAGGGCCAGTGTCGAGGACCATGAACGTGAAGGTGCCGCTCGGGGCGACCCCCGGAGCGGGACTCGGCGTGAGCGAGGCGACGGTCATCACGATGTTGGGCGATGACACGTCCGCGCCCGACGCGTTGAGCAGGGCCAGCTTGATCGGGACGTTCTGTCCGCTGTTGAGCACTTTGGCCTGGTTGTAGAGGACAGCGATTCCGTAGCCGACGTTCTGAACCCGCGCGGCCGACGTGCTCTGGGCGTAAGCGAAATCTCCGCTGTAGGCGGCGACGATCGAGTGGCTACCGACCGAGGCATAGGTCACGATGCACATGGCAGTGCCGGAGGTGGTGTTGACCGGTTGCGCGGAACAGCCGCCGAAAGGGACGCCGTTATCCGTGAACCCGACCGTCCCGCCATCCGGCGCGGGACCAACAGTCGCGGTGAAGGTGACGCTGGCGCCTACCACCGATGGATTCGGCGAACCTGCGACGGTCGTGCTGGTCAGGAACTGGTACGTGTAGAGGACAGGATTGGACACCCCGCCGGGAGTAGTCACAGTGACGTTGACCGGGCCACCCGCGTGGGCAGGTGTAGTTGCCTTCACGGTGCCCGCATCAACCACGCTGAACGAGGCGGCCGGTGTGCCGCCAAAGCTCACAGCCGAGGTTGCTGTGAGGTTGGTCCCGGTCAGGGTCACCGATTGACCGCCCGCGACGGGACCGTTGGCGGGCGTGATCGCTGAGAGCGTCGGGGCCAGGGCGAAGCCGAGCCCCGTGAGCGAGATGTTGAAGTTCTGGCCGTTCCAGTCCCCTGACGAGGTCGTGGTGGCCGGCCCGGCTGCGGTCGGCGTGAAGCTGTAGACCATCTGACAGCTGTCACCCGGGTTGAGCGTCTTGCCCTGGCAGCCCTGGAAGCCGGAGAAAGGTGAGCCCACCCCACCGCCCGCGCCTGACATCACTACCGCGCTGGGCCCGATGTTGGTCACGGTCACGGCCTCGGTGGGCGACGTGGTGCCAACCTGTATCGGGCCGAAATCGAGCGCGGTCGGCGTGATGAGGAACTCGGGCCCCAGCCCGCGACCGCTGAGCGAGATGTTGAAGGCCTGACCGTTCCAGTCCCCGCTCGAGGCCGTGCTCGCCGCCCCGGCCGAGGTCGGCGTGAAGCTGTAGACCATCTGGCAGCTGGCGCCCGGGTTGAGCGTGTTGCCCTGGCAGCTCTGGAAGCCGGAGAAAGGCGAGCCGACTCCCCCTCCAGCGCCCGACATCAGCACCGTGCTGGGGCCGATGTTGGTCACCGTCACGGTCTGGCTCGGAGAGCTCGTCCCGATCGGCACCGAACCGAAGTCGAGGCTGGTCGGCGAGATGAGGAACTGCTGCACGCCGTCGGCGCTGAGCGTGATGTTGAAGTTCTGGCCGTTCCAGTCCCCTGACGAGGTCGTACTGGCCGGACCGGTGGCGGTGGGCGTGAAGCTGTACACCATCTGGCAGCTGGCCCCCGGGCTGAGTGTCTTGCCCTGGCAGCCTTGGAAGCCGGAGAAGGGCGAGCTCACCCCGCCGCCGGCGCCCGACATCACGACCGCCGACGCGCCGATGTTGGTCACTGTCACGGTCTGTTGAGGTGACGTCGACCCGATATTGACCGGGCCGAAGTCGAGGCTGGTCGGCGTGATCAGGAACTGGGGTCCCACTCCGGTGCCGGTAAGCGCGATGCTGAAGTTCTGGCCGTTCCAGTCACCTGACGAGGTGGTGCTCGCTGCCCCGGCCGAGGTCGGAGAGAAGCTGTAGACCATCTGGCAGCTGACGCCCGGGTTGAGGGTGTTGCCTTGGCAGCTCTGGAAGCCGGAGAAGGGCGAGCCCACCCCGCCGCCGGCGCCCGACATCACCGCCGGGCTGAGGCCGATGTTGGTCACTGTCACCGTCTGGCTGGGCGCGGTCGTCCCCACCTGGACCGAACCGAAGTCGAGGCTGGTCGGCGTGATCAGGAACTGCGGGTTGACGCCAGTCCCGCTGAGCGTGACGTTGAAGTTCTGTCCGTTCCAGTCACCGATGGAGTTCGTGCTCGCCGCCCCGGCCGAGGTCGGCGAGAAGCTGTAGACCATCTGGCAGCTGGCGCCCGAGTTGAGGGTCTTGCCCTGGCAGCCCTGGAAGCCGGAGAAGGGCGTGCCCACCCCGCCGCCGGCGCCCGACATCACCACAGGGCTCGACCCGATGTTGGTTACGGTCACCGTCTGGCTGGGCGAAGTCGACCCGACATTGACCGGGCCGAAGTCGAGGCTGGTCGGGGTGATCAGGAACTGCGGATTGACACCGGTTCCGCTGAGCGTGATGTTGAAGTTCTGTCCGTTCCAATCACCGCTGGAGGCCGTGCTCGCCGCCCCGGCCGAGGTCGGAGAGAAGCTGTAGACCATCTGGCAGCTGGCGCCCGGGTTGAGCGTGTTGCCCTGGCAGCTCTGGAAGCCGGAGAAGGGCGAACCCACCCCACCGCCGGCGCCCGACATCAGCACCGGGCTCGGCCCGATATTGGTCACCGTCACCGTCTGGCTGGGCGATGTCGTCCCCACCTGGACTGAACCGAAGTCCACGCTGGTCGGGGTGATCAGGAACTTCGGGTTGACGCCAGTTCCGCTGAGCGTGATGTTGAAGTTCTGGCCGTTCCAGTCCCCTGACGAGATGGCGCCGGCCGGCCCGGCTGCAGTCGGCGAGAAGTCATAGACCATCTGGCAGGTGGCGCCCGGGTTGAGGGTGTTGCCCTGGCAGCTCTGGAAGCCGGAGAAGGGCGAGCCCACCCCGCCACCGGCGCCCGACATCACCACCGGGCTCGGGCCCACGTTCGTGACGGTGACGGTCTGGCTCGGCGCGCTGCTGCCGACCTGCACCGGACCGAAGTCCAGGCTCGTCGGAGTGATCACGAACTGTGCGCCGCGTCCGTTTCCGCTGAGCGCGATATTGAAGTTCTGTCCGTTCCAGTCACCGATGGAGTTCGTGCTCGCCGGCCCGCTCGCCGTCGCCATGAAGCTGTAGACCATCTGGCAGCTGGCCGCTGGATTAAGTGTCTTGCCCTGGCAGCTCTGGAAGCCGGAGAAGGGTGAGCTGACTCCCCCACCGGCACCAGACATCACGACCGGGCTCGTTCCCATGTTGGTGACGGTCACGGCCTGGCTGGGCGCGATCGTCCCGACCGGGACCTGACCGAAGTCCAGGCTGGTGGGGGTGATGAGGAACTGCTCGAGGCCGATTCCCTGAAGCGCGATGTTGAAGGACTGGCCATTCCAGTCGCCCGACGAGGTGGTGCTGGCCGGACCGGTCGCGGTCGGCGAGAAGGCGTAGACCATCTGGCAGGTGTTTCCTGGGTTGAGGGTCTTGCCCTGGCAGCTCTGGAACCCGGAGAAGGGCGAGCCCACGCCACCACCCGCACCAGACATCACGACCGCCGACGAGCCGAGGTTGGTGACCGTCACGCTCTGGCTGGACGACGTCGAGCCGATGTGGACTGGGCCGAAGTCGAGGCTGGTCGGGCTGATCAGAAACTGCGGATTGATGCCCGTCCCGCTGAGCGCGATGTTGAAGTTCTGACCGTTCCAGGAGCCCGACGAGGTCGTGCTCGCAGGTCCGGCGCTCGTCGGCGCGAAGCCGTAGACCATGTGGCAGCTGTCACCCGGGTTGAGGGTCTTGCCCTGGCAGTCCTGGAAGCCGGTAAAAGGTGCGCCCACGCCGCCGCCCGCCCCCGACATCACGACCGCGCCCCCACCAACGTTGGTGACGGTCACGGTCTGATTGGACGCGGTCGTCCCGACCTGGACCGGACCGAATTCGAGGCTGGTGGGCGTGATCCGGAACTGAGGGAGAGAGCCGGCCTCGGCCACCGAACCCGCGCCTAGGGACCCCAGCACTACCGCGAGCACGCCGACGGACACCAGCGTGAGCCGTCGACGGTGGCCCCAAGCACCGAGCAGACCGATCACTTCCCTCCCACTCCGGGCACGCCTGCCAGACCGGCAGGCGGCGCGCGCCACGCATCATATCGGCTGCCGGATGTCAGCGGAGGATATCGCGAGATTTAAGGACGCGCGCGAGCGGGCGGCTGGCCGCTCTTTGTCTTGCTACGCCTTTTGGCGTCGTCGTCACTCGGAAGTTGACATCGCCGACGCCACGACGACAAATCGGCGTTGTGTCGGTAATAGAGTTGGTGAGGGCGTGAGCGGGAGAATCCCTGAGAAGCCGGCTCTGGCTGCCGCGACGGGACGATCACTCGTCGATACGCAACTGCAATTCACGCGGCGAAACACTCAGACACGCAGTCAGGATGAAACGGCTGCGATCGACCAGGTCGCTAATTTGCTCGTGGCTAGAGACTTCGTCTTCTCCATGAGCAAGCGCCGATCCGCTGGCATCAGCGATTCCCAGGCCTCGAGTCGGCGATCCGAGAAATATGGACTGGCGTGCTGGATGACTGCTGCGCGCAGCCGGAGGTGACCCCATGAGCACTGTGCGTGAAGTCAGAAGGCGCCACATCGGCCCGATCGGAACCACGGCGCGAGTCGTCATTGGTGGTCTCATGCTTGTGTTCGGCGCCAACGGTGGCAAGTTCGAGTACATCCAGGGCCATTGGCAACCGAATCTCGATGCGGCCGCCCTGGCCATTGGACTGCTTGGCTTTCCGGCTGTGCTCATCACCTGGCAATGGATGCGGCTACGGCGTGATCAGACTCGTCTCGAGGCGACCGGGCGGCTGGCCACGACAATCAACATCATCGGATTCGCACTTCTCATCGCCATCTCTTTCGTGCCGGCGATCTCGTACGTCGGCTACGCGGCGTTTGTCTTCTACGGTGCATCGATGTTGCTGGCGGCAATCCGTGGCTACGCCGGGTGTGAGGTCCTGGCAGTCTCCAACTGGCTGCTCCACCGCGACGACCAGATCGGATGTCTCGTGCTCTCCCCGCTCGACCTGCTGGAGCAACGGCTCCGGCAGAGCCGTCCGTCGGCACCCACATCCGGAGCGTGAGCGCGGCAGCGGCCGGCCGGCCGCGGCCACGGCCACGGCCAGCGTGACAAATAGCGCTTCAGCGCCCGAGGCGCCGTGCTAAGACGATCGCAATTCCAGCCACCAGCAGGACGACGAGGAGGGCGATCCCAATCCATGCGATCCAGCCCGCGCCTGTGGCTTGAGACGACGAGGTCGCGCTTTGAACGGATTGGGGGCTCGGAGGCGTCTGCGCCACGGGTGTCGTTCGGGACGGGGTAGGTGATGCACCCACCGAAGCAGGCGGGGAGTGAGGCGGCTGACTCGGCGGCGTATGAGTTGGCTGTGGCGTGGGCGACGATACGTCGCCGGCA
>Ga0209648_10002468_pt1 | contig 15348 bp, 14 predicted proteins | sample GraSoi2013_115cm_FD_185830 | JGI IMG/M metagenome (GOLD analysis project Ga0209648, IMG submission 185830) | Grasslands soil microbial communities from the Angelo Coastal Reserve, California, USA - Sample 9_17_2013_115cm (SPAdes) (version 2) | ecosystem: Environmental > Terrestrial > Soil >...
GCGATCACGCCGTCGATGGTCTCGCGACTCACGAACGGCCGCGCCCCGTCGTGCACCAGCACGATGGCGACCGGGCCGCCGAGCGCGTCGAGGCCGGCCCGCACCGAGTCGGCCCGGGTGCGCCCCCCCGCCACCACCCGGAGCCGCTCACCCACGAGCTTGCCGAGCCAGTCCGGGGGATGCGTCGCATGCCCCGGCGGCAGGGTGACGACCACCTGGTCCACCTGGGGATGGGACAGAAAGGGTCGCAGCGCCCGCAACAGCATCGGGACGCCGTGAATGGGGCGGAATTGCTTGGGCTCTCCGGGACCGGCGCGCACACCCGCCCCCGCCGCCACGATCACGACGGCGACGTCAGGCGGCGAGCCGTCGCGCGAGATCACCGATGCCGTCCATGCCGATTACCTCGAGCCCGGCGAGGCTCACGCGCGAGCGCGCCGACACGAACACCCGGCGGAACCCCTGGCGCACGGCTTCGCCCAGCCGCCGCTCGACCCCCGCCACGGGACGGATCTCCCCGCCGAGGCCCACCTCGCCGAGGAACACGGCGTCGGGTGGCAAGGGGCGATCGTGCACGCTCGAGACCAGCGCCGCCATGATCGCGAGATCGGTCGACGGCTCGACCAGCCGCACCCCGCCCGTGACGTTCACGAATACGTCCAGCGCGTCGAACGGCAGGCCGCCGCGGCGCTCGAGCACCGCGAGCAGGACCGCGAGCCGGCGGTGGTCGAGCCCGGTCGCGACGCGTTGCGGTGTGCCGTAGCCCGAACGGGCGGCGAGCGCTTGGATTTCGACCAGGAGCGGGCGCGTCCCTTCCATCAGCGCCGTCACCGCGGAGCCCGACACGCCGGTGGCACGGCCGGCGAGGAACGCCGCCGCGGGATCGGCGACCGGCTCGAGGCCGGCACCCGTCATCGCGAAGACGCCGATCTCGTCCACCGAGCCGAAGCGGTTCTTGACCGCCCGCAGGATGCGGTGATCGAGCGTGCGCTCGCCCTCGAAGTAGAGCACCGTGTCCACGATGTGCTCGAGCGTCTTGGGCCCGGCGATGCCGCCGCCCTTGGTGACGTGCCCGACCAAGAGGACCGCGGGCCCCGCCTCCTTCGCGAACCGCATGAGCCGCGCCGCACATTCCCGCACCTGCCCCACGTTCCCCGGGGCGCCTTCCAGCTCCCCCGTGTACGTGGTCTGGATCGAGTCCACGAACACGACGCGCGCCCCGATGGCCTGGGCATGCGGGATGATGTCCTCGAGCCGCGTTTCGCCGAGCACGTGGACGCGACCGGCGTCGACGGCGAGCCGGTCGGCGCGCAGCCGGATCTGGTCGGGGGATTCCTCACCCGACACGTACAACGTCGGCACGCCGGCCTGCTCGAGACGCGCCGCGCACTGGAGCAAGAGGGTCGATTTCCCGATCCCGGGCTCCCCCCCGACCAGCGTCACCGAGCCCGGCACGATGCCGCCGCCCAGCACGAAGTCGAACTCCGCGAGCCCGGTGCGCCAGCGCTCGGCTCCCCCGGCGCTCACGTCGGCGAGGCGCACCGGCGGCGGCCCTGCGGGGAGGCCGGCCCGCGAGCGGCGCTGCGCGCGCCCCGGCGCGTGGCGTCCCAGCGGCTCCTCAGCCAGGGTGTTCCACGCCCCACACGCCTCGCAGCGCCCCGCCCACTTCGGCTGCTCCGCCCCGCAGTCGGTGCAGCGAAACACCGAGTGGGCCTTAGCCACGTCCCGCCTCGGCCGGCGCCTCGCGCGGCGAGAAGTTGTCGAACCGCGTGTATTCCTTCTTGAAGAACAGCTTCACCGTCCCGGTAGGGCCGTTGCGCTGCTTGCCGACGCTCAGCTCGGCGAGCCCTTCGATGTTTTCGTTGGTCTTCGGGTCGACGGGGCCATCGTAGAACTCCTGCCGGTAGATGAAGCACACGACGTCGGCGTCCTGTTCGATCGCACCCGATTCCCGCAGGTCCGAGAGCTGGGGCCGGCGGTGTTCGCCGCCGCGCTGCTCGGGGGCCCGGGACAGCTGCGACAGCGCGACCACGGGGACGTCGAGCTCCTTGGCCAGCGCCTTGAGCGAGCGGGAGATGAAGGAGATCTCCTGTTGGCGGTTCTCGACGCTCGTCGGACCCTGCATCATTTGGAGGTAGTCGACGACCACCATGCTGATGTCGTGCTCGGCCTTGAGGCGGCGCGCCTTGGACCGCATGGCGAGCGGCGTGAGCATGGCCGAGTCGTCGATCCAGATGGGTGCGGTCCCGAGCAGCCCGGCGGCCCGCGCCAACTTCGGATAGTCGTCGTCGCGCAGCTGACCCCGGCGCAGGCGCTGCGCGTCGACCAGGCCCTCTGAGCAGAGCAACCGCTGAACCAGCTGCTCCTTCGACATCTCGAGCGAGAAGACCGCGACCCCGACCGCATGCTCGATGGCCGCGTGCTGCACGATGTTCAACGCGAACGCGGTCTTCCCCATCGAGGGACGGGCCGCGATGATCACGAGGTCGCCGCGCTGCAACCCCGCCGTGAGGCGGTCGAGATCCACGAACCCCGTCGCCACGCCGGTGAGCGCGCCGTGGCTCGTGTGGAGCTGCTCGATCCGCTCCATCGTCGGCCAGATCAGCTCCTTCAGCCGGACGAACTCTTCCGAACGCCGCAGCTGCGCCACCTGGAACACGCGGTGCTCGGCGTTGTCGAGCACCTCGGCGGACGTGCCACGACCCTCGTACGCATCCTGGATGATCGACGTGGCGGCCTCGATCAGCCGCCGCAACACTGCCTTGTCACGCACGATGCGGGCGTGGTAGTCGACGTTCGCCGCCGTCGGCACTACGTCGATCAGGCCGCCCAAGTACTCCATCCCACCGGCCCGGTCGAGGTCACCGCGGCGCAGCAGCTCATCGCGCAGCGTCACGGGGTCGATCACATCGCCCCGCTCGGTGAGGGCGACCATGGCGCGGAACAGGAGGCGATGGCCCTCGCGGTAGAACATCGTGTCGTCGAGGATCTCGGCGGCCTTCAGGGCCGCGTCTTGATCGAGCAGCATCGCGCCGAGCACCGCCTGCTCGGCCTCGTTGCTCCACGGAATCTGGCGGCCGGCGAGCTCGCGCTCAGCCGATAAGACGGCGGGCGATGCGGACGTCATCCCAGGTCGGTTTCTTCCAGTTGGGGTTCCGGAGCAGGGCGGCCGGATGGTAGGTAACGATAACCGGGATGCCGCGGAACCGGTGGATCTGATTTCTCAGGGCGCCGAGTGATTGCTTGGTGTTGAGCAGCGTCTGGGCGGCGGTGCCGCCCATGGCGAGAATCACGGCCGGCTTCACGAGGTCGATCTGGCGCACGAGATACGGCAAGCAGGCGGCGATCTCGTCGTACTGCGGCACGCGGTTCTCGGGCGGCCGGCACTTCACCACGTTGCAGATGAACACGCGCTCGCGCGGCAGCTCGATCGCGGCGAGAATTTTGGTGAGGAGCTCCCCCGCCTGCCCCACGAACGGCCGGCCGGTCTGATCTTCGACGCGGCCCGGACCCTCGCCCACCACCACGAGGCGCGCATCCGCCGCCCCCTCGCCGGGGACGGTATGGCTGCGCCCTTCACACAGCCGGCACTTGGTGCACCCCGCCACGAGCTGGGCGATGGCGGCGAGCGACGCCGCCTGCAGCACGGGATCGGTGCTGAACAGATCGCCGGTCGGCGGATCGTAGGAGAGTCCGGGGGGTGGGACGCCGGGGCCGGGCGTGGCGGGCGTGGCGGCAGGCGGGGCGCTCGGTGGCGGGACGGCGACGGGGCCCGGCCGATCGCCCGTGGGCGGGGCCACGGCGACGCGCGCCCGCGGAACGAGCGCCTCCGGCAAGATGACCGGATCGCCCCCCAAGAGCCGCTGCTGTTCCAAAAACTGGCGCGCCAGTGCCCGCCCGTCGCTCACGTCAACGCTTGCTCCACCGCGTCGAGGATCTTTTCGGCCACGTCGCGCTTGGGGAGCAGCGGCAGCACGATCGGCGCGCCGCTCTTCCCGATGATCGTGACGCGATTCGTGGTTACTTCGAACCCCGCGCCGGGCTCGAGCGCGTCGTTCAAGATAACGAAGTCGAGGGCTTTAGTCTGCAGTTTTTCGCGGGCCTTCGCAACGCCGTCGCCCCCGGTCTCGAGGGCGAACCCCACGACGACGCAGCGGGCCGGCGCCTTGAGCGCGCCCAGAATATCGGGCGTGGCTTCGAGCTCGAGCGTGAGGGCACCGTCGGCGCGCGGGCGCTTCGCCGCCGCCCGCTGGGCGGGGCGATAATCGGCGGGCGCGGCCGCCATCAGCAGGAGGGCGGCGTGCTTCACGAGCCCGGCGACCGCGCGCTGCATCTCGGCCGTCGTCTCCACGCGGTGCGTCGTCGCGCCGACCGGCAGCGGCAGGTCCGACGGTCCGGTGACGAGCACGACCTCCGCGCCGCGCGCGTACGCGGCCTCGGCGAGGGCGTACCCCATGCGCCCGCTCGAGGGGTTGGTGACGACGCGGACCGGATCGAGGTGCTCGCGCGTGGGCCCGGCGGTGACTAGCACTTGCTTCCCGTGCCACGGGGCGCGCCCCAGCACGAGGCGCGTCGCCGCGGCGAGAATGGCCTCGGGCTCGCTCATCCGGCCGGGACGCTCGCTCGGCCCTTCGGCGAGCGGGCCCGCGTCGGGCCCCACGAAGTGCCAGCCGCGCGCGGCGAGCGTCGCGACGTTGGCGCGCGTAGCGGGATGGGCGTACATCGCGTCGTTCATGGCGGGGGCCGCGAGGACCGGGCCCGTGCGCGCGAGCAGCAGCGCGGTGAGGAGATCGTCGGCCAGCCCTTGGGCGGCGCGGGCCAGGAGATGGGCGGTGGCGGGCGCGACGATCACGAGCTCCGGCGCGTGCGCGAGCCCGATGTGCGCGAGCGCCCGATCCGGCTCCCACAGGGAGGTGAGGACCGGGCGCCCGGTGAGCGCCTCGAACGTGACCGGCCGCACGAACTCCGCGCCGTCCTCGGTGAGCCGCCGGGCGAGGGTGCAGCTCTTGTAGCAGGCGATCCCGCCCGACACGCCGAGGACGACGTGGCGGCCGGCGAGCGGCATCAGCCTTCCTGGCGCCGCCGCCGGACCAGCTTGTAGGTGAGCCGGCCGCGCACCAGCTCGTCGAACGCCCGCGTCGTGAGCTTCTCCTCGAAGTCCACCGAGCGGTCGCGCGGGAACTCGTTGACGAACCGGGCGAACTTGGCCGCGACCAGGACGCCGAGATACTTGTTCTGCGTCTGACTCGCGACTTCACTCGGGGTGATGATCCGCATTACCCACTCCTTTTGGCTGTCGGTTTCAAGGTGGCCGCCGCCGCTTCCAGCTCGGCGACGAACTGCGCCAGCCGGTCACTTAGCGCCGCGGCTTGCGGCTCCCGGTGCTCCCCATGATCCACGATCTCGGCCACGCGCGCCACGGTGGCGTCGAGATCATCGTTGATGACGACGTGATCGAACACCTTTCCCTCGCGCAGGTCGTCGCGCGCCGCCGCTACCTCGCCCACGGCAATCGCGAGCCGCTCGCGCATCTCCCGCTCCGACTCCGTGCGCCGCCGCCGCAGGCGATCGATCAGGACCCCGGGCGAGGGCGGAATCACGAAGATGCCGATCGACGCGGGCCGGGGATACGCCCGGCGGACGTGCCGGGCCCCCTGCACCTCGATGTCCAGGAGGACGTGCCGCCCGGTCGCGAGCACACGCTCCACCTCGGTCCGGAGCGTGCCGTAGCGCTCCTGGGCGTACTCTTGCGACTCGAGGAACTCGCCCGCGCGCACCCGGCGCTCGAACTCGGCGCGCGTCAGGAAGTGATAGGCTTCCCCGTCCCGCTCTCCGGGCCTGGGCCTGCGCGTGGTCGCCGACACCGAGTAGCCGAACCGCTCGGGCCGCCGCCGCACCAGCTCCCGCGCGATGGTCGTCTTGCCCCCCCCGGAGGGGGCGGCCAGCACCACGACGCACGGCGTCACTCGAGGTTCTCGAGCTGCTCGCGAAACTTCTCGAGCTCGCCTTTCATGGCGATCACCGTCTGCGCGATCGCCGCGTCATTGGCCTTCGAGCCGATCGTATTCACTTCGCGCAACAGCTCCTGCGCCAGGAAGCCGAGCTGCTTGCCCACCGCGCCGTCTTGGCCGAGCGCCTCGCGACACGCGGCGAGATGCGTGCGCAGGCGGACGAGCTCCTCCGTGATGTCGACCCGGTCCGCCAACAGCGCGACCTCCACGGCCAGACGCTGCTCATCGACGGCGACGCCGGCCGCGAGCTCCGCTACCGCGCGCTTGAGGCGCGCGAGCTCGGCCGTGAGCCGCTCCGGCGCGCGCCGCTCGATCGCCGCGGCCCCTGCCGCCAAGGCGTCGAGCCGGCCTTGCAGCTCGGTCGCGAGCACCGCGCCCTCGCGCACCCGCATCTGGATGAGCGCCTGCGCGGCTTGCGCCACGATCCCCTCCACCTCGGCCCACTCGGCGGTCGCGCCATCGCGCTCGAACGCCAGCACGTCGGGATGGCGCGCCACGAACGCCAGATCCACCGTGCCCTTGAGCTTCAGCCGCTTCTTGAGCTCCTGGGCTGCCGCCACCACCTGGCGCGCCCGCACGAGGTCGAGCGACAGCGCCGCTTCGGTCGCGGGCGGCTCGAGCCAGCGGGCCGAGACGACGACGTGGCCCCGCTCGATGAGCTGGCGCAACCGCTCGCGCACCTGATTCTCGATGCTCGCGAGCTCCGACGGCAGCTTGAGCTGCGGGTTGAAATAGCGGTGATTCACCGAGCGGATCTCGATCGCGAGCCGCCCGCCGAGCACCTGACCTTCCGCCGAGCCGTAACCCGTCATGCTTCGCGGCACAGACTTTAACTATAACCCGGAGAATGACTTAAGGTCAACCCGCTGACCCAGAGCGGCGCGGGTCAGCGCACATCGGTGAGAACGCCAGGATCCGCCGCCGGAGCCGCTTCCTCGAGGCTCGGACGATAGCGCCCAGACTGTTGGCATGCCTCCTGGGGGGATGGTCGCGACATCTCGCCAATCGCCCTTGAGCGGCCGGGCGACGCAAGGGTCGCGTCTATTTGCACACGCTGCGTCGGAAGATCGCCCGGTAGGTTCCTCGCTTGTCGTAGCGGGGCAGGCCGGCAACCTGCAACAGGCTCGCGTGCTCGAGCGAGCCGGCGAGGTGCGGCACGGCCGCCAGTCCGGCGTCGCCCACCGCCAACCGGATCACCAACCGATCCTCCGCCAGCTCTTGTGTCAAGTGATACTGCTCCCTGTGGCCATCGGCGAGGCGCAGCGTCAGCGCCGCGTATGGCGCCCAGCCGTGTGCATCAGGCGAATACCACTCGGCCTCGCGCAAGTCCGCCGTGATCATCTGGATCAGTAGCGGGTCGTTGGTCTCGTGGCACGCGACGGCCACCGCGCGGACCTTGTCCCCGGGTAGCTGGCGGACGTGAACGAGGCTCGAAGCTTGCCGCACGAATTTGAGCCAGACCAGCCCCGTCAGGAGCGCGAACAGGACGAGCAACACGGCGAACGTGGACTGGACCTTCCGCTCGCCCGTGCGGGCTGCACGGACTGCTATCCGGAAGAGCGCAATGCACACCAGCGCAAACGGCAGGCGAACCAGCAGGTCCCAGGCGAAGCCCGTCCATGGGCCTTCGTGAAACAAGATCAGAGCGCCGAGGGGTATTGCGACTGCCAGCGCCACGCTGATCGCACCGCCCACCACCGTCCAAAAGAGCGGTCGCGGCGTCCGGTCGTACGTGTGCCGCAGCAGCTCGCCCACACGGCTCAGTGGCGCGTCCTCTCGCATCGGCCCGAGTCCTTTCTTCTCACGACATCCGACGCGAGTCGGATGTCGGGGGGCCTGCTGTGCGACTGCCGGTCGCGCGCGCCCGGCACGGGCGAGGGTCAACCGTGCGTGACCCTTGCCGACCCGGGTGCTGGTCGGGCGGCGCCGTTCTACCGCTGGACGCGGTCGAGCGCACCCCCGATTTTCAGGCCCTGCCTATAACCCGCGTCGTCCACCAGCGGCGCAGCGCTACGCCGGACCAGATCGCTTCCACCACCCCGAACGGCCACTCGCCTTGAAGAAACCCGTAGACCGAGCCGAGCGCACATGCCCCGGCGAACCCGAGGACGAACCACGAACTGCGCGCTTCCAGCGCGTAGGTGATGAGCATCGCCGTGACGGCGCCGAGCCCGAACCACGTCAGTCGATCCATGGCCCGTCACTCACGCGCGGTGGGCAGGTGCAGCTCGGCCCGGAGGAACTGCTTGATCCCGGCCGGTCCCGTGAGGCGCAGCCACACCGCACCGCGCGCGGGACTGATCTCGAGCGTAACCGTCAGGAAGGGGCAGCACAGGCGTTCGCCGGCAACGAACCGCACCACGGCATCGTAGGCATCGGCAGGAAACCGCAACGCCAGACCGTCGGGCAGCTCCACGCTGTCCCCGATCGTTTCGGACACGAGGCGGCGGATCAACTCCTGGTGCGCCTCGCGCTCGGCCGGGGCGATCGCCGTCAGGTCGCAGGTGAACGCGGCGGGCATGGCGTCGGCTCGGGAATCGGTACGCTTCAAGGTCGTCTCCTCTCGGCCCGTTCCCAACGGTTCGCTCGCAGCGACCGCTCGGCGCGCCGGGCCACTCAGTTCGTGAACAGCCAGCGCACGCCGTAGAACTGGAAGCGCCGCGGATAGTCGAGCCCGGGCACGTAGCTGCCGCTGAAGAAGCGCAGATTGCGCTGGATCCAGAAGATGGTGACCCCGGCGATGCGCAGTTCCACGTTGGTCTCGCCGAAGCTCGCCCCCGGGAGCACGCGCAGCGCGCCGCTCGAGTCCCGCCCGGCCGTGCCCCGGCTCCAGGAATCCATGGCGAGCTCCCCGCGCAGCGCGAACACTCCGCTCCGATACACCCGCCAGAACTTCGAGTAGAAGGTGAGCGACACGCGCGCGTGGTAGGGGGGCTCGAAGTCGGTCCCGCCCACACGTTGCGGGTCGAAATACCAACCGGAGACGGAGAGACCCGGCAGCACCTGGACGGCGCCCGCGACCGTGACGTAGCGCGTATGCGGCGTGGGGGTCAGGCTCGAGGACGCGCGCAGCCCCGCTGGGTACCCGAGCGGTGCGAATGTGTCTTGGATGGCCGTCCCCAGCTCGAGCGACGCCCAGCCGCGATCCCACCGCACTGCCCCCGCGGCGTCCACGGTGCGCTGCCCCCCGTCCCCGGCGAGGAGCGGCGCCTGGAGGTCGTGCGTCCACACGAGCGTGCCGCGCAGCGAGAACCCGGCCGCGAGTCCCCATCCCACGGCGAGCCGGGCCCGATTGCCGCTGCGGCCGAGACTGTAGCGCGTGTGCCGGGCGTCGCCCGCCAGGGTGAGCCCGGCGATCGTGCTCCAGGCGCCCGTACCCTCGATCTGCCACGGCCGGGCCGCGCCCGACGCGTCCGCCGTGCGCAGCGCGAGGCCGAGGTGCGCGCGCGCCCACTCGTCACTCACCTCGAGCGCGCCCTGCTTGATGCTGCGGTCCGGCACCGCCGAGTCCTGGGCCGTGCTGGTCGTCGCGAACGTGGCCTGGGCCCGCAGACCCAGCCCGTCCTCGCGCGCCGCCGCGAACACGCGCACGATGCCGTCGCGGCGCTCGAGGTGCCAGTTGCCGGTGACGGGGCTCGCGCTGCGATGCCAGCTCGAGCTGAGGATCTGATACGAGGCTCCGACGCGGGGGCTCGGGACGTATTCCGCCTTGAGCCACAAGTCCACGGAGTTGAACGGGGCACTCGAGCTCGAGGCGATACCGTCGTTGTTGTTGTAGTCGGCCCCGAGCGAGAGTCCGATCCCCGAGCGCCAGCGGCGCAGGTAGGTGCCGCGGTAGTTCGCGGTGTGGACTTCACCGGTCGCGATCCCCACCTGGGACGCGGTCGCCGTAGAACGCTGGCGCGCCGTGACGAGATACACTCGCAGGGACGCGGGCAGCACGAGCACGTCAACCCGCTCGAGTGGCGCAAGCGAGACGCGGGCCGGGTCGAGAAACACGGAGTCGCGACCGAGCGGCAGGTAGGGGATGCCGTCCCAGTAGAGTTCGAGCCCGGCCGCGCCACGTCCGGCGTACAGCACCGGCTCCGCTGCCCCGTAGACCCCGCCGCGCGCGACGTAGACCCCGGGGACGTGCGCCAAGAGGTCGGACAGGGTCTGGACGTTCGACAGGACGAACGAGTCGACGGTGAAGCTGTAGCGCAGGCCGCGCGGTTCGGGGCCCACGGGAATCGGCTCCGGGAACACGGCCAGATAGGCGGGCGTGCTGTCGCGCCCGGTCGAGTCCCGGTGGGCTGTGGAGTCGCGCGTCGTGCTGTCGTGACGCGCCGTCGTATCGACCTGCGCCGCCGCTCCGGCGGCGACCGCGAGCAACGCGGCCGCGCCGAGGAGGCCGCGGATCACGCCGCCGCGCGCTTGAGGATGAATTCGGTGAAGAGCCGGACGCCGATCGCAGTGGGGCCCTTCACCTGGTGGGGGCCCTCGCTGTCGCTGTACGCCGTGCCGGCGATGTCCAAGTGCACCCAGGGATAGCCGTCCACGAATTCCCGCAGAAACCAGGCGCCCGTGATCGTCCCCGCGCCCCGGCCCCCGGAGTTCTTCACGTCGGCGATCTCCGACTTGAGCATGTCGCGGTAGTCGTCCCACAAGGGGAGCGGCCAGCAGCGCTCGCCCGAGCGCTCACCCGCCTCGCGCACCTCGGCCAGCAAGGTGTCGTCGTTGCCCATCAGACCGATCGCCGCCTGGCCCAGGGCGACGACCACGGCTCCCGTCAGGGTTGCGATGTCGAGCACCGCGGCCGGCTTGAACCGCCGCACGTACGACAGCGCGTCGCACAGGATCAACCGCCCCTCGGCGTCGGTGTTGATGATCTCGATCGTCTTCCCGAAGTGACTCCGCACCACGTCGCCCGGCTTGACCGCGGTCCCGGACGGAAGGTTCTCGGTCGCCGGAATGAGGCCGACGACGTTGAGCTTCGGCTTCAGGCGTCCGAGCACCTCGAAGCTCCCGAGCACGGCGGCGGCCCCGGACATGTCGTACTTCATGTCCTCCATGTTCTGCGCGGGCTTGATCGAGATGCCCCCCGAGTCGAAGGTGACCCCCTTCCCCACCAGCGCCACGGGCGGTGCGGCCCCGGCGCCCTTGTACTCGAGGACGATGAACCGGGGTTCCTCGGCGCTCCCCTGCGCCACGGCGAGGAGCGCGCCCAGGCCCTCCGCCTGCAGCTGGGCGCGGTCCAGCACGGTGAGCGTGAAGCCGTACTGGTCGGCGAGCCGCTGCGCCCGCGCCGCGAGATAGGTGGGCGTGCACACGTTGCCCGGCTGCATCTGGAGGTAGCGCGTCAGGCGATGCCCGGCGGCAACGGCTGCGCCCACGCGCTGGCCCGCCGTGACGGCGGGCAGCTCCTTCGCGTCGCACACGAGCGTGACGGCCTCGACCTCGGGCTTCGGCTCCTCGGGCGCGGCCTTGAGCTCGGTGAAGACCCAGGCGCCTTGCCCGACACCCTCCACGGCCACCTGCCCGAGATCGGCGGGCGGTACGCCGTTGCGCGCTTCGGCGGCGACCGCGAAGGCGAACTGCTGCACCCCAAGCGCCCGGGCGCGCTTCGCCGCGACGGCGGCCGCACGCCGCAGGCTGTTGCGCGTCACCTCGCCCGGCTTGCCGAGACCGACGAGCAGCAGCCGCTGCGGCTTGGCGCCGCTCGGGTAGAGCAGCACCATCTCGTCCCGCTTGCCCTTGAAGTCCCCGCTGGTGATGGCGCGGCCCACGACCCCGCCGGCCGCGCGATCGAGCTCACTGAGCGACGGCGGGACGGCGCCGCCCTGCGCGAGCGCGACGGCGAGGAGCGGGGTGTCGACGCTCGCGAGCGCGGCCGCGACGGCGGTGCTCGTGATCTCAGACATGCTCGATTATGCACTCGGCGAACTGCGAGGTCGAGACCTCCGTCGCATCGGGCATCTGCCGCGCCAAGTCGTAGGTGACGCGGCGCGACCGGATCGCCTCCCCGAGGCCACGCACGATGGCGTTCGCCACATCCCCCCAGCCGAGCTCCTCGAACATCATCGCTCCGGAGAGGATCACGCTGCCGGGATTCACCTTGTCCAGGCCCGCGTACTTGGGCGCCGTGCCGTGGGTCGCCTCGAACACGGCGTAGCCGTCGCCCACGTTCCCGCCGGGGGCGAGCCCGAGGCCGCCGACCTGCGCGGCGGCGGCGTCCGACAACAGGTCGCCATTCAAGTTGGGAGCCGCGATCACCGAGTACTCGTCGGGACGCAGGACCAGCTGGGCGAACATCGCGTCGGTGATGCGATCCTTGATGATCACCTTGCCCGCATCGCGGTTCCCGCCCGCGGCGTCCGCCTCGGGGATCGTGCGGTCCCCGAAGCGCTCGCGCGCGATTTCATACCCCCACTCCCGAAACCCGCCCTCGGTGAACTTCATGATGTTGCCCTTGTGCACGAGCGTGACCGACGAGCGGCGGGCGCGCAGGGCGTACTGAATCGCTTTGAGGACCAGCCGCTGCGAGCCGAATTTCGACATCGGCTTGATGCCGATCGCGCTGCCGGGTCGGATCTTCGCGCCGAAGCGCTCGCTCAAGAACCCGATCACGGCATTCGCCTCGGCGCTCCCCGCGCGATATTCGACGCCCGAATACACGTCCTCGATGTTCTCGCGGAAAATCACGACATCGAGCCGCTGCGGCTCGCGCATCGGGCTCGGCACGCCTTCGAAGTAGCGCACGGGCCGGATGCAGGCGTAGAGGTCGAGCGTCTGGCGCAGCGTGACATTGAGCGAGCGGATCCCGCCCCCCACCGGGGTGGTGAGCGGACCCTTGATCGCCACGCGGTGCGCCCGGATCTGGTCGAGCGTCGCGTCAGGGAGCCAGTTGCCGGTCGCCTTGAACGCCTTCTCCCCGGCGAGCACCTCGAGCCACTCGACGCGCCGCTTCTTCCCGGGCGTCTTCTCGAGCGCGGCGTCGAACACGCGGCGCGCGGCGCGCCAGATGTCGGGGCCGGTACCATCCCCCTCGATGAACGGAATGATGGGGTGGTCGGGGACCACCCACTGCCCGTCCGCATAGCCAATGCGCTCGCCCATCCCGCCACGCTCCATGCGAAGACCGCCCGCAAGTCGCGGGGAACACGCGACCCGCGCCGGCGGTCGGGAAGGTGCAGTCTACACGGCCCGGCGGGGGTTGCGCCAGCCGAAGTGCGGCTTGACGCGTGCCGGCGCAGCGGATATCAATGGCGCCATGCTGCTGCGTGCCCCCCGCCTGCTGCAGGCATCCGTCGCGGCCGCCGCGATCGCGGCGTTCGCGTCCTGGCAACCGGTCATGCTGGCGAACATGGCCGCGCTGCACCCGCACGCCGGCCATGCGACCCACGCGCACGGCACGCCAGCCACGCCGGGCGCGCCCGCCACGCCAGCGGCCCCCCCGGCCCCACGGCATCACCCGCCGGCGCCGCAATGCTGCGATCTCTGCCCGGTCGCCTGCGCGGCGACGCTCGGGATTCCGGGTGCCGCGCCGCGCGCGGCCGCGCTCGAGCACAGCCAGTCCGTTCATCCCGTCGTCGACCGCGAGCCGCGTCTCCCGCGGGCGCGGCCCCATCAGCTCCCCTTCCCCCTCGGTCCGCCGACTCTCCGCGTCGCTTAGCTCAAAAGAATCGTCGTCACCACGCGATTCAGAGACGGTGAGCGTGCGCGCTCGCCGCCACCTTGCTACGCGGAGACTCTCATGTCGTTACGTCCGGTGCTCGTCGCGCTCTGGGCGCTGCCCTTCGTGGCGCGCGCCCAGCAGCCGGCGCGATCCGACACGCTGCATCAACACGGCGACTCCCTCACACGCCGGGTGATCGAACTGGCGCCCGTCACGGTCACGGCCACGCCCGCGCGGCGCCTGGAACCGGGCAGCGCGATCCGCGTCTCGCCCGAGGCCATCGAGCGCACGCCGGCGACGGACGCGTATGACCTGTTGCGCCAGACCGCCGGGATCGAGGTGCACGAACAGGGGCAAGGGCCGGGGTTTGCGTCCGACGCCTCGGTCCGGGGCTTCAGCTCGGACCATTCGACGGATCTCGCGCTGTGGGTCGACGGGGTGCCCAACAACGAGCCGGTGAATGGACACGCCGAGGGCTACAACGACTGGAGCCTCCTGTTCCCACAGGCGATCCAGGACCTGGACGTGCTCAAAGGACCCACGAGCGCGCTGTACGGCAACTTCGCCATGTCGGGCGTCGTCAACGTGCGCACGCTGGAGCGGATGCGCGGCGTGAGCCTGTGGCTCAAGCCGGGCGCCTATGGCCGCGCCGAGGGCGCGGTCCTCGCGGGTGTCGACCACGACACGCTGGCGGGCGTGTTCGGGCTGCGCGGCGTGCGGGAGGACGGGTGGCGGCCGCACAGCGGGTACACCCTCGGCCAGGCGCACGCGCGGCTCGTCGACCGCCTGTCCCCGAGCGCGACTCTCGACGCCGGGGTCGAGCTGTACGCGAGCGGCTGGGACTCGCCGGGGTACTTAACGAATAGTCATTTCGACGCGGGGGTCTACGACATCGTCGGCAACGCCAGCGACGGTGGCTTCAAGCGGCGCGCGCAGGAGCGCGTCAGCCTGCGCGTGGTCGCGAACCCGTCGCTCCTGTGGCGCACCACCGTCTACTCGACGCAGGGCCGCTGGCAGCTCTATCTGACGATCCCACCGGCCGGCGGGCTGACGGAGGGCTCGGGTGGTCAGACGGAGGAAGAGGACCAGCGCTACGGGCTCGGCCTCACGAGCGCGCTGACCTGGGCGCTGCCGCGCGGCGAGCTCACGATCGGCACCGACAATCGCTGGGACCACGCGCGCTACGAGAATTGGTTCACCACGAGTCGTCACCGCGACTCGTCGCAAACCCTGGTCACCGCGCGGCAAGCCTCGGGCGGCCTGTTCGTGCAATCCACCCTCGACTTCACCCCACATTTGCGGGTTGCGGTCGGCGCACGCCTCGACGCCCAGGATACCCGCTCCGCCCCGGACGGCGCTGTCGCCCGCAGCGACACGAAGACCGTGCTGTCCCCGAAGCTCGGAGCCCTGTATCACCTGCCCGTTCCGGTCCCGCTCGATCTCTACGCCAACCTCTCGCGCGGCTTCCGCCAGACCGACGGCGTGATCGTCGATCCGACCCTCCCCTTCATCACCGAATGGGCGTACGAAACCGGGGTCAAGCTGGACGCGCAGCGGGTCAGCGCGAGCGTGGCCGTGTTCCGCATGGACGTGAGTAACGAGCAGACGTTCAACCCCGTGACCGCGACCTCCACGAGCGGGGGTGCGAGTCGCCGCCAGGGGGTCGAGATCGAACTCCAGGGA
>Ga0209648_10002470_pt1 | contig 15345 bp, 15 predicted proteins | sample GraSoi2013_115cm_FD_185830 | JGI IMG/M metagenome (GOLD analysis project Ga0209648, IMG submission 185830) | Grasslands soil microbial communities from the Angelo Coastal Reserve, California, USA - Sample 9_17_2013_115cm (SPAdes) (version 2) | ecosystem: Environmental > Terrestrial > Soil >...
GGAGCCCTAGGCTCCCAGCGAAGAGAGATTCCTCGCTGCGCTCGGAATGACGGTGCGGGTCTATGGCCGCTATCGGGAGCAATTCGGGCGCTGCAGGAAGATGCGCGCATCTCTAGACTTTGGTGTTGTACTTCGACACCGTTTATCCTGCATGCTAAGAAGGAATCGTTCGAGCTAGGAGAAAGTCCATGTCCAACTCCGAAGTGCGACGCTTGTCGCGCAACTATCGTCTCTCACATCTTCTTACTGTCTGCTTGGTAGGTGGGCTTTCTCTGCTCCTTGTGACCACTGTGGCGCGGGGACAATCCGCCGATCATAGCAGGGACGAGCGGGGCAAGGATAAACAGGGCAAGGAAGAGCCTCGCACGGATGAACTGCGCAAGCTGAACGAATCGGCTGCGGCGCTGATCAAAAAGGTCTCGCCGAGCGTGGTGCAGATATTGGTGACAGGGTATGGACCGCTGGAAGAAGGAGAAAAGGGAAGCGCCAGCTCCGTGATCGGCAGGCAGAGGGCTATCGGCTCCGGATTCGTGGTGGACCCGGACGGATACATCATGACGAACGCGCACGTGGTGAACGGCGCGCAACGCGTGCAAGTGGTGCTGCCTCCTGCGATTGAAGAGGGGCCGCTGCGGGCAGCGCTCTCAACGAGGACAACCGTCATTCCGGCAAGAATTGTCGGCGTGGCGCGCGATCTCGACCTCGCGCTCATCAAAGTGGACGCGGAGAAATTGCCGGCGCTCGCGCTGGCCGACTACCGCAAGCTGGGACAAGGCGAACTGGTTTTTGCGTTTGGAAGCCCGGAGGGACTGCGCAATTCGGTGACGATGGGAGTGGTTTCAGCGGTGGCGCGGCAGATCGACGCGGATTCACCACTGGTCTATATCCAGACAGACACCGCCATCAATCCGGGAAATTCCGGCGGTCCGCTGGTTAACGTGAACGGCGAAGTGGTGGGAGTGAACACGTTTATCCTGTCGCAATCGGGAGGAAACGAAGGCCTGGGTTTCGCGATTCCGAGCAGGGTAGTCGACGTGGCGTTCCAGCAACTGCGCAAGTATGGCCATCTGCACCGCGCGGAGATTGGCATTGGAATTCAGACGATCACACCCACGCTGGCGGCGGCACTAAACCTGCCGCGCAAGTATGGGGTGGTGATTTCCGACGTGAAGCCGGGGAGCACGGCCGAGGCCGCAGGAGTGCAAATTGGAGACGTGTTGGCAGGCGTCGATGGAAGAGCGGTGGACAATCTGCCGTTCGTAGCGTTTCATTTTTTGTCGATGGAGACTGGTGACAAAGTGCACCTTGATCTCCTGCGCGGAAAAGAACGCTTCGCTCTGGATGTGAAAGTCATGGAACCGCCGCACGATATGGACCACATCGCGGCGCTTGCCGATCTGGAGAAAAATCTTGTGCCGAAACTGGGGATTGTCGGCGTTGAGATTGACAAGAAAATCGCGGCCATGGCGTCGGACTTGCGGGACCCGTTTGGAATCCTGGTGGCGGCGCGGGCGGCAGGGGCGGGCGTGGAAGTGCCGCTGAACGCCGGAGATATCATTCGCACGCTGAATGGACAACCGATGACGACGCTGGACCGCCTGCGCAGTGCGCTGAAGGCGCTGCCGCCAGGAGCGCCGGTAGCGCTACAAATCCAACGAGACCAGAAGCTGCTGTTCGTGCCATTCACACTCGACTAGCCGTGAAAACACGGGCGGGGCAAGCCCGCGGCCCGGAAAAACGCGGGTCTAAAGACCCGCCACTACAACAGGCATGGCACTTCAGCGGAGGCTGACAAGCCCGCGCCAGGTAAAAGCACTAGTCTAAAGACCCGCCACTACTAGTGCTTGAAGAGGTGGGCGATTTTTTTGCCGGCTTCTTCGGTGTAATAGACGGTAACGTGCTCGCCCTTCTTGGCGCCGAGCGCGGAATAGCGACCAACGGTTTTGCCGGTGTCCACGGTGGCGTGGCCGGCAACTTCGAAGGCTTCCTTTGTGCCATCGGCGGTTTTCACCGCGACGGTCTTCGTGCCCTTGCCGACGTCTTCGACGGTGCCTTCCGTGGTATGGACGGTTTTGTCGCCGAACCACTCGACGGAGTGGGCGGTCTTGGCGGCACCTTCGCCAGTGGCGTGAACGATGACATGCCCGCCTTCTTTGCCAACGAGGTCGGCTCCCTTGGCGGCACCAGTGAGGCCGTGGACGGTGGTTTTTTCCGTGAACTTGACGGTTTCGACGGTGCCATCGGCGGTCTTGACGGCAATCGTTTTTGCTCCGGCATCGACCTTTTCGACAGTACCGGTGATGACGTGGGTGGGATTCTGGGCGCGCGAGGCGGCGATCAGGAAGCACGCCGCGACGAGCACCATGATTATCCGGAGTAGGACTTGAAAAGAGCTGGATCGCATAGATCCTCCTTGGACTGTGCGCGGCTGGGAGGAATTGTCTTTGATTATAGAGAATTGGCAGGCTTTGAGACAGGATTTTCGCCGAGCGGGAACAACCGCAAAAGAAGGAGGGGACGGACTGGAAGTCCGCCCCTACACAAAGACTCTATGCGATGATTGCGGTTCTGCCATATGACACCAAATTCTAACGCTTGGATGTTCGCCGCCGCAATTTGTGTTAGTGTAAATTCCCCAAAATTGCGAAGAGGATGTGGATGCCGAAGCCGAAAGTGTTTGCGACGCACAGCTTGTTTGATGCCGCCAGGAAAATTCTACAAGAGAGTTGCGACGTGGAGTACTGGGCAAAGCCGGAGCGTCCGCCGCGGGAAGAAGTTTTGCGGCGCTTGAAAGACAAAGATGGGCTGATTTGCCTCCTGACGGAGAAAATTAACGAGGAATTTCTGAGAAATGTGCCGAAACTTCGCATTGTGGCGAACGTGGCGGTGGGATTCGACAATATCGATATAGCGGCGTGCACGAAGCGGAATGTGGTGGCGACGAACACGCCGGGAGTGCTGGACGAAACGACGGCGGATTTTGCCTGGACGCTGCTGATGGCGGTGGCGCGGAGGTTGGGAGAAGGCGAAGCGCTGGCACGCTCCGGGAAATGGACAAACTGGGACCTGGATCAGCTCGTGGGAGCGGACGTGTGGGGAAAGACGCTCGGCATTGTAGGATTCGGGAGGATTGGACGGGCGGTAGCGCGGCGGGCGAGCGGTTTTCAAATGAAATTGATTTACACGGATGCGGTGCGCGCGGCGGAAGAGGTTGAGAAAGAGTTGAAGGCCGAGTTTCGGGAATTAAATGCGCTGCTGGCGGAATCTGATTTCGTGAGCGTGCACGTGCCGCTGCTGCCGGAGACGCGCGGACTGTTTGATGCGGCAAAATTTTACCGGATGAAACCGACGGCGTTCCTGATCAATACGTCTCGCGGGCCGGTGGTCGATGAAGCGGCACTGGTGGCGGCACTAGATGCCAAGAAAATTGCGGGGGCGGCACTGGATGTTTATGAAAACGAACCGTTCATTCATCCGGGGTTGAAGCGAGCGAACGTGGTGCTGGCGCCGCACATCGCTTCGGCGTCGCTGGAGACGCGGACGAAAATGGCGTGCATCGCGGCGGAAAACGTGGTCGCACTTTTCAAGGGAAAACGGCCAGCGAACATCTTGAACCCGGAAGTGCTGAAAGCATCCTAAAGAGTTTCAGGCACACCTCTCATGCCGCAACTGAAGCAGCTGGCCAGGCAGATTTTCCACGAAACACTGGCGGCGATCGATATTCCGGCGACGATGCAGCGCAAGCTGCTGCGCAAGAGAACGGTGCTGGCGTGCGGCGACGCGAGAATCGACCTGCGCAATTTCGAAAAACTGCGGGTGGTGGCGATGGGAAAAGCGGCCCATGCGATGGTAGATGGGCTGGCGCAAGTACTGTCGCCGTTTGTAAGACTCGAAGGCGTGGTGTCCGCGCCGACGGCGCCGCAAAAACCGGCAGCGGGAATGAGATATTTTGTGGCGGGACATCCGTTGCCGAATGCCGAGAGCTGGAAGGCCGCGGAAGCGATTCTAGCGCTGCTGAAGAAATGCAATGAGAAGACACTGGTTTTCTTTCTGCTTTCGGGAGGCGGATCGGCTCTGGTGGAGTTGCCGCTGGATCCAGGGCAGAGGCTGGAAGACGTTCAGCAGGTGCACCGGGCGCTGGTAACTTGCGGAGCGCCGATTGATTCAATCAACACGGTTCGAAAGCACATCTCGGCGGTAAAAGGCGGCAGGCTCGCGGTGGCAGCGAATCATGCGACAAAGATCACGGTAGCGGTAAGCGATGTTCCCATGGGGGAGGAGTCGGCGCTGGCATCAGGGCCGACGCTGCCTGATCCCAGCACCATCGGCGTCGTGAAACGTATTGTTGCTGAGTACTCGCTTCAGCAAAAGTTTCCGCCGGGTCTGCGGGACTGGCTCGACAAAGGAAAAATGCCGGAGACGCCGAAAGCGGACGCGCCAGCCTTTCGAAATGCGCATTTCTTGCTGCTGCTGGGGATGGACGACTTGTTTCATCCGGCGCATCACGCAGCAGAGCGGAAAGGATTCGTGGCCTGCTGCGACAACACGACCGACGATTGGCCGGTGGAGAAAGCGGCGGGATATTTGCTGGAACAATTGGAGGAACTGCGGAAGATACACTCTGGCCGCCGAGTGGCATTGATAGCGGATGGGGAGGTGAGTTCCCCGGTGATGGGAAATGGAATTGGCGGGAGGAATTCGGCGTTTGTGCTGGCTTGCGTGGAGAGAATCGCCGGGAAAAAAGTGGCGGTGCTTAGCGCGGGCACCGATGGGATTGATGGAAACAGTCCAGCGGATCCGGGCGAGGTGTTTTGGCGGAGCGACGCGTTTACGTTTTTTTCGAGGTTGGAGGATGCGATTGTTACGGGGCCGACAGGAAATAATCTGCGCGATCTGCGGATCTTGATTGCGGAGCCGTAGATAGGAAGTCGAAGACAAGGATTTAGCACAGACGCTTATTGCTTCGGGGGCGGGAAGCGCTTTTCCATGGACTTGAGGCGCTCACTCATTTCTTGCAGCAGGCGTTCGAGTTTTTCGAGCCGTTGGTCGGTAGTGGACTTCTCAGCGCCGCCTTCGGCGGATTCCTCGCCGGGATCGCCGGCGCCGGCATTAGCGCCTGGTTTTCCATCCGCGGGTTTCTTCAGGCGTGCAATCTGCCCTTTGATCATGGGAGCCAACTCGATACTGAGATCATCGTTCTTGAGTAGAGCTTCCAGCGCAGGAATGGCATTGGCATCACCCCGCCCGCCAAGCGCATAGACCGCGGCAATACGAACGGAAAAGTGCGGCTCCGAAAGATACTCGGCAATCTGTTTGGTGATGTCCTTGTTGTCCTTCTGCAGCTTGGCCAAGCTGTTGATGGCGGCAGTGCGCGAATCGATAGGTTTGCCGGCGGCAGCCCACTGCAAGAGGAGCGGCACGGCCTTATCATCGCCCAGCGGACCAAGCGAGCGAAGAGCGGCGTTGCGGAGGAATCCGTCCGGCGAATCGGCCGCAATGGCGGCTTCGAGTGTTGTGAGGGCGTCGGGCGCTTTCAACTTGCCGAGTGCCTGCAACGCGGCGGCGCGCACACGATAGGAATCGTCTTGCTTGGCGACGGAATTGAGCTTCGCGGAAACCGACGCATCGTCTTTGAAGTTGCCTAGCGCGGTGGCGACGCGATTGCGGAGCGCGGGCGTATCATGCGAATCGAGCGCTGCCAGAAGCAGCTTGGATGAGGAAGGGCCGCCCAACTGGCCGAGAGCGTCGGCGGCGGTGGCGCGAACTCCCCAGACCTTATCGTTCCGAAGCGCTTCCCCGAGGGCAGAGACAACTTCTTCGTCGTTCTTCAGCTTGCCAAGCGTGACAGCGGCGTCGGCGCGATCGGCGAGGTCCGTAGCGTTCTTCAATTGATAGAGCCACTCCTTCTTTTCTTTGTGGAATTCGGCCGATTTAAGAACGTGGCCGCCCTTATCGAAGAGCACCATGAGCGGAACAGAGTCCGCGGGAAATGGAAGAGTCTGCGTGGGTTTCGAAACGGTGGCGTTGTAGAGCTTCGGTCCCGACGCGGTGGTGATTTCTATTTCTACGGGGACGCGAAAGAGGCCCACGCGCCCTTCGGCTTTTTGAGTCTGCTTGACGGTGAGCATTACCTGGTGCTTTTCGTTGTCGTAGGTGTAGCTGAGGTCGAACTTCGGCGCGCCTGCGCCGTATAACCATTGGCTGAAGAATTGGTCGACGTTAGTATGCGTTGCTTCTTCAATGGCCCTGGCGAGATCGCTGGTGACGACGTTCTTGCCGCGATTCGCTTCGAGATAGTGCTTCAGGCCGCGGTAAAAAGCGTCTTCGCCGAGCTGGTGGCGGAGCATGTATAGAACCCAGCCGCCTTTGCCGTAGGCGTTGCCGTCAAACTCGCTGGAATCGTCGAAATCGTGGCGCACGATCGGCTTATTCCAGAGATTGCTGCTCTCGAACCACTCGCGGGCAGTAGTCCAGCGCTCGTAGTCGGCCTGATCCTTGCCGAAGTGCGCTTCAGTCCATACAGCCTCGAGGAAGGTGGCGAAGCCCTCGTTGAGCCAGATGTTGCCCCAATCCTTGCACGTGACAAGATCACCGAACCACTGATGACCAAGTTCGTGGGAAATCAAGTCGTCCTGGCCGGTGAGGTATTCGGGAGCGAGCTTGGGATGCACTAGGGAATTGCTGGTGTTCGTAGTGGCGCTGGAGTTTTCCATGCCACCGGCGACGAAATCATCCACCATCACCTGGGCGTATTTTTCCCACGGGTAGTCGACGCCAAATTTCTTGCTGAACAGCTCCATCATGGCCGGAGTGCGGCCATAGTTGATGGGCAGGCGGTCGCCGCGCCCTTTAGGAGCGTAGTAGGTGACGGAAATGCCGCGCCAAAATTCCTTCACCTCGTCGAATTCACCGGCGACAACGGTAATCAGGTAGGTGGAGCTGGGAAGCGACTCTTTCCAGTACCAGGTTTTCAAACCCTTGCCGGCATCGCTCACGCTGATGAGCTTGCCGTTGGAAACGGTGATCCAGGAAGAGGGAACGGTCAGGATCGTTTCCGTGGTGAGGCGATCGTTGGGGTAGTCGTAGGTCGGCAGATAGTAGTGCGTGTCTTCGGACTCACCCTGGGTCCAGATTTGGCTGGGACGATCGGGATAATCCTTGTCCGGCAGGATGAAGTAGATTCCTTTCTTGGGCTTGCCTTCATAGCGGATGTTGATGTCGAATTTATCCCCGGATTTGGCTTCTGCCGCGAGGGGGATGATCAATTTCTGCTCCGTGGTTTCAAATTTCGCGGGAGCTTTGTTAACCGTCACCTTCTGAATGGTGAGGCCCGCGGAGTCAAAAACGATTTTCGCGGTGCCGTCGCGAAGAATCGAAAGCGAGTGAGTGACCTCACCGAGGACCTTTTCTTGCTCGAGGTCGAAGCGCAAAGCAATTTTGGAATGCTGCAAATCATAGTCGCGGCTGCGCGCGTAAGGCTCATCGGCGCGGAGTTGCGGCGCGGCTGCAAAAATGGGGAGCAGCACGGCGAGGGCAAGAAACGCCACGCGCCTGCGAGGTTCATTGGTGACGCGAAAGGGCTCCCTAGTCATTCAGACATGCTCCTGTGAATTGTGTGTCCTGCCCGCTCCAGTGCGGCGACGGCCGCCAAGAGTGTTTCCGAAGCAACGAGCAGGTAATCTGTATCAAAGGTGGAAACCGCAAACAAACTGATTTTTGTTTCAGAGAGAGGAGTGGCGAGCGAAGCCAGGACGCCGATTTCTGACAAAACGATGGGCCCATGAACTTTCAGGACGCGCCAGCCAGGCTGGGACTGAATTCCAGGAGGGACGAGCGAGACTTCGGTGACGACGGAAAGCTCATCGCCGGTCCGTGTGACGCAAAAGAATGGACCTTGCGTTGCCCAGGCAGGAATGGGCGAACCGGCCGCGAGCCGGGAAATAGCAAAGCGTTCGGGCAGCAAACTGAGCTCGAGACGACGGATCGAGGCGGTCATGGAGAGTTAGAGGAAGCTCCTGACAAGACCATCGTTTACGGACTGGAGGAGCGCGGACGAGGTGAACGCGCTCAGTCCTTCCCAGTCGCGCTTCTGAATACGTGGCGAGATTTTCTTTGCGGAACGGATGGTGCTCCTTAGAAGCTGGTCGGCGGCTCGCCAAGCTTCTGGAGCCGTGCTGATATACAGCTTAGACGAAGGAGCGGCGGAATTGGTAACGCAGATATCGATGCGGGCGAAGCGGAGTTCGACCAGGGCGAACAAGTTGGCAAGTGCCGCGGAATCAATCATATCCAGAGCTTGCGAACCACCACCTTTATCAAGGCTTTTATCGTCTCGCGAAACGTGGAGCGCGTCAATTTATGCGGTTCGCGAGAGCGATGGGATCGGCCCCATCGCACTAAACGTCGCCGCAAAGAATTTCGTTTGCCTGGCGGGAAGAGCGGCACTAAGATGCAGGCAATACCCCGTGTGGAGGTCCCTATGCGACGGACCAAATGGTTAAGCTGTGCGCTATTCCTGCTGGCTTGCTCGGCCTGTCCCACGTTAGGGCAGCAGATCGGTAAATTCGTTCCGATTCCGGCAGGTTCGGAAGCGGACCACGCGTTGACGGAGATCAACGTGGCGACCGACCCTACGCAGAAGCTCGCGTTGATCGACAAATTTGCTGAAGGTGCGGGCAAGGAGGGCGATTTCCCCATCGTTGCCGACGGCCTTTATGTGGATACCTACATTGCGCTGAGGAGCTATGACAAGGCGTTCGAATATGGTGACAAGCTTTTCGCGCTCGATCCGGACAGCTTTCAAAATGCCCAGAACATGGTTCGCGCAGCGTCCGAAAAAGGCGACTTGGACCGGCTGATGTCCTATGGGGAGAAGGCGGGCGGAATCTGGAAGCGTTACAAGGATTCATCAGCGCCGGCGGAAACACAGGCAGGTGTTTGGGAGGAACAAAAGAACAAGGCGCTCGAAAGCAACAAAGATGGCATGACATACATCCAGCAGGCGGTGTTCAGCGGCGCGTATCAGGCCAAGGACGCGGCAAAGCGGGCGGCCCTGTTAGTGCGATTCGCGCAAACATTTGCGGATTCGCCGTACGCGATTCAAGCGCTCGGCGTGGCGGCCACAGCTTACCAGCAGGCGCAGAATGCGCCGAAGATGCTGGAAGTGGCGAACGGACTCTTGGCGAAGGACCCGAACAATTTGGGGATGCTGTTGCTGCTCTCCGACTATTACGGTGAGAAAGGCGAACAGCTCGACAAAGCCGAAGCCTACGCCAAGAAAGCAGTTACGGCGCTGGAGACGGCGTCGAAACCGGAAGGCGCAAGCGACGAACAATGGGCCCAGCAAAAGAGCCTACAGAAAGGTCTGGCGCTCAGTTCGCTGGGGCAGGTAAATATCGAAAAGAAAGACAACGCGCAAGCGGTGACGAATTTGAAGGCGGCGGCGCCACTGCTGAAGCCGGACGACGGAAGCTATGCGCGAAATCAATATCGACTCGGATTCGCGCTGTTGAATCTGAAAAGAAATGCCGAGGCCAAGGACGCGTTCACGCAGGCGGCTTCCGTGAATAGTCCGTATAAGGCGTTGGCGCAGGACAAGCTAAAGACCTTTGCGGGAGCGGCCACGGCACAACGAAAGAAGCCCTAGATCTTGGCAGAATCGTGGCGGCGGGACGGCGCATCTAACACGACGGCGAAAAGAGGTCGAGAGTTCGAGGCACACGGAGAATCCCATGACAGAGACAGCAACATTTGGGGCGGGGTGCTTCTGGGGAGTGGAGGCGGCGTTTCAGCGCGTCCTGGGAGTGATCGACACCGCAGTAGGCTACAGCGGCGGAGAGATGCCGAATCCTACGTACAAAGATGTTTGTCCCGATGAAACCGGGCATGCGGAAGTCGTGCAAGTAACTTTTGATCCTACGAAAGTGACTTATGAACAGTTGCTGGAAGCTTTTTGGCGGGTTCACGACCCAACGCAAGTGAACCGCCAAGGGCCGGACTTCGGCGCGCAATACCGCTCGGCGATTTTCTTTCATTCGGCGGAGCAGGAAGCGGCGGCCAAGAAATCGCGGGCAGCACTGGAGGCCAGCGGAAAATTCAAGCGGCCCATCGCGACAGAGATCACTCCCGCAAGCACGTTTTATCGTGCTGAAGAATATCACCAGAAATATTTGCAAAAGCGAGGCGTAGCCTCGTGCCACTTCTGAACCGCGAACAGGTTGAACCTTTCAAAGGGCCAAGCAGAAATGTTTGGCCTTTTTCATTTCAGGATTCGGCGCGTGGTATGGGCTAAGGAAAATGGCGGAGAGGGTGGGATTCGAACCCACGGTACGGTTTCCCGCACGCTCGCTTTCGAGGCGAGTGCTTTCAACCGCTCAGCCACCTCTCCGCAGCGGTCGCAGAGTCAATCGTAGCAGAGGGTTCTGATTTTCGGCAATCGAGCGCTAGCGCTTTGTGCAAACTGACCGCCAGGCACAACGTACGTGCGAGTTAACGGCGTTCGGCGAAGAAAGATTGGAGAATGGTGGCGCAGTCGGCGGCGAGGATGCCGGGGGTGACTTCTACCTGATGGTTGAGAAGCGGGTGGGAGAGGATTTCGAAACAGGAGCGAAAAGCGCCGCCCTTGGGATCGTCAGCGCCATAGACCACGCGCAGAACGCGGGCCTGGATGATGGCGCCGGCGCACATGCTGCAGGGCTCGATGGTGACGTAAAGAGTGGTGCCGGCGAGGCGATAGTTGCCGAGAAGGCGGGCGGCTTCGCGAAGGGCGATGATTTCGGCATGGGCGGTGGGGTCATTGTCGCGAATGGTACGGTTGTTCGAACGCGCCAGAATCTTGCCATCACGGACGAGCACAGCGCCGATGGGGACTTCGCCGGCCTCGGCTCCGGCGCGAGCTTCTGCAAGGGCTTCCTGCATGAACTGGATATCAGCTTCCATCTTCCGCGAGAGGATAACATGCGGGAAGAGCAGAAAAGAATTCAAACGCAGAGGTACAGAGTCCGCAGAGAAGAGTGAAGCCGGAGTTTGCTTGACAATTGGGGAGGGGGGAAACAAACTAGGCGCATGCGGGAACTCCTGGAACGATTGTTTCAAGTGGACTTTTTGAAGGGTCTCGCGGTCACCTTCCGGACGCAGAATCCTAAAAATATTGTAACGGAGCAGTATCCGCTGGAACGGCCGATGGTGGCGGAGCGGTATCGCGGCGCGCCGCGGCTGAACAATAATCCGGAAACCGGGGAGACGCTGTGTATTGGCTGCAATTTGTGCGCGTTAGCATGCCCGGAGAACCTGATCGTAGTGGGATGGGAACGCGACGACGCCACGCGGCGCAAAGTACTGACGACCTTCACATATGATACTTCGCGATGCATGTTCTGCGGACTGTGCGAAGACGCCTGCCCGGTGGATGCGCTGGAACTGACGCAGGACTTCGAAATGGCCTATTTCACGCGCGAAGGCGCGATCTGGGATCGTCACCGCCTTGAGCAGGGGCCGACGCCGGCGCGATACACCCGCTGAAGATACCGAATGGAACTTCGCAAAGATCCCATCACACAAAGCTGGGTCATCCTGGGACAGAGAGAGGCGCTTGGCGATGCGCCCGAGGAGTGTCCCCTAGAGCCAGCCAAGATCGAAAAGCTGCGGCCTATCATGACATGGCCAGCAGAAGGAGCGTGGCAGGTGCGCGTGGTGCCGCATCCGCAGCCGCTCTACCATATTGAGGGTGATCCCGGACGATTGGCCGAAGGGATGTACGACAAGATGGTGGCCCTGGGCGCGCATGAGGTCGTGGCGGAGACGCCGCTGCACGACAAACGGATGTCGCAATTTAGCGACGAAGAGATCGAACGAGTGCTGTGGGTGTGGGCTTCGCGCATCGCTGATTTAAAGAAGGACGCCCGGTTTAAGTACGTCAGCGTGTTTAAGAACCAAGGCAGCCTTGCGGGAGAAGAATGGGCGCATGCGCATTCGCAGGTCACGGCGACGATTTTTGTGCCGCGGCGAATCAAATACGAACTCAGTTCCGCGCACGAATGGTTCAAGGATAAGGAGCGCTGCATTTTCTGCGATACCGTGCGTCAGGAAGAGAAGCAAGGGAAGCGCATCGTTGACGTGCAGGGCGACTACTACGCGCTGTGCCCGTATGCTTCGAGAGTGCCGTATGAACTCTGGCTGCTGCACCGACGGCACAATCATGTGTTCGAACAGCCCAGGCCAGGATCGAATCGCAAGCAGTTAGCGGCGTTACTGGGACGCGTATTGCGGAGGCTGGAGAAGGTGGCGCCGGCGTTTCATCTGGTGGTGCACACTTCGCCGAACACCAAGAACAAAAAAGGTGAGTTGGCCGGCTACTGGAAGACACTGGCGGACGATTACCACTGGCACATCGAGATCCTGCCGATTGTGGAGAAGCGCAGCAAGTCGTACAGCATTAAAGAAGTGTATTTCAATGGAGAAATGCCGGAGCAAGCGGCGGCGAGCCTGCGTGCGCTGGACCCCAATTCATGAAGCATGGCCGCGCGAATTCGTACCAGAGCGGCGGAATCCTCGTTAATTTGATTGTGTTGGTATCTTTCGTGATTTTCTGCGGCGTCTTATACCTGGTGAGGCACCCTATTCTTCGCTTCACGGCGGAATGGTGGATCATCGAGGATCCACTCGACAAAGCAGAGGTACTTATAGTGTTGAGCGACGACAATTTCTATGCGGACCGTGCGACGCGAGCGGCGGAGTTGTTCAGGGAAGGGAAGGCACTGGTCATTGTCGCTAGCGGAAGACGCCTCCGGCCGGGCGCGGGGATCGCGGAGCTGATGGAACACGATCTGGTCGAGCGCGGTGTGCCGAAAGATAAGATCGTTCGGTTCGCGCACGACGCGGAGAACACGCTGGAGGAGGCAGAGGTGCTCGCGCGACTGTCCAAAGAGAGAAAATGGCACAGTGCAATCGTGGTGACGTCGAATTATCATACGCGACGTACGCGCTACATTTTCCAGCGAGTTTTTCCACATGCCATGGAGGTGCGCATCGCGAGCGCGCGCGACGGAGACTTTGATCCCGAGCGGTGGTGGGAAAAGCGTAAGTCTATCAAGTAGTTAACGAAAGAGTTCGCCGGGATGTTTGTAGCGATGTGGGAGCTGTGGGGGAGGCGTGAGACACCTGAGGCAACGCAATCGGTAGTGGGATTGGGAGCACCAATTCCGCAATTAGTGGTGTAGCCGTTCAGGAAACACCCCAGATTTGCTACCATTCATACTTGTTTACAGCCACTAAGTGCTGTAATATCTTCGCTCTTCCTAGTCGCAGTTCCAAACCAGCCTGCGATCAGCGGCTTCGAAAATCCAATTTTCGATGTCGAGGTGCCTGATGTGGAAAAAAGAAGATTCGAAGCCGGAGGGAGTTTCCGGAAACAGCCCGGCTCCTTCAACTCCTGCATTTTCGCCCAGCACTCCCTCGGCTAGCACACCAGCGTTTTCGGGAGCGCCTGTGACTTCGCCGCGCTCCGCCGCATGCATCAGCCAGGGAATCAAAATCAAAGGAGAGGTGACAGGCAGCGAAGACCTTTTTGTTGACGGTGTGGTGGAAGGAAAACTCAGTCTCACGACGAACAGTTGTTTGACCATTGGGCCAAACGGACATGTGAAGGCGGACGTGCAGGCCCGCGAGGTTATTGTGCGGGGAAAAATCGAAGGCAAGGTCACCGGCCGCGACAAGGTTCAGCTCTGGAGCACCGGGCAAGTCACGGGAGAGGTGCAAACGGATCGCCTGGCCATCGAGGACGGCGCGCTGCTACGCGGAAGAGTGGAAGCGGGAAAACCGTTGACTAAGGTTCCGGAAATCAAGGCTTCGGCGGCCAGTGCGACGAGCAAGTCTTCTGATTCGGCTTCTTTGACCTCTGGAACGGCGGCGGATTGAGAATGAGTTTCCTGCACAAACTTGGCATCGGAGTGACAGGCGGGACGAGCCGCGGTGCTTCGTTGCCGGTGCATTCGAACTCGCGCCCGCGCACGCCTGGTGCTCCGATCCCGGCAGTGGGGGCAACACGCGCGCCCGAAATGCACGAATCCACACGCGTTTCGAATGGGCTAAAGGAATTGTTGTGGAACCTTGATGGTCTCGGGCGTGGCGCGCTGCTTGATCTTGGTCCTGCCTGGCAGACCACGTTGAGTTTCTTCATCGAGCGAGGCTTCCGCGTCTCCTCGGAAGATATCCTTCGGGGATGGAAGGCGTTTCTGACCGAAGAAGAGACCCGGTTGCGGAACGACGCGATGGCGTACGAAACGGTGGACATGACGCCGAGTGGCCGTGCCACACGTTTCCTGGCGGACAACCTTCAGTACCCGCGATCTTCCTTCGATGCCGTGCTCTTGTGGGATTTGCTGGACTATCTAGAGCCGATGCTTGCAAAGCAGATGGTGGCGAGCTTGACGGAACTGCTGCGGCCCGGCGGAGTGATTCTGGCGATGTTTCACAGCAAGAGGCCAGAAAGTTTTCAGCGCTATCGCGTTGCCGATTCGAATACGCTCCAAGTTATCTCGTCAGCAGTCATCTGCCCGGCGCAAAAGGTCTATCAGAACCGCGAGATCCAGGATCTATTTGCCCGCTATCGAACAATGAAATCCTTCGTCGGGCGCGACCAATTGCGCGAAACTCTCTTCATCAAATAGTCTGGCGGAGTTTGCAAGTGGCGCGAGACCTGTGGAAATCGCGCGTTCACTCAATGTTTGCTTGCATTCCGCGAAACAGAGGAGTACAAGCGAGGCGTGAGCTCAACGAGCTCCGGAGGGAACATGACTCCACCGGGCTTAGAGCTGCACCATAGCTGATCACACCGCTTTTGCGGTGCGCGTCGCTCGGAAACATACGTGCTTCTAGCGCGCTTCCGGAGCGACACAGCAAATTAGCAAAAGGGGGAGCCGCCAGGCTCCCCCTTTTGTTTTTCCAAATGACGATTGAGATCTAGTGTTGCGTCGAAGACGTGTGGCGGTGAAGGTGACGCTTGCTGTTGGTATGCCTTCGATGATGGCGATCATGCGAGGAGGCTTGGTTACCTGCCCGCGTTTGAGCCGAAGTAGCGTTTGCGGGTTCAGCTGATTGCATGGCGGGGGCTTGCGGCACATACCCGAGAAGCGCCGGCAGAGAAGCTAACAAGACGAATCGAACAGCACGTTTCACGGCAATCTCCTTGAGTGAAATCCCCTGTAGAAATAATATTAAATCACAAGTTAAAGAGAAAGTCGCGGAGAATTGCTTGGGAACGGAGCGAGAATTTCAAGGGCGGTTGGGTTACGGTCTTGGCCGGAGAATCGGGGTGGTTGCTGCTGGGCTCCTGACACACGAAAGGTA
>Ga0209648_10002471_pt1 | contig 15344 bp, 11 predicted proteins | sample GraSoi2013_115cm_FD_185830 | JGI IMG/M metagenome (GOLD analysis project Ga0209648, IMG submission 185830) | Grasslands soil microbial communities from the Angelo Coastal Reserve, California, USA - Sample 9_17_2013_115cm (SPAdes) (version 2) | ecosystem: Environmental > Terrestrial > Soil >...
CGCAAGAATGTTGAGACTGCGCTGGAGTTAGTTGGTCTTAGCGACCGTAAGCACCATCAACCGCGCCAGTTGTCTGGTGGCCAGGAACAACGTGTGGCAATCGCCCGGGCAATTGTGACTGATCCTGATTTGCTGCTGGCGGACGAACCGACCGGCAACCTGGATGCGCGTTCGGGCGAAGAGATACTCAATATCCTATCCACGCTCAATCGCGAGTTAAAGAAAACCATCGTGATGGTGACTCACGATCCGCACGCTGCCAGCTATGCTACTCACGAGCGCCATCTTGAGAAAGGCGTCTTGCTCAACGGCGCTGCCGCCGCGGCTGACTAGCGACTCGCCCGGCTCATCAAGACTTTCAGTGATTTGCAGTTGGCGTTGAGGCGCGCTTTTTGTTTGTGCCTATACACCGAAGACCTTGACCTGGAAACAAGCGCTGGTTGAGAATCTACGCCTCCTTACACACTGAAGCAGTCGAGATCGCGGTGGAGCTCAACATTGAAAAAGTCGCTTCTGCTATTGATCCTCGTTCTTTTGCTGTTAGCCTTCAGTTTGCCGGCCGGCCGGGCGCAGATGCAGCCGCCACCGCAGGCGCAGGGATATACAGGCCTGCCCGATTTCTCTGGTTTCAATCTCATCGATAGCTTCGCGAAGCTGCCCGCAGAGCGAAGCAATCTGAGCACGCTCTGCGATATCAGGCGGGCCTCAATCGACGAAGTCACCGGCAATATCGAGGGCGCGCTGCGCCTTGCAGACGAGTCGGTCGATCCGGCCGCTGCCCTGCGGCTCCACAATGCAATGGGAGTGGTTTCCCTTTACAAAGGCGACGTCACGCCAGCGATCGCCCAGTTCGAGGAGGGCGTACGGATCGCTCATCAGCATGCGACCGAAGACCCCAAGTTTGCGGCCATGGAAAACATCGACCTGGCGGCGCTCGGCATTGCCCACATGCGTCGGGGCGAGGTTGAGAATTGCGCGACCCTCCACAACGCCGACATGTGCATCTTTCCGCTCTCGCTTGCTGCCCGCCACACTCTACGGTCAGGCTCTGAGCGGGCCATTGAGTATTTCGAGCGCTATCTCGAACGCGAACCGTCGAGCCTGGAGATACGTTGGCTCCTCAACGTTGCCTACCAGACGCTCGGCGAATATCCGGACAAAGTTCCGAAGGCTTACCTCATCCCGCCTTCGGCTTTTGAGTCGAAAGAGAACATCGGCCGCTTCGTCGATGTTGCTCCGGCGCTCGGTCTCGACAAGGTTGGCGACGCCGGGGGCTCAATCGTCGACGACTTCGACAATGACGGATTTCTCGACATTGTCGAGACCAGTTTCGATCCGTGTCAGCCGATGCGAATGTTCCACAACAACGGCGACGGTACCTTCACGGACGTCTCTGAGCGCTCGCATCTCGCCGCACAGCTCGGGGGAATCAATATCGTCCAGACGGACTTTAACAACGATGGTTGGCTGGACATCTACGTGATGCGCGGCGGATGGGAATGGCCCATGCGTAACTCGCTTTTGCGCAATAACGGCGACGGCACCTTCACTGACGTGACCCTCGAGAGCGGCCTGCTGAGTGTGGACTATCCCACTCATTCGGCGGCCTGGGCCGATTACGACAATGACGGCTGGGTCGACCTCTTTGTCGGACACGAGCACACGCCCAGCCAGCTCTTCCGTAACAAGGGTGACGGTACATTTGAGGACGTGTCGGCAAAGGCGGGCGTTAACCGCGTCGCGTTCACGAAAGGCGTGGCTTGGGGAGACTATGATAACGACGGCTACCCGGACCTCTACGTCTCAAACTATGGAGAGGACAACTTTCTCTATCATAACCGGGGCGATGGCACGTTTGAGGAAGTCGCAACCAAGTTAGGCGTTGAGAAGCCCAAGTGGAGCTTCCCAACCTGGTTTTTCGATTACGACAACGACGGGCATCTCGACCTGTTCGTCGCCAGCTACTATTTTGCTGGTGGCGAGTGGGTGCGACCCTACCTCGGACTCCCGAGGCAGGGAGATTCCATGAAGCTGTACCGCAACACCGGCAAGGGGACCTTTGTCGATGTCACACATGAGACCGGTCTCGACCGCTCAGTCGCGGCGATGGGAGCAAACTTCGGAGATGTAGACAACGATGGGTACCTCGATTTCTATCTCGGCACCGGCGCTCCGACTTACACGGCTTTAATGCCGAATCTTCTTTACCATAATCACGAGGGAAAATATTTCGTTGACATCAGCTCCTCAAGTGGGACCGGACATCTACAGAAGGGGCACGGAGTCTCCTTCGCGGATCTGGACAACGACGGCAATGAAGATCTGTTCGAAAACCTGGGTGGCGCGGTCCCGGGCGACAAGTACAACAGCGTGCTTTTCATGAACCCCGGACACTCGAACCGTTGGATTTCCATCAAGCTGGTCGGCGTGAAGAGCAACAGGGCGGCGATTGGAGCGAACATCAAGCTGACGCTTACGGGCCTTGGGTCAGCGAACCCGATTCGGTATCGCGAAGTCTCGAGCGGCGGCTCGTTCGGCGCGTCACCGCTGATGCAACACATCGGTATTGGCAAGGCCACAGCAATAGCTTCCATCGAAGTGACGTGGCCCGCGAGCCGAACACGACAAGTTTTCAAGGACGTCGCGCCGAATCAGTTTATCGAGATCAAAGAATTCGAGAAAACCTATACCAAGCGACGCGTTCGGCCGGTCAACTTCAAACGACCGGCTGTCACTGACCCGCGTACACCCCACCGCCACCCGAATAAGGAGTAGTTGCACGAGCGGTTAATGTGATGTTTCAGAAATTCGCTTAATCAATCAACGGGGCATTAGCCCGACCGTGAGGGAGGGCTCAGCTTCACAGGTTGCTAATACGTGAGCCCTCCCTTACGGTCGGCTAGTGCCATATTTAGGGAGAACGAAAATTGTGGGCAGTGCTCTTCTTAATGCCGGCGAAGTCTTTCTGTTCAATCAAACCTTTACCTTCCTTAATAGTCACAATCTTATTCGCGCGGACACCGGTGACGGTATCGACTACGCCGCTGGGCCAGCGCACTTCGATGAGGTCGACTGTAGTCCGCTTCTCGAGGCCGAAGTGCAGTCTCAGATCATTCTGCGAAAGGTAACTGCCGCCGCTGCGAACCTCGTCTACCTGGGTCAGGTCGCCCGAGACGACCTTCACGCGCGCGCCGATGCCGTCCCGATTACTCTTTACGCCGATCGTTTTCACGAGCACCGAGTTATTCCGGTTGCCACCGTCATTGCGCAATAGTTGTGGGGGCCCGTCCAGATCGTTGACTATGATATCGATGTCACCATCGTTATCGATATCACCAAAGGCAGCTCCGCGGCTCGCTCGTTCTTCCGCCAGAGCGCTGCCGCACTGCAGGGCGACCTCCGTAAAGGTTCCATCGCGATTGTTTCTGTGCAGTAACTTGCGCTGGCGATAGTGATCTCTTTGCGGGTAGACGTGGCCGTTGGCAACGAACAGATCGATCCAGCCGTCGTTGTCGTAGTCAAAAAACTTAGTCCCCCAACCGACATAAGGAAGGCTTACCGCGGCCACTCCGGCATTGTAAGAAACGTCCGTGAAAGAATTGGGACCAACGTTGCGGTAAAGGACATTGTATTCATCGTCAAAGTTGGTAATGAATATATCGAGCCTTCCGTCATGGTCATAGTCACCCACCGTGACGCCCATGCACCCCTGTTCAGCGCCGTTTCCGTTGACCGCCAGGCCCGCTTCGAATCCAATCTCGCTAAACGTGCCATTCCCGTTGTTGTGGTAAAGATAATTCGGCGTCGAGTCGTTGGCGACGAAAATATCTACCCAGCCGTCCCCATCAAAGTCACTGGCGACGACGCCCAGCCCGTAGTAACCGATAGAGTCGTCGACGCCAGCCTTTTTCGACACGTCGGTAAACGTCCCGTCGCCGTTATTGTGATAGAGCGTGTCGCCCGCGCCCGGCAGGCCTCTTGGACCACACTGCACCGGAACACCCTTGAACTGGCAGGTCGGGCCCTCTCCGAACGCGGGTAGATGGTTGATATCATAGCCAACGTAATTCGTTACGAACAGATCGAGCTTGCCGTCGTTATCGTAGTCCAGGAATGCGGCTCCAGTGGACCATCGTGGGTCGCCGACGCCGGCTTTCGAGGTGACGTCCGTAAACGTGCCGTTGCCGTTATTTCTTAAGAGATGGTTGGGACCTAAGCAGGTCACATAAAGGTCGTCGAAACCGTCGTTATTATAGTCGCCAACCGCCACCCCCATACCCCACCCGATATCCGCCACTCCCGCCTTGTCTGTAACGTCAGTAAAGGTCCCGTCGCCATTGTTGTGATAGAGGGCGCTTCGGGTTCGCTTGTTCGACTTGAGCAGTTCCACAGTCAGAGAGTTGACTAAGAAGATGTCCAGATAGCCGTCGTTGTCATAATCAAAGAGCGCTACTCCGCCGCTCGTCGACTCGACTATATATTTCTTTTCCGGTGAATAAACGTGTTTGAAGGTGATACCGGCCTGGGCCGTGATATCGACGAATTGGACCGCATTCGACTGGCCATAGGTTGTCTTGCAGGGCACCATCAGCAGCAGAGCGACTAGCGCACTGATCAGAAACTTTTTCGGTTCCAATCCCATATGCTTCCCTACTGATCTTTTCGGCTCGGCGCGGTTTTTCTGAGCTGATTCAACATTTCAAGAAGAACGTGGAGTTGGGGCGAATCGCCGGTAGCCTTGGCCATTCGCTGAATTGCCTGGCCAGCGAGTTCGGTCTTCCCCTGCTTGATCAGAGAGAAACCGAGCGCGTAATAGAGATCAACGTTGGTTGATTCGGAAGCCATCAAGTCGGCCAGGAGTTCGGAGGTTCTTGGATAGTTTGAGGTCTTGAAGTAGCTCAAGCCTAACAACCAACGGGCTCGGATATTTTGTGGATGAGTTCTTACTTCTGTCTCCAACGGCGGCACTGCGTCTTTGTAGGATTCTGCCCGAAAGTATGCGAGACCGAGGTTGTAATCAACATCCTCCTGTTGTGGGTTCCAATTCGCCGCCAGACGAAACTGCTCCGCCGCCGCACGGAAGTCTCCTCGATCCGCTCGCAGCAATCCGATACTGCTGTGAGTCGCAGCGAGTATCTTCGCATAGTAGGCTTCGGCACTCTCGAACTCTTGTATCGTCTTTTCGTCCGGCACGTTCGACGAAGTTGTTGTTCCGCCGACTGAACCTGCCACCGGCAGCTTATCCTCTTGCTCCGGCAATTGGGACGTGCCCATAGTAGATGGGCCCGTGTTGAGCGATTGCGCCATCTTGAAGGCTTCGGCCTTCAGTTCCGACGCTAACCGCAACTCTTTTTGTCCCGCTTCCAACTGCCCAACCTTGAGCAAAGACTGTGCGAGCCGATAGTGCGCAGTGGTCACCTGGAATTTGTTGTGGGCCAGATCCGGATTCAGGGCGACGGACTTCTTGAGTGCTTCTATCGCCTGATCGTGCTTCTCCAATTCCTGATAAGCCTGGCCGAGCTGAAAATACGGATCAGGATTGTCGGCCTGGACTCGTGAGGCGTTCTTTAGAAACGCAATCGCGAGATCCCACTTTCTTTGGAAGATGTAAACGATGCCGAGATAATAGTTGGCAAAGAATTCGTCAGGGTTCGAGACCAACTCGGTTCTGAACTCTCGCTCCGCATCGTCCAGGCGCGAGGCGCCTTCATTCACTAGATAGGCGAGCGCCAGGTTGTCGTGGACGCGCGCCAGACTGGGATTGAGCACGATGGCTTTCTTGAATTCATCTATTGCCTCAGGCAGACGGCCGGCCACCCGCAACGCCCGGCCGATTACGACATGAAGCTCCGGCCGGTCTCCGAGGTGCTGAAGCATCCAATCAAAGACTCGCCTTGCATCAGTAAACTGGCGCTGCTGCAGGTACGCTATCGCAAGCGTGAAACTGGTATCGAAGTCATTCGCACCGAACTCCAGGGCTACTTTAAGTTCTGCGGCAGCCTTTTCGTATTCGCGCAGGGCAAAATAGGTCTTACCCAGCATGCTATGCGCACTCGGACTTTGGGGATTAAGGGCGATGGCTTTGTTTAGGGGTTGAAGAGCTCTGTCGAATAGTCCCGCCTCGAAATAAGTGATTGCGAGGTCTGACAAAGTTTCGTCGGATGCCGGTTGATAGAGAGCGGCGGCCTCGAGGGCCGCGATTGCCTGTTTATGTTTCTGCTGCGCCGAGTAGATTCTTCCGACCGCGCGGTATCCCTCGGCGAGGATTGCAGTGTATTCGGTTTCCGCCGCAGCGAGATTGCCCGCGCGGGCTTGCGCTTCCGCAGCCTCATAATGTTGTTTGAGTCTATCTTGCGGCGATTGGAATACGAGCGGTAATAGTAAAAGCGATAGAAATGTCGCACCTATATTCATCGCGGTGTTATCTAGCGAAGCTCAGAACAATGTGGCCGATTTGTCCGTGACGCGCTCCGTCGTATGGCGCCCAGAATAGCATGCGCTGCTTCCTACGCTACAGCGTAGTAAGCACACTATTAGAGATCTTGAAAGGCAGGCACCCGATTGTTGGACGAGGAATAAGGAACGGCGTGTTCCTTGCAGTCTGCGGCAAGAGTTAGGCGGCGCTATGTTGAGCCGGCTTAAATCGTACGAAGGGTCGTTTGCTCCGCTCGGTTTTTCAGACGTCGCATCTGCTGATCTCACCGTCTTCACCTGCCTCCGCTTCTACCTCGCCAGATCGGAGGCAATGCCGCCTTTTGCGGTTTCCCATCGCACAAGTCAGGCGCATGAGGCCCGAGTCAGTTCCACAATCTCGAGAAACTGACGCGCACGCTCAGTGATTAATTCGCTGTTACCTTCGCGCAAGGCTTTGGTGTCCACGAGATCGGCGCCCACGCCAAGGGCCATAGCCCCGGCCCGGATAAAGTCGGCAGCCGTTTTCAGAGAGACCCCACCCGTAGGAATTAATTCAATCTGTGGCAGAGGAGCCTTTAAGGCTTTCAGATAGCTGGCGCCGCCGACTGCACCAGCGGGAAAAACTTTCACTGCGTCGGCTCCCGCTTTCCAGGCTCGCACCACTTCAGTCGGTGTCAGAGCCCCGGGGAAAATCGCCAGGTCCTGATCGCGGCAGAATCGGATCGTTTCGTCGTTTAGCGCCGGGCTAACAATGAATTTTGCGCCGGCCTCGAGGCAGGCTTGAGCCGTTTCCGGATCGAGCACAGTGCCGGCTCCAATCAGTGTTTCGTCTCCGTACTCGCCGACTAACGCCTGGATAACTTCAATTGCGCCGGGCACGGTCATAGTTACTTCCAGGACGTCGAGGCCGCCGGCTTTGAGCGCCGCGACCGCGCGCATCGCCAGGTCAGACGACTCGGCCCGCACGACCGGAATTAAGCCCGTGTCACGAATGCGTCTGAGGACTTCGGTCTTGTTCATCTTTCGTCCGATAAACTTCAGTTTGTCGTCTATTTTCAATGGGAACTTCGTTCGGTGGAAACGACAAACTAAAGTTTGTCGGACATCTCATCTCTCGACCCTTGCCGTGCCACCTTTCATCGCTTTCTCGACCTCGCTCAGGCTGGCCATCGTCGTGTCACCCGGCGTAGTCATCGCCAGCGCACCGTGCGCGGCGCCGCAATCGACCGCCCACTGCGGGCCTTTGCCGTTGAGGAGGCCATAGATCAATCCTGAAGCGAAAGAGTCACCGCCGCCAACCCGGTCGAGGATTTCCAAATTCTCCCGGGTCGCGGCTTGATAGAATTGCCCATCGGCAAAACAGACTGCGCCCCAATCGTTCACTGTCGCCGTCCGGGCATGGCGCAGCGTCGTGGCAACAACCTGAAAATTGGGAAACTCTTGAACCGCGCGCTCAATCATTCTCTGAAAACTACCAGCCTCGAGTTTTGAGTGTTGCCGATTCAGGTCCAAACCCTCCACCTCAAGCCCCAGAGCGGCGGTGAAGTCTTCTTCATTGCCAAGCATGACGTCTATCAAGGGCGCCAGTTCGCGGTTGACTGCACGCGCCTTGTCGGGTCCGCCAATACCTTTCCAGAGTGAGGGCCGATAATTCAGGTCATATGAAATGACGCTGCCATGTCTCCGGGCAGCTTTCATTGCTTCGTGGGCCACTTGGGGCGTCGTCTCCGAGAGGGCGCAGAAGATTCCGCCGGTATGAAACCAGCGAACACCTTCGTCGCCGAAAATGTTTTCCCAATCAATGTCGCCAGTCTTCAGTTGGGAAACCGCTGTATGGCCACGATCGGAACAACCCAGGGCTGCCCGCAGACCAAAACCGCGCTCGGTAAAATTCAATCCATTGCGGACACTGCGGCCCACACCGTCAAAATCGATCCATTTGACGTGTGATTGATCGACACCGCCCTGATAAATGAGATCCTGCACCAGACGGCCGATGGGGTTTTCCGCGAGCGCGGTGACGATGCTCGTCTCCATCCCGAAACAACGACGCAGACCGCGGGCTACATTGTATTCGCCGCCGCCCTCCGAAACCTGAAAGTGACGAGTCGTATGGATGCGGCCTTCACCGGGATCGAGCCGCAGCATCACTTCGCCCAGGCTCAGAAGATCCCAGCGACACTTATCTTTGGACTTGATACTAAGACCCATTTGTGGAACAGACTTTCAGTCTGTGATTGGACGATCGAAACACAGACTAAAGTCTATGCTACTAAATCAGGAAGTCTTCTCGTATCGGTGAGAAGATGTCGACTAGAATAACCTCCTCGTCGAGCATTGTCGCCCCATGCCACGTGCCCGGCGGAAAGTGAAGCACATCACCGGGCTGCGCGATCCGTTGTTCGTCGCCAATCGTAAACAGCACGCGGCCGCGCTCGACGATTGTCATTTGTTCGTGAGGATGGCCATGCGCGGGAGTTACGATGTTCGGCCCAATGCGCAGGCGACAGATCATCAGGTTTTCCCCAATGATCATTTGTCGCTCAATGCCTGGCTCTAATTGTTTGACCGGAATCCTGCTCCAGTCCGTGTGCTGTGGTTGTAACTCTTTGATAGCTTCCATTTGATCGTTCCCTTATTCGAGCGGTTTCAACGGCGAGAGCTCAGTAACCAAATGCCAAGTTTTAGCCCGATTGGGCTCTAAACGCAGATCCCGCGATTCATAAACCAAGTGCAGAGGGATCGCCCCCCGAGCGCCACGTCCTAAAGCCGTGTCCCCCGTTGCCAGCAGAGATCTTTTCAGCGGCCAGTCTGCCCAGCCAGTGATTGCCAAGTTAGTGATTGAATGGTTCGTTCGATCCTGACCGAAGGTAAAGTGATCCATTCGCCGGCCGCTGACCAAAGACGATTCATTGTGCGCGGCAGTCGTTGGAACTGCTACCCACCAACGACGGATTGTAATTGGTTCCGTCGATTTGAGAGTTTCATCGCGAGTCAGGGTGGCCCCTTCCAGATGCCAGATTATTTCGCTGGTGATGTGTGGATCGACGAGCTGTCCGGCTTTGCTTCCGATCATGGCCCAGCGCCGCCAAACCACTCGCAATGATTTGCCGTCAGCCGCCGGCGCGATCTCGTCCGCGCCGTCCGTTGCCGCGATTACGCGCCCGTCGGCTAGTTCGAGAAACGGCGCCATCGCTGGATAGACTTGCTCAACCGGATTAGCAAACCCCGGCAGCCCATGCGGCGCCGGTAAATAGTCAGCCACGCCGGGCTTTGTGCCGGTGGTGATTGGTAGAGTGAAATAGATTGGCCCCTGCCGTACCAGCCAGACTCCGGCCGGCCGATCGCCCTGACGAAAGAAAATGAATCGGGCGACATCGGGCCTTTTGATCTTGCTCGAGAACTGGTTAATGTTTTCACTGCGCATCGCTTGTATGAATCTCTCGTGCGCCAGCGAGCCTTTGCCAAAAAAATTTATTGTCTGTTGCCATTCACGATCGCGAGTGATGTAGGAATAGTTGCCGCGCCCGAAAGCGAAAACGGAAAGTACGTGCGTCTTGTCGTTGTAGTCATGACGTAGCCAGCTCCATGCCTGGTAATAAGCACTGGCCAACTGTTCCAGCGGCGCCGGACGGAATTCCGGATGCGCCGCGAGAAAGCCGACGATCTCGAGCGTGTCCATGTAACTAACGACACCCATGCTGCGGCCCCAGGCATACCCGTAGCCGTCGGGCAGAACCAGGTCCCACCACAAGCGCATCTGTTCCTTCAACGAAGGCCCGACAGCGGCGAGAATGTCTTTCCGATCCGCAGCTTCCGCGGCTTCCCAGACGAACCGTGCGTATTCGTTTGAATAGCGATCGAAGCGACCTGTCGGGGGAGCATCGTCCGAATAAATACCCTGGTTGAGGAAAGGCCGCGCCGCCCGCGTGATCACGCCGTCGACCAACGTTCGATCTTTGAGCAGGCCGAGTTGATAACTGGCACTGGCGATACGCGCTGCCACACCCAGATAGTTTTCCGGCAAGTTGATGACCTGTTGTGTCTTTGGATCGTAAAAGGCGGAAATGTCGAGGAAGCGTCGCCACTGCGCTCGCTGTCCTTCATTGAGACCCTGCCAAACCGGATTGGTGTCCAGGTCACGGCCGAAAAACCGCAGGCCCAGCACGCCGTACAATTGCGAGAAACGCGTCCCCTTCAAACGGTATTCGAGTAAACCAACCTGGCCCACCTCGCGGGCGAGATCGTGTCCGCCGAGTTTGCTTTTCTCAGTCAAAGCGGCATACGCGCCGACTGAGTTCATAAAACTGCCCCAGGTGTATTCGCCGGTCGTGCCGGCGCCAAAAATCTTATCGGGAGCTGGGTCGTAAGATTTGATCTCGTTGAGGTGGGCAGTCATCTCCCGCGTGAAAAAGTCGTTGACCTCGTCGTCGAACGACGACGTTTCAATGGTGATGGGGGCTGACGAGAGCGAGGGTTGCGCGTTGGATGTGCTGCTGCCCGAAGTTAGTAATAGTAGTAACAGAAGAGCCAGTTTGAGAAAATCACGCAACGAGCCCGCGTCAGCGGGCGGCAGAGTGTAGCCCCGGGCGTGAGCCCGGGGTTTGGTTGCGAAGAGGCCACCAGCCCCGTAAGGGGCGATACACTCTTTCGGGTTGACTGAACTGTGAAGCTTCATCTCTCTCGCCCTCTTCGAGGGCTCATTCATCTCTTTTCTTCCGCGATCCCCGGGCTTACGCCCCGGGGCTATATTCCGCCGCCATCTTCGATGGCTCGTTGTCCGATATTATGGAGTGCGCCGGCAAAGCGAAGCGGCGATGGCGCTTTGGATCTCGCTTTCGTGATACGCGACCGGAAATTCAAAGCGGCGTCGCGCTGCTGCTCGCCGCCGCACTCCAAATCACCTTCCCATCCAACCACCGTCAACCAACAGCACGTGACCGTTGATATAGTCGCTCGCCGCTGAACACAGAAACACAGCCGCACCGCCCAGGTCACCTGGCTCGCCCCAACGTCCGGCGGGAATTCTTTCGAGTATCTGCCGGTTGCGCGTTTCGTCCTGTTGCAAAGCTTTCGTGTTGTCGGTGCGCATGTAGCCTGGAGCGATCGCGTTCACGTTAATATTTTTCGCGGCCCATTCATTCGCCAGCGCCTTGGTCAATTGCGCCACGCCGCCCTTTGAAGCTGCATATGCCGGCACTGTGATCCCTCCCTGAAACGAGAGTAGTGAAGCGATGTTGAGAATCTTTCCGCCGCCGCGTTCGATCATGTGCCGGCCCGCAAGCTGGGCCATCCGAAAAACACTGGAAAGATTTACTTCGATAACCGTCGCCCAATCTTCCGCTGAATACTCGGTCGCGGCCGCGCGCCGAATTGTGCCGGCATTGTTAACGAGAATATCGAGTTGGCCGAAGTGCTCGATTGTGTTTTCAATCAGCCGTCGCGGTGTTTCGCTATCGCCCAGGTCGCCCGTCAAAGAAAAAGCTTTTCGACCAGCGTTGGTCACTGCTGCGCAACTCGCGTCAGGAGCGTGAGTGTTGCCGTGGCATGCGACGTTGGCGCCAGCTTCCGCCAATGCGATCGCGATGGCCTGTCCGAGCCCGGTTGAAGCGCCGGTCACCAGCGCGACCTGGCCTTCGAGTTTGAACGCGTCGAGGATCAAGCCGCTCCCTCTTGTTCAAGTCCCGCGGGAGCAAACCGCGGGACCAGCAGATGTACTACCAAAAGCGCAGTCAAGTAGGCTGAACCCGCTATGATGAAGATGGGTAGATAACTGCCCGTCCATTGCAGCACGTAACCGACCACCTTGGCGATTAACATGCCGCCAACCGCTCCCGCCATTCCCCCGATGCCGACAACAGAGCCCACGGCGCGGCGCGGAAATAGATCGGACGTCATCGTAAAGACGTTAGCCGACCATCCCTGATGAGCAGAGGCCGCCAGTCCGATGAGCGCGACCGCAACCCAAATGTTCGAGGTCTGCGAAACGAATACGATCGGCACGACGCAGAGGGCGCAAACCAGCATGGCCGTTTTACGCGCGGCGTTGATTGCCCACCCGCGCTTGATGAGCATCGAGGAAAGCCAGCCGCCGCCAACGCTACCCACGTCCGCCGCGAGATAGATCACCACGAGAGGCAGGCCGAAACTGGTGATGCTGTCGGCAGGAACGTGATATTGATCGTGCAGGAAGCCGGGGATCCAGAACAAATAGAACCACCAGATCGGATCGGTCATGAACTTAGCCATGGCGAAGGCCCAGGTTTGACGATGAGGGATCAGTCGCACCCATGGGATCTTCGTTTCCGCTTCAGGCGGATCGCAATTGATATGATCCAATTCCGGTTTTTTCACGCGCGGATGTTCATGCGGTTTGCGATAGAGCGCGAGCCACGCGACGAGCCAAATAAAGCCGAGCGTCCCTGTGATGATGAACGCCCAGCGCCAACCGAGGTGGCCGGCGATCCATGGCACGCTCAGCGGCGTGACTATTGCGCCCACGTTCGTCCCGGCGTTAAAGATGCCGGTCGCCAGCGCGCGCTCCTTCTTTGGAAACCACTCGGCTACCGTTTTTATTGAGGCCGGGAAATTTCCTGATTCACCCAGACCGAGAGCGAACCGGGCCACAGCAAACCCCATGACCGAACTAGCCAACGAGTGGGCCATCGCCGCCAGACTCCAGAAAAGGACCGCGAACGAGAAACCTTTGCGCGTGCCAAAGCGATCCATCAGGCGACCCATTAATATGAAGCCCAACGCATAGGCGGCTTGAAACCAGAAAACGATGTTGCTGTAAGCTATCTCGTCCCAGCCGAGTTCGCTCTTTAGTGTCGGCTTGAGAATGCCGATTACCTGGCGGTCAACGTAGTTGATAGTGGCAGCGAAGAAGAGCAGCGCGCAGATCGTCCAGCGGTAACGGCCGATGCGGGCATTAAGATTTTCCAAAACTGCGGCGGCGCCGCCGTTGGCGTTCGCACGCGCCGCAGATTGCGGCCCCACTTCGCTCAAAGACGTGGCAGACGACGTGGCTTTTTCAGCGACGACGATTTCTTCCTTCATGGCTTCTGGCTCAACGAAGTTGGTTTCGGAGATCCCGGCTTTAGAGGTTCGGCGTAAATCTTGATCAGGATCATGGTGAACTCTTTGTTGGCAGTGCTGCGTTGGTGAGGCGTGCCGCGCGGCACGACGACCAGGTCGCCTTTGGTGATTTCAAAAGTCTTGCCATCGATGATTTTCGGACTGCGCCATTCGCCGGGCTCGACTTCTTTAGGCGAATCAAGTCGCCCACCGAGTATCAGCGTGGCCCCGCCTTCCAACACGTAATAGACATCGTCTGAAGCGTCATGCAATTCTGCGGCGGCGCCGGTCTTGTTCGTTTCATGCTGCACGGCGACACGCAGCTGCATACCGGCACTATCGATTAGCTCTTCGGTCTTGTTTCCGGGTTGCAGTTTCTGTTTGAGATCATCGAGCGATTGCGCCGACATGACGACCACGGGACGTGTGGCTTGAGAGGGTTTCCGTTGGGCCGAAACGGTCAGCGCTGAAGCGAGCGTGAAACAGCCGACCGCAATTAGGTTGAGCGACAACGAACAATTGATCAAACGCAGAGGCCGCAAAGTCTTTCGCAAAGGTCGCGAAAGAAATCCTTTGCGTTCCTCTGCGAAAACCTCTGCGTCCTTTGCGTTTAAACTTGGATTATTCCAAGCATTCAACTTGAATTTGGTCACGACCTCCACCCTTCTTTTTGAGAAACGCAGACTGTGGTCTATGCTATTTCCGGCTCGCTTCCAGTCCACTTCCATCCTGATCGAATCCGGGTTGCACCGTCACCACTCCGAATTGCCGGTCTTCAACCTCGCGATGCGCGGCCATCATCCACACAAAGTTGATCGGATGGCCGGGCACGGAAACGTTAGGGTGAAAACCTTTGGGCATGATCACCGCGTCGCCGTCTCGCACCACGCCGACGAACTCCGGTTCGTCCGGATTCGTGTAAACAAATTGCACGCCGAAGGAGGGCGCCGGCATGTCGTAATAAACATAAAGCTCCTCGAGGATCGCAGCGTGTTCGTGCGGCGGCCAACTGGTCCAGTGTCCCGGTTCCGAGGTAGTAAAGCCCGCGAGAATGCGCCCCGCTTCAACATTTTTTCCCAGCGTGATGTTGACGGTGCGAGTAGTCGACGGACCACCGGTCTTGAATTTGAGCGAACTGTCCTTTTCGACGTCCGCATATTTTACGACCTGAAGTGGATATTTATTTTCCACTTCCGCGGCACACTCAACCAGATCAACTGAACTCTCTGTTCTGATTTCGACATTGGTATCACGCGGTAAATAGATCGAATCATATCGGCCGAGCGTGTTTGACTGGCCATCTGCATTAATGGTGCATTCGCCTGCCAGACAAATCAGCCCAGACTCCAGGGCCCCGGTTGAAAATGTCACCGACGGTACTTCCTGGTCGAGTATTACGCGGCCATAAACCAGATGCTTCATTGCACTGTTCGCCGGCGTGATCGAAGTGTGACGACCTTTCTGTTTGTTGGTGTGCCTAAAGATCAATTGATCTCTTATTTCTTTCATCTGTGTACTCATGATTCCCTTCTTTCTCGTTACTAGAAAGCCCGCCCTTACGGTCGGGCTACTGCCGCGTTTGTCCGACAATATCCGATTGTCGCTGTCCTGCCTTCTGCTTACCGCCTCCTGCCTACTTGCCTTTGTGTTCGTCGAGCCAAAGCAAATCTTCGAGCAAATAGTAATTGCCATATACGAGATTGACGTCGTTGGGCCGCGTAACCGATCCGTGCCGCAAAACACCGGGAGGCGTCCTGTCGTCAGCGCTCACCGGCGTCAAATATCGATCGATCAGCGACTGCACAATCCGCTCAGCTTGCCGGCGATAATCGATCGCTGTGGCTTGATCCGCA
>Ga0209648_10002472_pt1 | contig 15342 bp, 16 predicted proteins | sample GraSoi2013_115cm_FD_185830 | JGI IMG/M metagenome (GOLD analysis project Ga0209648, IMG submission 185830) | Grasslands soil microbial communities from the Angelo Coastal Reserve, California, USA - Sample 9_17_2013_115cm (SPAdes) (version 2) | ecosystem: Environmental > Terrestrial > Soil >...
TCTGCTTTCCCCGTCTGGTGTACATCGAGGCTTTCCTAGCTTCGCTATCTTGGCCTCGGTAAGCTCCAAGTCGCCAAGAGCCTCTTCACGCTGAACACGCGTTCTGCTGAGATCTTGCACGGTTGACAGGTACACCTGTCTCCGTTCTTCCAATTGCCGCGGTTCGTCCGGTACGTCCATGTTTCCCCCGATCCGTTGCGTCGGCTGTCGTAAAGTTCCTCGGGTTGGCGCCGGTCTAGTACGTCCCACTCATCCCGCCGCCGTGTCCTGCACCGGCAACAATTGCGTGCTCCTCTTCCGTGATATCGGCGATCAAAGCTTCCGTGGTTAGCATCAGCGCGGCAATAGAAGCAGCATTCTGCAAGGCCAAGCGGGTAACCTTGGCCGGGTCGATCACTCCGGCCTTGATGAGGTCGGTGAATTCGCCGGACTCCGCGTTGAAGCCGAAGCTCTCATCCTTCGATTCGCGGATGCGGCCGACGACCACGGCGCCCTCGTGCCCCGCGTTTTGAGCAATCTGGCGCGTGGGCTCTTCGAGCGCGCGCTTCACGATGTTCACGCCGGTGGCCTCATCGTCGTCACGGAGTTTTAGCTTTTCGAGGGCCGGCAAGCAGCGCAGAAGAGCAGTGCCACCACCGGGAACAATACCCTCTTCCACTGCCGCGCGAGTGGCGTGCATGGCGTCTTCGACGCGAGCCTTCTTTTCCTTCAGCTCCGTCTCAGTCGCCGCTCCCACCTTGATCACCGCCACGCCGCCAACCAACTTGGCCAAACGTTCCTGGAGCTTTTCCTTGTCGTAATCAGATGTCGTCTCCTCGACCTGAGCGCGGAGCTGCTTTATCCGGCCTTCAATTGCGCTCTTCTTACCGGCACCTTCGATAATCGTGGTGTTGTCTTTGTCGATGATGACCTTCTTCGCGTAACCTAAGTCTTCCATTTTCACGTTCTCAAGCTTGATACCTAGCTCCTCGGTAATTGCTTTGCCGCCGGTGATCGCGGCGATATCCTCCAGCATGGCCTTGCGGCGATCGCCAAAGCCCGGTGCCTTGACTGCGGCGCACTGCAGTGTTCCCCGAAGCTTGTTCACAACCAGCGTCGCGAGCGCTTCGCCCTCAACGTCTTCCGCGATAATCAGCAGCGGCTTGCCCATCTTGGCGGTTTGTTCGAGCAAGCGAAGCAACTCCTGCATCGAGCTGATTTTCTTCTCGTAGATAAGGATGTGAACGTCCTCGAGCACGCACTCCATTCGCGCCGGGTCAGTGACGAAGTAGGACGAGAGGTAGCCGCGGTCGAACTGCATTCCTTCCACTACTTCGAGCGTCGTCTCCATCGTCCTTGATTCCTCAACGGTAATGACACCGTCCTTGCCCACCTTCTTCATCGCTTCGGCAATGAGGCTGCCAACCTGCTTGTCGGTGTTGGCGCTAATGGTGCCCACCTGCGCGATCATGTCGCCCTTCACATCACGGGAGAGCCTCTTGATCTCGGCCACGATAACCTCCACAGCCTTATCGATGCCGCGTTTGAGCGCCATCGGGCTAGCTCCCGCCGCAACCGTCCGCACGCCCTCGCGGAAGATCGCCTGGGCGAGCACGGTCGCAGTGGTCGTCCCGTCACCGGCTACATCCGAGGTCTTGGACGCAACTTCGCGTACCATTTGCGCGCCCATGTTCTCGAGCGGGTCTTGCAGCTCGATCTCTTTTGCCACGGTCACGCCGTCCTTGGTGACAGTAGGCGCGCCGAACTTCTTCTCGATGACGGCATTGCGGCCCTTAGGGCCCAGCGTGATCTTGACGGCATCGGCCAGAATGTTGACGCCCCGCAGAATGGCTTGACGTGAATCCTCACCCGTTACAATTTGCTTTGCCATTGGACTTCACCCTCCTGGGTGAATGATTACTTTTGCACTTAAGCGTTCGGACAAAGAGCTTACTTCTTGCTGCTTGCCGCTTTGGCGATCCCACTGACCTTTGCCAGGATTTCTTCCTCACGGAGGATCAGGTATTCCTGGTCGTCAATCGTGATGTCGCTGCCGGTGTATTTGCCGAATAAGATCCGGTCGCCCGTGTTTACGTCGAGCGGGATTCGCTTACCCTCCTCGATCTTGCCGGCGCCAACGGCGATCACTTCGCCCTCTTGAGGCTTCTCTTTAGCCGTGTCGGGAATGATGATGCCACCCTTCGCAGTTTCCTTCTCTTCCAGTCGCCTTACCAGAACGCGGTCGTGTAGAGGTGTTACTTGAACTGTCATCTTCAGATCCTCCGTCAAAATCGCCTTAAAAGATTTCCCAAACAATCTCGCAGTTGCGTCCTGATCTTAAGGGCGAAGCGTCTTGATATTCTTCTGTCGTTCTAGTTCCACATCGTCAGCAGTTTTCTTAACGCGCGCCGCTTCCTTCTGGGGTGCCTCTTCTTGTTCCAGTTTCACGGATTCGACAATGGAGATCCCGGCTTGGGCATCCAATTCTTTTGAAAACATGACGATCGCGAACGTATTCACGTAGGATCGAAAAAGGTTGAGCGAGTATTGGGAATCTTCCCACCGTGCGATTACTCTTTCGGTGGCCTTGTACGATGGGTTCATGGGGAAATTGACCACGGCTGCGACCGGCCTCGTTGCCACGCCGTACTTCGCGGAAACGACCCGTATCATATCTTCCTCAGTCAGCCCTTTAGTGGCGGAATCCTCGTAAGTCACCAGCATTCTGTAGAGCGCCCCGTTGTAGAAAGAGAAGAGAATCTGATCAACCGGCTCGGCTGGCCGCGAAGAGCCATAAGGTTGCGGCAGCAACCACGTCAATTCTTCAATCAGCGCCGGTCGTTCGTGGACCACGGCCGCATTGGCTGGTTTTTGATCGATCTGCTTTGAAAGATCGGCCACAGTCATTCCGAACGAGAAGTTGCGATACCTGGAAAGGTCCTGCGCGTGAACCTGGGGAATTGAAAGCAGGATCACGATGACTATGAGGAAGCAAAGAACCAGACTGCGCATCATTGTTCTCATTGAAAAGCTCCTTTAAGTGCGTACGGATTCAAGATTTGGTGTTTTGATCTCGTCCAAAGGCAGTGCCGGGCTTGGTGATAGCTCAATGCTTTGGTCCGGGCGCAACTCCATTTTGCTCGGAGACGGCACTTCAAAGTTTTTGTTTTTGACCTGGAAGGCCACCCGCACAATCTCCAAGGAATTGAATTTCTCCGCTTCCGCCTCCCGGTGGTGCTCCTCCCTTGTTTTTGCATGTGGGCGTTCCAGACTGCCACGCTCACAACCTTAGATTTGCCTCTGCGCGCCATTAGGAGCGGCATCTGCGGAAGACGGCTTTGTGATGTTAGGCGCGTACCGCCTTCTGCCGCTGGCATAACCAGTGAGCCCTCTAAGTATTACAGCACCTAGAATCGCTACCAGGGTCGAATACACGAGCCCAGCTTGGCCCGGCAAGCTTGCGACGCGCACGATGAAACCTCCTGTTACCGCTCCCGCAATACACATGGCGAGGTCCACAATCGGTCCATATCCGCCTTCCTTCAGGAGTTTTCTGGTTACCCAGCCCATAATTAATCCAACGATGATCCAAGATAGAAAGTACATAAATACTCCCTTTAGCGAATGCTCGCGTACCTGTCCGTCTCTTCGCTTCTGACAGGTTTCCCACCGCGGCTCTTCATCCGGCGCAATTCGCGGTCTGCCATCCGAAGCAGGAGTCGCTCCCCCCAGCAAGTGACCATCGCGGCTGTGGGCGTGTCGGCCAACATACGAAATTTCGCGTCGCTTACCCGGAGGGACTTATCTCGTAGCGTCACTTTCTCCGCCAGTCCTCTAGTTTTCGTAAACATTGGAACTCTCGCGTGTTCTTCTAGCTTGCCCATTCACCGGAGAATTGAGGGGGCGGGGATTTCAAGAGCTTGCGCTCCGGTCGGTACAACGAACGATTTCGTCTTGGAACCCCTGTCGATTCCTGATCTGCATTGCCGGCCTCCTGAAGAAGACCGACCAGTAGGAAAGAAGCGGCCGGGGCGGGCTGTCGTCTCACCCGCCCCTTTTATAGGATCGGATGTCTACTCATACACGTCGTCGGTTCAATTCACTCGGGCCAGGCATAGCGCAACTCAGCATAATGAGCGGCGCCCGTTAGCGGTCTCACGACAGATTCGTCACTCGGTTCCTTTTCGGCTCCGACACAGCCCTCGACTTCCTTTCCTTGTTTGCCCCCGCGTTGAAGAGCTTGGCGAGCGATCTCTTCTGTCGCTGGTTCTCCCGGATTGATCATGGCAGTCTCCGTCGGGAGGGGCCGGAGCGCCGACCCCTCCGTATAAGAAATGCAGATTACTTGCCGTTTCCTGAGACGCTTATTTTTATCTGCTTCCGCTTCGACTCCTCACGCTTCGCCATATGCAGGGTCAAGACCCCATTGCGATATTCGGCCCGAATGCCCTCGGAGCTGACCGTATTCGGTAGGGAGAAGCTCCGCGTGAACGAACCATAAGCCCGTTCCACTCGGAGATAATTGTCCGGGTTGACGTCCTTCTCGAACTTCCGCTCTCCGCGGATGGTCAACGTATTGTTTTCGACGCGTACGTCAATGTCCTTGTCTTGAAGATCTGGCAGGTCGGCCTTTACGACCAATTCGTTCTCCGTTTCGTATATATCCACTGGTGGCGCCCAGGTTGCCAGGTCGGCATGACCGGAGCGGTCGCGAATAAAGTTGTCCTCGAGCAAACGAATGACTTGATCCTGTAAAGATGTCGAACCGCGGGACTGGTCCCAACGTGTGATGGTGTTCATGGCAACCTCCTTGGTTGTCTTGGCCAAGGGCGATTTCACGTAACCTACTTTAGTTTAGATTACCGTATGACTCCCTCAGTGACTGAACCATATTAGGTGAATTAACTTGCCATTGTCAAGTACAATGTGGGAGTATATTATTGTTATTAATCATAGACAGTTAAGTGCAGCGGAGGCGCCCTGTGGACCTTGGCCTAGTGATCAAACAGCGACTGCAAGACTTAGGGCTGGAGCAGAGAGATCTGGCGGTGGCTGCCAACGTCACCGAGTCATATATTTCCCAGCTTTTGACTCGGAAGAAAATGCCTCCCGCGTCCGACCGAACAGACATTTATGACAAAATGGCGAACTTCTTGAAGCTCCCCGCGGGTAAGCTCTCGGAAATGGCTGACCTCCAGCGCAAGGAAGAATTGAAGAGAAACCTCGGGGAGCCACCCACGCCCTTGCTGAAAGAGGTTCGAGAGTTAATTCTTCGCAAATGCGCACCGGACAAAGAGAAACAAATTCGCGCTATTTTTGAAAAGCAGCCCTTCGGCGAACTCGAACGTCTGGTCACACAAAAGCTCTTGGACGTGGTCAAGAGAGTCGCCAAAGATGAATTGGGAAATGAAAACTGGCTCCAGCTAGTGGCTCGACTGGTCGGTCGAAGCTATGAACAGATGCGAGTCATCGTCCTCGAATTCCTGGACACGGATGTCTTCAACGTGTCCGTTGAAGACTGTGATTCCTTCCTGGATCCGCTGATTGAATCCTGGGATATCGACCTGGCAACCTTTGCTATGGAAGTCGTGTTAAATCGGAGACTAGCTCCAGGGTATCCCAAGAAATTTGAGTTTGTCGAAAAGGAGGCTGACCGGCCGTCTGAAGAGCCGGCGTTCAAACGATTCCTTCGGGACTGTTTCCTGAGCGGCGATGCTATCGAGGAAGAAATCGAGTTTCTAAAGAGACTGAGGTTCAATGGAAAGCGGCCCACTCCGCTGTATTATTACCGGGAATTACAGAACCTCAGAGACCCGCTCCATTTTCGATCGCCCTTGGCTCAGGGCCCGCGTGCAGGAATGCCGAGGGAGTCCAAATCGGAACGGTCAGTCGCCCCAATGCAACATATGGAGGCGAAGAGCGTTGAGAAACAACTCCAGCTCGATGGCAGGAAAAAAGCAACGGAGCGCTGGGCGGAGAACAGACGCAGCCGGGGCAAGAAACCCAAAGCAAAGTCCTAAGGAAGATTGCCGCGAACGTTACCGGAAACCGGCCCCACGCAAAATCGAATCGCCCAAGGCGGAGCCGTCCCGTCAAGGCCGGAAGGCTTCGTTGCCGGTCGCTGCCCTACTCATAATTTGGGGGTCGGCCATAGAGAGTTGGAAGATAGCGATGTCCTACGAACCCGTTTCTCAACGGAGAGTAAGAATCTGGATCTTGGTCGCACTGATCATAATTGGGGCAACGCGAGTTTATTATGTGCGAGAGATGTTGGCTGCCTTGATCATCTTTTCGGCCCTGTTTGCCTTAGTGGCCGCGATAATCCTTATCTTGTTTCTTATCTGGTTTCTTCTGGACCGTGCCAGCCAGCTGGCATTGGGATGGATCGAGGCGCGTGCGAAGAGCTTCTCTCGCGCAGCCTTACGCCTTTTGCCTGCTCGCTCACGGGTCTAAGTGGTAGCAGATGAAACTATTGTGCTTCGATATTGCTATTTGTCGACCGATGCCGAGGATGGCTGCGGGCTCTGTGATCTGTGACACGGCCTTTGCACTGCAGTTTGGCGATTCTGTCGATGTGCTTACTCGTCTTGGATAGGAGTTGTAATGTCCAAACACGATTCAAACACGAGAACGATCTATGTTATTGCGGGAGCTGATTGATCGAAGCGGTGCCGGGCCACCAGGCAGCCAAGGAATGCCTAGCCTCCATGAACAGCCCTTCTAAAGTCCGTAAGATCGCTTTCGTTGGCGACCACCTGCCGCGCAAGTGCGGCATAGCTACGTTCACGTCCGACCTGCTTGCCGCCGTCCGAAGCGCACACCCCCAGAGCCAGTGCCTCGCCGTGTCGGTTAACGACATTCCAGGTGGGTACGAGTACCCGGAGGTGGTTCGCTTCGAAATTGAGGAGCAGGACTTATCGTCCTATCTGCGTGCCGCAGACTTCCTCAACATCAGTAACGTGGACATCGTCTGCCTGCAACACGAGTTCGGCATTTTCGGCGGGCCGGCCGGTGGTCACATCCTGGCACTCCTGCGCGAATTGAGAATGCCTGTCGTCACAACGCTTCATACCGTGCTCCGGGAGCCGAGAGCCGAGCAGCAACGCGTGATGGAGGGGTTAATCTCACTTTCTACCCGGCTCGTCGTCATGGCCGAGCGCGGACGGCAGATGCTGCAGGATATTTACCAGGCACCGCCGGCTAAGATCGATCTCATCGCGCACGGCATTCCGGATGTAGGCTTCGTCGATCCGACTTATTTCAAGGATCAGTTCGGGGTGGAAGGAAGGGTGGTGCTGCTTACGTTCGGCCTGCTTTCACCGAATAAAGGCATCGAATATGTGCTCAATGCCCTGCCGCAAATTCTGGCCGAGTTCCCTGAGGTGGTATATATCGTGCTCGGCGCCACCCATCCTAACGAGTTGAGGGAGCATGGGGAAGCTTATCGGCTCAGCCTCGAGATTCTTGCTAAGAAGAACAAAATTGACAAGAACGTCATCTTCTACAACCAGTTTGTGGATCTTGAGAATCTCAAGGAGTTCATCGGCGCAGCGGACATTTACATCACGCCTTACCTGAACGAAGCGCAGATCACGTCGGGAACGCTAGCCTACACATTTGGCGCCGGCAAAGCGGTGGTGTCCACTCCGTACTGGCACGCAGCGGAATTGCTGGCGGAAGACCGCGGTGTGCTGGTGCCATTCCGCGATGCACCGGCCATAGCACGTGAGGTGATTGGTTTGCTGCGTGACGACACCCGCCGGCATGCCATTCGCAAGAACGCCTACAAGATTGGCCGCGAGATGGTTTGGAGCAACGTGGCCCAGATGTATATGCGTTCCTTCGAGTGTTCCCGGCTGGAAGGGGCCGCTCGGACGCGAAAATTTCTGGCCACCAAGACCCTCGACCAAAAGCCGCGGGAACTGCCGCCGATGAAGCTGAGTCACCTTTCGCGGATGACCGACTCCACTGGGGTCTTCCAACACGCTGTTCTCAGCGTTCCCAATTTTTCGGAAGGCTATTGCACCGATGATAACGCCCGTGCCTTCATCCTGGCAGTGCTGCTCGGTGAGTTGGGCGAGGATCCGGAGTCGGTGCGGACACTGGCCACCACCGCCGGGGCGTTCCTTCATCACGCTTTCGATCTCAAAAAGAAACGCTTCCACAACCACCTGAGTTTTGAGCGGCACTGGCTGGACGAACAGGGCTCGGAGGACTGTCAAGGGAGGGCGCTCTGGGCGCTGGGCACAGGCGTGGGGCGTTCGTCCTTTCGGAGCTTCCAGATGATGGCGGGACAGCTCTTCGCGCTGGCATTGCCTGCGCTGACAGGGTTCACATCACCTCGGGCTTGGGCGTTCGGCTTGATCGGCATCCATGAATATCTGCGTCGGCTAAGCGGCGACAGCCTAGTTAATCAAACCCGAGAGACACTGATCTGCCGGCTCATGGATCTATTTGAAGCGAGTGCGCATCCGGACTGGCAATGGTTTGAAGAGGAACTATCGTACGACAACCCGAAGCTCGCGCACGCCTTGATTGTGAGCGGACAGGCAACCGGACAACGGGCGGTGCTTCAGCGGGGCCTCGATGCCCTACGCTGGCTCACAAAATTGCAGATGTCCGAGAAAGGTCACTTTCGACCCATTGGAAGTAATGGGTTCTATCGTCGCGGCGGCACGCGTGCCAATTTCGACCAGCAGCCTGTTGAGGCGCAAGCAACCGTCTCGGCCTGTCTGGAGGCCTATCGCGCCACCTCGGATGTCTGGTGGTATGAACACGCGCAAGGGGCCTTTGACTGGTTCATCGGCTGGAACGATCTTGGACTCGAACTCTACTCTCCTGAGACAGGCGGCTGCCACGATGGGTTGCATGTAGATCGGGTCAACGGGAACCAGGGAGCGGAATCAACCCTAGCCTTCCTACTTTCATTGGCGGAGATGCGATTGGCACAAAACATACGGACAAGTTTTAGAGAACCGATCGCCATCACGGAGTAGCCGGCAACCCCCCATGTCCATGCACCTCAAACGTACAGCCACAATCCTCAAGCCCGACCAGTCCCGTGTTCTCCTCCGGCCCTTCAGTCCGGGTGGCCCCGAGCGGGTGGCCCGGATTATCGGCAGGATCATGGCGCTCCCAGAAGATCGGGTCAACCGGCTGCTGGACGAAGTTTCCGCTGAGTTTTCTCAGCGCCACCAGCCAATCCGCAATCTTTTCCTGCAGCGCTTCGAACAGGTCCGTGAGTCTTTGGCGACGGTCGAGGGTATATCCGAACAAAGACGACTCCTGATCGGCTCCTATTTTCTGGCCGAATACTCTTTAGAATCCGCCGCCCTGTTTAATCCTTCCATCGTGCCGCATCCTGACCAAACTGGTCTGCCGTCGGGCGCGCTGCGGTTTGTTCTCAGCTTGCGCGCCACCGGGGAAGGACACATTTCTTCCATAACGTTCCGAACCGGTATTATCCATCCCGATCAGCGAATCGAGGTGTTACCTGCCACAGATTGTCTGGCCGAGCCGCGTCAGATCCCAAACCCCCGGTACGAGAAGGCGCTGTTCGGGCAAAAACTCTGTGAGCTGGGGTTGAGTGGTGAATTAACGCGCCGGATCATGAACAAACTCGGGGAGTCGTTTGCACTGGAAGATCTTCGCGCAGGGCTCCAAAAGGAGCAGTTCCGCCTCCCAGATGGAATGACGCAGGAAGATCAAAACACCGCCCAGGGGATTTGGATGCTCGCCCGGTCCAACTACGAGGTCCAGTTCCAGCCAGAGCAACAGTTATCTGAGCGGATACTCTTCCCAGCCACGCCTTCGCAACGCAACGGGATCGAGGACGCCCGCTTCGTTCGCTTTCGGAACGACGATGGTACCCACATCTACTACGCGACGTTCACCGCCTTCGATGGCAGGGTCATCGTGCCGGAACTGGTAGAGACTTGTGACTTCCTGAACTTTCAGTTCATTACGCTAAATGGTCAAGCCGCGGAAAACAAAGGTATGGCGCTCTTCCCACGGAAGATAGGCGACCGCTATGCCATGCTCTCTCGCCAGGACAACGAGAACATCTACCTGATGTTTTCCGACAACGTCCACTTTTGGAATGAGCGCAACGTCCTCCTCAAACCAGCCTTCCCCTGGGAACTGGTCCAGATCGGGAATTGCGGATCTCCGATCGAGACCGATGCTGGGTGGCTAGTCCTCAGTCACGGAGTTGGCCCTATGCGACAGTACTGCATCGGCGCATTCCTTCTCGATCACGACGATCCGGCCAAAGTGATTGGACGGCTCCGCGAACCCTTACTCAAGCCGAACCAGCACGAGCGTGAAGGTTACGTCCCCAATGTCGTTTACACCTGCGGTGCTCTAGTCCACAACGGCGAACTGATCATTCCTTATGGCTTGGCCGATCACGCCACCGGTTTTGCAACCGTCGCGTTGGCCGAGGTGCTGAGTGCGATGGAGCAGGAAACCGCGATACCAGCATGACCATCCCCAAAAAAAGAGTGGCTATCCTGTCGCCGGTAGCCTGGCGAACACCTCCCCGGCAATACGGCGCGTGGGAGACGGTTGCCAGCAACATCACCGAAGGGCTGGTTTCCCGTGGGTGGGACGTGACGTTGTTCGCCACTCGGGACTCTGTAACCCGAGCCCACCTGCATGCCGTCGTAGACCGGGGGTATGAAGAGGATCCCGCCGTCGACCCCAAAGTAGCCGAATACCTTCACATCTCCGAAGCATTCGAGCACGCTGCTGAGTTTGACCTCATCCACAGCCACTACGACTTCATGGCGCTGTCCTATACCCGTCTGGTGAAGACGCCAGTCCTCACGACCATCCACGGATTCTCGTCTCCCAAAATCATGCCCATGTATGAGAAGTATCGTGACCAATATTTTGTCTCCATCAGCAACTCCGATCGCGCACCGGGTCTGAATTATCTCGCGACGGTGTATAACGGAATCGACCTCTCGTTGTACCCAATCCAGGAACTCGGCGGGGATTACTTGGTGTTCCTCGGCCGGATTCACCCGGACAAGGGGGTCCATCTGGCGATTGAGGTGGCTCGACTGAGCGGGCTGCCCCTGCTCATCGCAGGTATCATCCAGGATCGGACCTACTTCCGCGAGCAGGTGGAGCCTCACCTCGACCAGACGATTAGATACATCGGGCCAGTGGACGTGCCCGGCAAGAACAAGTTGTTTGCAAGCGCCCGAGCGCTGCTGCACCTGAACACCATCCCCGAACGATTCGGACTTGTCTTGGTGGAAGCCAATGCCGCCGGCGTGCCCGTAATCGCCATGGACCTCGGCTCATGCCGTGAAGTGATCAAAGACGGCCAGACGGGTTTCCTGGTCAATAGTGTTGACGAGGCGGCAGGGGCCATGAAACGCCTGGGTGAGATTGACGGTATCGCATGCCGCCAACGGGTCCAGGAATGCTTCTCTATTGAAACCATGGTGGAGGCGTATGAACGGGTTTACACCGAGGTCTTTGATCTGGAAGCGGCGAGATGATCATGAAGCCGGACATTGTCAGGCGCTACGCTCACAACCCCATCCTCACCAAAGCCGACATTCCTTACCCGGTAGAAACGGTCCACAACGCGGCAGTGGTGAAGCATGAGAAAGAATACGTCATGCTGTTCCGTTCCCACCTGCGCACGGGACGGTCCATCATTGGGTTGGCACGCAGTCCTGATGGATTCCACTTCACGGCGAATCCAGAGCCATTTTTGACTCCTGCCAGGGACAGTACTTTTGCGACCTACGAAGAGTTCGGCGTCGAGGATCCACGAGTAACACATATTCACGGCGAGTACCTCATCACATACAGCGCATACTCGCGAAATGGCGTCCGGATCGCCCTGGCAAAGACGAAAGATTTCTGTCACGTGGAAAGGATCTCCCTCATCACCGAGGCGGACCACCGGAATGTGGTGATCTTTCCAGAAAAGTTCGACGGACTTTATGCACGGCTGGACCGTCCTCACTCGGAAATCGCACCCTGGTCAATCTGGATTTCCTATTCTCCGGATCTACGTTTTTGGGGACAATCACAACTCATCATGCGGCCTGAACCCTACCACTGGGACGAAATGAAGATCGGTCCGGGTGCGCCGCCAATCAAAACGGACCAGGGATGGCTTTCCATCTATCACGGCGTCTTCCGGACGATGGACGGATCAGTTTACCGCTTGGGGGTTGCCCTACATGATCTCCTGAACCCGGCAAAGATCATTGGTGTGTGCGACTCGTGGATCTTGCAGCCGGAGGATCCCTGGGAAATCACGGGCTATGTTCACAATGTCGTGTTCACTTGCGGCGCCGTTGCGGAGTCCGATGGAACCGTGAAAATCTATTGGGGCGGCGCAGATACTGTCATGTGTGTGGGCGAGGCCAATATCTCTGATCTGGTCGCGTTATGCCAAGATCACAGCAGACCGGCCAAATGAGTGTGACGCAGCACATTTTTCTCTTACAGATGACTAGGGGAGTGTCAAGGAGCTTCCATCACGTAACCTTAGGACTCCCAAACTGCTCCAAACGCCCCGTTCCCGCCTGGCCGACGAACGAAATCTTGCCCTGGAAGACTTTTTGTTTTCGAAGGAAAGCGGAGGACGAGAAGAAATTTATTCTGCGTTGGCCTGCCCGGAGCTAACGCGGCGCAACGAACGTAGGTGCCGGGAAATGGGTGGGCTCAAATGTGTCCGCAAAAACAGACGCTTTTCTTCCGCCGCCTCTAAAATTGTTCCGTTTGAAGGAAGGTTGGCCCTCGTGAGTTTAGAAGCGGAAATGTTGGTTCGGCGAAGAATGTTAGTATTGAGCCCAGATTCAATGCTCATTCCCATGGTCATCGAAGAGACCACGCGAGGTGAGCGCGCTTACGATATTTATTCGCGCCTGCTGAAAGACCACAGTCTGTTTATCGGCACTCCGATTGACGACCATGTTGCAAACCTCGTGACGGCCCAACTCTTGTTTCTGGAAGCCGACGATCCTGAGCGCGATATCCAGCTCTATATTAATTCGCCAGGCGGCTCAATTACCGCCGGGATGGCGATTTACGACACGATCCAATACGTGCGGCCAGACGTGGTGACCACCTGCGTCGGGGAGGCCGCCTCGAGGCCGCGTTGCTGCTGAGCACGGGTACTCCCAAGAAGCGCTTCTCACTGCCCAACTCGCGTATCCTCATCCATCAGCCCTCGATGTCAGGGCTTTCGGGCCAGGCTACAGATATTGATATCCACGCGAAGGAGATTCTGCGGATGAGGTCTGTCATCAACCAGCTCATGGCAGACGACTGCGGGCAGTCGATCGAGAAGATCGAACAAGACGTGGAGCGCGACTTCATTATGTCGGCTCAGCAAGCCAAGGGGTACGGCCTGATCGATGAGATCATTCACAAACACCATTATGGCGTACTTAAAAGCACAGCGACTCCAACATCACCGAAGACTGCGGGAAGGCTTTATACATCCAAGGGTGCGCGGCAACTCTTGCGTGGCGGCAGTGTTTGCCGATATCCACATCGCAGAGAATGTGCTCATCAGTTTGAGTCGGTCGAGTGCTAGAAATCACAGAGCAGGAGGTAACGTGAGTCAGACTGCCATTCAGGAGATCCGACCTTGGGACCGGCCTTTTTGGAAACCGGCCCCGCGCAAAGGTGCGGTTCTCTTTTACCTTGTCTTGATTCATCTCCTGGCTATCATCGGCCTGCTTCTGTTCCCGCTGCCTACTCCCAAGGTTCTCGGTCTTGCCTTTCTTCTTGCGGCTCTCGGAGGCTTCGGTATAACCGTCTGTTATCATCGCCTGCTCGCGCACCGAACACTCCAGCTCAACAAGTTCGTCGAGCACTTCCTGATCTTCTGGGCCATGGTCAACAGCGGCGGCTCTCCGGCGAGTTGGGTCGCCTATCATCGCCATCATCACTCCCACACCGATACGCCCGAAGACATCTCCAGCCCAAAGCAAGGTGGCTTTTGGTGGGCCCACTTGAGGTGGCTCTATCAGTCCGATCGGGCCGATGAGCAGAAGTGGTGTCCGGAGTTGAGCCGTGGGATATACAAGTTTTGGACCTATGCCCACGCCCCCGTGCTCCTGCTATCGATTTGCTGTGGCCTCGTTTTCGGATGGCAGGGATTCTTCTGGATCGGTGCGATTCGTTTGGTCTATTCGCTCCACATGCAGTGTTTTGTCAACAGTCTCACGCACCTCGATCACGCCGAAGAAGGAAACTCCAGCAAGAACGTCTGGTGGCTGGGTCCATTGCAATTGACGGCCTGGGGCGAAAACTGGCACAAAAACCACCACTCCAATCCGGGCTCGGCGCGCCTTGGATTACGCTGGTGTCAACCCGACATCGGATGGTACTTGATTTACGCTCTGGAATTGGTCGGCCTCGCCAGCAATATAAAACGACCCAGAGTGCGGCGATAGATACACGCAGTCTCCCCGCGGGACGAGAAGGGATGAATATATGGGAATTGACCCTGTTAGTGGTGCTCCCAAATGTTGAGTTCACAGCATGACGAATCGCTTCCGGGCTATAGGAGTGAGCCCACGCGTGCTTAACTTCGTCATGGGCTTCCTGAATGGTCATCTTCAGGGGGTGAGCCATCGCAAAAGGCTGGAATTCCTGCCAGTGTTTCGGTGCATTATTGGAAAGTGGCCGCCTACGACTTCGACCGACCCAAAATCAGTTGTTTCTGGGCAATGCCGTGTCGGGTTTTCGCTTCGGCGATTAAATAGCGCAACGGCTTTATACGATTCGGCCCGGCAAATGCGTCTCGTTCGCGGCCGTAGACCCGTCCGACCTCGGGCGGACGCGGGCCTAGCGCTCGTCTGAGAGATGGTCAATCTCTGGTCAATTTAGAGGGGCTGTTTCGGGTCCAAGCGCTGCCAAATCAACGAATAGAGTTCTTCTGTGGAACCGAGGGTCGCGGGTTCAAATCCCGTCGCTCACCCCAAAAACTCCTTCAGCCTCTTGCATTTGCATTTGTTGAAATAGCAAGCCTCGAGCTCGGCAATACTCGCCGACAGCGCAGATGAGTTAAGCTGGAGGCCCGTGGGCGAGCCTCCCGACATCGGCGTTGTGATTAGCCCGAACTACCCCGGCGCAGCCGTGGCCATCAACAATCCGGGCCAGGTGCTGTTTGCCAGTCTGATCGGTACGACGATCGAGTTCTTCGACTTCTACATCTATGCGACCGCGGCAGTGCTGGTCTTTCCCCGCTTGTTCTTCCCGGCGTTTGACCCAGCCTCGGCCACGCTCGCCTCGCTGGCGACTTTCGGCATTGCGTTCTTGGCGCGGCCGGTCGGCTCGGCGCTTTTCGGTCACTTTCGCGATCGCGTCGGCCGTAAG
>Ga0209648_10002473_pt1 | contig 15338 bp, 11 predicted proteins | sample GraSoi2013_115cm_FD_185830 | JGI IMG/M metagenome (GOLD analysis project Ga0209648, IMG submission 185830) | Grasslands soil microbial communities from the Angelo Coastal Reserve, California, USA - Sample 9_17_2013_115cm (SPAdes) (version 2) | ecosystem: Environmental > Terrestrial > Soil >...
GATGACACCTCCTAGCAAAACAACACAAAAACTTCGGGGCACGCGACTCAGGCTGAGACCGCGAGAACCGAAACATCCTCTTACTCGCACAACGAGCCATTAGAGGCTATGCGGCTAAATAAGGGAGACCATCTATCCCCTAAATCACACATATGAAAACGGCTCACTCAAGCTGCAGGCTGGAGAGTGAGACCGGTGGAAGAGATTTGCAGCGGTGTGTAGTGCTGAACAAAGCCGTCTCTGGCTTCGAACCGCCGAAGGTTTTTCCTTCATAAATCCGCGTGTAGCGACCAGTCCGAAGTCCCTGACCATGCACCACGAGCCCGAGATTCGCGCGGAAACTGTTCACGCCAGCCGCTTCAGCTGGTGGACTCATCCGGCAATCCTCTTGCGTATTGGGGAAAGGATAAACAAGGACAACACATCGAGATTGCCTTCGTTGATGAGGCAGGACAGCTGCGTGCCGAGTTTGGCACGGAAGCAAGCCAAATAGAGGCGGACAGGCCATCGCTTACAGTCCGTTCAGTGCATTGATTGGCTCAGATGGTAGAGTTCGACTTCGGCAGAGTTTGGATAGCTCGCAAAATCCGACTCTAGCAATGGGAGATTCTCGGAGCGAGAATCGCTTGCTACTTGGCCATTGGGAAACTAGAGATATTGTCGGAGCTAAAGAGACCGATCCTTGGGATAAATGGTCGTTGGTGTTTTAGAGACCCGTCCCATGGCTGGCGCGACTATGTTGACATTGGGGCGACAACGCCCTTAGGCACGGAGCAACGCACTGGATACGCAGTACTCCGCAACAGTACGGACCGCCAATTATCAATGCTGCCCAAACAGTGAACCGCGCATCCCGTAAGTATAAAATCCCCTCTCTTCTGACCGCCACTTGCCATTCGCGTTTCCCCGCTCTGTAGCGCGCGATCACGGGAGCGGATGAGGCTAGGTCGGCAACTCTGGTTCCTGCTGGATACCCGTCCGGTGAACCTTTCAGCCTTGTGGTCTGATCGATCAGGAAGAGAGTCCAGAACAGGTTCCTGGTTTTGCCATAGACGGCACCTGCACAGCAGGCGTTCAGGCGCAACAAGCCTTATCCGGGATTTAACTGCATAGTCACTGCACTGAAATCCCGCACTGTTGCATTAAAAGCCCGGACGAAGGATTGAAAACAAAGAAGTGTCATTCCGGGATTTGAGTGCAGTGTGACAGCGGAACGCGGTTCAGCCGCTGGGCCAGGCGTGGCGTATGGAAGAGCGTCTTTGAGCATGGCCAAGGCGCCGGTTCTCAGCCAAGATCGCGAACATCTACTCCACTCATGCATTCACAAGTTTTATCTGCGACCGGAGCGCCCTTCACTCGCTGCTTTGGTCATGGAGGCGGGTCGAAGCGCTCGACCTTCAGGACGAAGGCTACAGTCCGTTGTTCCTAAACGCATCCAGGGTCAAACTCATCTGCGGGCTCAGGGCGCCATTGAAGGTCACAACCTCATGCGTGCACGACTTCCCAGCCTAACTCCTTTTTTATCCGCCGTTGTGCCCAACAAGACATGAAGAACTCATCCCATTTATCGTTACTGATCCATGCCGGGCCGCGACCTCTACCGTGACAGTGAACTGGACATCACATCGTCCGCAATACCGGAATTCCCGTTCCGGTTCCACTCGATGGACTTCTTGTTGAACTAAATGCCTCTCCTTTAGGGAGTTATGCCCACACCGAACTTCTGCTTATGATGGAGAGAGAGCGGTATGAACTAAGCTTATGCGGATTCTGAGTTTGCGACTGATCGTGGGGTTGATTGTCGGGGTTACGCTTGTGTCCCTGGCGTCGTCTTGGTATGGGGTGCGGGCCGAGAAAGATGCGCTACGCCGTGAGCTTGAACGCAAAGCCGGGACCCTCGGTGAAAGCCTTGCCGGGAATGCGGAGCTATATTTGGCGACCGGAGACAGAGTCGGACTCGAGCAGTTGGTCCAACGCTTCAGCAATCGCGACCACCTGCTGGGAATTGGTGTCTACGGCCCGGACGGTTCGACGTTGGTTGTGACGCGTGGTCTAAACTCGGTCATTTCGGCTCCTCCGCAGTTGCTTAAGGATTCGCTCAAGAGCAACCGCACGGAAAGCAGGTTCATGCTGTTGCGCTTCAAGCGGGTTTACATGCTTGCAGCCCCATTGCACAGTGCGGACAAGAGTGTGGTGGGAGGAATCATCGTAGTCCATGAAGCTGCCTACATCCGCACCGAGATCTTTCGTATCTGGAGTCGTGTTTTTGTCCACATAGCGATCCAGGTGCTGGTGATTGTTGCCATCACCCTCTTGATTGTGCGCTGGAGCCTCGCCGGTCCTATCGCCCGCGTAGCGCAATGGATGAAAGCATTGCGCACCGGACGACACGTCGTTCAACCGTCTGCGAATGACCTAGACTTCCTGCTTCCTCTGACACGAGAAGTAGCGCCTTTAGCGCACAGCATGCAGCAAGCGCGGGCTGCTGCGGAGATGGAAGCCAGACTTCGGAACACAAACGAATCCCTGTGGACCGCACAGCGGCTGGCCGACCATGTCCGCAGCAAACTGGATGGCAGCAGCCTTTTCGTGGTCTCGAATCGTGAACCCTACATCCACAACCGGCGCGGCAACACCGTTACGGTCACAGTGCCCGCCAGCGGTTTGGTTACAGCGCTTGAGCCGATTCTTTGCGCCTGCAACGGAACGTGGGTGGCCCATGGTAGCGGCGATGCGGATGTAGAAGCAGTGGACAGTCATGATCGGTTGCAGGTTCCACCGGATGATCCGCGCTACACGCTGCGTCGCGTCTGGCTCAGCGCCGAGCAGGAAGACGGATATTACAACGGTTTCGCCAACGAGGGTCTCTGGCCCCTCTGCCACATCGCACATGCCCGCCCGACGTTTCGGGCTTCGGACTGGGAGCACTACAACGCCGTGAATGAGAAATTTGCAGACGCGCTGGTGGAGGAGATGGCGGGTGAGGATCATCCTGTGGTCTTGATCCAGGACTATCACTTCGCTTTGCTGCCACGCTTACTGAAAGACCGAGTGCCTCATGCAAGGGTTGCCATTTTCTGGCATATCCCCTGGCCTAACTCAGAGTCGTTTGGCATCTGCCCGTGGCGGCGGGAACTGCTGGATGGGCTGCTCGGCGCGGACTTGATCGGGTTTCATGTTCAGGCGCACTGTAATAATTTTCTCGACTCAGTCGATCGTGTACTCGAATCTCGGATTGATTGGGAGCACTTCTCGGTCAGGCGCAACGACCACGGGTCCGTCGTGCGCCCGTTCCCCATCAGCGTGGAATTTCCGGAAGCCCGCGCCGATGCCCCAGAAGGAATCGAAGAGGAACGCAGTCTGCTGTTCGCTGAGTTGGGTATCGAAGCAACCTTCCTTGGCGTGGGCGTCGATCGCCTGGACTACACCAAGGGGATCATCGAGCGCTTCCAGTCTGTCGAGTTGTTTCTTGAGAGATACCCGCGATACCAGGAGAAGTTCACCTTCGTCCAGATAGGTGCGCCCACTCGTAGCCGCATCAAGCGATATGCTGATTTCCAGGCCGAGGTTGAGGCTGAAGCCAACCGGATCAACGCCCGTTTCAAACGCGGCAAGTGGAAACCAATTATTTTTCAGAACCGCCAACACAGTCATCAAGAGGTTCAGCGCTACTATCGCGCCGCACATCTGTGCATGGTTACGTCCCTGCACGACGGTATGAATCTGGTCGCCAAAGAGTATGTTGCGGCACGGCGCGATGAGCGAGGCGTATTGATCCTGAGCCAGTTCACAGGGGCGGCCCGGGAGTTGCATGACGCAATTCTCGTAAATCCCTATGACATTCAGGAAACTGCCAAAGCAATTGCTGAGGCCCTCGACATGAACATCGCGGAGATGCTTAGTCGAATGCGACGCATGCGGAGATCCGTGAAGGAGCACAACATCTATTGGTGGGCAGGCAGCCTCATCGGAGACCTCTGCGATCTTCGTCTCGAAGGTAAAGAGCGCACCACGGCGTCGCCCATCAGCAGGGCTCGAAGAAAGGGGTAGCTTGCAACATTCAGATGGAAAGACCGTCCTCTCGGAGTTTATGAGACAGCTAGCCGCCTCAGCGGCATCGATCCTCTTATTGGATTACGACGGAACATTGGCTCCGTTTCAAACCGAACGCCGCCAAGCCTATCCCTATCCTCCGGTCATACCGATCCTAGAAAGCATTCTCAAGTGCGGTAGATCAAGAGTCGTTATCATCACAGGTCGCCCCGTTGCCGAAATGGGGCCCCTGCTCAGCCCATTGCACAATATCGAAATATGGGGTTCGCATGGCCTGGAGCACCTACTAGCCAATGGAACGTACCGCCAGACGACGATCGCCCCCGAAACAGCCGCATTGCTGTCCCAGGCGGAGTCCTTGTTGATCGAGGCAGGGCTAGCCCACGTGACTGAAATTAAGCCAGGCGGCATTGCCGTTCATTGGCGTGGATTGCCGGATAGGGAAATTGCGAAGGTTCGATCGTGCGCTGAGAAGGACTTGAGCGTCTTTGCGGAGCAGCCAGAGCTCAAGCTGCTCAAATTCGAGGCGGGGCTGGAACTCCGTGTCGCTCACCCCAACAAGGGTGATGCGGTCACCTCAATCCTGAGCGGCTCAGAACACAAGGCGCAGGTCGCCTATCTCGGCGACGATCTCACAGATGAAGATGCCTTCCGCGTATTGAATCCTCACGGGTTCACCGTTCTCGTCCGCCCTGAATATCGCGCAACAAGCGCGCGAATCTGGCTGCGGCCTCCCCATGAGTTGGTTAGCTTTCTTGAGCAATGGTTGAACAGCGTTTCTGGCGGTAGACAGATGAGGTCTTGAGCCGTCTCTGCTGATCGGCAAACGAAAGATGTGTAGCCGCCACAGTGGCTGTAGATGGCCTTGCTCATCCTGAGCTGCCGCAGTTACCAGGCGACACATCTACAGGCCACGCATGGGCAATTTCAGAATCGGTAATGACCTGATGCACTCAGAGTAAGAACAACAGCAAGGCCGCTAGACTCTGTCCCGCTCACGCGATGCAGCGGTGTACCGAGGCCTTCGCTTGACCCACAAGAGAAGATCAATTGTTGCCCTATTTGCCTATAAGGACGTAGCCTAGCAATAGCAATGCGTGTTCTTCGCCAATTCGGTGTGCTGATCCTGCTGCTGGTGTCGTGCCTAGCCCCAGCGATGGCCTGCATGGCTCCCAACGCGGAAATGAGCACTCAGGAACGCGCCTGCTGCCGCATGATGAAAAACCAATGCGGTCAGATGGGAATGTCGGCGTCGCATGGCTGCTGCCAGAAGACTCCGCCGAGCGTCCACGATAACGCGTTGGACACCAAGCCAGTAACGTTCCATCCGGTTGTGGCGCCTGTCATCTGGTTGGCTGCTCCCGAGCTGGTGAATCCGATCTCTGCTGTCACCGGATGGGTTGAAAGCCCAGACCACTCGCCTCCAAAGTTCCAACCCGCGACCATTTCAATCCTAAGAATCTAGTTCGCTCCTCTCTCGCACTTTACTTTTGCCGAGCGCACACGCGCGTCTGCGTGTTCTGGCAAATGCCTTGAATTGCATTTGAGATTGGAGTTTCCGTATGAACGTCTCTTTGTTGACCGCCACGGGTGTGCTGGCCACTGCATGTTCTGCTTTCGGGCAGACGCCGGTGGCGAGCCCGCCCACACCTTTGTCTCAGCTTCTAGCCGAGGCGGGGGCAAACAATCCACAGATCTCCGCAGCCGACCACGGCGCACGAGCCGCGAGGCAAATGGCGCCACAGGTGACCACGCTGCCCGACCCGAAATTCACCTACCAGCAGTTGAGCGTGGGCAGCCCGAAGCCATTTGCTGGCTATACCAACAGCGACTTTGCCTACATCGGCGTCGGAGCGTCCCAGGAATTGCCATATCCAGGGAAATTACGGCTTCGCGGACAAGTAGCCGAACGCGACGCCGACACAAAACAGGCTGAGGTTGAAGTCACGAAGACCGGCATCGTCGATGCGGTAAAGGCCGACTATCTCCAACTGGCGTACCTGCAACAGACGCTTGGCATTCTGCGGCAAAATGAAGCTGTCCTTGACCAGCTCATTCAGGATGCAACGGCCCACTATCAGGTCGGCCAGGGGATGCAGCGGGATGTCTTACAAGCACAGGTGAACCGAACCAAAATCGTGAAAGAGATCACAATGCACCACCAGCAGATGGGGCAGGTGCAGGCGCATCTCAAAGGTCTGCTCAGTCGGGATCAAGGATCACCGGACATCCTTACGGAAGACCTGATCGAAACTCCACTCAAACGCACTTCGGATGAGTTGCTTGCGGTGGTCCGGCAGAACAACCCTCAGATTCAGGTCGATGCGAGTTCCATTCGGAAGCAGGATGCGCAGCTGGCCTCGGCGAAACGTGAGGGAAAGCCGGATTTTGAAGTCGGCTATATGTACCAGAACACCGACCGCAAGTATCGGGACTACTACATGTTCACCTTCGATGTGCGGTTTCCGCGCAAGCAGCGGGTGAATGCAGAGATCGCGGAGGCCACGGAGAGGCGCTCCGAATCACAACAGACCCTTAATGCACATCTGCAACAGCAACTCGCAGAGGTCCAGGAAGAGTATGTGAAGGCAACCAGCGATGAAGACTTGTTGAAGGAATATCGAGAAGGTCTCATTCCACAGTCCGATGCAGCATACCGAGCAACACTGAGCGCCTACTCATCCAATCGCGAGCAGTTCACGCATGTGCTCACGTACTTCATCGACGTTCTCAGCCTCAAGCTTGAATATGCACAGACCCTCGTAGATCACGAAACCACTTTGGCCCATCTCGAAACTCTGACAGGAGCGACACTGCGATGAACAAATATGTGTTTAGAACCTCACTCGTCTGGATCGCTATCCTCGCAGTGTTCATGGGAGCTTGGGCATACCGTTCCCATTTGGCGAAACATCCCAGAGTTATGAATATGCCGATATCCGGGGATGTGCAGCCTGTAGCCTCTGGTCCGCCTCCCGGTGCGAACGAGACAACGCCATCCATGCCGGAACAGAAGATGGAATCTCCGCTCGTTCCTGTCCAACTCACACCCGAGCGGATGCAGCGCATCGGCGTAAGAACTGGCAGTGTCGAGTACAAGCAACTGAGAGACGACGTACGTGCGACCGGCACAGTGGACATCAATGAGCGTCTGCTCTCCTACGTGCAGGTACGGTTTCCCGGCTACATCCGGAAGGTTTTCGCCAATGCCACCTATCAATACGTGCACAAGGGAGAACCACTCTTTACCATCTACAGCCCGGACCTCGTGGCGACGCAGCAAGAGTATCTGCTGGCACGGCAGGACCAGAAGGCGTTTAGCGCCAGCACTGTCGACGGAGTCGCATCGGGAGCAGAGTCGTTGTCAGCCGCGGCCGAACAACGCCTGGAGCAATGGGATGTTCCGCAGAGTGAGATCGCAAAGCTGAAGGAGACGGGCAAACCAGTTACTGATCTCACCATCAATTCGACAGTTACGGGATACATTACCGAGCGAAACGCTCTGCCCAATATGTATGCCGAGCCCTCGACCAAGCTCTACACCGTTGCCGATCTGTCGCACGTGTGGGTCTATGCCCAGGTATTCCAGAACGATGTTAGCCGACTGAAGCCCGGCGACACAGCACAGATTACCGTCGATTCGTATCCGGGCCGCATATTCTCCGGTCAGATCGAAGAGATCCTGCCACAAGTAGATATGGCAACGCGCACCGTTCGTGTGCGGCTGGCGCTGGCGAATCCGGGACTCAAGCTGAAGCCGGGCATGTACGTAAACGTCGATGTGAAGATCAGCCTGGGACGTCAGCTCGTTGTTCCTGCGTCGGCTGTCTTCCAGTCCGGTACCCGACAACTGGTTTTTCTGAATCACGGCAACGGCAGTCTTGAGCCAAAAGAGATCATGACCGGTCCCCGCGTCAGAGATAACTTCGTCGTGCTCAAGGGGTTGGAAGCACATCAGTCGATCGTCACTTCAGCGAACTTCCTTATCGACTCGGAAAGTCAGCTACAAGCGGCAGCAGGTTCATTTACACCGCCTCCGCCAGGCGCCGGAAGCAATGCTCCGGTGGCGAATGCGCCCAGTGCCGCAAAGGTGAACATCGACTTTACTACCGACCCCAATCCACCACAAAAGGGCAGCAACGTCTTTCGAGTGAAACTCACAAATACAGATGGAAGCCCCACTACTGGAGCCGAACTTACGGCCACGTTCTATATGGCTGCTATGCCAGCGATGGGCATGGCTGCGATGAACACGACTGCCAAGCTCACTGAAAAAGGCAACGGTATGTACGAAGGAAGCGGCTCGCTCGGCTCCGGAGGTACATGGCAGGTGACCATCTCCGTCCAGAAAAACGGCCAAGTGATCGCTACAAAGCAATTGCGTGTGAACGCGACAGGAGGCATGTAATGCTCTCCAGAATTATTGATGTTTGCGCACGCAATCGCTTCATGGTCTTTACCGCAGTGTTGCTGCTCACCCTTGCCGGAATCTGGTCGTTGCGACGCGTACCGCTGGACGCCCTGCCGGACATCTCAGACGTGCAGGTGATCGTTCATACGAGTTGGGCGGGTGAGCCACCCGATGTCATCGAAGACCAGGTGACCTATCCGATCGTCACCAGCCTGCTTGCTGCTCCGCATGTCAAAGCTGTTCGCGCGCAGACGATGTTTGGTGATTCTTACGTCTATGTGGTTTTTCAGGACGGCACGGATCTCTACTGGGCGCGTTCACGCGTCATCGAATACCTGCAACAGATCAGCGGGCGTTTGCCCGAAAACGTTCATCCTTCGATCGGCCCCGATGCGACGGGCGCGGGCTGGGTCTACGAGTATGCCATCGTGGATAAGAGCGGCAAGCACAGTCTTGCCGACCTGCGCAGCCTGCAGGACTGGCATCTGCGCTATGCCCTGGAGACCGTGCCTGGAGTTGCTGAGGTCGCCAGCATCGGCGGCTTCGTCCGGCAGTATCAGGTACAACTCGATCCCAACAAACTGCTTGCCTATGGCGTTCCGCTTTCGATGGTCATCGACAAAGTAAAGCTGAGCACCAATGAGTTCGGGGGTCGGGTTCTTGACCTAAGCGGCGGGGAGTATATGATTCGGGGCCTCGGCTATCTGCGTTCTCTCAATGATCTCGCAACCGTCGCGGTCAGCAGTAAGAATGGAACACCTGTCCTCTTACGCAACTTGGGAACGGTGAGCTTCGGCCCTGACATTCGCGAAGGTGTGGCGGAGTGGAACGGCGAGGGTGAAACCGTCGGCGGCATCATCGTCATGCGCCAGGGCATGAATGCGCTGAACGTCATCAACGGTGTCAAGCAAAAGCTCCGCGAGATAGCCCCGTCACTACCGCCCGGCGTCCAGATCATGACGGGATACGACCGCTCCGATCTAATTGATGCGTCGATCAAAACGCTCCAGCGTGATTTGCTGGAAGAAGCGATCATCGTCAGCCTCGTCATTATTGTCTTCCTCTTTCACTTCCGTTCCGCACTCATCGCAATCCTCGCCTTGCCCATCGCGGTGCTGGTGTCTTTCATCCCCATGTACTGGCTGGGAGTGACCTCGAACATCATGTCGCTAGGCGGCATCGCATTGGCAGTTGGAGTGCTCGTCGATGCCTCCATTGTGATGGTCGAAAATGGCTATCGTCATTTGTCGGAGCGGCAGGAAAGCGATGCCAACCCCGTGTCGGAACCCGAGCGGCAGAAGATCCTTATCAACGCAGCCAAACAGGTTGTCCCGGCACTCTTCTTTTCACTTCTCATCATCGTCGTTTCATTCCTCCCAGTGTTTTTGCTCGAAGCGCAGGAAGGACGCATGTTCCGCCCTCTGGCGTGGACTAAGACTCTGGCCGTTGGCTCATCATCCATACTTGCCATCACGCTTGTGCCGGTCCTGATGGTCATGCTGATTCGAGGCCGTCTGCGACCGGAGCGCGCAAATCCGATCTCACGCATTACACAAGCAATTTACTTACCCATCCTGCGGTTTTGCCTGCACCATCGCTGGCTCACTATCGCAGTCAATCTGATCTTCCTGGTTGTCACGTTTCCGCTCGCATCGCGTTTGGGGAGCCAGTTTATGCCGCCTCTCTTTGAAGGCTCCACTCTTTATATGCCGACTGCGCTCCCCGGTATCTCCATCGAGCAGGCGAAGGTGCTCCTGCAGCAGCAGGACCGTATCCTTCGCGGCTTCCCTGAAGTAGCGAGCGTGTTTGGCGCAGTTGGCAGATCGGACAGCGCAACCGACAATGCGCCACTCGATATGTACGACACCACCCTGATGCTCAAGCCAAGGGAGCAGTGGCCCGTGGGGATGACCTACGAAAGGCTTATTCAGGACATGGACGATAAACTCCAGTTTCCCGGTCTCTCGAATACATGGACCATGCCAGTAGAAAACCGCCTGGACATGGAACTGACGGGCATCAAGACGCCGCTCGGCATGAAGGTGCAGGGATCGAATGTCGACGGAATTCAGCAGCTCGCTTCGCAAATTCAAACTGCTCTCTCTGGATTGCCGCAGGTGCGATCAGTCTTCTCTGAGAAGGTTGCACAAGGTTTCTACGTCAATGTCGATGTCAACCGGGAGGAGGCTGCCCGTTACGGCCTCACGATTGCGGACGTTCAGACTGCGGTTTCCTCCGGCATCGGTGGCCAGAATATTGCCGAGAACATCGAAGGCCGCGAGCGTTATCCCATCAATGTCCGCTATCAGAGGGACTTCCGCGACAACGTCGAGAAGATGCGTGGTGTTCTGATCGGCACGCCAGGTGGTGCGCAAATTCCGCTGGGGCAGGTAGCGCGCATTTCCTTCACGCATGGCCCTGCCATGATTCGGGATGAGGATGGCGCATTGACGGGATACATCTATATCGATCTCAAGAACACCGACTACGGTGGCTTCGTTCGAAATGCGGACAAGGTCCTTCACGACAAACTTGCTCTACCTGCAAATTACTCCTTTCAATGGTCGGGAGAGTATGAGCTGGAACTGAGAGCCAGGCAACGGCTGCAACTGATTCTTCCCATCGTGTTCTTCGTGATCTTCCTATTGCTATATCTGGTTTTTCACTCAGTCGCGGAGGCGCTGGTTCTTATCTTTCCGACGATCTATGCCATGAGCGGAGGACTACTCCTCCAGTGGCTGCTTCACTACAATTTCAGCGTCGCTGTGGCGGTCGGGTACATCGCGCTTTTCGGCATTGCGGTCGAAACGGGGGTCGTCATGGTGGTTTATCTCCACGAAGCGCTCGAACACAAGTTACAGGGCGGAAGGCCCTTGACGAACGCCGACGTGGAGGAGGCGGCGATTGAAGGCGCGGTGCAGCGCTTACGGCCAAAGCTCATGACGGTATGCGCGGTCCTTGCCAGCCTAGTCCCGATTCTCTGGGAATCCGGCGTCGGCTCTGATGTCATGAAGCCGATCGCCGCACCTATCGTCGGCGGTATGATTACGTCGACGATCCATGTCCTGATCCTGGTGCCTGTCTTCTTCGTCATGATGAAAGAACGGGCGCTGAAACGTGGAACACTCGTTCCGCGGGATAAGGACTCCACCTCAACCAACAACGACTCAGTTGTTCAACCTTCGTCGTAAGGAGATGACATTATGCAAATCAAACTCATCGCACCGGTTGCCGTGCTCGTGCTTGGCGCAGCGGGACTCTTTGGGCAAGCAACGCAAACTCTAACCGGAACAGTGAGCGACGCGATGTGTGGCGCACACCACATGATGAAGGGTGCGACAGCCGCGCAATGCACGCGGGAATGCGTCAAGCAAGGCTCTGACTTCGCTCTTGTCAGCGGCAGCAAGGTCTACACCTTGAAGGGAGACAAAGCACAATTCGACAAGTTCGCCGGAGAGAATGTAGTTGTGAAGGGTAAGGTATCCGGCACAACAATTTCAGTGGATTCCATCAGCCCGTCTAAGTCATAGAAGGAGAGAAGGATGCGGGCTCTGTTTTAGAGGGAACGCATCCCGCATTTTGCGGCCCCAAAGCGAACGGTGCTACCATCGGAATCGACTCTGAAGTTCGGCGTTTAGCGAATGAAAGTAGTGGAATATGCCTAAGAAGCTCCTCTTCGTGACAGTATTGCTGCTTCTCGTCAGCGTTCAGGCGCTGGCGGCAAGTTGCGATGTACGCTGCTCGCTGATGGGGGCTTCGCCGCACGGCCATGCTTGGCACGCTCATGAGCAAATGTCCCATTGCTCCGGCATGTCCATGGACAGCGACAAAGGGGCCAGCCTTACTGCAAGTGATTCCTCTGCCGCTACCACTTGTGGGACAGAGTTGAAGGCGATCAACAAGGGCAGTGATCAGAACGATGCAGACTCAAGCAAACTTCTGGGATCGGCTGTTGCTCTGCTGATCGATCCTTTCGGAAGCAATGGACCTAGCAGAACTACCGCCATCGCATCACTCAGCCGAAGAAGCGCCAGTAGACCGCTCGCTCAGCGTCCCGGCTCCTCCCTCCGTATCTAGTCCAGTCCTTTCCTCCTCGCATCGTTGCAGGGTTTAGCGTGTGTGCGTTTTCACGCCGCCCTGCCATCTGCTGACCCATTTTCAAAAACGAGGAAAGTCATGAGTAATCGCCGCACCTTCATTCAGAAGGCATTCGGTCTTGGCGCGGGGCTGTTTGCCGCACCCAGAGTGTTTGCCGATTCGCAGAATGGGCCTTCTTCCCGCAGCCGCTCCACGCATGCGGGGCCAGCCTTCAACGTGTCTGTCGTGACTGCCGACATCGGTGATCTTCCCTACACGATGGAGGGCAACACGAAGGTCTTCCACCTGATTGCCGAGGTGGTGAAGCAGCAGATCAGTCCGCTCAAGACGATTGACGCCTGGGGCTTCAATGGGAGTGCTCCAGGGCCCACGATTCAGGTCAATCAAGGCGACCATGTGCGCGTGGTCTTCGAGAATCGCCTACCGGAGCAGACTTCCATCCACTGGCATGGATTTGAAGACACCATCCAAAACGACGGTCAGCCCGGCATCAGCCAGGAGCCGGTGAAACCAGGCGGGCGTTTTGTCTATGAGTTCAATCCCGGTGACTGGATGATTCACTGCCATCTTCCTCACCACATGATGAACCAGATGTCGTCGAACGCTGGGAAGATGACGCGTACCGCAGGGATGCCAGCCGGAGGAGACATGAATACCGGCACGTTCGTAGATCCGGGTGATGACGATGTGGATAGTTGGAAGCTCGTGGCCTTCATTCGGCATTTACCACAGCTCACACCTTCCGAAGAGGCCGAGATGCAGCACCTCAATCCCAAATCTCCCGACGAGATTCAGGAGGAGAAGGAAGAAGAAGACTTTTTGAAGGGCGACGCGAAATCAGCTATGCCGGCAACCACAATGCACCATCACTAATACCACGGAGAAGACACATGAAAAAGCTACTCGCAACTCTCTTTACGGTCGTGCTCATGGTGAGCAGCGCCTACGCGCACAATGGTATGGAACACGTCATGGAAACCGTTGCCAGTATCACAGACAGCTCCATTACGGTGACCACAACAGACGGAAAGACCCAGACCGTAACGGCGACCGCAGACACGAAGTACAGCAAGATGGATGCGGCGATTGCCCTGCAGGACATCAAGGTCGGCGACCATGTCGTTATCCATGCGACAAAGAAGAACGACAAACTGATTGCTGCAACGGTGCAAGTGGGTATGGGAAAGATGGCAGGCATGAAAATGGACGGTAAAAGCAGCAGCGTATTGCCGCAACCAAAGTAACTCTAATCCCAACTACGACGCTTAAGCATTGGGGCTACCGGGGCAGTGCTACTTGGGCTGCCCTATCACTTGCGACCTCAAAGGGGTGACGAAATGACCACTGTGTCCCGTAGTCTTCGCCAGGACGGTCTTGAAGAAAGCGCAATTCTAGGTCGGATTACTGCACCGGTAGAGTGTGTAAGATCCTGCGGCCTCATGCGTCAGCAGCAATAAGAAAGCCAGGAGGACACGATGAGTTGCTGTTCACAGACATCGGCAAAGGTTGTGAAAGACCCAGTATGCGGAATGCAGGTCGATCCTGCGAAGGCAGCAGGACAGAGCCAGTATCAAGGGCTGCCTTATTCGTTCTGCTCGCTGGGATGCAAGAAGAAATTCGATCTCAATCCGGCGCAGTACATGCAGTCTGACACGGAGCTACCCCTTCTTCAGTCACAATCAGTCGTTGTTCCGCCGGCTGCTGGTGCGACCAAGGTGGTGACGCCGGGTAAATACACCTGCCCCATGCACCCGGAGGTGCAGGCGGATAAGCCGGGATCGTGCCCGAAGTGCGGAATGGCTCTCGAACCGGTCGATCTCTCTGCAACGACCGAACGCGTTGACTACACCTGCCCCATGCACCCACAGATCGTTCGAGATCAGCCGGGAAGTTGCCCCATCTGCGGCATGGCGCTCGAACCCCGCAACGTAACAGCTAACGCGTCGAATCCTGAACTGGACGACATGACACGACGCTTTTGGATAGGCGTTGTTCTCACGATTCCACTTCTCGCCGTGATGGTCTCGGATATTCTGCCCGGTCACCCACTGCAACATCTCCTGCCCGGTCAGTTGCTCGGATGGATCGAGTTTGCGCTGGCGACACCCGTGGTCTTGTGGGCAGGTTTGCCATTCTTTGAGCGCGGCTGGGCCTCGATCGTTCATCGCAGCCCGAATATGTTCACGCTGATTGCAATCGGCACAGGTGCCGCTTATCTCTACAGTGTTGCTGCTGTGGTCGCGCCAGGTATCTTTCCTGCCACCTTCCGCGATACATCCGGGAATCTCGGCCTCTACTTTGAGGCGGCGGCAGTCATCATGGTATTGGTTCTGCTAGGCCAGGTATTAGAGTTGAAGGCTCGCAGCCAGACCAGCAGCGCGATCAAAGCGCTCCTCGGGCTTGCGCCAAAGACGGCACGCCGGATCTCCGAAGATGGAAAAGAAGCCGATGTCGCTCTCAGTGAGATTCAAGTTGGGGACCGCTTACGTGTCCGTCCTGGAGAAAAGGTTCCGACCGATGGGTTTGTCATCGAAGGACGCAGTTCCGTCGACGAGTCAATGGTGAGCGGCGAACCGATTCCCGTTGAGAAAACGGAGGGCGCAAAGGTGGTCGGCGGCACCATTAACGGAACCGGAAGTTTCGTCATGAAGGCGCAGCGGGTCGGTGCCGACACGCTGCTCGCGCAAATCGTGAAAATGGTGAGCGAGGCGCAACGGACGCGAGCGCCCATTCAGCGGCTTGCGGATACAGTTGCTTCGTACTTCGTCCCCGCAGT
>Ga0209648_10002474_pt1 | contig 15333 bp, 15 predicted proteins | sample GraSoi2013_115cm_FD_185830 | JGI IMG/M metagenome (GOLD analysis project Ga0209648, IMG submission 185830) | Grasslands soil microbial communities from the Angelo Coastal Reserve, California, USA - Sample 9_17_2013_115cm (SPAdes) (version 2) | ecosystem: Environmental > Terrestrial > Soil >...
CGACGTCGGCGACGCTGTAGGCGCCTTCGAGGTCGGCCAGCGCCGCGCGAATCTGCGAAATTTTCGCCCTGATCAATTCCTTGAAGAGATTCTCAGTGATGCGCTTGTGTGCGCCGACAATCACTTCATCCGATTTCGGATTGCGGATTTCGTGGGCCAGTTTGCGGTCCACGATTCCGGGCGAAACGTTCCAGAAAAGGTCCTTGTCGCGCAACGAGATGCGCTCGACCTGATAAAACGTGCGCAGAATATCTTCGTTGGACTTCATCCCCAGCGCGCGCAGGAAAATCGAGCCCAGAAACTTGCGCTTGCGATCGATGCGCACGTAGAGAATGTTCTTTGTGTCGTATTCGAATTCCACCCACGACCCGCGGTACGGGATGATTTTTCCGAGGAAGTAGCTGCGATTGTTGGCGCTCTCGAAAAACACCCCCGGCGAACGGTGCAACTGCGAAACGATAACGCGCTCCGTGCCGTTGATGATGAATGTGCCGTTTTCCGTCATCAGCGGGATGTCGCCGTAGAAAACTTCCTGTTCCTTGATGTCGCGGATGGTCTTCGCGCCACTGTCGGGATCTTTGTCGTAAATGGTCAGACGAATGGTGACCTTGAGAGGCGCGGAGTACGTCATCCCGCGCTCCTGGCACTCGTTCACATCGTATTTCAATTGCATGGCCACCGGGTCGCCGCATTTGTTGCAGAAGGTCGGCGTGTTCTTGTTGAATGTGCCGCACTTGTGGCAAATGACGTCGCCGGTCTGATATGGATTGGTGACTACCGACGCGCCGCAATTGCGGCACGTGGCGCGAAGGTGGTGCAGCCCCTTCAGGTTGCCGCACTTGCACTCCCAGTTGCCGATCGAGTAGTCAACGAATTCCAGTTGCGACATTTCGCGGAAGTCCCGGATCGGAAACACGGAAGTGAACACCGACTGAAGCCCGCCGTCATCGCGCTCGCTCGGCAGAAGGTCCATCTGCAGAAAGCGCTGATACGACTTCATCTGGACTTCAATCAGGTTGGGAATCTGAATCGAGCCCTGGATTTTCGCGAAATCCAGACGCTGGCGTTCCCGGACGTGATGATTGCTAGTCGGCATGCGTGATCTACCTCATCCCTTTTGGGCAAAAAACAGAGAAACGGAGAAAGGACACATCACCGCTGTGAGAAACGACCTGCCCGGGATCGTTGCACACACGGCTGCGGGGGGCCCGAAAAGAGCCCGTAGTTCTGTAACAAGTACCGGCCTTGACTTGCGTAAGCGAATTCCTTTGACGCGGTTCGCCGCTTTCTGCGCCGCGCCGCCGCTCAAAAACCGAACCGCAAAACAGTTCGGCTTGGCCCCGGCCGACATAGCCGGGACCGGCAAACTACTTGATCTCGACCTTGGCGCCGGCCTCTTCGAACTTCTTCTTAATCGTCGCGGCCTCGTCCTTGTTGACGCCTTCCTTGACGGTCTTTGGAGCGCCGTCCACAAGGTCCTTGGCTTCTTTCAAGCCCAGGCTGGTGACTTCGCGGACCGCTTTAATCACGTTGATCTTGTTGCCGCCAACGTCGGTGAGCACGACGGTGAATTCCGTCTTCTCTTCCGCCGGAGCCGCGCCGCCGGCTGCCGCCCCGCCACCCGCCGCCACAACTGTGGCTGCCGCTGCAGAGACGCCAAAGGCCTCTTCCATCTTCTTCACGAGGTCGGACGCTTCCAGCAGCGTCAACCCCTTGATTTCATCCAGGATCGTATCGACTTTCGACATGACTTTGTTCCTCTCCTCTCAATTCTAGAAATTGAACTTACTGGGTCGTTTCGGGAGCCGGTACAGCACTTGGTTCTGCACTGGCCCCGCCAGACCCAAACTTGTTTGCCTTGATCGCTTCGCTGACGGTCACCGCAAGGTTACGCGGGAGCGCGTTCAGCGCCATCGCGATGCGCTGCGCCGGAGCGTTCAGCAAGAACATGATCTTGCTGATCAGTTCATCCTTCGATGGCAGATTCGCAAGCTGCTGAATCTCCGCGATGGAAATCACGCGGCCCTCGACCACTCCGGACTTGAACTGAAACGCCGGGACATCCTTGGCAACCTTGGTGAGCGCTTTGGCCAGTGCGACTGGGTCAGCCGCGGTGTAGGCAATCGAATTCGTTCCGCTCAGGTTCTTGAGCAAGTTCTCGGCAGGGGTTCCCGCGCCCGCGCGCTCCGCGAGCGTATTCTTAACAACCTTGTACTTTCCCCCAGCGGCCTGCACGGCGCGGCGGAGTTTGGTGTCGTCTTCGACCGTAATGCCCTGAAAGGTCGAGAGAATGACCGTCGAAACTTTCGCAAGCTCGGTCTTGAGCTTGTCCAGGTCTTGCTGTTTTTCGCTGCGATTCTTCATAATTTCGCTCCGGTGGCTTCGTCCGCTCGACTACGCGGCGGTAGCCATCGCTTCCACTTCGGTCAGGTCGATGGTGATCCCCGGACCCATGGTCGAGGTCAGCGTGATTTTCTTCACGTACTTGCCCTTGGCTGCCGCCGGCTTGGCTTTTACCACCGCCTCGATGACCGCGTGGGCGTTTTCGGCGAGCTTCGCCCCGTCAAACTGAATCTTTCCAATCGGACAGTGCACAATCCCCGCCTTGTCGACGCGGAACTCCACTTTGCCGGCCTTTACTTCCTTTATTGCCTTGGCGACCTCGAACGTCACTGTGCCGGTCTTCGGGTTCGGCATCAATCCGCGCGGGCCGAGGACTTTACCCAGCTTTCCGGCGGAGCGCATCATGTCCGGCGTGGCAATCACGGCGTCGTAATCCGTCCAACCCTCCATGATTTTTTGCACGATTTCGTCGCCCCCGACGAAATCCGCACCCGCTTCCTGCGCCTCACGAACCTTTTCGCCGCCCGCGATCACCAGCACACGCACGGATTTGCCGAGTCCATTGGGCAAGCCCACCGTGCCGCGGACGACCTGGTCGGAATGCTTCGGGTCCACTCCCAAATTGATCGCCAACTCGACGGTTTCGTTGAACTTCGTGTGGTGTGTTTTCTTCAAAAGCTCGGCCGCTTCACCGAGCTTGTACGGACGCGCTTCTACCAGCTTGCGCGCCTTCTCCACGTTCTTGCCGGACTTCTTCATCGCTGCAACCCCTTCGATCTCGTAGCGCCTGAACTTCTAGGCTTCCACGACTTCCAGGCCCATGTTGCGCGCCGTACCCATCACCGTGCGCATGGCGGACTCCAGATTGGTGGTGTTGAGATCGACAAGCTTGATCTTCGCAATCTCTTCAACTTGCTTCTTCGTCACTTTGCCGACTTTGTTACGATTCGGCTCAGCGGAACCCTTGGCAATGTTCGCCGCGCGCTTCAGCAGCACCGACGCAGGCGGCGTCTTCAAAATAAACGTGAACGTGCGGTCGGTGTAAACCGTCACCAGCACCGGGAAAATCATCCCGTCCGGCTCTTTTCCCGTCTTGGCGTTGAACTGCTTGCAGAAATCCATGATGTTCAAGCCGTGCGGACCGAGCGCGGTGCCAACTGGCGGCGCCGGAGTCGCTTTACCCGCCGGCAATTGGAGCTTGATCGTTGTCTGAATCTTCTTTGCCATGTTCCTGCCTCAAAATCCTCTTCTTCGAACTTGTTAGCTTGTTAGGGACGGCCTTCCGAGGCCGTCCGCTCATTGCCTTATCAAGAATTCCCTATCCCAACTTTTCAACGCTGGCGAAATCCAGTTCCACCGGCGTTGACCGCCCAAAAATCGTCACCGAAACCTTCAACCGGCTGTGATCGTTGTCAATCTCTTCCACGTTGCCGTTGAAATTTGCAAACGGTCCATCCACAATGCGCACCTGTTCGTTGCGCTCGAAGACCACCTTCGGCTTCGGCCGGTCTTGCGGCGTGTGCACGCGGTTGATGATGCCGTCGACTTCCGCTTCGGTCAGGGGCGAGGGTGACGTCGCCGATCCCACAAAGCCGGTAACGCGCGGCGTGGAGCGCACCGTGTGCCAAGTGTTTTCGTCCAAGTCCATTTCCACCAGCACGTAGCCCGGATAGGACATGCGGTTCGAAACCACCTTCTTGCCGCCGCGCACTTCGACCACTTCCTCCGTGGGGATCAGCACTCGGCCGATCTTGTCCTGCAGGCTGAAAGCGGCCACCCGGCTCTCCAAGCTTTCTTTGACTTTCTTCTCAAAGCCCGAGTACGTATGGATGATGTACCACTGCATTCCCATCGATCTCTGGTCCCCTCTAGACTCCAAATCGCTTGAAGACATATGCCACGCCCATTTGCACCAGTTTGTCCACCACCGCGAGAAACACTCCAAAGAACGCCACGGTGGCAATGACCACCCAGGTGGTCGCTATCACATCTTCGCGGCTTGGCCACGTCACCTGCTTCATCTCCACGCGAACATCATGTAGAAATTCACGCGTGTTGGCGACCGTACCCGTAACCCTTTTCGTCAGCTCAGAGCCTGCTCCGCCCTGAGATTCATCGCTGCTCATTTTCACCGCCCGCGTGGCCATAAATCCTCATTCCAGTGCACTCTCTGTGCGCTTCCCAAACTCTGGCAGGGGAGGAGGGATTCGAACCCCCATACCCGGTTTTGGAGACCGGAGTCCTAGCCGTTGGACGACTCCCCTAAACTTAAATCCGGCCTGCCCCTCGCCCCTGCAAAAACACCCGTCACGAAAACCAAAAGCTACTTCACTTCCTTGTGCGCCGTCTGCTTCCGGCACGTGTTGCAGAACTTCTTCGTTTCCAGCCGCTCGGTGTGCTTCTTCTTGTTTTTCGACGTCGTGTAGTTGCGGTTCTTACAGTCCCCGCACTGCAACGTAATGATTTCGCGCATCTCTTATCTCTTTCCTCGCCCCGTTAGTTTATCGGGCCGACGGCTGTTAGTTCGCCCTTCGCAATGTCCAGAGCTCGGATGTGTTTCCAGCGAACCAGTACCACATGATCCCCATCCTTCCGCTGGTCCAGAATCCAAACTCCCTGCTCATCTTTTTCAACCGCGTGAACCAGGACTGGCGAGGATTGGGTATCAATTCCAAGGTCGCGCAACGCTCCCCGCCCTTCATGATCTAGAACTACAACGACATCCTGATTCTCAATTTCCATTTTCCCTACACCGCATGAGCAGGCAGCGCATACTCTAAAACGCGCTCCAAATTTCGCTCAAGACTTTCAGAGCCAGTCTGAAACAGATCGTCGATCAGTTCTTCGCTAACGATAAACGAAACTGGTCGCTCCCCCGCAGATGCTGCAACCTCATATCGGTGCCTCAAAACATCCAACTTGATGTTCGTGATCTCGACATCCCCTCTCTCTTGCAGTTTCCTCTGGAGAAGCTTGGCAAACTTCTTCGTCTTTTCGATCAGTCGTTCCTGATTGAGCCTTCCGGCATACGCGCTTCTCGCGTAATCCTCTTCCGAAATTCCCATCTTCTTGACAACTTCCTTTTGCGCATCGCTGAGTGGCGGCAACTGCCCAACGGGTACACTTGCAGCTTCTTTCCGTTCTTCGCCGCCCGCCCGCCACCCGTCAATGACAATTTCCATAAGCCTACTCGATGATTTCAGTAACGGCACCAGCGCCGACAGTGTGCCCGCCTTCGCGAATCGCGAACCGCAAGCCCTTCTCCAGGGCGACTGGCGTGATCAGCGTCACTTCGCAGCTCACGTTATCGCCCGGCATCACCATCTCCACACCCGTAGGCAGCTTCATATCGCCAGTCACGTCTGTGGTGCGGAAATAAAACTGCGGCCGGTAGCCCGAAAAAAACGGCGTGTGCCGTCCGCCTTCTTCCTTCGTCAATACATACGCTTCCGCCTTGAACTTCGTGTGCGGCGTGATGCTCCCCGGCTTGCAAACCACTTGCCCGCGCTCCACGTCTTCTTTTTCCGTGCCGCGCAGCAGCAATCCCACGTTGTCGCCCGCAAGCCCTTCATCCAGCAATTTGCGGAACATCTCCACGCCGGTCACAACCTTCTTCTGCGTCGCGCGAAAACCCACGATCTCGACTTCTTCCCCAACCTTCACCTTGCCGCGTTCCACGCGCCCCGTAACCACGGTGCCGCGTCCGGAAATCGAGAAAATATCCTCGATCGGCATCGCAAACGGTTTGTCGACATCGCGCACTGGCTGCGGCACGTTCTTGTCCACCGCGTCCATCAATTCATCAATGGTCTTTTCCCACTTTGCGTCGCCATTCAACGCTTGCAGTGCCGAACCCTTCACGACCGCAATCGAATCGCCCGGAAACTGATAGCTCTTGAGCAACTCACGAACTTCCAGCTCCACTAACTCGAGCAATTCCGCGTCTTCCACCATGTCGCACTTGTTCAAGAACACGACGATGGCTGGAACGCCGACCTGGCGCGCCAGCAGAATGTGCTCCCGCGTCTGCGGCATCGGCCCATCCGTGGCAGCAACGACCAAAATCGCGCCGTCCATCTGCGCGGCCCCGGTGATCATGTTCTTGATGTAGTCCGCGTGCCCCGGGCAATCCATGTGCGCGTAGTGCCGGTTCGCCGTTTCGTACTCCACGTGCGAAACCGCAATCGTAATTCCGCGCTCGCGCTCTTCTGGTGCGTTATCGATCGAATCGAACGCCCGGAACTGCACCTTCGGATTGTGCTTGCTCAGCACTTTGGTAATCGCCGCTGTCAATGTCGTCTTGCCATGGTCAATGTGACCGATGGTCCCGATGTTCACATGCGGCTTGTTGCGCTCGAATTTCTCCTTAGCCATGTTCCTTAACCTCTCGATCTTGTTGACCGCTTAGTGGCCGACTTCCCCCGTCGCCAACAAACCATCGTGCTGCACTTCAAAGTCTGGAGCGGGGGACGGGATTTGAACCCGCAACCATCACCTTGGAAGAGTGAGACTCTACCGTTGAGTTACCCCCGCCCGGTGCTACTCCAAACTTTTCCCCGCCGCGGCTCACGCCCACGCCGCGCCCCACCGATTTCCTGGAGCCTGGGACCGGGATTGAACCGGTGACCTCGTCCTTACCAAGGACGCGCTCTACCAACTGAGCTACCCAGGCCGAACCCGTGTCCCACTCAAAAACCGTCCTTCGCGGCGCACTTTTCCTGAGCGGCGCTTGCGCCCCGAATTGGACCGCTTTCGAACATCGCTCATGCGATTGCCCTGCGGTTTTCAGCTATCCCCACAACGAGAGCCTGGTGGACGGGGAAGGATTCGAACCTTCGTAGCCCGCAAGGAGCGGCAGATTTACAGTCTGCTGGTTTTAGCCACTCACCCACCCGTCCCGCGAAAACTCTTTGGGACGCGAACCACGAGTCCCGAACTTATTCCGTCAACAACTTACACGCATCCCGCGCAAAAACACAAAAAGGACTCGTGTCAAAAGACACCAGCCCGTCCATTTTTCTGGTCAGGATTCGCTCCGCCCTCGCTCCCCTGCTAATTCCTGGTGGAGCTGGCGGAGGGAATTGAACCCCCGACCCTCTGATTACAAATCAGATGCTCTACCAGCTGAGCTACGCCAGCGCCGCTCAAACCGAGTAAGAATAGCAGAAGAGGTATTAGAATTGCAAGGGGTCGCGCTAAAATATCGAGCACGTGAATGGCCAGCGCTGTGGAAAATCGATTCCGCCCTTGACCACCTGGACACCGTTATCCCGCTTATCTTCTATACTTTAGCATAGAATCCGGCCCTTCGCAGTAGTCCGAATTCAACAGGCACCGGTATCATCGTCCAAAATCGATTTTCCATCTCGGATTTTGATGCCGCTAAACCCCATGCCAATGGGACAATCGCAGATATAGCAACACCGTCGTGAATCGTGCGGAGACCGTGACCAAACGGACACAAATCGGATTGGCAGTAGTTCTCGTTCTCTTGAGTGCGGTTGCATTTTTCGCAGTTCGAAAATGGGCCGCCGCGCACACCGGCTCGCCTCGCGAAGAAGCGTTGATGCTTATGCCCACCGACGCGAAGGCAGTTCTTTTTGTGGATTTTGGCGAGCTTCGGCGCGCGCCGTTTATTTCGCGACTTTATGCGTGGGCGCCGAAACCGCAGGCCGACGAGGATTACGCGCAATTTGTCAAAGAAACAGGATTCGACTATGAACGCGACCTTGCTCGCATTGCGGTTGCCGTAGAGAAACGAGGTCAAGATTCCAATGTGTTTGCCATCGTGGATGGAAAATTCGATCAGCAAAAAATCTCCGCCTTCGCAAAGAAGGATGGAACAGCAGTAACAACAGGTGGACGCGAAGTTTTCTCCGTTCCGATCGGCGGGACCGCAAATAAAGCCTCTTTTGTATTCTTGCGGAATGACCGCATCGCGCTTACCAACGATTCGAATCTCGCCGTTTTCCTCGACGCGAAAAAACGGCCCGAGGACGCTGCGGATTGGCACCTGCGATTAGAACGCCTATCGGGTTCTCCCGTATTTGCCGTCGTCCGGCAAGACGCCAATCTCGGCGAGGCCCTTGGCGCACAGGCTCCCGGCGGACTCCGTTCTCCCCAGCTCTCCACCCTGCTCGATCAATTGCAATGGCTCACTCTGGCAGGAAAGCCTGAGAATGATCGGCTCCGTGTGGTTGTTGAAGGCGAATGCACGGGGGATGCGACAGCTCGCCAACTCGCCGACGTGTTGAATGGAGTCGTAATACTCGCGGAGGGTGGCCTGAACGATGCCAGGACTCGGCAGCAGTTGGATCCGGCGCTGCGAGATGCTTACCTGGAACTGTTGAAGAGTGCGGACATCTCCAAGATCGACCGCGGCGATAGCAAATCTGTTCGGCTTGTATTCGATATCACCCCCGCATTCCTGGAGGCCGCACACAAAGCTGCACCGGTCGTCCCGGATTCGGCCCATAGCAAACCTCCCGCAAGAAAAGCTCTGCCCACAAGGAAAGGCCACATTTAAAAAATATTTAGGAGGTCTCCCGCGTGAATGTCGCCATAAAAAGAACTAGCGGGCCAAGGCCCGCCGCTTTGCCATCCCTAGAATTTCAATAAAGGATTAGTCGCCCGCAGGAGTGGACTTCATATACCGCCAGGGATTGATAGGAGCGTTGTTCATTCGAACTTCGTAGTGTACGTGCGGCCCCGTGGAACGGCCGCTGATACCCGTATAACCAACCACTTCGCCGCGCTTGACGCGCGCACCGGCAACCGCCGAGAACGCCGAAAGATGCGCGTACCACGTTGTGATTCCAAAACCATGGTCGATAACCACCAGGCGCCCATATCCCGCATGGTTCTCTGCGGTCGTGATGATTCCGTCCGCGGTCGCGTGAACCGGCGCGCCATAGTCGGCGGCCACATCCACGCCAGTATGGAAGGCGCCTTCCCCGCTGAAGGGATCCATGCGCTCGCCAAAACTATCGGTAATGTGCCCCATGACCGGCCAAATCGATGGAGTGTAGGTGGAGTCGGCAAAACTCATCGGGGACAGCAAATGCAATCCGCTGCTGGAGATGGCGATCACTGCAGCATTACGCTTCAAGAAGGTGTACTGCTCGATGGAGCGGTCAAAAGCATCCTGGGCGTCCGCGGGATTGTCGCTCAGATCGAATGCCGCTGGATGGTAGCGCAACACTCCGTAAGTCATGGCCACTTCTGTCGCCAAGGACTGCAAGGAATCAAGGCGCTGGTTGGTATCGTTGACGGTACTCTGCAGTTGCTGATACTGCTTCTTGAGGGTTTCCTGATCGTGGCGAAGAGCGTTGTAATTGCCGACCTTCCACAGCATTCGCGAGTAAGATCCGACGGCAGCCGTAACGCTGATCGCGCCGATGAGCGCCAAAACCGCGAGGCCGTGCAGCACGTACGCGGGAACGATAAGCTTCTTCAGCTTACCAGGCGACGACGCGATATAGAACGTATAGCTCTTACCTCTCATGCGTAACCGGGCCCCCTCAAGCCTTCCAATTTGAAGTTTGCGGACAAGTTACCCTGGTGCCCGCAGGAACACGAACTTACACCAAAATCTGAACCGTGAGCCTTGGTTCGCGACCTGCAACATACTAATTTCTGTAGAAGTTGGCGTCAACCCTGTTTTTAGTACTAAAGAGGGTCAGGCTGTGTAAACCTGTCCCCTGTCCTTTAGTACAGGTGGCGTACTAGAGCGGCCATGCGCCGATCCCTCCGTCTGGGTCACAAGAAACCGCGGCAGCTGCTCAAGCTATACTGTCATTCGAAGGTAGATTGGAGTCCCCTCAGAAACTCATGCCGCGGAACCGACGGAACGAAGATTCTATTCTAAGGAAACTCTCGGATAGTTTCGGATCCTCGCTTTGGAACGCAGGACAATCCGTCGCTCTCGGAATTGGCGATGATGCCTCGCTCTTGAGGCCGAAGCTTGGGCACGAAACAATTCTCACCTGTGACTGGTTCTTGGAAGGAACCCACTTCGTGCGCAAGAAGCATCCGCCGGATGCTGTAGGTTGGAAGTGTCTTGCTCGAGCCCTAAGCGATGTAGCGGCGATGGGAGGCACGCCGCGCTGTTTCCTGCTCAGTCTGGCTTTGCCCGGAACGCACACTGGCCGGTGGCTGGATTTATTCCTCGGTGGCCTGCGGCGCGCTTCCCGCAAATTTCAGTGCGCCCTAGTGGGCGGAGACACGACACGCCGAAACAAGATTCTCATCAATGTAACCGTCGTAGGCGAAGTGCCCTCCCGTCACGCCGTGTTGCGATCAGGAGCTCGCGCGGGCGACGTCGTTTATGTCAGTGGGCGGTTGGGGGAAGCAGAATTGGGTCTGCGCATCCTGCGAAGAAGCAAACGAACGCCGAGCAAGAAGAACCCGCTCGTAGAAAAGCATCTTTATCCCGAGCCCCGTCTCGCGCTGGGCCAATGGTTGGCCAAGAAGGGCTTGGCAACCGCCATGATGGACCTCTCCGACGGCCTCTCCACGGATTTACCTCGCCTGTGCGCGGCGAGCGGCGTTGGCGCGCGCCTGAACAGCGCGAGCCTTCCGCGCGCCCACTTTCCGGCTCACCGTCAAAACGCCAGAGTCGACCCACTGCGATTCGCTTTGCATGGCGGTGACGACTACGAACTGCTTTTCACCGTTCGCCCCAAGCAGGCCAACCTTTTGCCGCCTTCTTTTCGCGGTGTGCCGCTCACTACTATCGGCACCATCACTTCAATGAAGCAGATCGTTCTTCTGCGCGAGAGCGGCCACCAACGACCTCTCGATCCAGCGGGCTGGGATCCATTCATAGGGGACCGCTGACACACAAGTGCACCCAAGCGCGGGCCGACGAGAATTGTGCCTGCCCGGCCGGGGGATCCGGCAGCATGAGCTGAAAAGAGAAAAGGAGGAGCCATTTTTTTTGCTCCTCCTTTTCTTTCGCCACGCGCTATTGCAGTGTCTTCAGAAAGTAAACCTCGCGCTCAGCTGCATCTGGCGCATGTTGGTCGCCTTGCTCGCGTAGGTGTTGAAGTTCGGCGAGGCAAACGAGTTGACGTAACCGGCAAAATTCGGGTGGTTGAGTGTATTGAATATTTCCCATCGCAGTTGGAAGGTCCTGCTTTCGGTTAGCTTGAACTGCTTTCCGAAGGCCACATCCAGGTCCGTCAAACCAGCCAGACGCAGGTGGTTTCTGCCGCTGGTTCCATCATTGCCGAGCAGCGGTTCGCTGACAGGCAGGTTCGCTTGCTGTGCGGCATTGTTCAGGTTGGGAACTGGGTGAAGCAGCGTCGCATTGCCGTTGAGGGCCGTAGTCACGCCAGTGTTGGAGTTCGCGGTGCCATTCAGCAGCGTGTCTGTAATTCCGACAAGTTGAGAATTACCATTCGCATCCAACGGGCAATTCGCGACAGTAGACCCGGGAACTGAGCACACGGTCACGGGCGCCGCAAATACGGTGGCGGGGAGACCGGATTGCGCGCTGAATATCGCGCTTTGGCTCCAGCCGTCCAGCACGTATTTCTTCCATCCGTGGAATCCCTTGGTGAATGGGATGTCATATTCATAGCTCAAGACGAAGCGGCTGCGGATATCAAACTGCGAGTTCGAGCGCTGGAACGACAATGGTTTCGCTGCGTCCAGGAGGTTTGCGCTGTCGTTGATCAGAACGTTTAGCGCGTCCGAAACATCGTCCAGGCTGTGGGCCCATGTGTAGTTGCTGTTGAAGGTAAGCCCATTGCGGAACCTCCGGATGACTTCCAGCTCCATAGCGTTGTAGCTGGAGGTTCCGATGCTTTGTACTTGAGTCACGCTGTCAAATCGCGGATCAAGCAGGTTGTTCCGCGGCCCAAAGGTCCCGCCCACCTCATGGCTAAAGACGCTCGCGAATTGTGCTTGCCGGGCGTTCTGGTCGGCTTGGCTGGTGGCTGGAGCGGGCCGGTTCGCAGGTGCCACGAGATTGATGGGCACACTCACCTGCAGGTGATCGCTGCGTGTTCCGATGTACGTCACCTTGACAACCATGTCGTGCGGCGCTTGGAATTCCACTCCGGCATCCCACTGCTGCGTGCGCGGGTTCGCGAGGTGCTGATCCACCGGGCTCAGTGTGCCAAAGTCCACCTGGTTCGGATCGAAATGGCCCAAAGCCGCGATGGCTTGCGTTTGTGCCGGTGCGGTGCCGGCCACTAAGTTTGCAAGTGTGTTGCCGCCGGTGAACTGTCCGGCCGCGACACTGACGCCATTGATGAAAGGTGCCGAAAACTGCACGTTGCTGATAGGGTTCTGGTAGATGAAGTCGTAAGTAATACCGTATCCGCCACGTAACACCAACTCGTCCTGTCCGGGGTTCCACGCAAAGCCCAAACGGGGTGCGGGGTTCCAGTTGCGGCGGAATACGCCTCTGCCGACATCCAACCCACCCAACGGTCCGGTGCCGATGACACCAAGGGGCGTGGTATTTCTAGGGTCCAGATTGGAAAGCAGGTTCTTGTTTTCGGAGACTCCTCCCGAAGACTCGAGCCGGAACCCCAGGTTGAGCGTTAGTGTCTTCGTCAAGCGAAAGTCGTCCTGAACGAATGAGAACGCATCCAGGGCAAAGTTGTGCCGCACGAAATTCCCCACCTGCTGAAAGTAGGAGCTCGGATTGCCATTTTGGAAATCGGCCACACTGGCAAAAGTAATGAGGCCGCGCGTAAAGAAATCCGCGGTGTTTGGTGTTTGGTAGCGATTGATGTCCCCGCCAAACTTGATGGTGTGCCGCCCTTTCACCCAGGCAATCGTGTCGAGGTATTGGAATGTGTTCTGTGTGCGCCCCTGAGGAACGATAAAGGTTTCGCCGAAATTATCCAGACCCACAATGGAGATCGTGGGTCCGAGAGGAAAGGGGCTATTCGGGGGAAAGCTCGGGTTGCTTCGGCCGAAAGCAAAACGGAATTGATTAGTTATGTTGCTGCCGAAGACGGAGGAATACCCAAACGTGAGTGTTCGCGAGGTTACCGTGTTTGAAGCGCCGAAACCAGCCAGATTAGTGAGTACAAACGTGAGACCTGGACTGGTTCCTTGGAAAGGATTCTGGCCATACTTCACGGTCATGGTATCCCTGCCGCCGCGGAGCAATTGGTCAACCCGCAGGGTCCAAATGTCAGCGTTGGATGCGTTAGAGGCGGTATTCGTGAGGGATCCGCTTGCCGAACTGGGTGAGCCATCGGATTTGCAGATTGCCATGTCCGTCGGATCCTTGATCCCTGCGGCTTGCGCGGCGGTCAAGACGGACGCAGTCGCCGAGCCTCCAGCTCCCCGTGTTCTGTCCACTTCACCGCTGCCGTAAAAGAACGTGTGATTCTTGTAGATGGGCCCGCCAAAAGTTCCCCCTCCTTGGTTTTGGATGATGGGAATCACCTTTTGACTGAAGTAATCCTTTGCGTTTCCCAGGTCATTATTCTGAAAATACCAGAAGCCGGATCCGTGAAAATCGTTTGTGCCGCTCTTCGTGAGGATCTGCACCTGCGAGCCGGAATTGCGTCCGAACTCCGCGTCGAAGTTGTTGGTGATGACCTTGACTTCCTGAACCGAGTCTTGGCTCATCACAAACCCGCCGCCTTCACCCGTGGTGGATACGTCCGTAGCCGTCACGCCGTCCACCGTGATGTTGTTTGCCCGGCCACGCGAACCATTCGAATTAAAACTTCCAGCTCCCAGGAAAGGATTGTTGATAGTGACCGGTACGGTGCCCGGTGAAAGTGTCGCGTATATGACTGGGTCACGCGCCTGATTAGGAAGGGCTAGGACCTCTTGGCTGGCGAAAGAGTCGCTCACCTGCGCCGTGGCAACGTCCAGTGTGGGCAGTACTCCAACCTCCACCACCACTTTCTCCGAAACGTCGCCAATTTGCAGTTGCGCGTCGAGTCGTGTCTTTTCCCCGCTGCGGATTACAAATTTTTGCGAAAAAGACTTGAAGCTGTCTTTCTCGACGTTCGCGCGTACTCTCCGATCTCCATTTGCGGGGCTGAAAACTCACCTGTCGGACTGGAGGCAACCATGCGCGTCGCTCCTGTTCGCAGATTCTTCAGTGTCACCTTTGCATTTGCTACTCCCGCGCCGGTGGCATCTGTGACCGTGCCCTGCAGGTCGCCAGTGAGATCGGCTAAGACCGGATTTGTCAGCATCCAAGACAAAAAGATCGCTACCAATAGGCGTACGGCATTTCTGTGCATCACTCTTCCCCCTCTAAGAATTCAAATCTTTCCAACAATCCAAGTCGCGCGATCCAGACCTCGCAGCCGGAGTACGTATTTCTTCGAGCCACCCGTTCAGGCACACCTTCGCGAGCACCCAGAATCAACCTGGGCAGTCTCCTTCTTCGAGAGAGAGCACCTGGAAAAGATGACTCGCTTGGCACCCACGCCAGATCGCAAAAGCGAGTAAGCAACCGAACTCTTGACTCTCGTCGCTAATGATTCTTATTAAGGCTATCTAGCAATCGTGTTTCCGGGAGATATACGGAAAATGTCAATCTCTAAGTCATATAAGACAATTGAATTATTCTCCGCTATTCGTTTATTTCCGTTCAGCGGCACTACAAGCCTTCAAATAACCGTAAGCGAGATTCCTCGACTTCTAGATACCTGTATGAATTTTATGTAAATTGGACCAATTCTCCGGCCACTTAGTTTGGCGGAGTGCTCGTGGCTGAAGTTCTTGCGATATTACTGTTGACGGGAGGAACCGGCGGTTTTTCTTTGGGCGCGGCAGGCTCGTCTTCCGTGGGAGCGGTATCCGGAGTGTCCACGTTCACGCGATGCTCGCCGACCTGCTGCTCGAGCGTGACCACATTCTGGAAATCCATGGCGGGCGTCCCAGCTGTCGCGCCCTGCATGAATTCGAGCCAAATGGGAAGCGCGGCGCGCGCTCCGGTTTCCTTTTTGCCGAGCGAGATCTGCTTGTCGTCGAAGCCGACCCACACCCCGGCAGTGAGCT
>Ga0209648_10002476_pt1 | contig 15327 bp, 15 predicted proteins | sample GraSoi2013_115cm_FD_185830 | JGI IMG/M metagenome (GOLD analysis project Ga0209648, IMG submission 185830) | Grasslands soil microbial communities from the Angelo Coastal Reserve, California, USA - Sample 9_17_2013_115cm (SPAdes) (version 2) | ecosystem: Environmental > Terrestrial > Soil >...
CCGCCGTTCTGCTCCATGCGGCGGAGTTTCGCGCGGGCGTTGCGAAAGCGGACTTGGATCCACCGACCGGTCTGCCGATGGCTGGTTACAGCACGCGCTACTCGAAGGGCACGCTCGATCCGCTGGAAGCGCGCGTGCTCGCGCTCTCCGATGGCTCGCGAACCATCGCTCTGGTGACGCTGGATCTGTGCTACACGTTCGATCCGCCGGTGATGGAGGAGATCCGGCGGGCCGTGCGCGGGACCGTGGACGAAGTGGTGTTTCATGCATCGCACACGCATTCCGGTCCGACTTATTCGGAAGCGCCGGAAGCGGCGAAACACGCGATCCCTCGAGTCGCTGCTGCGATCGAAACGGCCGCGCGCGCGATGGTGACGGCGCGAATCGGGAATGGATGGGGGCAGGTATATCTGGGATTCAACCGCCGTTATCTGCGGCCGGATGGATCGGTGCAGATGTTCTGGCGGAATGAGACCAAAGTCTCGACGACGTTTCCGGTGGATCCGACCGTGGGTGTGATTCGCGTGGATCGAAGCGATGGAACGCCGCTGGCAGTGCTGGTGAGCTATGCCTGCCATCCGGTGGTTCTCGGCCCCGAGAACCTGGACTATTCGGCCGACTATCCGTCCGAGATGCGCCGCTATGTTGAGCATGAGATGGGCGGCGGCGTGATGGCGTTCTTCCTGCAAGGCGCTCCCGGCGACATCAACCCTTATTTCGACAAGACTCCGCTGATCGAGGACGCGGTGGGTGTGATGAAGCAGACCGGGCGAACGCTGGGCGCCGAAGCGGTGCGTGTGGCGCGGACGGTGACCACGCGCGCGCCGGCGAATCCACGCATCCAGTCCAAGACTGTAATTGTTCCTGCTGCCAATCGCTGGGATACGGAGAAGTTGCGCGGCGTTCTGAAGGAACGGTATCGCATCGAAGGCGGACGTGCGGTGCGGCTGCTTCGGGAGAAGATGGAACTGCCCGTCACCACCGTGCTGCTGAATCAGGACCTGGCGTTCGTGGGCATGCCGGGCGAGCCGTTCGTCGAGTTTCAGATGCAACTGCGCGCCAAGAGCCCGCTGCCGAATTCGTTCCTGCTCGGATACACCAACGGCTATTTCGCATATTTTCCGACCATCGCGGCGGCGGTGCGGGGAGGCTATGGCGCCGATTCCACCGTTGTACCGGCCGAGGCCGGAACCGGCGAGCGGATGCTCAACACCGGCCTGATCTCGATCTACGAGTTGCTGGGCAAATTGTCAGAACAGCCCGGTAAGCCGGTCGCGCAATAGCGCGGGCATGTCAGAGGGCTTGTTGACGCGCAGCACGTCCAGTCCCGCAGAGCGGGCGCTCGCTGCACCGGCGTCGGAGTCCTCGACCGCCAGACCGGTTCGCGCGCGGAGGCGCTCCATCGCCAGCAGGTACGGATCCGGCGCGGGTTTGAGATGCTTCACGTCGCCGCCATAAACAGCGGCGCCGAAAAAATCAAGCAGGCCGCCGTGGCGCAATATCGGCTCCACTTCGGCTTGACCGCTGGAAGTGACCACCGCCAGCCGGTAGTCGCGCAATTGCGAGAGCAGCGCCAAAACTTCGGCTGAGAACGGCTGCTGCTCCAGCATGCGCGCGCGGAACAACTCTTTCTTGCGTGGATACTCAGCGATCAGGCGCTCGACTTCGAGAGGCGGATCAGTCTGCCGACAGAGAACCGAAAACAGAACCCGATCCGATACGCCGATGCCGTGCTCGCAGTATGTTTTCCAATCCAGACTCATGCCGAAAGTCTGGAGAATTTCGCGCCAGCACGCGAAGTGCACCGGCTCCGTATCGGCCAGCACACCGTCAAAATCGAACAGGATCGCGTCGTAACGCATCAAGGTTTCAGCACTACGCGTCCAAGCAGCGTGCCTTGGTGCAGAGCCTCGACCACTTCGCCCGCGGCGGCGAGCGGCCGGGTTTCGACGCGACAGCGGATGGAGGGATTGGCGGCCACCAGGTCGAGCATTTCGCGAAGGTCCTTGCGTGTGCCGACGGCGCTGGCGATGATGCGCGCTTCGAGCGATACCAGAGCCACAGTCGAAACCGATATCGGCTCCGGCGCCATGCCAACGACTACCAACGTTCCGCCTTTGCGCAGGCAGCGCAGCGCTGTTTCGTACGCGGCCTTCGATCCGGAGGTTACCAGCGCGACGTGCATGCCACCCAGCTTCTTGGTTTCCTTGTGAACCGGCACAGCGGCTGCGTTCAGGACCAGGTCCGCGCCGCATTCTGTGGCGAGGTTCAGCTTGGACTCCGCGACGTCGACGCCACAAACCCACGCACCCAAGGCTTTGGACATCTGGATAGCGAGGTGCCCCAAACCGCCAACGCCGAAAACGATCAGGCGCTGGCCAGATTGCAAGCCAGACTGCTTCAACGCGCGGTAGACCGTGAGTCCGGCGCAGAGCAGCGGGGCTGTTTCGTCGGTGTTCAGGGAAGCAGGGATTCTGGCGACGTGGCTGGCGGGCGCTTTAATGAACTCCGCGAAGCCGCCGTCGACCGTGCAGCCAGTGACAAGCTGGCGCGAGCAGAGCACCTCGCGGCCCTCTTTGCAGAACTCGCATTCGCCGCAGCTCCAGTGGAGCCAGGGGACGCCTACACGGTCGCCGGTTTTCCATTGGGTTACATCGCCGCCGAGTTTGGCGACGGTGCCAACCACCTCATGGCCGAGGATGAGCGGTGTCTTAGTGATGGGCCGCAACAGATCCCAATCGCCGTGCGCGAGGTGGACGTCGGAGTGGCAGACTCCGCACGCGTCGACGCGAATGAGAACCTCACCGGGGCCTGGCTCGGGGGTGGGAACGTCTGTGAGCTCGATGGGGCCACCGATCTCACGGAGCAGAGCGGCTTTCATAGGCAGCTCAAGAATTCAAGAATTCGAGGAATTCACGAATTCGAGGAAGGTGGTGGCTGGGCGTCTTCCTTGAATTCTTGGATTCGTGGATTCTTGAATTCATTTCCTTGTTTATGGGATTCGCCAGATCAAATACGCTGCAACCGCGGTTCCGACGATCGCGCCGCCGTAGCAAAAAGTGTTGACCAGTTCGTCGAGGTGCTTGATCTGCAACCCGTCGTAGAGCGTGTAGCGGAAGCGATGCGCCCAATGGAACAGCGGCAACGTGCACAGCACCAGCAGGTACAGTTTTCCGAGCGGGTGCTGGATCAGAGACAGCAGCGTCTCGTAGGTCGGTGCGTCGATCCAGCCCAGCGGAAACGCCAGGAAAAACAGGAACAAGTTCACGGGTATCAGGAGCGCTGCCACCACTCCGCCGGCGCTGAACAGCACCCACAGCAACGGTTCGTTGGATCGCTTGGCCATTTTATCCTCGCAACACCAGCCACGCCACGGCTGCGGAAACCACTACCCACGCAACGTAATTCGGACCGGCGATCAGCACATCGGGAACGCGCTTGCCGCCCATTCGAACGGCCATCGCCTTGGGCGCCAGATTGAACCAGGTGATGGTGTGGAACACGATGAAGCAGAGGCTGATCACGTTCAGCGCGACCACGATTGGATTTTGCAGGAACTGCTGGAACTCGGCATAGGCCAACAAACCGTCGCTCAAGGCTTTGATCAGCATCAGCGTCTCAACCACGAACCAGGCCACAAAGATGCTGCTCAACTCGCGGAGAATGAATTTCAAATAAGGCCACTTACCGAGCCACCAGTAAGTGGACATGCGGACACGGTAACCTCTGGGCGGATATTCGGTGTAAGTGGCCATTACTTTCCCTTCCACGGCATCAGCATGGACTTCATCCATTCCTTAGTCGCCGTCAGTTTATATTGCTGAATCGCGCCGGCCGGATCGACATGCTTGGGGCAGACTTCGGTGCATTCGCCTACGAACGTGCAGCCCCAGATTCCATCGTGCTGCGAAAGGATGTCCATGCGCTCGTCGGTCCCCTGGTCGCGCGAATCCATGTTGTAGCGCTGCGCCAGCGCCAGCGCCGCCGGGCCGGAGAAGAGCGGATCAAGTCCATAGACCGGGCAGGCCGCGTAGCACAGCAGGCAATTGATGCACATGCTGAATTGCTTGTAAGTGTCCAGTTGCTCGGGGGTCTGCAAATATTCGCCTTCCGAGAGCGGCTTTTCATCCTTGCGGATGATCCACGGCTTCACCTTGGTGAGTTTCGCGAGGAAGTCGCTGATCTCGACGATCAGATCGCGCATCACCGGGAAGTTCTTGAGCGGCTCCACGCGGACCGGGCCAGGCGCGTAGTCGGTCAGAAAAGTGGCGCAGGTGAGTTTCGGCTCGCCGTTGACCATCATCCCGCAACTGCCGCAAACGCCCATGCGGCACGACCAGCGGAACGAGAGCGAGCCGTCCACTTTGTCCTTGACGTAATTCAGCGCGTCCAGAACCACCCACTCCTTGCGCAGCGGAACTTCATAAGTCGCCAGCCGCGGTTCCTTGTCGCGTTCCGGAGAAAAGCGTGTAACTTCGAGCGCGATCTTATCAGCCATGTAGGATCACTTTCCGTAAACTCTTTCCGCGGGCGGCCAGCGAGTAATTGTCACCGGTGAGTAACTTACCCGCGGCGCGCCGCCTTCCGTACGCGTCACCAGCGAATGCGCCAGGAATTTTTGGTCGTCCCGAGCAGGAAAATCCGTGCGCTGATGCGCGCCTCGCGATTCGGTGCGATGCAGCGCGCATTGGATCATCGATTCGGCGACGTCCAGCATGTATGCAAGTTCCAGCGCAGTGGTCAACTCGGTGTTGAAGGTGCGGCTTCGGTCGTCGATATTGATGTTCATGAATCGCTCTTGCAACTGGCGCAGCTTATCAGCCGATTCTTGCAGCGAAGCGCCGGAGCGGTAGATTCCCGCGCCCGCTTCCATGGTTTTCTGCATCTCTTCGCGAATTGTAGAGATGCGCTCCGTGCCGCCGGTCTTGTTCAGGAACTGGTCCTCCAGGCGCGTCTCTTCATCCGCGGCTTGGGACAGCAAGTGACGCGACGGGGCTATTTGTTCCTGCGCGAACGCGGCCGCCGAAACTCCGGCGCGCGCTCCAAAGACCAGCAGCTCCGTCAGAGAGTTCGAGCCAAGACGATTGGCGCCGTTGATGCTGACGCAGGCAGCCTCGCCCGCCGCGTACAGGCCCTTCAAAGGCGTCGCGCCGTTTATGTCGGTGTGAATGCCGCCCATCATGTAATGCACCACAGGGCGCACCGGGATCAATTCCGTGACGGGATCGAGATTCTCGTACTTCAGGCACAGCTCGCGAACGAAGGGGAGCTTGGCGTTGATCTTTTTCTCGCCGAGATGGCGGAGATCGAGATGCACCACGGCGCCGTAGGGCGAGTCGGTGGTCCGGCCTTTTTCAAACTCCTTTACGAAGGCTTGCGACAAGCGGTCGCGCGGGCCTAATTCCATGCTGCGCAGGACCGGCGTCGGCTGGGGCTTGCCGAGATTGTAGTCCTGCAAATATCGATAGCCGTCCTTGTTCAGCATGTAGCCGCCCTCGGAGCGCGCGGCTTCGGTAATCAGAATGCCGGTGAATGGAAGGCCGGTCGGATGATACTGGATGAATTCCATGTCTTTCAGCGGAGCGCCCGCGCGGTAGGCCAGCGACATTCCGTCGCCGTTCTTGATGGCGGCATTGGTGGTGAAGGGGAAGACGCGGCCGCAGCCGCCGGTACAAAGGATGACGGCTTTAGCAGTGATCGCCTGGATTTTTCCGCTGGCCAGTTCGATGGCGACGACGCCCTGCACGCGGCCGTCGTCGATCAGCAACTTCGTCGCGAAGTATTCGTCGTAACGGGTGACGGCTTTGTATTTGAGCGACGTCTGAAAAAGCGTGTGGAGCATGTGGAAGCCGGTTTTGTCGGCGGCGAACCAGGTGCGCTCCTTCTTCATTCCACCGAATGGACGCACGGCGATGTGGCCGTCGGGCTCGCGATTCCACGGGCAGCCCCAGCGCTCCAGGCGCAACAGTTCTTCAGGCGCTTCCTTGACGAAGACTTCGACGGCGTTCTGATCGGACAACCAGTCGCCGCCGGAGATGGTGTCGTAGGCGTGCTCATCGAGGCTGTCGTCGGGACGAATGGCTCCGGCGGCGCCGCCCTCGGCCGAGACCGTGTGGCTGCGCATGGGGTAAACCTTGGAGACCACAGCGACGTTGAGATTGGGATTCATTTCAGCGACGGCGATGGCAGCGCGAAGTCCCGCGCCTCCACCGCCGACTAGCAGCACGTCGGTCGAGGAGATGTCGAGCATATTGAGGCGGTCCTTTGAAGCTTACAACGGGAGCGCGGCGAGATTCAACTTGCGCGAACGGGGCGGCTTGCGCCGCCGGGTCCTCGCGGTGGTGGGAGGTGGGTGGTGGGAGGTGGGTGGCTGGTGGCTGGGGACTTGGGGCTGAGGGCTGGGGTGTTCGATCGTGGGATTGGGTTCGTTCCTGCGAATTTGAATTAGTGGGCGGCTGAGCGGCTTTGCGGAGACGTTGGAGTTGGAGTAAGTTCCTGAGGGCCCGGGAATAGGCGCGCTCCAGGCTGGATTCTTGACGGACGAGGAACGGCAGGGAAGACTCGGCTGCGCGAAATCGGTACGCCTGGGTGAGCGGGGTGATTTCATCGTAGGATTCTTCGTTTTTGTCGAGGCGCTCCTTTTGGCTGTTCATTTCTTCGGTGAAGAGATCAGCTTCGATGGCCCACAAACGGCGCTGACGCCATTTGGCAGCGAGCATCTCTTCGATGAGGTCGAACTCCGCTTGGCCGTCGGGCTGGAATTGCCGGACATAGGCTTGGAGGGTTTCATGATATTGGTCGAGGGGTTCGTGGGGAAGCACGACGCTGGCGGCGTAGAAGCCGTGCGTGAGGGCATTCATGGAGGATCGTTGGCGGCCCTCTTCGGTCTTGGGGCCGTGGGATTTTGCGCCGTTGGCACGGGCGGAATCGATTTTTCGTTGTGAAGACATAAGGGTTCCACTTCGAATTTAGGATGCGGTGTTTGCGGAGCGACGGGTGGGTTTCGGTAGTGAGTTGGAAATGTGGGAGAAATAAGTTGGGCGGGGATGTGAACGCCACGACCTGCGGCCACAGCGGCGTTATGAAAGATCCCATCGCCGCGGCTCCGGGCGAGGCCACCGGGTTTCTGTGCCAGGGGGCGCGCCACGGAAGTCATTGATTGGTTAGTAGTTTGAGCCGCCCTTCCGCACGTGGGCAGCTATACGGAAGTGAAAATTCCGACGACGTAACCCCCCGCCCGTGTTTCTCGCGCGGCGAAGCCGCGCGCCGCGATTTTTTAGAGGCGGCGGCTTCACAACGACCTTTGGCTTAGTCGAAGATGGCGGCGGCACCGTTTTCGCTGCTGGCTTTTCCGCCTGTTCTCGTTGGGCGTTCTCTGCGGCTATTTCAGCCCATGCCTCAATAGGACTTGGTGAGCCGCTCTTCCGGTTTAAGGCCCCACTGAACCTGCCAAGTGTACCCGTTCTCTTGGTCGAGAAACATGAAAGTGAATATATTACTTGTCGGGCAGAGCGTAGATCGACCCCGGCTTCGCCTCGCTCGCCAGACGCACCGAGTTGATCGGCGACACGATTCTTTTGGTCGCGTCTAAGTTCCATTGAACTTGCCACACCCTGCCGTCTCTGGTATCCAGTTCTAAAAAATTGAAGATGTTTTGCGTTCTGAACAACCGAAAGGTGGCATCTGTTCTTTGCGACGGCTCTATAATCGGGTCGTCTGCCGAGTACAGAGTGGCCACTGCCAGCAGTCCCGCCATTATCAGTTTCAAAAGGAACCTCCTTTGTGTCGTGGTCAGATATAGTATCGCGGATGCTGTCGCGCCGCTGGTCCGCGCTGCTACAGTGGGGCCATGCCAGAAGCGGAAGAGCGCCCCTATCACATTCAGGCCGTTTACGATTTGCAGGCCGACTATAGCCCTGACCATTTTCGGTGCGCTGTCGGGGAGTGTCGTAAGGTCGTTGCTCAACTGATCGCGGACGATGACAGATCCGATCAACAAATCGCCCGCGTGAATATTTTGCGGTATCTCGACCTTCAGCTTTCGCGTGCGATGGCATGGGCCGATGGCGAAGCTGATTTACTAGCTATGGTTTTACGCAGTGAAATCGAGTTGAGAGGATGGGCCGAGTTTGTGTCCGAACGCCCGGAACAGGCTACAAAAGTTTTGAATGATGAGGTGGTTATCGACGCCCATGAACTCGACCAAAAAATGAGGAAGGCGTTTCCCGGCGCTCCTTTTGCTGCCCTCCCCAACGTTCCGAAGGCTAAACGCGTTGAACCCCCGCGTATCGGTCAGACGGTCGATTATGACTTTAAGCTGTGCTCGAAGCTAATTCATCCGAGCGCCCTGATGCTCAACCATCCTGAAATGACAATCAGAAATGACGACCACAAAGCGTACCTGGGTATTGAGGTCTTGCTTTACGCATGGGTGATTGTCACGCGGTTTCACGACCTGAATTGGCTGTAGTACTGATCGCGATGTTTTCGGGTCGGGAGTAACGTTTCACAAAGGGTAAGTTTTGCAACGTTGTCGGAAGGCCCGTAAATAAAGGGCTTGGCACGTTGCAAATGTCTAGTGCAAAATGGAGGGCATGAAGTACGGCTATGCTCGCGTCTCGACGGACGACCAGTCTTCCGCCCTACAGCTCGCGGCTCTGCAGAAAGCCGGGTGCGAAACCATTTTCAAAGACGACGGCTTGTCGCGGGCCACGACCAACGCCCCGCCCTGCTCCGCTGTTTGAAGAAGCTCGAACACGGCGACACGCTCACCGTCTGGAAACTCGACCGGCTAGGCCGTAGCTTGCACGACCTGATAACGATGCTCGACAGCTTGCGCGATCGCGGCGTTAAGTTCCGATCGCTCACGGAGGCGATCGACACCAACACGCCTACAGGTCGCGCCATGTGGCAGATGATTGGTGTGCTGGCCGAACTGGAGCGCAGCCTAATCAGCGAACGGACCCGCGCCGGCGTGAAGGCCGCGCAGCACCGGAGCGTGAGATTTGGGCGCAAGCCGAAGTTGACGCGGCAGCAGATCGACTACGCCCGAGAGCTAATCGACGACGGCCAGCGCCGTGAAGACGTGGCCGCACTCTTGAGGGTTGATCGCACTACGCTATATCGGGCGCTGTCCGGCTAGAGGGCCTACAATCAACACTATGTGGCCTTGGTTGCAAAACTTGTTGGTCGTTGGTGGCCCTTCAGCCGTGGCTACCTTAGCCGCGACTGCGGGCCTTTGGAAGTGGTTCGGCCAGAAGTGGGTTGAACAACGCCTTGCTGTACGCTTAGAGAAATTCAAGACCGAACAGCAGAAGGAGCTGGAACGGCTTCGCCATCTCCTATCAAGCCGCGTCAGCAAAATCCACGAAAAAGAGTTCGAGGTACTGCCCGAAGCTTGGCGCAAGCTCCACGAGTTGTATGGTTGGATTCTTCACGCTCTTGATTTAACGTTCAAGCCGATGCTTCGCGACATGACAGACGAAGACTTGGAGGAATTCATGCGCACGGCTCCCGCTAGCCATCTTTCCGAAAGCCAGAAAGAGACGCTCCGCAAGTCGTCTGACCGGGCGCACAGCTACAACGAGATGAAACTATCGAACGACATGGACATCGCCAATGACAAGCAAAGACAGTTCACTAACTACTTGATCGAGAACCGCATCTTCATGACCGAAGATTTAAGAGCTAAGTTCGAAACCGTTCAAGCCGCCTTCATTTCTGCCTTAACCAGCTACGATACCGGCAAGCGAGCCGGAGCCTGGGAAATGCAAACCTCCGGCCAAATGACGATGAGCCGGGAGAATTTGCAAGGCCTGGTCGATCAGGTCGAGAGAGCGATACAGCGCCGCCTTCGCTACGATGAGGCTTAACCGGTCCCTTCCCTCCCCGAATTTTTCGAACGAGCGGGACGCTAAATAATCGTTGCGGACACTTCCGCAGGAGGGTACCGCATGTGGTTAACAGCAGAGCAGCATAAGCGCCTGATTGACGCCATCGTCGCAATTTTACGGCGAGGCTAGATCGGTGTGGGGGCTTCGGCCCCCTGCTCTATGCTTTAAGCCCCTTCCCCGCGGCCATGATCTCGCCGATACGCTTAGGGACGAAACAACGCCTTTCGACGTTCCAGCATTGGGACGCAGAAGTCCTTCATCATCTCATTAATCGCGAGTTGTTCCGTCGTCGCATCTTTGCGCATCATAACCAACTGCTTCGCCTTTTGGCCTTCACATAAGCATCTCCGGCCTTGTTTTGAAGTTCCTTCAGGAAAGCGGCTACTTCGGGGCCAAACAGCAACTCGCCCTTTTCAACGACAGGCACATACCACTGAAGATCCGAGCTCTCCAGATCCCCGTTCTTCCGCATGATCCGGGCCAAGTACTCCTCTGAGGCCTCGTACACGGCGAATCGCCGATCATGCAGCGAGTTCTTGAGTTGCGCTTCCTGAATCTTGCGCTGGCCCTCTTGTATTCGGCGTTGCAAAGCACCAAGCCGAACAGCTACGACGACGGCGCAAATCGCCACAAGCGCGGAGACGGCGGGAGTGAAGACCTGAAGCACTTCCTTAAACGTTGGATTCAGCATGCCCTAATTTTGCCACGCGCTCTACTTGACGAATCTATGTCTTCGGAGACGGGGGCAGCAAGGCAAGGGCTTGACCGAGGCGCGTTCCTGTTGGCAATCCAGTAGACTAGGAATCCGAGGTTAACATGGCAACTCAAACGACCAAACCAAGTCACCTGAAGTCGGCTGAAGACTTGCTTGGCGCTGGCCGTGATCGCGAGGCCACTGAAGAATTCCAGAAGGCTTACGAAGCGAAAGAGATTGATGCGCAGAATGCCCTTGCGTGGAACGCATGGGGCGTGGCGTTGTACCGCCTCGGAAAGCATGAGGAGGCCATTGCAAAGTACAAGAACGCCCTCCAGGCTAATGATCGATTCAAAGAAGCATACTACAACATGGGCCTCTCCTTTGCTGCCCAAAAAAAACACGATCAAGCGATAGAGCATTACCGCAAGGCTACAGACATCGATCCCAATTACGCAATCGCCTACTTCAGCTGGGGGAATTCTCTCGCCTCTCAGAAGGATTACGATCAGGCGATACAGCAATACCGCAAGGCTACGGACATCGATCCGAATTACGCAACCGCCTACTTCAGCTGGGGGAATTCTCTCGCCTCTCAGAAGGATTACGATCAGGCGATACAGCAATACCGCAAGGCTACGGACATCGATCCGAATTACGCAACCGCCTATTTCAACTGGGGTATATCCCTCCGCAATCAAAAACATTACGCCCAAGCGGCCGAACAGTTTGGGCGGGCAACAACGGCAGATCCCAAGTATGTCGATGCGTGGGTACAGAAAATCAGCGCTCTCCGTATCTTGGGGCGTCTCGATGAAGCCGAGAGCACTGCACGGGAGGCGGCAGAAAAGCTACCCGACAAAACTGAGATTCTGCAGGAGTTCGCCAAAGTCTACTTCGACCGGGCCGACTACCGGCATGGGCTCGAAACTATCGACAAGGCCATCAACCTGGATCGGCAAAACAAGAACCTCTGGAAGTCGAAGCTTGCGGGCCTGAACAAGGCCCCCGATCCCGCCCTGGTGGAAGAAGCCGCGCAGGAGGTGATGAGAGAGTTTCCTGCCGACGCCGGCATGTTTACCGAAGTCGGAAGCCTATACCGAGATCAGGGCGAGTACGAGAAGGCCAAGGACATATACGATAAAGCCTGGCGATTCAATGAAACGACAGCCGATGATGGGGTGAAGGCAAAGCAGAGCCTCGCGATTCTGGTTGCTAGGGGCTGGCTCTATTACTACTGGTGCTACATTGACCGCGCCGTTGAAGAGTTTGACCGCGCGCTCCACATCGACCAAAACGACGCGGATGCCCTTCGCTCGAAGATCGATTCGCTACGCCAGCGTCGGCGCCTCGATGAGGCGGAAACACTCCTTGATCGCCTCTTGGCGGACCCGCGGCATGCGAAAGAGACGGTGTTGCTCAATGAGCGTGGCTGGTTGCGACTTCAGAGGACGCACTACGAGAAGGCGATTGAGGCATTTCGTGCAACCCTTAGAATTGAGCCCAGCAATGAGGACGCTTTACTGGGAATTCTTCGTGCACACCGCCTGTGCCGGGACTTCAAGGCTGCGGATCGCGCCTGGAACGAGGAAATTATCGGACGGGGCGTGATCCAGGGTGCTTCCCTCTTTGTAGAGCGATGCCAATGTTTTCTGGACCAGAGAAAATATTCTGCCGGACTCGAATATTACCAACAAAGGCCTGACACCGATCTCAACGCCCTCGAATGGAAAGTCATTTTCCTTCGCTTCCAGCGCCAGTTTGAAGCGGCGGAAACGGAAGCCGATGCCGCTCTCGCACGCTTCCCCAAGAACGTAGCCTTCCTCAATCAGCTTGGGCAGGTTTACTTTGCTCAGCGTCGATACGAGAAAGCCGCTGACTGCTACCAACAGGTACTCGACGACCACCCTACTTACGAATTTGCCCTTCGATGGAGGGCCGAGTCGCTGCGCGCCGAAGGCCCGCACCATTTTGACGCCGCAGAACGGGAAATCCGGGCGACGCTCAGGAGGATTCCCGAAAGCGCTTCTCTCCACCTTCTACTGGGCAGGCTTCATTATGATCGTGATCAGCTCGAGAAGTCGGAAGAATGTCTGTCTCGGGCTATCGCGCTGGCCGGGCCGGACGACCTGGAGGCCGATTTTCTTCGCATTGATGTACTGGAACGGCTGGACCGTACTGATGAGGCTCGCCAGGCGGTAGTTGCCCTTTCAAAGAAGCGACCCCGTGACCTGGAGGTCCGAAACCAGTTGGGCTGGTTCCACCTGGGTCGCAACGACACTGTCAGCGCCCGCAAGGAGTTTGACTTCATTCTCAAGATCGACCCTAAAAACTTGGCGGGCATCACCGGGCTTGGCGCCGTTTACTTCACCGAAGGGGATTTTAAGAAAGGAGAAGATTCTTTCCGATCAGTCTATCAGATGGAGCCTAACGAGCCCGTCTATATTACCAATCTCGCTTGGGCTTTGATCCGTCAGGAGGAGGAAGCCAAAACGCCGCCGACTCTACTGGCTAGAGAATTGCCAGATCTGAAAAGGCCAGTCTGGGAAAGGCGTATCAAGGGTGATGACAAGGATCCATTCACCGAAGCCGAAAAGCTAGGTCGCGACGCCATTGCGCTCGCGCCACGGAATGCGCAAAGCTACACTTGCCTAGGTATTATCGCTTTCAAGCGGGGCCTCATGCTCGAGTCCGAAGACTATTTGCGTGCTTCCATCCGGGCTAACGCTAAGGATGGTGGCTACGTGGATCTGGGCGCCCTTTATGTCCACATGGGCAAGTACGACGACGCGGAAACGAACCTGAAGAAGGGGATAAAGGTCGCCCGCACCGATTCTAGGACCCATATCGAACTCGGCAATCTTTATCTGCTCACAGACCGCGAGAAAGAGGGCATCCGCCTCTTTCGCGAGGCCGCGGATATCGATCCCGCCAACCCGGAACCGCCCCGAGCCTTGGCCCTGGCACTCCAGCGAAAAGGGGATTATCCCGAAGCGGAGCAGGTACTGCGCAAAGCGATCCAGAAACTTGACAGGTCCAGGTGCTGGCAACTCCGTCTAACCCTCGCCCAGTTGCTGACCGAGCTAGGAGACAAGAGCGAAGATGTGACCCTTTATGACGACGCCCTTGAAGAGATCAAGGCCGCTATCCGACTGAAGCCTCTCAATCCCGAGGTGTACTTCCGGGCAGGTATTGTATGGCATCGGCTTGAAGACTACAAACGGGCTGTCAAGCATTTTCGGGAGTGCATGAAACTAGACCCCGACCACATCGAGGCGGGGCGGAACCTTCGCATTGTGCGGGCACTGATACGCGAACAGGCCCGCCGCGGCCGCAGCATCTTCTGGATGGGAGTCGTGCTCGGCACCTTCTGCCTGCTGGGCGTGGTCGCCATGTGGTATCTGTACTTCACGACTAAGGACCCATTAAAGATCACCTCCAGCATGATCGCTGGCTTGACCCCAACTCTGATAGCAATCGCCGCCGCCGCTTTTCTGTTCCCGTACTTGGTTCGGCTGAAGCTGCCAGGGGTTGAAGCCGATCTTAGCCAGCCGAGCGAGAAGATCTCCAAAGGACCGGTGGGCGGAATCGGCGGAAAGTGATTCCGGCAGGCCGTGCCTGTCTTCGAACAAAGCGGCGAGTGTCTGAAGAATCCGTCGTCAAAAGATTGCAGATCCACGGCAACAACTCTTCGGGAGCTTCTTTCCAAGCGAACTTGACTGGTAAAAAAAATCGGTGATTGGGTGCACTGTCCCCGGTTTATTCCCGGTTTATTCGCTCGATTGAACGCGTAGCGCTACCAGTGTCTGATTTCAAGTGACCCGCTATTTCGGCCGATTCCGTGCTGGGAGACGGGTCAACATTCTGCTTTTCGGTCCTTAGGGCTTGTCGTGAAACAAGTGTGCCAGTTGGGTGCCCGTGGGGCAGGCGAACGCTTTTTGTCGCCTGCCCCTGCACGGTCCGGCCGGCAGGGTCGAAAAACGATGGCCTGCCCCACGACTCCAGCATTCAACGCACGGAGTTGGCACACTTATTTCATGACAAGGCCTTAGCGGGTGCAGCGTGTTGCTGCTTCCTGGCTCATCGAGCGTGTGCGAATCAAACGATTGCGGTGAAGACTGAGCGGAAGTGCCTGCGGATAGTTTTCCGGTCGGCGGCGTGGAGCGCTCCCAGCTTCTTGCGAATCAACGAAAGTTCAATCGTTACGACCTTCGCCAATCGGACCAGGCTTGGCTTCGGGAGTCCAGCCTCGCGCCACTTCACCAAAAGCGTATCGCCGGGAAAGGGGAGTCCGGTGAGCTGGCTGGTTACCATCGCGATGATGTAGTGTTCCGGCAGGCCTTTCGGATGGAAGGCGGCCAATATCAGGGCAGGTCGCTGCTTTGTAGTGCTGAGATCGGTAAATGGGAAAGGAAGAAGCACCAGGTCAAAGAGCGTCGTAGACCTGGTCGTCTCGATTATCCCACTCGGCAAAGGTCTTCTCAGCGGCCAGCAACATGGCGATCGATTCCTGCCTCTGTGAAAGGCAAGCAGCGATCAGGTTCGCCTTTTCAGCAGTTTTCTCGCGTGCGGCCATTATCTTCAGGATGTCTAATAGCCGGGACGAAGTCAAACGTCGCCGGATGCCGTCCACGGGCCATCGGTGGGCTGGGGCGGGGACGCGACTGGGCGAAAAAAACGGTGATTGAGTGCACTGTCCCCAGATTTCCAGATTTCCCAGATTTCGGCCCCGGATTTCCG
>Ga0209648_10002477_pt1 | contig 15327 bp, 14 predicted proteins | sample GraSoi2013_115cm_FD_185830 | JGI IMG/M metagenome (GOLD analysis project Ga0209648, IMG submission 185830) | Grasslands soil microbial communities from the Angelo Coastal Reserve, California, USA - Sample 9_17_2013_115cm (SPAdes) (version 2) | ecosystem: Environmental > Terrestrial > Soil >...
CGCATGGTGGATCTGGAAGTTCGCGAGCGCGCCATGCCCTCGTTCGAAATCGTCTCCAACCAGGGCGTCGATGAGATGGACGTCGGCAAGCTCCAGGACATGTTCTCGGGGATGTTCGGGCAGCAGAAGAAAAAACGCAAAATGAGCGTGGCCGACGCGTTCGAATACCTGATTCAGGAAGAAGAAAACAAGCTACTGGACATGGACCAAGTCACGCGGGTGGCCGTGGAGCGCGCCGAGCAGATGGGCATCATCTTCATCGATGAAATCGATAAAGTTGCCGGTCGCGAATCTGGCCACGGACCCGATGTTTCACGCGAAGGCGTGCAGCGCGACATTCTTCCAATTATTGAGGGCACGACGGTCAACACGCGCTACGGCATGATTCGCACCGATCATATTCTTTTCATCGCGGCCGGCGCGTTTCACGTGACCAAGCCGTCCGATTTGATCCCCGAGCTGCAAGGCCGGCTGCCCATCCGCGTCGAGTTGCAGTCGTTGAAGGAAGAAGATTTCATCCGCATTCTGACCGAGCCGAAGAATGCGCTCATCAAGCAATACGTCGCGCTGCTGGAGACCGAAGGCGTTAAGCTCAACATTACCGAGGACGCTGTCGCCGCCGTCGCGCGCTTCGCCACCAGCGTGAACGAGCAGACCGAAAACATCGGCGCCCGGCGTTTGCACACCATCCTCGAAAAAGTTCTCGACGAAATCTCGTTCGAAGCGCCGGACCTCAAAAAGAAGAACGTGAAGGTGGACGCCGCTTACGTCAGCAAGCAGCTCGCGGACATTGTCAAGAACCAGGACCTTAGCCGCTACATCCTGTAGCTCCTGAAATTGGAAAATGGAAAATAGAAAAGGGACGAGCATTTACTTCGAAAGAAGCCCCGCTTACACCTTCTCTATTTTCTGTTTTCTGTTTTCCATTTTCTTGTTTTCGAATGGGTGCGGCGCACCAGGTGAGCCTGTTCCGCCCACGCCGCCGGTTCCGGTCGCGATCAAGGATCTCGCGGCGCACCAGATTGGCGATGGCGTCCAACTGGCCTTCACCCTTCCGACGAACTCCGTTACCGGGGACCGGCTTCCCGAACCGCCGGCGGTCGAAATCCTTCGCGGCGGCGTCAAGCCTGATGGCTCAGCCGAAGCAAAGTCGTTCCGCGTTGTTGAGACAATTCCAGGCGCTCTTGTTGCAGACTTCGTCACGCAAAAGCGCGTGGAATACATGGATATGCTTTCACCACAAGACCCGGAAACGAGTGCCGGCGCTATTCTCGTCTATCGCGTGCGCACACGAGCTTCCAGGAAACGCGCCTCCGTGGATTCAAATACTGTTTTCGTCCAAGTCGCTCCTGTACCACAAAAAATTCCTGTCATAGAGAGCAGGGTGACGGAATCCGCTGTCGAATTGAGCTGGGCGGCACCAACGACTACATCGTCGGGAGCACCGCTAACCGCGACGCTTAGCTATCACGTTTATCGCGCCGAAGTAGATCCGGCGGCGCTTAAGGCTGACGAGGAGAAGCATTCGCTCGCGGAGTTCAAATCGCCGCCGGTGCTCTTGGCCACGGTGATCACCCCGAGTTACCAGGACACAGCATTCGAATTCGGCAAGTCGTACCTTTATTTCGTCCGAAGCGTTATAACCACGAATGAAATTGCGCTCGAATCCAGCGATTCTCAACACGTCGTAATCACTCCGCGAGACACATTTCCTCCCGCGACGCCGCAAGGCCTCGTGGCTGCCTTGCTCGCCGGCCCGGCTCCAGGCACGTTTGTAGTTGAGCTCTCATGGTCCATCAATCTTGAAACCGACCTGGCGGGATATCGCGTCTATAAGAGTGAGCAGGAAGGCACCAAGGGACAGCTAGTCAATGCAGATTTATTGCCCACGCCTGTGGTTCGTGATACCTCTGTAGAGCCCGGCCACCGCTATTGGTACACCGTGACCGCCGTAGACCGTGCGGGAAACGAAAGTCCGCTATGCGCGCCCGTCGCGGTCGAGGTCACGCAACCATCGCCGTAGACCCGGGTTAACGGTTGCACGCGTCTTGGGAGCCCAGCACGTTATGTTGGTACGTCCGCATTTGCCCGGTTATCGTTGGTTCCATGTCTTCCGCAACGCGGCAATCCGCACCGGCGTTTATGTTGGCGTTTGTCTGACTCTGGTATTCACCGCATGGCTGGTGATTGCCAATCACGCGCCGTTTCTGGATCGCTTTGCGATGGAACGCAATATCGCTGCCGCCGCGATCCTGTGCTTTCTCGCCGCGGTTCCCGTTTTTCGATTTCTGCGCTTGCCCGGGCATCTCATGGCCTCGAGCCTTCTCGGCTGGCTGATTTTCAGCCTAAGTTATCGCGGCCTCTGCCTCATGTTCCGCGGTCTCAGCAACAGGCTCGGCACGTTCAAGGTTTTCATGATGGGGGCCGTCGTGTATATGATACTCACTACGCTCAGCTGGATTGTTGGCGTAATTTGGAGAGCCCGCGAAGCGCATGAGTCCCGTCCCAACCACCACGCGAGCTGAGAAACAATGAAAATCTGCCGTTACGTGAAGCGAGAAGCTTCCTCTCCTGGCTCGGCTTCGCCGTGCTATGGACTGATCGAAGGCGAGACTGTCATCGAGATCTCCGGCCCGCCATGGGGCGCCTGGTCGCGCGGTTCGCGTTCTTCGCGATTCAGTGAGGTGCGGCTGCTCGCTCCCGTCGAGCCATCGAAGATCGTTTGCATCGGCCGCAATTTCGCCGCGCACGCCGCGGAGTTGGGCAACGAAGTCCCGAAAGAACCGTTGATGTTTCTCAAGCCGCCTTCTTCCCTCGTCGGACCGGAAGAAGCAATCGTCTTGACAAAATACGCGCAAAGCGTGGAACACGAAGGCGAACTCGCGATGGTTATAGGCCGCCGCTGCGCGCACCTCAGCGATGCCGACGACGCTTTGTCGTTTGTGACGGGTTATACCTGCCTCAACGATGTGACCGCTCGCGATCTGCAGAAAAGCGATGTTCAATTCACGCGCGCGAAGGGGTTTGATACGTTTTGCGCTGTCGGGCCGTATATCGAAACCGCGCTTGATCCGTCGAATGTTCTGGTGGAGACGCACGTCAACGGCGCGCGCCGGCAGTCCGGCGTGACTTCGTTGATGATCTATCCGCCCGCGTTTCTGGTCCGCTGGATTTCACGCATGATGACGTTGCTGCCCGGCGACGTCATCGCCACCGGTACGCCGGCCGGCGTCGGACCACTGGTTGCGGGAGACACAGTGGAGGTCAGCGTTGCCGGTATTGGCGTGTTGCGCAATCCGGTGCAGGCTCCGCAAGCGTAGATTCACCCAGGCACGATGGTTTCGGTAGAATACGCAGGAGTGGAGCATCGGGGGATGAGAGCAAAGTACCCCGCCGCATTGCGTGCGCGCGATTTCCAGCCCAGCGTGCGCTTCCACGCACTTGAGAGTAAGGAGTTCCCGCGTTGAAGGAATTGTTTGCCGATTGGAAATCAGTGCTTGCCATGGGTGGCGCGGCAATCGCCGCGCTGGCCATGATCGCTTATGCGTTCTTTCGCCCCCCACTCAATCCTGACGAAGAAGAGCGCAAGCGCCGCCTGCATCTGAATCAGATCGGACGCATTGCTGAAGGGCAGATCGTCGAGCTCGTCGAGCGCCCGCCCGAATCGAGAGAGGTGCGGAAGGGTTTGTTTGGCGCAAGCGCCAGACCGCTGCAAGACATGCGACCGCGCCATTTGGTCTCCTATAGTTATTTGATTTCCGGCGTTACCTATCAGACCGCGCAGGACATCACCGGCCTCGAAAGCCAGGTACGGCTGGAACGGCTCGTCGCCGGCCAGCCTGCCAGCATCAAGTATGATGCCTCCAATCCTAGCGATTCCATCCTCGTCGCCGACGACTGGTCCGGCTTGCGCTGAGTTTTGAAGGGCCTGCGCTGATTGCTCTCACGCTAACTCACCGTCTTCTGCATTCTGCTTTCCCTCCGGTTGCGCTATCCTTTCCCTGCCGATTCAGGGCGGCTCGATTCCAGCCCCATGAAAATGATCCTCGCTTCCGTTTTTACGACCATCCTCATCGTGGCGATGACTCTCGGAGCGATGTTTGTGCTTGTTCAGGCCACGGAATATGTAACTTCCCTGGATTCGCCTCTGCAGCGCGCAGTGGCCATGGGCGCGGAACTGCTCCTCGGCGTGGTACTGCTTCTTGGAACTGTGTGGCTCGCCACGCATCTCGCCGTGCGCATTTTTACACAAAAAAAATCCCCTTCCGAGGGAGGAACCGTTGTCTGAGCCCAAGCGAAGTTTGATCCCGGAAGTCAGGCATCGCGACCGCATGGAAGAGCTTCGCCGCATTTCCGGGGAAGCCGAAGCTGGTGGCGGTCCGGAACGGCGCGAGCGCGAACACAAAACCGGCAAACTCACTGCTCGCGAGCGCATCCATCTTCTTCTCGACGAAGGGAGCTTCGAGGAGCTCGACAAATTTGTCCGGCACCGCTGCGTCGATTTCGGCATGCAGGAGCACCGGCCCGCAGGCGACGGCTTCGTTACCGGCTTTGGGCGCATCGATGGCCGTTTGGTTTACGTTTTCGCGCAGGACTTCACCGTGTTCGGCGGATCGCTTTCCGAATCCAACGCGCTGAAAATCTGCAAGATCATGGATTTGGCCATGCGCGCCGGGGCTCCCGTCATTGGCCTCAACGATTCCGGAGGAGCGCGCATCCAGGAAGGCGTCGCCTCGCTTGCGGGTTATGCTGATATTTTCCTGCGCAACACGCTCGCCAGCGGAGTCATCCCGCAGATCAGCGCTATTATGGGTCCTTGCGCGGGCGGCGCCGTGTACTCACCAGCCATCACTGATTTCATTTTTATGACCCGCGAAACGTCCTACATGTTTGTTACCGGCCCTGACGTCATCAAGACGGTCACGCACGAGGAAGTCACCAAGCAGGAGCTTGGCGGCGCGATGACTCACAACGCCACCAGCGGCGTGGCACACTTCGTATCGCGGGATGATGCCGATTGCCTTGCCATGGTCCGCGAGTTGATGAGTTTTCTTCCTTCTAACAATTTGGAAGATGCCCCGCGCCGCGCCACATCCGACTCCCCCGCTCGCCGCGACGAATCGCTCAACACACTTGTTCCCGGCGATCCTCAAAAGCCTTATGACATGAAGGACGCCATTCACTCCGTCGTTGACGATGGCTATTTTTTCGAAGTCCACGAACATTACGCGAAAAATCTTGTTGTGGGTTTTGCGCGTCTCGATGGCCGCCCTGTCGGGATCGTCGGCAATCAGCCGGCCTTTCTTGCGGGAGTTCTTGATATCAACGCTTCCGTGAAAGGCGCGCGCTTCGTCCGATTTTGTGACGCTTTCAATATTCCGCTGATCACCTTTGAGGACGTTCCCGGCTTCCTCCCCGGCACCCAGCAGGAGTTCGGCGGCATCATCAAGCACGGCGCAAAGCTGCTATTCGCTTTCGCCGAAGCCACCGTTCCGAAGATCACCGTCATCACGCGCAAGGCGTACGGCGGCGCGTATTGCGTCATGGCCAGTAAACACATCCGCACTGACGCCAACTTCGCCTGGCCCACCGCGGAAATTGCCGTCATGGGCCCCGAAGGGGCCGTAGACATTGTGTACAAACGCGAATTGGCAAAAGCCGCCGAATCCGAGCGCGAAAAACTTCGCCAGGAGAAAATCGCCGAATTTCGCGAGCGCTTTGCCAATCCGTTTGTCGCCGCCGAACGCGGCTACATCGATGCCGTCATCGAGCCAGCCGACACCCGCACCCGCATTATCACCGCCCTTCGCGCCCTCGAAAACAAACGTGACTCGAATCCCCGCAAGAAACATGGCAATATTCCGCTGTAGTTTTCGAACACGCCGGGCCGTTCGAAGATTCTTGAATTCGGCTCCAGGCAGAATTTGCAAATTCGTTTGCGGGAGCTTCCCATGCGCCTTCCAAAATATTTCATCGCCGTGTTAGTCCTGGTTTTTTCTACGGGATACGCGTGTGCCCAGAATAAGACCGTCGCCGAACGCTTGGGCTACCCGGCCGATTCGAAACTGTTGATCGTTCACGCCGATGACCTTGCCGTGGCACACTCCGTGGATGCGGCGAGCTTCGACGCCCTGAACAAGAATGCGGTTACTTCCGCCAGCGTCATGGTGCCCTGCGCTTGGCTCACCGAAGTCGCTTCCTACGCAAAAGACCACCCGGATGCCGACCTGGGCCTGCACCTCACCCTCACCAGCGAGTGGAAAGTCGATCGCTGGGGGCCAGTCGAATCGAAAGACAAAGTCACCAGCCTCCTTGATCCTTCCGGATATCTCTGGCAGGAGACTCTCTTGGCAGCGCGCCACCTGAAGCCCGAAGAAGCTGAGCGCGAAATTCGCGCCCAGATTGACCATGCTATAGCAGTTGGAATTCACCCCACTCACCTGGACAGTCACATGGGAGTGCTCTTTTCCACTCCAGAACTTTTCTCCGTCTTTGTAAAGGTTGCTCACGATTACCATCTGCCTTTTCTGGCCGTGAGAGTAACCGACGAACGCAGCAAGCTCCTCTCTTTGTTATCGGACAGGGACATCATTCTCGATTCGCTGGTCATGGCCAATACCACCGTTCTCGCAAACGAATGGCAAGATTCTTATCTCAAGAACAGTTGGCAAGATTTTTATCTCAAGGCGGTGAAGAACCTGAAACCCGGCCTCACCGAAATGATCGTCCACCTCGGCCATGACAACGCCGAACTGCAAGCTGTAACACTGGATCACCCGGACTACGGTTCTGCCTGGCGTCAGCGCGACTTTGATTTTGTAACCAGCCCCGCATTCAAAAAGGCCCTGGAAGAAAACCACGTCGTCCTTGTCAAGTGGAAGGATCTGAAGAAGCTCGTGAATTAGTTTCGACGAAGCACAAGAACCCACCAGATTCCTGGGACCGGCTTCCCTCCGTGCTAAAATCGCACCTCGCTTAAATCTTCTATGTTCAAGAAAATTCTAATCGCCAATCGCGGTGAAATCGCCGTGCGCATCCTGCGCGCCTGTCGCGAGCTGGGTATACGCTCGGTCGCCGTCTTCAGCGATGTCGATCGCAAATCGCTTCACGTCCGCCTCGCCGATGAAGCCTACCCCATCGGCCCGGCGCCTTCCCGCGAAAGCTATCTTTGCATTGATAAGCTCATAGACGTTGCGCGCCGCTCCGGCTGCGATGCCGTGCATCCAGGCTACGGGTTCCTAGCTGAAAACGCCGCGCTGCCGCGCGCCTGCGTTGACGCCGGCCTCACGTTCATCGGGCCGTCCGCCAGCGCCATGGAATCTCTCGGTTCCAAGACCGCCGGCCGCCAGCTTGCCCGCAATATCGATGTCCCAACGGTCCCCGGGATGAACGACCCCATCGAAAAACCTGCCGAAGCGCAGGCCCTCGCGCAGCGCATGGGCTATCCTGTTCTTCTGAAGGCGGTCGCCGGTGGTGGCGGCAAAGGCATGCGTCTGGTCAACAGCGACGCCGAGTTCGATTCCGCATTCCGCGATGCTTCCTCTGAAGCCATGAACGCTTTCGGCGACGACCGCCTGTACCTCGAAAAATATCTCGATCGGCCTCATCACGTGGAAATTCAGATTTTCGCCGACGCCCACGGCCGCGTTGTCTCTCTCGGTGAACGGGAATGCTCCGTACAGCGCCGCCATCAAAAAGTGATCGAGGAAGCGCCCTCGCCCATCATCACGCCCGACCTCCGAAAGAAGATGGGTGATGCCGCGGTGCGTCTGGCGCGCGCCGGCGGCTACGTCAACGCCGGCACCGTCGAATTCCTCGTGGACGCCAATCTCAATTTTTATTTCTTGGAAGTGAATACCCGCTTGCAGGTCGAACATCCCGTCACCGAGCAGGTCACCGGCCTCGACCTGGTGAAACTCCAAATTGCCATCGCCGCCGGCCACCGCTTGCCCTTCGCCTGGGAGTCCATCACACCGCGCGGCCACGCCATGGAAGTTCGTCTTTACGCCGAAGATCCTGAGAATAATTTCTTTCCCTCGCCCGGAAAGATTCTTTCGCGCCACGCGCCTTCCGGCCCGGGAATTCGCCTCGATGAAGGCGTCTACGAGGGCTGGACCGTGCCCAACGATTACGACCCGCTACTCAGCAAGCTAATTGCCTGGGGCAATAGCCGAGAAGAGGCCATTGCCCGCCTTCGCCGCGCCCTCGACGAGTACACCGTCACGGGCATCAAGACCAACGTCGGCCTTTTCCGCCGCATTCTGGTTGAACCCGATTTCCTCCGCGGTGAGGTCCATACCAAGTGGCTGGACGAATTGCTGCGCCGTCCAGGTCCCACGTCTGCCGGCGAAATTCAGCCCGCAAGCCCCTCTTCCGACGCTGCCGCCATCGCCGCTGCCATCTGGCAAGCAAACCAGTCGGACAGACACTCTTCATTTTCTGCGGACCAGCCCTCCCGCTGGAAACAGGAAGGCCGCCGCGAGCAAGTGGACCGCCTGCCATGAGATACGAAGTCCAACTCGCGTCCTCCAGTTCGAGAGAGAAAAACCTCGTCATTGAGCTCGAACGGCATACTTCCGGCTGGCGCGTGACGCTGGATGACCGGCCCGTGCCAGTTGATGCCGTCGAGATCGCTCCCAACATTTTTTCCATTTTGCTTGACGGCCAGTCCTTCGAAGTCAGCGTGACGCCCTCTCCGGACGGCAAATTGAAGCTGCACACTGGAACACAGGAATTCATCGCTGAAGTCATTGATCCGCGCGCATGGAGCGGACGCCGCCACGGCGGCGTCGAAGCCGAAGGTCGCCAGCAAATCGTCGCCCCCATGCCCGGAAAAGTCGTGCGGCTCCTCGTCAAAGCAGGAGACCACGTCGAAGCCGGCCAGGGACTCCTCGTTGTCGAAGCCATGAAGATGCAAAACGAGATCCGCTCGCCCAAGAGCGGCACCGTCGAGCGCATTTTAGCGAAAGAGGGCCAGCCCGTTAACGCTGGAGAAGTTTTATGCGTAGTCGCTTGAGTTTGATTCGATTTAAGGAATTCTATTCCCTACAGAAGTGGAACGCCCGAAAATTGGAAGGGTAGAGTTTCTTTAGTGTCCGATGGAGCGCTGCGGCATGGTCGTCTTCGCCGCGTCCGGCAATTTGCCCGCGGCCTCGATGACCTGCTCGGCCAGGAAGTTCGTCACGCGCGCGCTGTCACGCGCGATGGCCAGATACGCAAGACGCAGCAATTGTTCCTTACGGTTGCGCAGCGTGTCCCGGATGGTTTGCTGCACCTGGGGTTCCGCGACCCCACGCAGCCCGGGGGATTCGCGCGCGATGAGTTTCAGAATCAGGATGCGCGTGCCATCTTTTGGTTGAATCTGAATCGGGGGGCTTACTTGTCCAGCTTTTAATCCCACCACGGCCTTTTTCAGCGCCGGGTCGGATTGGTTCAGGGCCGACTCAGGAACGAAGCCCAGGTCTCCGCCTGTTCCCGCAGTGTTCAAGTCTTCGGAATAATCCATCGCCAATTGCGCGAAGTCCGCGCCGCTATTCAGCCGGTCCATCAGCATCTTCACCTTCCGCTGGGCTTCGGCTTCGTTGGTTGCGTCGTCGTTCTTGCGGTTGCGGATCTGTTGTTCTTTCCTGGGTGTAACCACGATCTGCGCAATGTGGTACTGCGGCTCTGCCACGTTGAACTGCGCTTTGTTCGCGTTGTAAAAATCCGTGACATCCTGGTCGGTGATGGTAATCTTCGCCACCACTTCGCGGTTGAGCAATTTTTGAATCGAAAGCTGGCGCCGCAGCTCGAGCTTCAGATCTTCCACTGTCATGGCCTGATCTTTCAGCCGCCGCTGAAATTCATCTTCGGTGTATGGGCTCTTCAGCTCCGTGAACTTGTCTTCGACTTCGCCGTCGCTCGCCTCGAGGTTCAGTTTCTTCGCTTTTTCGAGCAGAATCTCGTTATTGATCAGCTCGTCGAGCACGTTCAGCTTCTTTGACAGCGATTCTTCCAGTGGAGGCTCTTGCCCCTCTGGGTTTACCTGCGTGCGGTAGTACTTGTCGACTTCTTCCCGTTTGATTTCTTTCCCATTCACCACCGCCCACACATCGGGCGCATGCTGCGCTTGCTTATTGCAGCCCGCGGCGGCAACGAACGCCATCGCCGCCAGTGACAGCCATGTCGCAGCGCGCTTCGCTCCCTTTGAGTGCTTCATCGGATGCCCCACGGACCGCAGGTTTGCAACGATCAGATTCAAGGCTGGAGCTCAGGCGGCTTTCTTTACTTTGCCGGCGCGGATGCACGCCGTGCAAACGCGGACTTGCTTCCTCACGCCCGCCACCACCGCGCGCAAGCGCTTCAAGTTCGGATTCCACCGGCGCCGCCGCGTGTTATTCGCGTGGCTGACCACATTTCCATAATGCGGCGCTTTGCCGCAGAATTCACACTTCAGTGCCATATTCTTCCTGCTTCAGTTTTATTTGGGCTTGGGATTCCCGCTCGAAATGCCGCCAAACCAAGCTCCTTATTCTAGCAGACCCTCTATCTCCGGCAAAGCGCGCCTTTTTGCGTCGCGAATGATTCTACGGGTTACCTCTTTTGTACCCCGGATGTTTTCCGGGCCACTCCTCTTGCGCCGGGAACGATTTTACAGGTGCGGTGTTTGCCTGTGGTTAATTTTGTGCGTCAACCTGCTTCATTCCCTTGATCCTATCTCGCCACCTGCACTCCTGTTCTTCCGTACGGGATTCGCTCGCCCGTCGCGTACCAGTAACGGCTCCAATCGTATTGAAATTACAAGGGTTGTCCGCAAAAAGACTGCCCGCTGGCCGCGCGTACCATTGTTGGCGTAGTTCTCTCAACTTAACTTGCCCCTTAGCGTGCGCCGAAGGCGCCGCGTTCGCGCGACCCATGAACGACTCGATAAAAGAAATCTCCGGGGAACCTCAACCCGCTCCACTCGTGGAGCGGGCCACTCATCGCGAATCGGTTACTCCGAAGCGCTTGCCCCGTTACATCTCGTTTCTTCTTGTGCTCGCCGCTCTTTCCACCGCAGCCGGTTACGAAGTCGCACGCCTCAAAGATTCCAGGCCGAACTGGCTGCGCGGCACCCAATTGTTGGCTTCCATTGGGCAAAAGTCACCCGCCCTGGTTCCTGCTTCCAATCCAGGCGTCACTAGCGCGGACGTGGAAGCCATCAGCCACCTGGCGCCCCAACAGCAAGCCGAGCGCCTTCTCAAACTAGCAATAGAGCACCCCGACCAGTCTCTCGGTTTGATCCACAAAAACCTGGATTCTTGGCGCGGCCACCTGGAAGACACCGATCAGCTTTTCCATCTGGTGCTTGCGGCTCTGGACTCCAACGATCCTCGTGTCCGCGTCGCCGCCGTCGAAATCGATCTCGTCGCCAACAACCTGATGAAGTCGCCGCAGAGCCTTTCAAAACTGCTCAATCAAATCCATAACGATCCCGACAGCCGCTATCTTGCGCTCTGGAGACTCGGCGCCCTCGGCAATCGCGGCGTCGAGCCCGCCACGGTATTGGCCACACTAATGCGCTATTCTCGTGATTCGAATCTGCAAACGCGCTTCTGGGCCGTGGAAGGACTGGCCATGCTCGGCACCGTGGAGTCCATCGACCCGCTCCTTTCCATTCTGGCCCACGATCCGGCGAAACAAGTTCGTGAACGCGCTGCCATCAACATCGCGCGCTCTGGCATGCTTACCGGCGAGCAGCGCCTCACCGCCGTTCCCCAGCTTCTGAATCTTCTTGATGACGATTCCCTCGACCCTGAGACGCAGGGCTGGGTCTACGCCTCATTGCGAGCCATCACCGGCGCCTCGTTTGGCAAAAACCCCGACGCCTGGCGCGATTGGTGGGCCCATCACGATCGCCCCGAAAAAACGCGCCACATTCCAAGAAATCTTCTCTTCGCCTGATTGCTGGTCTGCTATAGCTCCCAACCCTTGCGGCGTTCCGGAGCCACGAACTTCTGCGCGGCATCCGAGTTGAGCACCTTCATACTTGCGCGATCCCAATTCAGCTTTTGTCCGGCGCGCACAGCGACGTTGCCCAGCAGAAGGGTCTCCGTGACCATCCCTGAAAACTCAAAATTTCCTCCCGGCTTGACCTTGCCTCCCTTGCAGGCATCCAGCCATTCCCGCTCGTTGCCCGGCGAACGCGGCAAAGTTTGCGGCGGCGGTTTGAAGGCTTCCATCTTTGCCTGCGGAATAAGTTTCGGGTGCGACCCGTTGAATCCGCACAAAATCTTGCCGTAATCTCCCACAAAAATCAGCCCTTCATCCTCTTGTTCTTCTTCCACTTTCATGGGGCGATTCTCTTCCAATTCTTCCGGGCGTGGCGGCTTCAAGCCTCCGTCATACCACGTAAATTTCACCGCCGGCATGTCGCCACGCGCGGCGAAGTTGTATCGGATGATCGAAGCGAGCGGGTAAGTTTCTTCGTAGCGCTCGCTCGAACTAGCCTCCACGCTCACAGGCGCCTCCAGTTTCAACACCCGGAAAATTGTGTCGTAACTATACGAACCCATGTCACCGAGTGCGCCGCACCCAAAGTCGTCCCATCCCCGCCACACAAAGGGCACGTAAGCATGGTGGAAAGGACGTTCTGCCGCGGGACCAAGCCACAAATCCCAGTCCAATCCATCCGGAACAGGTTGTGCTTCTTTCGGCCGTTCAATGCCTTGCGGCCAGTATGGTCGGCTCGACCAGTTGTGCACCTCGCGCACGGGCCCGATTGCCCAGTCCCAAATCCATTCGCACAATAAGCGTGTCGCTTCCGACGCTTGATTTCCCACGGCAATCTGCGTTGCCACCCTCGTCGAGCGCGCGATTTCCGCCAGCCGCCTCGCCTCATAAATCGTATGCGTCAGCGGCTTCTGGCAGAAGACGTGTTTGCCCTTCTTCATGGCCGCCGCGGACACCGCCGCGTGCAGATTGTCCGTCGTGCACACAACGACCGCATCCACGCCTTTTTGTTTCTCGAGCAATTCGCGGTAGTCGCTATACGCCGCACAGCCGTTGTATTTCCCTGACGCCTTCTGTGCTCCGTAATACGCGTTCACAATCTGCTGGCTTGGCTCGCGGCCTGCCACCCCGCTCGTCACCCGCAGCGAATGCGTCAGTTGAATCGGCTGGTCCGGGCTCAGCCAATCCCACCCCGTGTCCACGCCAAGCAGGTTCCGAACCGACTTGCAGAATTCGTGAGTATCCCATTGCGGGTGATCCGCGCTGCTCTTGTTTGGGTCGCAGACCGCCATTGTTCGGGTCGCACACCGCCACTCCTTGTACGTCCGGCTCCTTCAAGAAGTGCAGCATCACGCGCAAGCCTTGCGAGCCCACGCCAATAAACGCCATGTTCACCTTGTCGCTCGGCGGCACAAATCCCGGCCCGCCCAGCACATGACGCGGCACGATCGAAAAAGCCATCGCCGTCGCCGCACCCTGGCCCACGAACTTGCGCCGGCTCAAACGCTTTTCGAATGATCCATCAGCATGATTTTCTGTTTTCATTTTGCACCTCGACGGCGGAGTTTTGGAAACATTACGGCAACAGGGCGATAGTTCCCTGAAGGTTCATCTGTTAATGTCAGTCGCCGCGAGGATACCACTCACCGAATTTTGGGGGAAGCATTGGCGTCGCGCGAAGGCAATGCCGCTGTACAGTTACTCGTCGCGCAAAACCTGCATCGGTTCCGTACGTGCGGCACGGATGGCCGGTACCAGCGAAGCAATCGCTGCGACCACCAGCACAAGCAGAACTACACCGGATAATGTTGTGGCGTCCGACGAAGAGACACCGTATAACATTGTGGACAGCACGCGTCCAAACATGACCGCAAGCCCCCAGCCTGCGACGCAGCCCAGCAAGGCAACTCCCAATCCTTGCAACAGGAACTGCTTCACGATTTGCCCCTGCAAAGCGCCAAGCGCCAACCGCAACCCCACTTCTCGCCGCCGCACGTTCACCGAATAACTCAGCGTCCCATACAAGCCCACGCAAGCAAGAGACACCGCCGTGGCAGCAAAGAACGCCAGCAGAACGGTGCGAAGACGATTCTCTGCGAAAGCTTCGTCAAGATGCTCCGTCAGCGGCACGATATTGAAGACCGATCGCGCTGGCTCGATTTCGTGAATTTTCTGCCGGATGGTCTCGGCCATGGCCATTGGTTCGGTACGCGTGCGAACGAGATAGAACGGATCTGGGCCGCCAGGAGCGCCGAAACACCAGTACACCGTCGGGCTCGGTGGACGATTCATGCCTTCCTCTCGCGCGTCCCCTACGATTCCCCGCACTTCACCTATATCGCTCGGCCGCAGGAAAGGGTTGTTCACCACCTGAAGGTGATGGCCGATAACGGTCGCTCCGGCAGGATATGTGTCTGCAAAGCTGCGATTCACAAGCATTTGTAGAGCAGTGACCTTAGTGTGCTGGGCCCCCGTTGCATCATCGGGCGTACTAATAAATTTTGGCTCACGGCAGAGTTCACCGGAGAGCAGTGGAATCTTCATGGTCGCGAAGTAGCCGGGAGTAATGAAACGACTCTCCGTCACCATTTTGTGTTCCGGATCTTGCTCTCCCTCCGTGAACCGCAGTTCCGTTTGATATTGCGATGGCGCCCCAGGCACCGTTGCGCTCGCTCCCGCCGCTTCCACACCCGGGGCGCCGCGCAACTCGTCGAGAGTCCGATCGATTCGTTGCGTGAGGCCTTTCCAGTCGACAGTTTCCCCGTAGGATGCGCTGATGTGAAACGTCAGAACGTGGCTTGCCTCAAAACCCGGCGATACCCGGCCGAGCGCCTGAAAACTGCGCAGCAGCAGTCCAGCGCCCGCCAGCAACGTTACGGCCAGCGCTACTTGCACCCCCACAAGCGTCCATTGCAGCGGATTGCGGCCGGAAACCTGGGCGCGGTTCGCCTGGGCTAACGAACCTGAAATATTCCTGCGCGTCCCTCGAATTGCCGGCAGGAGTCCGCACAAGATCGTCGCGACCACCGAACACGCCAGCGAATAGATCACAATGCGCCCATCCAGCCGAATCTCTTCCACGCGCGGCAAGCTCCCCGCAAGCGACCGAAAGACACTCGAAGCTCCGCCGGCAACGAACAAGCCGAGCGTGGCGCCGATGAATGCCAGCACAAATGCCTCCGTCAGTAGTTGAGTGACGACCGCCATTCGCGACGCTCCCAGCGAAAAGCGCACCGAAATTTCATGTTGGCGTTGCGTCGCGCGTGCCAAAAGCAAAGCAACGATGTTGGTGCAAGCGATCAGAAGAAGCAGTGATACTGAGCCAAATAGGATCCATAGCGACCTACGCACGTCTCC
>Ga0209648_10002478_pt1 | contig 15326 bp, 11 predicted proteins | sample GraSoi2013_115cm_FD_185830 | JGI IMG/M metagenome (GOLD analysis project Ga0209648, IMG submission 185830) | Grasslands soil microbial communities from the Angelo Coastal Reserve, California, USA - Sample 9_17_2013_115cm (SPAdes) (version 2) | ecosystem: Environmental > Terrestrial > Soil >...
CGCGCCAGGGCCTGGTCAGCTCGAGAACCTGTAGCGCTGTGCTTCGCGGCAGGAGATGCCGCAGATGCGTCCGCCCCTCTTTGGAACGAATCAGCGCCCCATTGTTCACGATCATGGTCAGGGGAGGATCCAGCTTGCGCGCCACGGGCATGGCAAAGTCATAGCGGCGTCCCGTGACCAGCGCCACCTCGATGCCACGGCGCGTGGCTTCCGCGATTGCCGCGCGGTTGGCCTCAGAAAGTTGCCAGCGGCTATCCAGCAGCGTGCCATCAATATCCAGCGCAATCAGTCTTACGGCCATAACGTCATTCTACCTTGGATTCGATGCCTCTTGGCCACACGGAACCAAGAGGGGCTACGTACCCGCACCCCAGTGCTTGTGTTTTTTGACGCAGAGTGCGGAAACGATTGAAAGGAAAAGAGTTGAGTTTTCGGGGAATGCAAAAAAGTGCAGAGAGTGCGGAAGAGTGTGAAAAGAAAGAACTTGAATGAAATGGCGAGTGATGTGTTGCGAGATCTGGAGTGCGGCGAGGCGGCACACCCTCCATCATCGAGGTGAAAAGAGTGCGTATGGGATTGATTGCAAAAGGGTTGAGGAGTGGCCGTTGCGGAAAGGAGTGCATAAGAGTATGGAAGCAAAGGAGATAGAGGAGGTAAAGGAAATAAAGGAATGGAAAGCCGGAAGGCGAGTGGGCCGGCTTGGCGGTGGTGTCGTCGATAAATCACGACCTATGTTACCACGAATTACCTGGATTGTCAACTACCACGTTAGTACTAGTATTTAGCGAGTCGGCATCTTTTGTTCGAAAAACGCTGCGCGGCTGATACGCGAGATCTGCGACGCGGTTTTCGCTCTGAAAATTTATCCAAACCGAGGCCGACCCGGCAAGAAATCAGGAACACGCGAACTGGTACTTCCGGCATTGCCGTATATAGTCGCCTACAAGGTCGCGAGCGATGTTCTCCACATTGCTCGTATTTTGCACGGCGCCCAGGATTGGCCACGATGAGTTGACGGTCTGCTGCGTGGACGTACCCAAAAAGGCGTGTGCTAGACTTTCTTGGTGATGACCAAACCCTTGAATGTTCTAGAGCTGGAGTGCTCTGCGTGCGGCAAGAAATATGACGCTTCCATAGAACAGCACCTGTGCACATGCGGTAAGCCGCTCCTGGCGCGCTGCGACCTGCGGCGCGCCGCAGCCACGCTCTCGCTCGAGAGCCTGAAAAATCGCCCACGCACGCTCTGGCGTTACGCGGAAGTCTTGCCCAACGATCCGCCGGTGACCCTCGGAGAAGGCATGACGCCGCTGGTGCACGCGAAACGACTCGGCGCATCAATACGTTGTGGACAGGCGGGATTGCAGCGGCTCTACATCAAAGACGAGGGGTTGAATCCCACGGGCTCGTTCAAGGCCCGCGGGATGACCACCGCGGTGTCGCGCGCCAAGCAGCTCGGGGCAAAGGCTTTGGCGGCTCCGACGGCCGGCAACGCCGGCGGTGCGCTCGCCGCCTATGCCGCGGCCGCAGGGCTGCCTGCGGTCATCGTGATGCCGGCGGACACCCCGGTAGCCAACGTGATGGAATGCCAAGCGTTTGGCGCTAAAGTCGTCAAGCTAGACGGCTTGATCTCCGATTGCGGCAAATACGTCGCGGAACACAAGGACCGCGAAGGCTGGTACGACGTTTCTACCCTCAAGGAGCCGTACCGCATCGAAGGAAAGAAGACCATGGGGTACGAATTATGGGAGCAGTTCGCAGGAAAACTGCCTGACGTTATCCTCTATCCCACGGGGGGCGGCGTCGGGTTGATCGGCATGTGCAAAGCTTTCGACGAAATGGAGGAGATGGGCTGGATCGGCACGGAGCGGCCCCGCATGGTGGCTGTCCAGGCCGAAGGATGCGCGCCGATTGTCCGGGCGTGGGAAGCTCACCAGGATTCGGCGCAGTTCTTCCCGAACGCCGCGACGGTCGCGTCCGGTTTGCGCGTTCCCGGCCCGCTAGGCGATGTCTTGATCTTGAGCATGCTTCGCCAGACGAAAGGCACGGCGATTACCGTGACCGACGAAGAGATGCTTCACGCTGGGCGGGAACTCGCCTCCCTGGAAGGCATATTCGCCGCTCCGGAAGGCGCCGCAACCGTCATCGCTACAAGAAAGCTCGCCGCCTGCGGTTGGATCAAGCCGGAAGAAACGGTCGTGCTCTTTAATACCGGCACCGGCTACAAATATGCCGAAGCCTGGCAGCGCGCGCTTCAGTCGGCGCCAGGGGAGTAACAGCGTGGCTACTCGCAGACTTTATTATGACGATGCGTTTGAAAAAGAATTCACTGCGCGGGTGCTGCACTGCGAAGTGCTGCCGCCGGATGTGAACGCGGGGATTACCGGAACGGTCTGGGGCTTGCTTCTGGACCGCACGGCGTTTTATCCCACGTCCGGCGGCCAACCCCATGATTTGGGCAAGATTGGCGACGCCAATGTCCTCGACGTGCGCGATGAAGGCGACGAAATTCTGCACCTGGTGGATCGCAAGCCATCGGATCCTGATGTGAATGGCTGCATCAACTGGCCGCGCCGCTTCGACCACATGCAGCAGCACACCGGCCAGCACTTGCTCTCCGCTATGTTTCAGGAACGCTTTGGCCTGCCCACGGTTTCTTTTCATCTTGGAGCAGAAATCTGCACCATTGACCTGCGCGGGCCCGAACCGACGTCGCAATTCCTGGAAGGCGCCGAGCGCGCCGCGAATCAAATCATCTTCGAAGATCGCGCGGTGAACGTGCGCTACGGAACGGCGGACGAATTTGCCCGACTGGGGGTGCGAAAAGAGGTCGACCGCAAGGGCATCCTGCGCGCCATCGAAATCGAAGCCGCCGATTTGCAGCCCTGCGGCGGCACGCACGTCAGGCGCACCGGCCAGATCGGTGTGCTCTTGGTGCGGCGCAGCAGCAAAGTCCGCCAGGATTGGCGCGTCGAATTCGTCTGCGGCGGCCGCGCGGAACGCGCCGCGCGTCATGATTTCCAGTTGCTCGGTGAGGCCGCCGAAAAATTGAGCTGCGCTCCCGAAGACCTCGTTTCCGCTGCTACGCGCGCACTCGCGGAACGCGACGCGAACTTCAAGAACTTTCGCGCCATGCTGCAAAGCCTGGCGCAAGCGGAAGCCGCGCTCGCGTTGCAAGCCACGCCGCCAGGTGCGCATGGCCTCTGCGTCATTTCGCGCGTTTTCGAAGGCCTTCCCGCCGATTATCTCGGTTTCTTCACAGCCGAGATCGCAAAATCCGAAAAAACTATTGCGCTATTGTCAACGGTGGAAGACGGCCACTTGATCTTTGCCCAGCACCCTTCTGCCGGCAAAGATATGACCGCGCTCCTTCAACATGTTTTTGAAAAAGTTGACGGCAAGGGCGGCGGTACGCGCGATTTCGCCCGCGGCCGCTTAAATGACAGCGCCTCCGCACGGCGAGCACTTTCCCTCGCCAAGGAAATCCTGAATTAGAAAAACCGCGTTCGCACGCGATCCGGCAATTTTTGCAAATCCACCAGCGTCAGGAAATCGATGGTTTTGAATTCGCGGTCGATTGCGGGCGGTCCACAGACGCGCGCGGAAATATCAAGATAGGCCCGGAAGAGCCGCGGCGGCGGAGGCGTCGCGCGCGCACCTTTCGAATTGCACCGGTGGCCTTCCACCGGATTAGTCCTCAGAGACGGCTCGACGAGATACTTTTCCCGCAACGATTCGAAGAGCGCCATGCCCTCATCCTCATCCTGGGACGATAGGGAACTGCAGCCGACCAAGTAGCGCGCGCCGCAACTCACCGCGTACCTTGCGATCCCCTTCCACAACATGTGCAGTACGTTGGTGTTGCGGTACTGCTCATGGACGCAGGCCCGTCCGAGTTCCAGGACTTCGCTGCGCATCGCTTCAAACGGGCTGAAATCAAAGAATTCTTCGCCGTAGTAGCCCAGATTCCCCTTAGCACGATACCCACTCTGCATGCGGTACGTTCCGGCCAGCATCCCGGTGGCCGCGTCATGCACCATCAAGTGGTCGCAGATGAAATCGAACCGGTCGCGGTCCAGGCCCGTACGGGCAGAGCTGTCCAGCCCCTCACCAAGCTCGCAATTGAAAACCAAATAGCGCAACCGCTGGCAGGCGATGACATCGTCGAGTGTTTGCGCCATGCCCACGCAGAACAGATTGGTAGTGGCAAGTGGATTTTCGCAGTCGTGCACCAGGACGGCGGGCGTTAGCATGAATCAAGTTTCAAACGAGGCACATTACACAGGTGTTTCGGGAAGTTGAATTGAATATTTCTGAGGGTAACTGATGAGATACAGAGAATTTGGCGGACGAGAAGGGAGCAGCGTTCGACCAAATCTTACAGGTGGATTGACAAGGGCGGGTCCATTTGCGATATTCTCAAACCGGTTAGAAGCTAATACGCAGTAGAACCTACCCGGTGGATTCGTCTCGTGCGGAGGCGAAGTGAGCGAAACCAGTTTTCTGGTGCATTCCCAGGAATTAAAATCAGAGCAATCGGGCGAACTGTTGCACCTGACGCGCGAGCAAGCAGGGTGGGAATGGATGAGTTTCTTCGTACGGCGCCTGCAGCCTGGAAGTAAATTTCAAGCATCCACGCAACATGAGGAAGCCGCCTTCGTACTTCTCAGCGGGATTTGCGTTGCGGACTGGGGATTGGGAGCAAAGCGGATCGGCAAGCGCACGAGTGTTTTCAGCGGGCTCCCTTACGCGGTCTACCTGCCGGCTGGTCATGAGGTCACGTTTACAGCGGAAACGGTCTGCGAAATTGCGGAATGCCGTGTTCCCTCGGACGCCAAGCTTGAGCCTCGCCTGATCGCGCCGGAAGATGTCGCCACCAACTTGAGAGGAGGGGGCAATGCTTCGCGGCAAATAGTGGATATTATTCGCCCTGATTTTCCTGCCGATAAACTAGTGGTCATCGAGGTGTACACGCCGGGGGGAAACTGGTCCAGCTATCCGCCGCACAAACACGACGTGCACAATCCTCCCGCAGAAGTGGACCTCGACGAGATTTATTACTATCGGATCGAGCATCCGAAAGAAGGATTTGCCCTGCAGCGGCTGTACTCGCCGGATAAAGCGCGTGACTTCACGGTACGGACGCAGGACGGTGATGCAGTGTTGGTGCGCTCCGGGTTTCATCCGGTGGTGGCCGGGCCCGGGTACAACGTCTACTATTTGAATTTCCTCGCTGGGACGTCCCGCACACTCGCGGTGACTGAAGATCCCCATCACGTCTGGATTAAGTCCACCTGGAAAGAAACCGACCCGCGGCTCCCGTTGGTGCGATAGCAATCAAATTCATGCGCGTCATGTGAATGGCAGCCTGCGCGCAATCAATCGTGAAAGTCTCAATTCTAATAAGCGCTTAGCAAGCGAGGCATTTTCTTGTGGCGCAGCAAATGGTTCTGCGGCATCCTAGTGCGCAAAGTTGGGGAATCTGTCCATGGGGAGCGTCTCCATGAAACGCCGGCTGACCGCTGCGCAAGCGATTGTGGCATTCCTAGGAAACCAGTATTCCAGCCGCGACGGCAAAGAGCACAAATTCATTCAAGGATGCTTGGGGATTTTTGGGCACGGGAACGTCGCCGGAATGGGACAAGCCCTGGAACAGGACCGGAAACTTCGCTATTACCTCTGCCGGAACGAGCAAGCCATGGTGCACACGGCCACTGCATTTAGTAAAGCAAGCCTCAGGCTGCGGACTCTAAGCTGCACGAGCTCGATTGGCCCCGGTGCGACAAACATGGTTACTGGAGCGGCTTTGGCGACGATCAACCGTCTCCCTGTGCTGCTTTTGCCAGGCGACATTTTTTCGAGGCGGAATGTCGCGCCGGTTCTGCAACAACTGGAATCCACTGCATCGCAGGATTTTTCTGTAAATGACTGCTTCAAGCCTGTTTCGCGCTATTGGGACCGCATTCAGCGCCCGGAACAAATCCTCACTTCTTTGCCGGAGGCCATGCGGGTGCTCACCTCTCCCGCCGACACCGGAGCGGTAACTCTTAGCTTGCCGCAGGATGTACAGGCCGAAGCCTTCGATTTTCCGGAGGAGTTTTTCGACAAGCGTGTTTGGGTTATTCCGCGAAACCGCTGTGACCAGAGCCTCTTGACTCACGCTGCCGAATGGATTCGGGCGGCAAAGAAGCCACTGATCGTGGCCGGCGGGGGGGTGCTCTACTCGGAGGCTTGGGAATTACTCTCGAAATTCACACAACAAACGGGCATTCCCGTATGTGAGACGCAAGCCGGCAAAGGGGCGCTGCCTTACGATCACCCCCAGGAAGTAGGCGCAGTGGGAGTAACGGGCACTCCTGGCGCGAACGTCCTGGCGCGTGAAGCCGACCTGATTATTGGAATGGGGACTCGATACAGCGACTTCACAACGGCTTCGAAAACAGCGTTTCAGAACCCGGCGGTGCGATTCCTCAACATTAACGTGGCGGAATTCGACGCCTACAAACACGCCTCACTACCGCTGGTGGCGGATGCTCGCGCAACATTGGAAGAGCTTAGCCGTGCGGTGGGTGGTTATCAGGTCGATGTGCGCTATCGAGCCAGGATCGACATGCTGCGGGGCGAGTGGGAGAAGGAAGTGGACCGCATCTACAGTATCCGCAAGGAGCCTCCCATTACGCAAGGTGAAGTCATCGGCGCCGTGAACGAAATCACCGAAGCCTCGGATGTGGTTGTTTGTGCGGCAGGGAGCTTGCCGGGTGATTTGCACAAGCTTTGGCGCACGCGACGGCCGGGCAACTACCACCTGGAGTACGGCTACTCGTGCATGGGCTACGAGATTGCCGGAGGGTTGGGGATAAAAATGGCGAAGCCTGAGAGCGAAGTTTATGTAATGGTCGGGGACGGCTCTTACCTAATGATGTCGCAGGAGATTGTCACCTCCTTACAGGAGGGCTACAAGCTGAACATCGTTCTACTCGACAATCACGGATTTTCGAGCATCGGCGGGCTCAGCCGTGCCTGTGGAAACGAAGGAATGGGTACGAATTATCGGTACCGGCGCGGCGAGAAGTACGACGGCGAATTGCTGCCGGTTGATTTTCAGGCAAATGCGTCGAGCCTGGGAGCCTGGGCCGTACGCGCGCGAACTTCGCAAGAATTCAGAAAGGCTTTGTGCGACGCGAAAAAGCAGACGCGGACGTCTGTCGTGGTGGTGGAAACTTCTTACGACGATCGAGTTCCAGGCTACGAGTCCTGGTGGGACGTACCGATCGCCGAGGTCTCCGAAAGCGAGACAGTCAAAGCGGCACGCACCGAATACGACAAAGCACGCGCGAAAGAACGCCTGTTCTTCTAGCCGGCAGATGAATCGTTTGGCAGTCGTGCCCTGGTATGAGATTCGAAGAAAGAGGCTAGGTTGAATCAACCCCCAGAACAAGTCCAGAAAGGAACCTCGGAACAACCTCACCTGAAACGCGTGTTGAGTTTGTGGGATCTCATCTACTACGGGGTCATCCTCACATCACCGATCGCGGCGGTTCCTCTTTTTGGGGAAGCCCAAGTTCTCTCTCGCGGACATACGACTATGACCATGCTTCTGGCAATGGTGGCCATGTCCGTGACGGCGGTCAGCTTTGGCCGGATGGCAACTGTGTATCCATCAGCGGGCTCCGTCTATACGTACATCAGCCGCGGAATGAATCCTCACGTTGGTTTCATCGTGGGATGGGCGATGTTTCTCGAGTATCTTTTTCAGCCTGTTCAGAACGCCCTTTACGCCGTACTGGCAATTCAACGCATGGTGCCGCGCCTGCCCTTCTGGTTTTTGGCGGCGGTCACGGTGGGATTGATCACGATCATGACCGTGCAGGGAATCAAGTTTACCGCGCGCACGAACCAGATATTGCTCGGGTTTATGGTGGTGGTGACGGCAGCATTCCTTGTCGAGGCGTTCCGATACATTGTGCTACATGAAAGTATCGCGGGACTTTTTTCGATTAAGCCCATCTACAATCCAGCGACATTTAATCTGCGCGCAGTGGCAGCTGGAACGTCATTGGCGGCGCTGGTATTTATCGGCTTCGATGGCGTCTCGATTCTCGCCGAAGAAGTGAAGAACCCGAGACGCAATGTGTTGCTGGCTTCCGTGCTTGTGTGCGTGTTCACCGGTCTGTTTAGCGGGCTACAAGTATACCTGGCGCAGCGCGTGTGGCCGGACCATACCACGCTGCTGAATCCGGAAACGGCTTTTATGGATGTGGCTCGGCAGGCCAGCGGGCCCCTGCTGTTTACGGCGTACGGCATCATGCTTCTGGTCTCCAGTATCGCTTGCGGCCTTGCGGGGCACGTCGGGGCAGCGCGAATACTCTACGGCATGGGGCGAGACGACGTGCTACCCAAGAAGGTATTTGGCTATCTCAGCCCAAAGAAGGGCAACCCGATTTACAACGTCTGGATCGTGGGGATTCTTGCGTATATCGGAGTGCTTGCCATCCCATGGGAGCGCTCCGCGGAAATCGTAACGTTTGGTGCATTGCTTGCGTTCATGGGAGTGAACCTGGTCTCATTGCTGCACTTTTGGTTTTCGCCAGGAGCCGTGGGGCGCAGAAACTTCTTCATCGACGCGCTTGTTCCCGGTTTCGGATTCGTATTTTGCTTCCTTTTGCTGATCAGCCTGCAAACCTGGACGAAGTTTGCAGGATTGGTATGGCTAGGCGCCGGATTGGTTTATGCCGCATACAAGACGCGATTTTTCACTTTGCGGCCGAAATTGTTTGATTTCAGCGAATCCTAGCGGGAGGGGTGAACTGCTTCCGCTTATCGTCGAGAACCGCGCTTTCCTGCTGGACAGGCTCGTAACTCTGTCCCCGCGATACATGCAGGGCGAACCCGCAAGACTCGCGAATGCGCAGTTCGGTCGGCAACTTACGCACGACGGCCTTACTGCGGTCCCCTGAAATACGCTTGATGAGCAATTCGGCGGCTTCACTACCCAGCTGATGTTTCGGCAATTCCACGGTGGTCAATCGCGGCCGGAAAATGCCCAACCATGGATAATCATCGAAGCTAACCAAACCGAAATCTTCGGGGCATCGGAGGCCCATTTCCTCAGCCGCTTTGAGCAGACCAACGGTCATGAGATGGTTGGCCACATAAATCCCGTCCGGGCGGTGCGAGAGGAGAGCGTGCCCGGCCCGGTATCCGGATTCGATGCGGTAATCTCCCTCCACGACCAGCTCCTGCTCGAAAGGCAGCCCCATCGTCTTCAAAGCATCATGAAAGCCTTGCCAACGGGCCAAGGCGTTGCTGACCCTTAGCGGACCGCTGATGAGTCCGATGCGCCGTCTACCTGCCCGCGCCAAGTGACACACCGCGTCATAGGCCCCCTGATAATCGTCGGTGATGACGGCATCTCCGGTTAACTTGGGATAAGTCCGCATCACCAGAACAAAGGGAATCTTCACGTCTTTGATCATCTGGCGCAGTGAGGGGCGGAAATCTTCCGCAGCTTTGGTGAGCAAGATTCCATCAACTCTCTTAGAGAGCAGGAGCTCGATAGCGCTCTCCTCTTTTGCCAGCCTGTCGTCGCTGTTGCAAAGCAGAAGGTTATAACCGTGTTTCTGAGCCGCATCCTCCGCGCCGCGAACCACCATAGGGAAGAACGGATTCGCGATGTCCGGCACGATCATGCCAATGGTGTGAGTTCTTTGCTTGGCCAGGCTCCGCGCGACAAGATTTGGACGGTAATTTAGTTTTCGAATCGCTGCTTCGACGCGCTCGCGAAGCTTCTTGCTGACGTGGCTCTTGTTATTGACCACCGCGGATACAGTAAAGACGGAGACATTCGATTCCCGGGCAACATCGTAGATGCTCGCAGCCTTGGGCTTTTTTGTTCTTAGTTTTTTCATTCGTACCTAATCGCCACGGATTCCTGTTTCCCGGCGGATTCGTAGATGGCGTTGAGGATGACCATGTCCCGATGGCCCTGCAACCCGTCCGGTTCAACTGCGCGCTTTCCTTGAATTGCCGCCGCAAGCGCATCAATTTCCAGGGCGAATTCGTCGACCACTTTGAACGTCCGCTGGAACCGGCGTTTACCGATTTTTGCAGAAAAGCGGCGCTCCTCATCAAAAGTGAACGCCGGCGAGTATGAAGCCCAACCTTTCGCACCTTGAATGTACAGGAATGAAGACAAAACCGCCGAATACGTCGAACTGGCCTGAACAACGAGTCCACTTGGAAACCGCATGCGAAAAGAGACGCCTTCCTCAACTTGCCGGAAACGTGTCTTGTCGTGACTCCAGGAAGCAGCGTTTACTTCGGCCGGATCTTCTTCTACCAGCCAGCGGCTCGTATTCACGCAGTAGACGCCCAAATCCATTAGCGGTCCGCCGCCGGCCAAACGCGAATCCAGGAGCCAATCCAGCGAAGCACCGGGTATGTGCAACTCACTGAATGAGGTATGGATTACATCAATCCGGCCGAGGGCGCCGCTGCGGATGAGCTGTTTCAAGTACAGACAGCCAGGTTCGAAATGCTTGCGGTATGCGGTCATTAGCAGCACGCCGGCATCGCGGCAGGCTTTCACCAACTCCGCGGATTGTTCAACTGTCGCGGCGAGCGGCTTTTCGCAAAGAATGTGTTTGCCTGCACGCGCAGCCTGAATCGTCAAAGCGAGATGTTCTCCCGGCGGCGTAGCAATATAAACGGCCGCTATAGCAGGATTTCTCAGACATGCCGAGTACTCGTCAAAGCTAAAGGATGCCTTTGCGGAGAACTTCTGCGCCAGTCGCGCTGCCTTCTTCTTGTCCCTGCTGATTAGCGCAATAAGTTTGGCGCGTTTGGAATGCGCAAAAGCGGGGAGTACGGAACCCAGAGCTATGTTGCCCAAACCCACGACTGCGAATCCGATTCTGCCTTTCGTTTTCATGGATGCGGCGTCTCGTGGAATGAGATGTGTCTGAGTTGTGGTGAGGCGGGCACGTCACACTTCCTCGCGGACTTGGGCCGGAAGCTAGCTCTCACGGTCCGCGCGGCCGAGCCTCTGATTGCGAATTGCTTTGTGATCCAGTCCGCCCAGCTCCTCGATATCGGAAAGGACTTTATGGATTGCATCGGCAATAGCGTCCACATCTTCAGTGGCGCCGAGGAAGAGCTGATGAGGCAACCACACTGCTTCCTGATACGCAGCGCGATCCGCTTCGGGACAGGAATACATATTCCTGAGGTCAAGTGGCTTTTCTCGCCCCCAACTCAAGGCCGGGAAATCTGACGGATTAAGAGGAAACAAGGAGCTCTTGTACACCGGCTCATAAAAAAGACCATCGCAGGGGATTCCTTCCAACTGCAAAGCGGCTACAAATGCCGCGCGAGGAATCTCCTTTACCTGTTCCGAAAAATACTTCAGAACATAGCCGTAAGGAGCTTGCTGCGTTATGCGTGGTTCGGGTTTTAGGAGGCCGATGCCGGTTGTATTGCGCAGGCGGCTCTCGAAATGCTCCATGTTTTTCTTGCGGAGCGCCGCCTGCTCCGGCAAGCGTTCCAGTTGAGGGCACAGGATAGCCGCTTGAAATTCGCCAAGACGATAATTGAACCCAATAATCCTGTGATGGTACTTATCCGTGGGGCTCGCGCGGCCCGCGTTGATATAACTCTGCACGCGTTCCATATATTCCAAATTGTTGGTAATTACAGCGCCACCTTCTCCTGAAGTAATCAGTTTGCTCGATTGAAAGCTGAACGCCCCCAGATCCCCCATCGAACCGGCGCCCTTGCCGTTCCACTTGCCGCCATGCGCATGCGCGCAATCCTCGATAACTTTCAGATTGTACTTTTTGGCGATACGAAGAATCTCATCCATATCCGCGAAACGCATCCCCAAGTGAACGGGGAGAATCGCCCGGGTCTTTGGCGTAATGGCTTTCTCGATCAGCTTCGCGTCGAGGCAGTATGTGTCTGGGTCGATGTCCACAAACACAGGGACGGCGTTCACCAGGAGAACGGGGCCGACCGTGCCTTCCCACGTGTAGGCCGGAACAATGACTTCGTCTCCCGGGCGGACGTCGATGGCTTTCAAGGACGCCTGAATCGCGACGGTTCCCGTATTCACACATTGCCCGTACTTTGCGGTATGCGCCTCAGCAAATTTCTTTGCAAATGCCGCGGCATACTTGCCAGGAAAGGGCTGACCGCCCCAATTCGAACTTTCCAGAACGTCCTGCAGCGCCCGGGCCTCATTCTCCGTCCCCATCGGCCAGGCAGGGAAAGGCGCCTTTCGAATGGCATCGCCGCCGGTGATCGCGAGTTTTCCCATATTAGGCTGCCTCTAGCAAAAAAGCGTAATCACGCGACATCAGGGTTTGGCAACAAAATATCGCGCACAACGCCATCGAGATCGTGGCAACCAGCGATGAATTGCCGGAGCGTCCGGCGCGTCGAACCGAACATGTCGAATTCGTCGATAGAGAGTCCGTTTTCGGTGCTTGCGCGCCGGAAATCGGTGAATTTTCTGGAGAGTTCGTCCACAATGTGCGCTGGAACTGGCTGATCAATACGAGAATGCACATCAATGTCGCTCGCATTGAAGCGCACTTGCCAGGAATAAGGAGGTGAAATAACGACTTCCCCGCCGATGAGCTCACTCCAGTGCATGTGATTGCGGAATGCGGCGGAGAGTAGCCGGATTCGGTAGCCACGTTCACGGAACAGCTTGTAAGTCTTCTTGAATACGGCAACGCCTGCCCACTCCAAATAACCTGGGTCAATGGCGATGTTGTCCTTCTCCAGCAAAACTTTGAGCCAGTCGTCAAGGCGGCCAACCATGATGGTGCAGACCGGCCCCATAGTCGCTATTTCTTTGCCCTCGCTTTCCCGGCGCTCCAGACCGCGCTCCACCGCTTCCGCGACTGCCGCGCATTGCGGCAGCGTGAAACAGACCGTTGCATTGATGCTGATGCCGCGATAGGTGGCTTCTTCGATAGCGGGAATCCCTGCTTTCGTCACCGGGATTTTGACAATCATATTCGGCGCGATTTGGCTAAACTCTATGGCTTGTTCGACGATCGCGCGGGAGTCGCGATATAGTCTCGGGTCAGTTTGGATGGAGAGCCTTCCATTTTTGCCCAGCTGCGCGTCGAAAATGGGTTTCAGTAGCGCGGCACTTTCCGCGGAAATTTCGCGAACAACTTGCCACGCCAGCTGATCTTCGGTAGCGGTGGGGTGTTCTTCAATGAGATGCTGAATGCGCGGTTTCCAGCGCGCCATCTCTTTTTTCAAGATTCCTAGAACGATCACCGGATTGCACGTTGCTCCGACTGCGCCATTCTCGATCGAGTACTTCAGCTCCTGAATTGATGCGGAGTCATTCCAGAGGCAAGTCGGTGTTGTCTGGGTCATCTTGTGTAGCGGACTTTTGTAGGCAGTAGCGGTTGCTTGAGTCATACAATCTCCCTACCTGTAAATTGGAAGCACTTTGGAACCGGAGAAGAAAGCTGCATGTTCACTCCATCGAGGCTCAGTCACGACGATGCCGCAGAATATTCGAGCGCGACCTTCGCCGGTTTCGCTTGAACATGGGAAGTCTCGGCAGCCACAGCGATTGCCAGCGCTCTCACGCCATCCTCGCCGGAAACCCGGAGGGGTTTATCGTGCAAGACGTTGTGAACGAAGTCGCGCATTTCGAGTAGGTACGCGTCCGCGAATCTCGTCAAGAAATGGTCCGCCAGGTTCTGTATGCCGCCATTGGCGCTCAGGAAGACCACAGGTGTTTGCTGGAGCGTACCAACGAAAATGGCGCCCTTCGATCCGACAATTTCGGTGCGCACGTCGTAGCCGTAAACGGCCTGCTGGTAAGACTCGACATTGCCAATGGCACCGCGCTCAAACTTAAGATTGACAACGCTTGCGACCACGTCACCGTACTTGGCAATCTCCGGCCGAATTGCGACTGTGGTGTGAGCGTGAACCTCGGTAACTTCGTCATGCATAAGCCAGCGCGCCAGATCAAAGTCATGAATGGTGTTGGTGTAGAACAGCATGCCGTTTACGTTCGACTGGAAGGCGGAAATTGGCGGAGCATCTTTGTCGCGTCCTACGGACTTGAAGATAACCGGCTCTCCGATTTCGCCTGTTTCGATCCGGCTCTTCGCCGAGGCGTAAGCCGGGTCATAGCGGCGCATAAAACCCACCTGGAGGCGAACGCCGGCTTTCGCCACCGCAGCCAGGGCAGCTTCGGCATCCGCCAGAGTGATAGCCAGTGGCTTTTCGCAAAAAATGTCCTTGCCGGCGCGAGCCGCGATACTGATGGCGTGAGCGTGGAATTTATCCGGCGTGGCAATAAGGACCGCGTCCACTTCTTTGCGCTCGAGCATCGCCTCGAGGCTTCCGTAGGACTCGTCAATCTCGAGTTCGTTGGCGACCTGCCGCGCTCTCTCAGGAAAAGCGTCGGCCACCGCGACAAGGCGCGCCTCCGGGACCAAGCGCCGCAGATTCTCTGCGTGGCGCTTGCCCATTTCCCCAACGCCCAGCACGCCCACTCCTAACTTTCGCATTCCAGATCTCCCCAACCTTTCGCACTCATCGCAATGAACAGAAACACCGCGAACCTAGCCGGCCGCCGCCCCGGCCCCAAGATCGCTAACCACGCCACGCAGATGCTTCAAGCTGGCAGCTATGCTCTCTGCCGGCGGAATCGGTGTAGCGCCAAACTTCACATCTTGTTCTACAACCGACCACCCGGAATAGCCATTTTTCAGCAATGTCCTGAAGAATGCGGGAAAATCGATATCGCCCTGCCCAATAATCGTGAACACTTTGTGTTCAATGGCTTCTTCAAATGTCCACTGATTGCGGCGTGCCTCCGTGAGAACCCTTGTGTCGCAGTCCTTGATATGCACAAATCGCAGCTTGCTCTTATACTTCTCTGCTTCCTTCACCGAATCGCCATGGCCGTATACGCAGTGTCCGGTATCCAGACACAGCCCGATGTTCGTGTGCGAAGTGGCATCGAAAAAGAGTTCGCACTCCTCGGGCGTTTCGACGTACGTTGCGACATGCGGATGAAACACGAGGTCGAGTCCAAACTCGTTAGCAACGTTCTCCGCATCGGCGACAATCTTGCCCACGTGCTTCCATTGTTGTGCGGTTAGCTTTGGACAGTCCTTGTCGTAAGCCCTGCCAGAGAACGCATTTCGTTCGGGGGATTGATCGTCCGCCAACACCAGAAAGGGAGCTTTCATTGCCGCAAGCAGATTGCCCACGTTGCGGATTCGCTCGATGGCAGCAGTGCCCGCGGCGGGATCCGTCATTTTCACCGGGACAAACGATGCCAG
>Ga0209648_10002479_pt1 | contig 15323 bp, 18 predicted proteins | sample GraSoi2013_115cm_FD_185830 | JGI IMG/M metagenome (GOLD analysis project Ga0209648, IMG submission 185830) | Grasslands soil microbial communities from the Angelo Coastal Reserve, California, USA - Sample 9_17_2013_115cm (SPAdes) (version 2) | ecosystem: Environmental > Terrestrial > Soil >...
GTCTGGCGGGACACTGCCTTCTTCTTGGCCGGAACCTGCGGTGCGGCCTTGGGCGGCGCCCTGTCGGGGTCGCTCATCTGGACCTGCGCCAGCAACAACGAGGGCTGGAACGCAAAGGCGAGCGATGCGGCGAGCGCGAGCGAGGAGCCGACGCGGCGCCAGGCCGGCGGTTTGGACGCCAAGGCGAATGACAGGCTCATTGCGGCACGCTCTCTTGAGTGCGGTTGACGGTGGTCGTCCGCGGCGCAGTCGGCTTGGTGGCGTCGGGCCCCGCTGGCGGCGCTGTGCTGGGATCGCTGACAACGCTGCCATCGAGTTCCTGCTTGGTGGCGCGGCCGCCGTGCAGGACGAAGACCGACGTCTTCATGGCGTCGGGCGGCTTGGGCGGCGGGTTTGGATCCTTGATGAGGCGGCTCACCTGGCTGTCGTGGGTATAGCTGTCGCCGAGCTCGGCGGTGGCATCCTCGCCGGCCGCGGAATCGCGCTCTTCGTCCGCCGGATCCTGCAGGCTGCGCAGCACCAGCGACAGGTCGCCCATCTTGACGGCAAGGGTCACGATCTCGGTCTGCTTGGCGGTGAGTTCCAGCGTCGCGGTCTTGGCGACGTCGGGCTTGTCGCCCGGCGTGAAGTCGAGCTTCTGGTCCATCGCGATCACCCGCGCATTGCGCAGGATCGTCTCGGTGGCGCTGTGCTGCTCGCCGGCGCCGTTGCTCAGCACGTGGGTGAGCAGGACGTCGACGCGATCGCCGGCATAGATGAAGCCTGAGACCGTCGAGGTCGCCGTGGCCGGTATGCTGACGGCGCGCAGGCCGGCCTTCAGGACGGCGGCAAGGAAGCCACGCGAGCCCGGCATGACGATGTCGCTCTCGACGATCGGCTCGCCGACATGGAATTGGCTGCGCGCGACCGCGCCCACGAAGTCGCCGATCGGCCGCTTGCCTTCGACGATGTAGGACGGCGGCAGGTTGCCCTGCGGCCACGGCTGCCAACGCAGGTCGTCAGGTTTGACGAGCTGTCCGGTGTGGATGGCGGTGCGCGCCACCAGCACTTGCACCGCGGGCTTGGATACCGGGCGCTGCCCGCCCATTTGGGCGGCGATCGCGGCGCGCTCGGACTGCAGCCAGGCGCGGGCGAGGAAGGCCGTGGTGCCGGCGACGATGACGGCGAGCAGCAGGAAGACAATGCGCTTGCTATTCATGAAGCCCCCCTTTGCTCCCCATCGGTCAGTGCCGGATCAGCGATGCAGCGACCCACAGGCCGCCGGCCGCGATCGCCGGCCCATAGGGCAGGCCGCCGCGCAGCCGGGTGCGCAGCGTTGCGTCCGCGGCCGGGGCGAGCGGACCGATCGGCGCGCCGGCCAGCCCGGCCACGCCCAGCACGCCGCCGGCCAGCGCGGTGACCAACAGGAAATCCGAGATCAGGCCTGTGCCGGCGAACAGGCTCGCGGCCGCCAGCAGCTTCACATCGCCGCCGCCCAGCGCGCCGGCGGCGAAGGCCGCGGCGCCGGCCGCGAACACGGCGGCCGCGCAGGCCAGCGCCAGGCCGACGGCGGTGAAAGACAAGGTGCCAAGCACCCACCCGCCGAGCGCCCAGACGGCGAAGACGCCGACGATCGTGAGAGAAACGGCGTCGGCGATCTGCAGCGTGCGCAGGTCCTGCCACGCCGCCAGCAACAGCAGCAGGGCGAAGGCGATCAAACAGCTGGTTTGAAGAAGCGCAAACAGCGACATCCGACATCCATCCGACGCTTCGGTCGGGCGCGTTACGACAGACTCCGCCTGCCCCGACGCCACCCGGAGGTGCCGCTGTCCTAACGACTCGCCTGAATATCGCTGCGCAAGCAGCTCTGGAAATTAGCTTTTATGCCTAATTTCCAAAAGAAATGCACAAACGACGAATAAAGACAAAAGACAGCGAATAATATTGTTACGGAGGATATTTTCCGTACTACCTCAAGTCAAGGCTGTAATGCGTTCATACTAAACGAAAATATTATGAAGCTACTGCTCATAACAGAGTCAAAAGAAAGGGCGGTCCATTGCTGGACCGCCCATAAACCGACAGTTTCACGACAAACGATGCGATCCGTTGGTCGCGTTGCTCATGTCCCGAGCACGTTGGAGACTTTGCCGCCGACCGAGCGCATCGAGGCGATTGCCGCCACGGCGATCAGCGAGACGATCAGCGTGTATTCGATAATCACCGCGCCGTGCGCATTCATCATCAGTCGACGGAAGAGTGACAGCATGACAACTCCGACTCTCAAAATGACACATGGCCCCTGACGACGAGGCGCTGCTCGTTGTTACAAACGGTACTTAAGCTAGATTCTGAGGTCAATCGAAATTGAGCAAAAACATGAAGAAAGTGCGTTAATTATTTGATCTAGTTGCTATTTTGTCCATTCCAAAACAAGCAGTAGGAGTCGATTCAACGACTCATACAATATCTCGCGAGCGCCCGTTGCCGCGCTCCGACCGGAAGGCGGCGACAACGCGGGCCGCGGCGGTCCAGAAGCACAGGGCGGCGAACAGTCCGGCGAGCCAGGCGAAGGCCGCCGGAAACAGGCAGAACAGGACGAAGGCCAGAATGGTCTCCGTGCCCTCGATGATGCCGGCGGCGTAGAAGAACGACTTCTGCCCGCGCGCGCCATCGTCGGCCTCGCCCCGTTCGACCGCCATCACCGCGCGGCCCAGGAACGAGGCAGCCGTGCATACGAACGACGCCAGCAGCAACGCCGCCCATAACGCATTGGCCGGCCGTGCCAGCGCGAAGCCCAACGGCACGGCGGCGTAGAAGGCCATGTCGCAGACGATGTCGAGATAGCCGCCGAAGGGCGTCGGCCCCTGCTGTCGCGCGATCGCGCCGTCGAGCCCATCGATCAAGCGGTTGAGCAGGATCACCAGCAGCGCCCAGTCATACTGTTCGCGAGCCAGCAGCGGCAGCGCGAGCAGGCCGATCGCAAGTCCGACCACGGTCGTCGCATTGGCCGGCGTGCCGCGCTCGGCAAGCCAGGCGCCAGCGCGATTGAGCGGTGGATCCACCCAGCGCCGCAGAACGGGATCGAGCATCGCGGCGGAGGTGGGATCAGTCGCGCGGCGGCGGGCCCGAATCGACGGCGCGCAAGGCCACGACCTCGCCCGCCGCGGCCGCTTGCCGGTCCTGCGTTGCCTGGCGGCGATAGGCGATCCAGCTGAAGGGAATGAGCGAAGCGTAGCCCAGGCCAAGCAGCGACAAGCCGATCCACGGCGAGCTTGCGATCACGCCCAGCACCAGCGCGACCGCCAGCAGCGACGGCAGGACGAGATGGCGCGGCACCCTGCCCTTCTTGAAGGAGAAGGTGGGCAGGCGGCTCACCATCAGGCCGCCGACCACGACCAGCACGGTGCCGACGACCAGGGCATGGCGCGGCCACGCGGCTTCGATCTCGAAGCTCATCACCAGCGGGATCAAGGCGAGGAGCGCGCCGGCGGGCGCCGGCACGCCGGTGAAGTACGCGCCCGTCCAGGCCGGCGGCGGCGTGTCGGCGTCGAGCGCCGTGTTGAACCGCGCCAGTCGCAGCGCCGAGCACATGGGAAACATCAGGGTCACCACCCAGCCCAGCGAGCCCGCATCCTTCAACGATGCAAGATAAAGCACCAGCGCGGGGGAGACGCCGAAGCAGAGGAAGTCCGACAGTGAATCGAGCTCGGCGCCGAAGCGGCTGGTGACGCCCAGACGGCGGGCGACACGGCCGTCGAGGGCGTCGAAGATGGCGGCGACGATGATGGCGATGACGGCTAATCTCATCTGGCCCTGCAGCCCGAACCGGATCGCCGTCAGCCCCGAGCAGAGCGCCGCGAGGGTCAGCACGTTGGGGATCAGCCGATTGATCGAAAAGCCGCGCAAGCGGCGGCGTCGGCTGCGAAGATCGTCGTCCATCGCGAAGCTCCTCATGTCCCTCCCCTCGTCATACGAGGGGAGGTGCCCGCGTAGCGGGCGGAGGGGTCATGAGCATCATCACCGTTGCTCATGACCCCTCCGGCCCCCCTCATCAGAGAAATGGGGGCCACCTCCCCACGTAGGACGTGGCGAGGCAGTTGCAATATTAAAACTCGATCGCCCTGCGCGGCGCAGCGACAACGGGGTCGAGTTCGGCCATGACCGTCTCGCCGCCGATCATGCGCTGTCCGGCCGCCACCAGCAATCGCGCGCCGGGCGGCAGATAGAGGTCGGTGCGGCTGCCGAAGCGGATGTGGCCGAAGCGCTCGCCCGCCAACACCGCCTGGCCCGGCTTGACATAGCAGACGATGCGGCGCGCCACCCACCCGGCGATCTGTACGCAGCCGATCACGCGGCCATCGGCGCGCCGAAGCGCGATCGCCATGCGTTCGTTCTCGTCGCTCGCCTTGTCGGCCGAGGCGTTCAGGAACTTGCCCGGCCGGTAAGCCACGACCTCGACGACAGCCGCGCAGGGCGAGCGGTTGATGTGCACGTCGAACACGCTCAGGAAGATCGAGACGCGGACGAGCGGCTGGTCGCCCAGCCCGAGCTCTGCTGGCGGCACCGCCTCGACCACCATCTGCACCAGCCCGTCGGCCGGCGCGATCAGCACGCCCTCGTCCTGCGGCACGCCGCGCGGCGGATCGCGGAAGAAATAGATCGACCACAGGGTCAATGCCAGCAACGGCCAGAACAGCCACGCCAGGCCGGTCAGCGCGGCGAGCAACGTGGCGACTGCGAAGATGGCAATGAAACGCCAGCCATCGTCGAGGATCGGCACGAAGAAATTCGCCAGCATGAAAAACTCTCTGTCGCCCGCTGTCAGTTGACCTTGGGCAGGCTCAGGACCTGGCCCGGATAGATCAGGTCCGGGTCGCGGATCTGCTCCTTGTTCGCGCCATAGATCACGGTGTGATGCATGCCGTGGCCGTAGTGGGCTTGCGCAATGTTCCAGAGATTGTCGCCGCGCACGACCACCAGGCGGCGGCTGTCGCTCGCAGCCGGCGCCACGGGAACGCGCTCGAACGGCAGTTCGAGGCGGGCCACCGGCTTGCCATCCTTGGTCAGCCGGTCGAGCCGAAGCTTGTGCTTGCCGACGTCGACGGGATCGGACGGCGCGAGCCGCCAGCTTCCATCGCCACCCGTCTTGCCCTCGGCCACCATCTTGTCATTGATGTACGCGCGCACCACGGCGCCGGGCGTGGCCTTTCCCGTGACCGTGACGTGGCCGCTTTCGTCGTAATCAAGGGTCGACATCACGAGGTCGCCCGATTTCGGCACGCCGGCCGCGGACGGAGGTTGCACGAGCGTGGGCGCGCCCGACGACGGCGCGATCATGACCAGCGTCTCCTCCTTCGCCCCGGAGGATGTCGCGAGCTGCTTCTGGTCCGGCACGATGGCCACGACGACCTGATCGGAGGTCACCGGCGCGCGGCCTTCGACATGCTGGATCACGCGCAATTCGTGCTGGCCGGCCCCCAGCGGCGGATCCTGGGCGAGGACGACCCATTCGCCGTTGGCATCGGCCTGGCCCTGGGCGATCTCTTTGCCGCCATCGAGCAGCACGATCTTGGCGCCCGGCTGCGCGCGCCCGGCGATCACGGCGCGGCCATCCGGGCCGATCCTGGCAACGTCGAAGCTGGGCACCGCCACCGCGGGCGGCGCGGCTTTCGGGGGCGAAGCCTCGCCCGACGGGGATGGCGGCTGGAGCGCGGGCGCCGACGCTCCGTTCGCGCCGGGCCTGGCGGACTGGTCTAGAATGGCCTGATCGCTGCGCATGCCATGCCAAGCGACGCCCACGGCGGCGGCGAAAACGATCGCGCCGGCTGCCATCAGCCAAAGAACTGTGCGTGACATCACCCTCCCGATGGTGCGACGACCAACCGCCCTTGGCGTCGCGACCTCCCTCTGCGAAATGATACCATGCCGTCCCGGTCCGGAAAGACATCGGATCACCTGTAAATAGAAGCATCCGTGTCCGTTTCCGTCCCATCTTCTCTTTGTGTCTTCTGCGGCTCCCGTTTCGGCACCGATCCGGCGGCGCGGGATGTTGCCGTCCAGCTGGGCGAACTTTTGGCCCGCGAAGGCATAACGCTGGTCTACGGCGGCGGTGGCGTCGGCCTGATGGGCCTGCTCGCCAATGCCGCCCTCAAGGGCGGCGGCCGGGTCACGGGCATCATTCCGCGGTTTCTGCTGCAGCGCGAAGCGGGCCATCCGGCCCTCAGCGAGACCATCGTCGTGGAGACCATGCACGAGCGCAAGCTGCAGATGTTCGAGCGCTCGGACGCCTTTGTCGTGCTGCCTGGCGGGATCGGCACCCTGGAAGAGCTGTTCGAAGTCCTGTCCTGGCGGACGCTCGGCCTGCACACCAAGCCGATCGTGATTGTCGACCAGGGCGGCTTTTGGGGGTCCCTGGCAGCGCTGCTGCGCGGGGTCGTGGAAGGCGGTTTCGCCGAACGAAGCCACCTCGACCACCTGACCTTCGTCAGCGATCTCAAGGACCTTCTGCCCACGATCGCGGCGATGCCGCGCGACGTTGGCCGCGAAAAGCGCCTGGATAAGGTCTGACTTCGGCCGGCTGCGCCGCGAATATGGTCCCGGCTGCGCCGGTGGGCCGCCTTGCCGGGCCGCCCCCGCTTCGCTAGAACCGCGCCCGCATTGGTATTTTGGGGCGCGAAAGGAACAAGCACGATGCCGAAGATCAAGGTGAAGAATCCGGTCGTCGAGATGGACGGCGACGAGATGACCCGCATCATCTGGAAGTTCATCAAGGACAAGCTGATCCTGCCGTACCTCGACATCGACCTGAAATACTACGATCTCGGCGTCGAATATCGCGACAAGACCAGCGACCAGGTGACCGTCGACTCGGCCAAGGCGACGCAGCAGTACGGCGTCGCGGTCAAGTGCGCCACCATCACGCCCGACGAAGACCGCGTGAAGGAATTCAAGCTCAAGGAGATGTGGCGCTCGCCCAACGGCACCATCCGCAACATCATCGGCGGCACCATCTTCCGCGAGCCGATCGTCTGCAAGAACGTGCCGCGGCTGGTGCCTGGCTGGACCCATCCGATCGTGATGGGCCGCCACGCCTTCGGCGACCAGTATCGCGCCACCGATTTCGTGGTGCCGGGCAAGGGCAAGCTCACGATCAAGTTCGAGGGCGTCGACGGCAAGACGATCGAGCACAACGTCTACGACTTCCCCGGCGGCGGCATCGCCATGGCCATGTACAATCTCGATGAGTCGATCATCGGTTTCGCGCGCAGCTCGTTCCTTTACGGCCTCAACCGCGGATGGCCGGTCTATCTCTCGACCAAGAACACCATCCTCAAGCGCTATGACGGCCGCTTCAAGGACCTGTTCCAGGAAGTGTTCGACAAGGAGTTCGCCGACAAGTTCAAGGCCAAGAACATCACCTACGAGCACCGCCTGATCGACGACATGGTCGCCTCGGCGCTGAAGTGGCACGGCGAGTTCGTGTGGGCGTGCAAGAACTACGACGGCGACGTGCAGTCCGACACGGTGGCCCAGGGCTTCGGCTCGCTCGGCCTCATGACCTCGGTGCTGATGACGCCCGACGGCAAGACCGTCGAGGCCGAAGCCGCGCACGGCACGGTGACGCGCCACTATCGCGAGCACCAGAAGGGCCGCCCGACCTCGACCAACCCGATCGCCTCGATCTTCGCCTGGACGCAGGGCCTGAAATATCGCGGCACGTTCGACGGCACGCCCGACGTGGTGAAGTTCGCCGACACGCTCGAGAAGGTCTGCGTCGAGACCGTGGAGAGCGGCAAGATGACCAAGGATCTGGCGATCCTCATCGACGCCAAACAGCCCTTCCAGAACACCGAGGACTTCCTCGACACGCTCGACGCCAACCTCAAGGCCAAGATGGCCAAGTGGTGATAGGCGGCGCCGACGGCTGTCGCACCGGCTGGGTGATCTGCCGGCGCGACATCGACGGTATCCTCGACATTCGAGTCGTGAAGACCCTCGCGGAAGCCTGCGAGGGTCTTGCCATTTTGGCGGTCGACATGCCGATCGGCTTCGTCGATACGCCGCGCCCGGGCCGCGACTGCGAAGGCCAGGCCCGCAGGCTGCTGCCGGGCAAGGCCAGCTCGGTTTTTCCGACGCCCTGCCGCCCCGCCCTTGCCTGCCTGACACATGCCGACGCCAACGCCACGAGCAGGAAACTGGGCGTCGGCATCAATCAGCAGACCTTCCATCTGTTTCCCAAGATGCGCGAGGTCGACGACCTGCTCCGGTCCCGCGCCAGGCTGAAGCGCATCGTCTACGAGGCCCATCCCGAGCTCGCCTTTGCGCGCATGAATGGCGGCAAGCCGGTGCTCAGCAAAAAGCGCAAACCGGAGGGCTACGCCGAGCGATGCCGGCTGCTGGCCAAGCACGGCTTCGCCTGCACCATCGATCGTCTTTCCGGCGCCGCGCGCGATGACATCCTCGATGCCATCGCGGTCTGCCGCACGGCGATGCTCATCGCCGAGAACAAGGCAGCGCGCCTCGGTCCTGCGCGCGCCCGCGACAGCCACGGCCTGCCGATGAACATTTGGTACTGACTTCCTTGCTGGGAGCGCGCCACTCCAGTGGCGCGCTCCCAGCAAGGAACTAAGTTAGTGTATCCCAACAATCCGCCCTGGAGACTCGGGAGGAAGATCCATCGTCGGTACCGCACCCGCGCGAACGGCAGAAGAACATCGGCACATCAATCGGCTGATGCTGTTCTTCGCCATCGTTTATGTCGTTGAAGGGATAGGCCAGGCGCGCGTCGGCGTCATCTTCCAGCCGCTCAATAACTATCTGAAGGTTATTGGGTGGACTCCGGTTCAGGTTACCGCCTATCTCGCGATCCTCAATTTCCCGTGGATCATCAAGCCGGTTTTTGGACTCGTCTCCGATTTCATTCCGCTGTTTGGCTATCGTCGGAAGAGTTATTTGATCATATCGAGCATTTGTGCGGTCGGCGCCTATGCCTGGATCGCCCGACTGACCGAGCCAGGCGAGTTCGCGTTGTTGCTCGTGCTCACCTCATTCGCGATGGCCACCGCAAGCACCTTGTGCGGCGCCCTCCTCGCGGAGAACGGTCAGAGCTTCCGTCTCAGCAGCACTTTCGTCGGCCAACAATGGCTGTGGTTTTATATCGCCATCATGGCAAGTTCGTTTGTCGGAGGAGAGTTGGTCGAGCGTCTGTCGCCCATTTCGGCTTTGCAGGCTGCCGCCGGCGTGGCAGCAGTCGCTCCCATAGCGGTGATCCTTGCGTCCCTGTTCCTCCTGAGCGAGAGGAAAAGCCGGGCCAATCGACTGGAAATGCGGCGCACATTTCAAAGCCTTGTCACGGCGCTGAAGTCCGCAAGACTGTACCTGGTCGCCGTGTTCCTGTTTCTGTATTCCTTCGCCCCTGGGTTTGGCACGCCGCTCTACTATTTCATGACCGACGAGCTCAAGTTCTCCCAGTCGTACATTGGAATTCTTGGCTCGATCGCCTCTGCAGGCTGGATCGCTGGCGCCTTGGTGCATCGATATTTTCTCTCGAAGATGAGTTCAAAGGCGCTGTTGTATCTCAGCATCGTGCTCGGAACGCTGGCGGCCGCCTCGTTTTTGTTGCTCGCGGACGAGGTCACGGCGGCGATCGTGAATTTCGCGAACGGCGCTGCAATGATGATCGCCACCATTGCCTCACTCACGCTCGCGGCGGACTACTGTCCCAAGCGCTCGGAGGGATTCGCCTTCGCCGGGCTCATGTCGATCATGAACCTCGCGGACGTGTTTTCCAACAACATCGGCGCTTTCCTTTACGAGCACGTATTCCATAACGAGCTTGGACCGCTCATTGTCGTCTCCGCCGCCTCGACAGCGTTCGCCGCTGTCCTCGTTCCTTTGCTTCGCCTCAATGGCAAGCCTGAGTGACGACATGGCTCATCGAGGCGCCGGCGTGCGGGCCTCCCCAGGGTGGGGTCAGGGCCGTATCGGCATTCTATGAAAGCCGGCACCGGCTTGTGAGCACGAGGCGGGCCGGAGGCCAATGAGACGGAAAGTGCTTTTTGCCTGGATCCTGTTTGCTGCGATCGGCGGACTTAAATCTCTGCGTAGAGTTCCACGACATTTCCTTCAGGGTCGCGGAAGAAAAGCGCGCGATGCCGCCAGTTCGCAATATCCCGTGGCGGGCTCAAGATCGCCACACCCTTGGATTGCAACGCCTCATGACAAGCATCGACCATATGTGGCGGGACCCGGAATGCGAGCTGGACAGCAGCCGAACCGGGAGCGATCGGACCATCGTCCCACGCGAACCCTGGGCCACGCGGCCTTAACGTAAGCAGTGCTGAGCCGACCTGAAAGCTCACCCAGCGTTCGCTGTCATGGGCAAGCGGGAAGCCCATTACATCAAGGTAGAATTCCTTGGTTTCCTGCATCTTCGAACAGAGCAGAATGGTGTAATCAAGGTTACGAATGTCACCCAGACTCATGAAGTTCCCGTTCCTGAGAAAAGCGATTTGAAATCACCGGCCATGTCACATGAGGCTATTCCGGCGTGATCCCGGCGGCCTGCAGCACCGGCCCCCAGATCGGCGCTTGCTCGGCCGTCCATTTGGCGAGTTCCGGCGGCGTGCCGCCCATGGCGACGAAGCCGCGCTGGCGCAACTCTTCGCGCATCTCCGGCGTCGATACGGCGGCGTTGAGCGCTTGGTTCAGCCTGGCGATGATGGCAGGCGGCGTGCCCGGCGGTGCGATCAATGTGTAGACGATGGTGCCATCGACGTCGCCCGCGCCCTGCTCCTTGAAGGTCTTGATCTCCGGTGCCGACAGGGCGCGCTCGGGCGCCGCCATGCCGTAGGCCTTGAGCCTGCCGTTGGCGAGATACTGCGCAACGCTGGTCAGGCTCGACATGCCGAGCTTGATATGGCCGCCCAAAAGGTCGGTGACCAGCGGGCCGGTGCCGCGAAACGGCACGTGCGTGAGCTTGATCTTGTTTAAAATGCCATAGCGCTCGGTCGACAGATGCATCGGCGTGCTGACGCCCGCGGTGCCGTACTGCACGTCGCCCGGCGCGGCCCGTGCCGCTTCGGTGATCGCCGCCAGGTCGGCCCACGGCGCGTCGGCGCTGCCGACGAACACCGATTCCTGCTTGGCGATGAAGCCGATCGACACGAAGGCGGCGGGATCGTAACCGAGATGGGCGACGAGGAACGGGTACAGCATCTGGTTGTTGCTGCTGACCAGCACCGTGTTCCCGTCCGGCGGCTGCTTGGCTGCGTATTCATGCGCCAGGTTGCCGCCCGCCCCGCCCTTGTTGTCGATGATCACCGTCCGGCCGAGCGCCTTCTGCATCGGCTCCTGGATGGCGCGGGCCAGCGCGTCGGTGCCGCCGCCCGGCGGAAAGGGCACGACGAGCTTTTCCGGCGGCGCGGAGGACATCTGCGCTCGCGCTCGCCTCCCGCCCGCCGCGCCAACCGCGAAAGCGGAGAGCGGGGCGAGCGAGGCGAGCGAGGCAACGATGAAACGGCGGCTCCTCACGGGCCCGTCGAGGCGCGGACCGCCGCGGCGCCGCCGCCGGTCGGGATCGTCTGGCCGGTGTCGGTGAGCTTGCCATCGTCGTTCTTGAACACCTGCATGTTCTTCTGGATCATGTTGCCGACCACGACGGTCTTGCCGTCCTTCGAGAAGGCGGCACCCTGCGACCACGCGCCGATCGGCGCTTCGCTCACCTTGGTGAGCTTGCCGCCGTCGAGCTTGTAGAGCACGACCACGCCGTTGGCCTTGAATTGTGGCGCGTCCTTGGGACGCGTCGATCCGGCATGCGCCACGCCCGCGATCCACTTGCCGTCGGACGACATCATCATGCCTTCGAGCGATTCATGGCCGATGTCGGCCGTGCCGACGATCTTGCCGGGGGGCGTGCTGGTGAGGTCGATGACCGTCAACATGCCGTTGCCCTTGGGATCGCCGAGACTTCCCACCACGGCCGACTTGCCGTCGGGCGTCACCGCCGCCGTATAGGGCCGCGGCGCCACGTCGAGCGTGGCCGCTTCGGCAAGCGTGTCGCCGCCAAGCTTGACGAGCACAACCTTGCCGTCGCCGTTGCGCGTGGCCACGCCCATCTTGCCATCCGGCGCGAGCGCGATGTGGCTCACCAGCGCTTCCGCCGTGGCAAGCGGCACCGTCTTCAACAGGGTCACCTTCTTGCCGTCGATCGCCAGGATGGAGATCGAGCCCGCCATGCGATTGGCGACATAGGCGAGCTTGCCGTCCTTGGTGATCGAGATCCCGGCGGCGCCCGCGCCGGTCTTGACCGTGTCGAGGATTTTTTTGTCCTTCAGATCGATCACGGTGACGCGCTCGTCGGGCACGAGCTTGGTCGGATCGGCCGGATCGAACTTGCTCGACGAGGCGACCAGCGCCAGCGATTCGTCCGGCGTGACGGCGACCGACAGCGGCGGCCCGACGACGCTGCCCGGCACGTTGTCGACCGTGCCGACGACCTTCACCGGCAGCGCGCCGAGATCGATGATGGTGATCGAATCGGGTTGCGGGTTGACGACGTTCTTGGTGACGCCGTTTTCCTGCGTCATCTTGTGATCGTTCGAGGACACGGCGATCTGCGCCCAGGCCGGCCCGGCGACCAGACCGAACGCAAGGCAAACGCCCGTGATGACGGTGTTTCGCATGGCTTTCCTCCTGGCCTGCCCGCTTGATCGGAGCTTTGGCCGTGAGGCAAGCCTAACGCCTGCCGGATGGGCGCGAAATCACTTTAATTTAACTTCGCTCAGACGATGCCCAGCGCGTGCTTGTAGGTGTCGAGCAAGGTCTCCTGCTCGGCGCGGTCGGCCGCATCCATCGAGCGCAGCGAGACGATCTTGCGCATGGTCTTGACGTCGTAGCCCACGCCCTTGGCCTCGCTATAGACGTCGCGGATGTCGCCGCCGATCGCCTTGCGCTCCTCCTCCAGCTTCTCGATGCGCTCGACGAAGCTCTTCAGGCGGTCGGCCGAAATCGGCCCGGCCTTGGTCTTCTTGGAAACGGCGCTTCCGTCCGGCATGTCCTAAAACTCCTTGATCCAGTCGGGCGGACCATAGGAGAGCGGACCGCGTCAGCTCAATGACGCTCGCGCAATGAATGACGGGGATAACGGGGACTCAAGCTCTCGCCGGACCGCAGGCCTTCTCAGATCGGGGGTTACCCCGACCCCGCCCGCTCAGCGCTGGGGGCGCGCCACTCCAGTGGCGCGATCTTTCTTTGAGGTCGACAAAGACGCGCAACTGGAGTTGCGCGCCCCCAGCAAAACGAAGCCTGAGTCAGCCGTGCTTGTGCTGGCCCTTGTCGTAGGCCTTCTTCTGGTCGCCCGAGGCCTCTTTCTGGTGCTTGGCCTTCCACTCGTCGTACGGCATGCCGTAGACGATCTCGCGGGCCTTGGGGTCGGCGATCTCGATGCCGCGCGTGCCGGCTTCTTCACGGTACCAGCGCGACAGGCAATTGCGGCAGAAGCCGGCGAGGTTCATCAGGTCGATATTCTGCACATCCGTGCGCTCCTGCAGATGCGCAACCAGCCGGCGAAAGGCGGCGGCTTCGAGTTCGGTGCGGGTCTTGTCGTCCATGGCGGTCTCCTGGGCCGTGCGCTTAGAGGCGTGTCCGGGGATATAGGCTGAGACCGCAGTATAAGCCAGCCGGCAGCGGCGATCCGGGGGCATGAGTCCGCCCCTCCTTGAGAAATTGCGGCAGCAGATGGCTGTGCGGTCCCTCGGGCGAGCGGCCGCCGGGCGGCGGAATCGGCTGGTGGACCTCCAGCCGCGCCAGCGCCGAGGCAAAAATGCGCGTCGGGCTCGACCGGCCGATGGCGGGGCCGGCCGGATTGCCGGGTGCCAGCAACGGCCGCCCGACGCCCTCACGCAACGCCACGCGGGTGGCAGCGTCATCGCGGCGCAAACGCACCATCATGTCGACATGCGGCGCGCCGATGCCGAGATCGAACGTCGTCTCGTCGAGCTCGTGGATCGTCGTGCGCCGGGCTGCGAGGCGCGGCGAGCAAAAGGCAATCTCACGGGTGCGGCCGGCATCGTCGACCAAGGCGAAGAGCTTGGCATCGCAGAGATCACCGATCTGAAGCGCGCCGCGCCGGCTCGTGACCGACAATGTAGCGAGATCAAGAACCAGCCCCGGCTCATGGGCGTCGTATTGGAATTCGCCGATCGCGCCCCACGTACCGATGCTCCAGCCATTGCCGGCGTCGGCGAGATGCCGGCGGGCGATCTCTCGTGGACCTTCTGCGAGCGCTACGCATTTCATGGCTGGCCATGTTAGACTGGATAGCCGATCCCACCAGAGGGGCGCCGCCGTCATGCCGAACATCAGCCGGACCCAAGCGGCTCCACAGCCAACGCCAGCTTATGCCGCCCGGCGATGGGCGTGGATCGGGCTGCTGGGCGGGGCGAGCATCGGCTTCAGTCTGGTGTTCGCCTGTGCCACACCTTTCGTCGCGCTGGCGACGCTGGCGGCATTGACCATGAGCCGGCGCGATGCCTTCATCGTCACGGCGGCGGTCTGGCTCGCCAATCAGGCCGTGGGTTACGACATCCTCGACTACCCGCGCACCTTCGACAGCTACGCCTGGGGTGCCGCGATCGGCATTGCCATCCTGCTCGCGCTTCTGGCGGCGCGCGCCGTCGGCGAACAATTCGAGCGGCGCGGCCCCATCGTCTCGACGGGCATCACCTTCCTGTCAGCGTTCGCCGTTTACGAACTAGTGCTCTATGCAGCCTCCTTCTGGCTTTCGAGCAGTGACACGGCGTTTTCGTGGGCCACTATCGGCTACATTCTTCAAGTCAATGCGCTCGGCTTGGGTGGTCTGATCTTGCTCAAACTTGTCGCTGCGAGCGTCGGGCTCGGGACACGCCCAGCGTCCGCATAATTCATTCGGCAGTCAGTCGCGAAATTGCTCGTGGCAAGCCGAGCAGGCCTTGCGTGTATTCTCTACCTGTTGACCAATCGCATCCTTATTGCCGTCTTTGACCGCCGACAGCAGCTTTCCGGTTTCGATGACGAGATGCTTCTGGGCTTCGAGAAAGCGATCGACGTCGTCCCAGGTGGCAGGCATCGCGCCACTCTTGCCGGGCAGCTCCGTCAACTCGCTTCCCGGTGGGAAGATGGACGGAATCGACTTGGCAAGCGTGACGAGCTTTGTCGCCGCGTCGAACGCGGCTGTCTGGTTGCCGTCGCCTTTGGCGAATTCCCCGATCTGGGCCAGCGCAGCGCGCATTGTCCGCATTGTCGCGTGCAGGGCCGGTACGATGCTCTCGGCGTGGGTGGCGCCTGAGCCGACCACGCTCGCG
>Ga0209648_10002480_pt1 | contig 15321 bp, 19 predicted proteins | sample GraSoi2013_115cm_FD_185830 | JGI IMG/M metagenome (GOLD analysis project Ga0209648, IMG submission 185830) | Grasslands soil microbial communities from the Angelo Coastal Reserve, California, USA - Sample 9_17_2013_115cm (SPAdes) (version 2) | ecosystem: Environmental > Terrestrial > Soil >...
CTCATACTCCCCTCCGTTTATAAAGTCCGCTGCTTCCCTCAGCGTCATAATCCCGTCCGCAATTAGCCCTAAGAGCCTTTCAACCTCTCTTTGGCTCCTGTGGCATTCGCAGTCTCGGTTACGACAATAAGGCTGTTCAAGCGAATGGATAAAATAAATAGGAATGGGTTGTTGTGGCGTGGCAGTATCCGTGGTCATAGAAAATACTGGCCGGTACTGCTCAAGAGGAATACCGGGTCTCTGCATAGTACGCGCTCCCTTCGGAATAGTCAGGTCTAGTCGGATTGAATCTCTCAAATAGAGTTGTAACATATTTGTAGCACTTTTGCAACCCTGTTCGGATTATCACCCTCTGCGAAGCGTGGTTGACGGCGCTTTGGATAAGGACGTATAATGCCCGCAAATCTGATTATTTCTTATTTCGGGGTGCAATTATGCCTGACGATACCGAGTGGTTGACCATCGAGGATATTTATGAGCTTCTAGGCAGAAAGGTGCCGATGGATTCGATTCGTGAGTGGATACGGACAAAACGGCTTAGGGGGTACCGCCCAGGTAAGGCGTATTTAGTGAAGCGAGAGGATCTTGAAGAATTCTTAAGACGGTCACAGACCGATAGAGATCAAAATCAGCCCTAGATATATTTCCAAGTCCTACAGCTGACAATGGAGAATATTTAGTCTCATAAATCGAAATCGCTCCGTTTTACCACCAGGTCATGCGGCGGTATTTCATAGTATTGCGCTGCCAGGTTAATTGCCAGCGCCGCCGTATCTGCTTGCATGGTCCCGATAAACTGCGCCGGATCAGTGCCGTCAGCCTCCTCAAAGTAAACATTCCAAAGGTATAGGCCAGGGTCGCGTTCCATCAGTTCGCTAATAGTTATTCTTCTCCGTTAATTGCTGCCGCCGTTACTAACCTGCCGGCCTTCAGAATCTTATCCGTAGCCGTAAATACGTCACGAATAGCTTTATCGGGTGGTCGCTCTCCGCGCAACCACTCTTGAATATACCCGCGACTATGTGTCGCCATTTCGACGGTCATCCGTCCGAGCTCCTTCATGGCGAGGTGGGCGACACCCTCAGCCCCGAACTCCATGAGGCCACGATGTTGCTCGTATTCAGCAAGCACCTCGGGCATGGTGTGGCCTAAAACGACGTGGCCCGTCTCATGAAATAGCGTCTTCTCAGGATGTTCTGCGAACGGATTAATGGCAATGTTACGGCCATAGGCATATCCCTGTATATTCCCGTCATTCTTGCGGAATTGTACCCGGCTAATACCGAGCTTTTGCAAGGCGGTGTCCATATCCCATTCCGGCAACTCTACCGGAGGCAGCTCGTCGCCCTTGGTCTGGGAGTACGTAAAGATGCGGCGAGCCGACCGAAAGCCGATAATGGTTGGTTCAGCGTCGGGGTCGTCATCAGTACGCTTGGCGAAGATCGGCAGGATGATTTCAAAAGCTTTGCTGCCGCTGAGGACTGTTCTGCCAAGGGCGTTCCATCTTTTCAGGGTAGCGACCGGCTCCCGTGCGCCTTGCAACCACAGCAATGCTTGGTTGGCGTAGGAGTAATTGTAGAAACGATTATAGGCATTCCCCACATTCCCCGGCATGTCCAGGGCTGTCTCGATGATTTTGGACCAGTCGATCTCGCGAGGTTGAGAGACTTTTTCGCTCATGCCCCCAAATAATCCGCTACGCCTTGCAGCATCGCCATCACCTCGTCCTGCTCGCCAACATGCTCCCAGCCCCTTGGCAGGTCAGTCCGGTACTTGGTGGCTAAGCGGCCGTTGATGCGGCCCATGAGTTCTAGCAACTCGGCGTAGTTCTGCTCGTAGGCTTCCCGAGGGGTAGCATGCGATGGTGATACTTCGTAGCGCAGGTTTTCCATGGAACTTTTTGTGCTTGTTCCTCCTTATGGCTGGTCACCCAGCGTTTGACGATTGACCAGGAGTACAACATGCCGATGGGCTTGCGCATGAACTTCTGGATAGTGGTCAGCGGCAGCTTGTGGGTCGCCATTTGTGTGAACTGGGTATAGCCCAATCACAACAAATTGAAATGCCGTCCCAAGCCGTCTCTTTCCCGGATGTTGGGTGGTTGGTAGCAGGGTACTACAAGTTCGCTCAGTTTTTAGTGGAGTGCACCTATTCCAATCGCGTCTACAGGTTCGTCAAGGTCAGATCAGGTAATTGTATAAGGCTACTCAGCGTGGTGCTGTAGGAAATTCGGCTGCATGACGACCATAGTAGTTATGGCTGAGGGGGATTATACACCGGAAGGGAACAACGTATAGTTTGCGTTTTAGCTGTATATCTTACGTTTCTTTATTTCTGATTTGCCGCCAAAGTCCGGGCTGATATGGGGCAATCGCTGCCGTTACTCAACAAAATCTATTGCGGCAAGGAGTTCAGAACCTGTTGTGCGTACGCAGAATGCGGATAAAGTTTTAACTCCCGTTGCAGGTAGATCCTGGCTTTAGCGGTATCCCCCTTCTTGCTGTATATAAGCCCAATCGCCAAGTTCGCATTTTGATTCTTGCTGTTAATCTGTAATGCTTTTTTAAATTGTGGCAAGGCTTGATCATACTTACCGAGATTAAAGTAATACAGACCGAGATTATACCAATTCGGCGCATAATCCGGCGCTAGCTTAATCGCTTTTTGGAATGCGTTGTAGGCAAGGTCGGTTTGTCCTAGTTGCGCATAGGTCAAACCAAGTCCCGTGTATGCTAAACCGTAATAGTTCCCCAGCGTTCCTGCCTTGACCGCATTCTGGAACTGGTGGTTTGCCGCACCTGTTAAGCCAAATTCATTCAGCAGCAAGCCCCTCGATATGAAGCCGTAAGGTATGTTAACCGGATCGTGATAGGTTGGTAGATGATCGGGGTCATAATTCTTGCGAGCGGAAATGTTTACGCCGTATGTATTGATCAAGGGTTGATTTTGAGGCGTATTGGCGACGAACACCGCTGTTAATTCGTCAAGGTACACCAGCTTCCACCTGCTGTCTGCATAGATTTTTGCAATAAGCCCGTACGTGTCCAAGGAAGTGTACTTGAGGATGAAATAGTTAATGTGGTACTTCTTTGCAATATCGTTGTAACTGAGCCTGCCTTTCATAACATTGATGTAGTTGCTATGGCTGGCAGCCGAGAAGCTGTATGCGTCAATAAACGTTTTCCGTGCCGGATAGAACGTCCAATTAAGATATTCACCCGTACCGTAATCATTGAACATGTTGCCTTTGAGGTTGTTGACCGCAATAAAAGCCGCAGCATGTATCGGGAATTGATTTTCAGATAATCCCATGCCAAACTCGCGCGTCCGGTTATCGTGGACGTAGAATGTACCCGTCACCGTGCCTTGAATGAAATATATGGCGAGGCCAATAAGTATCAACATACCCGTGACTTCTCCGAATGTAATCCCACGGAGGACACCAGGCCTACCCCTGAAGAAATGGCGGCAGAAGCCCAGCGCATTGTCGAGGTAATAGGGCAGTATCATCGCGCAAAAGATGGCGAATAATGCCATTTCCCGGTTATACCTCACCGCTAGATATGCAAATACGGCAATGATGAACACGTCAGCGAGGTAAAGCTTCTTCGCATTGGCAACGAGAGCCACGGCCGCAACACACAGTAGGACCGTGAAAACCGTCACCGAAAAAACATGGTAGTCGCTGGGTGCGAACGGGCTTTGCCACTCCTCGATGTAGGGTTGAATAGCAGATGATCCATTGAACGCATCAAAGAAGGCCCGCGGTCCGTACGGATTTAAAACGCTTGCAATACACGTGATGAGGAGAACTGCGAGAAGGGCTATAACATGCGTCCCAAAAAGTTCGACTGCTTTAGTGCCTGTGCACTTATCTACCAGATACTGTATTACATACGCACCAAGATATGCTGCAACGATTACGAAGGCGAGCACAAACGAACCGTGCGAGTTAGCCCAGATCAACTGGATAACGAATAAAAGCAGCAACGGAAAATACTTGCGCCAACCGTCACGTTCATACTGTTTGTTTTCGATATAGAACCGCAGGACTGCGTAAAACCATACGGCCAGCAGCGTACCAAATAAGTCCGCCCGCAGCGCAAACCGATCCATGCCGATTAGTACTGCCAGAAAAATGAAAAAGCCGGTTGAGAAAACGCTGTACCGGGAGTTCCTAGCCACAAATGCAATACCCCCGAAGGTCGCAAGGATGAGTGCAACTTGCAATAGCTCCAAGCCGTTCCACCGTCCAGCAAGATAGTCCGCGTAGGATATGACATTGAACAGCCACTCATGAGCATACGATAGCTGGCATGTATGCGGCACATAGTTGAAGGCGCAGAAATTTGCGAATAAGCCTTTGGAGAAGATCAGCCTCCCGTTCGCCAGGTATTGCATCACGTCCGGATCGTTGATCTTAAAAATCGAAAAAGCCAGCAAAAGGGCCAGGAGCGCGATCCCAAATACCCACTTTAGATAACGCATATGTAATATCATACAGGTACTACGCGTTTGCTTAATTAGCGCTAAGTGTTATTGACACAATTGTTCTTAATACTTATGCTTAAAGTGAATATAAGAGGGGGCGATATGTTATTTAAAAATAAACTTGCTCGCGTTTTCAGGAACTACTTCTTACTTTTCGCGCCCATTATAGCTTTAAGCTCACTCTTTTTTGCCGTACCCCCTGCAATGGCCTCTGGTGAAACAGTTACCATTACCGACCCTGTAAATGGGGTAGTAGAGTTCGCCAATACCTATAATCTATCTTGCGTTGGTTCAAACTTAGGATGGAGCTATGCGCAAACAAGGCTTGTCGATGACCAAGATAACGAGCGTTTCGCGTACGCTACTACAACGACGGGCTGCTCAATTTCGGGCGGGAACGTTATATTAACGTTCCCTTATGATTTTACTACCCACTCAAGCGATACAGGCCATTACACCATTAACTACACATACAGAGATCCTAGAGTTTATGACGATAATAGGACTTATACCGCTAGCTTCAACTATGACCAAACACTTTCGATCCCAGGTGCACCAACCAACCTTACGGCCATTTCGTCTACCCCATATCCATCGATTAGCTGGACCGCTTCGACCGGCGCCCCTGCTTCCTACAACATATATCGCAACGGCACACTTATTGATGTCGTTTCGCCCATTACCACTACTTTACAGGACACCGAGGCTCCTTATGGCACCAGTACGTACTACGTCACGGCTGTCAATGCTGCCGGTGAAAGCAGTCCGAGTAACAGCGTGAGCATCAACTTCCTTTATGGCCGTGAGACTTCCCCTGAAACAGTAACCATTACCGACCCCGTGCATGGGGTAGTGGAATTTGCCAACACCTATAATTTGTCTTGTGTTGGTGCAAACTTAGGATTTAACGGTCGGACGACATCACTCAACGACGGTAAAGATGGGGGGAATACCACTTTTGCTACTTCAACGGGCTGCTCAATTTCGGGAAGTAACGTTATATTAACGTTTGGCTATGATTTTACTACCCACACAAGTGATACTGGACACTACTACGTTAGGTATGCATTTAGAGACCCTAATGTTTATGACGATCCTTGGACTAATACGGCCCAATTCGCTCCACCTACCCCCGTTGTACAAATTAATTCAGGCGGCGATACACAGGGAAGCTTTATTACGGATACAGACGTAAGCGGTGGCAGTACCTACACCTCGTCAAACAGTGTAGATACCAGCAACGTCACCTACCCGGCCCCCGAAGCTGTATACCAGTCTGTCCGTTATGGCAACATGACGTACACCATTCCAAGCCTGACGCCAAACACCAATTATTTAGTAAGGCTACATTTTAATGAGCTGTATTGGGGAACCTCCAACAGCGGAAATGCAGGCGGCGCAGGCAGCAGGGTATTCAACGTTGCAATTAATGGCTCTCAGGTATTAAACCACTTTGACATCTTCTTAACCGCAGGCGGCGCAGACAAAGCCCTTGTCAAGGAATTTAATGCGACTGCGGATGCAAACGGAAACATCGCGATTGATTTCAGTAATGTAACGGATAACGCAATGGTCAACGCAATTGAAATCGACACGCCTGGTTCCGTTGGCGCACCACAAGTCGGCAGCCTCTCCCTGAACGCAGGCGGCATAGGCAGCGGCAGTTTCCAACCGGACGATGATTACAGCGGCGGTACAATTTACTCGACAACAGCAAGCGTAGATACCAGCGGCGTCACCAATCCCGCACCGCAATCGGTCTATCAAACAAGCCGCTACGGCAATATGAGCTACAATATTCCGAACCTCATCCCGAATGCCAGCTATACGGTCAAACTCCATTTCAACGAGTTGTATTGGGGTACGTCCTTATCAGGTGGTAGCGGCGGCAATGGCAGCCGGGTGTTCAATGTTGCCTTAAATGGCACAAATGTGCTGAACAACTTTGATATCTATCAAACCGCCGGAGGGGCAAATAAAGCAGTTGTCGAATCATTCACGACCAATGCGGACTCAAACGGCAAGATCACCATTGACTTTACAGGTGTCACCGACAACCCCCTGGTCAACGGCATTGAACTATCGCATTAATCGCTCCCCTCTGTAGTGTCACTACTCCGTGCCCGCTGCATGGGCTTGTCTTGACTCGTTCATTAGCACTACGAGCATACGTTGGCAACGTCGATGCCCTGTAGCCGAGGTAGGAAGTTGTTCATACTGTACTAAATCCTAATTTCGCTACGCGTAGGAAGCGGCATATTCGGTGACAACCGTCAAAAACAGTGCTAGGCTGGTTGTATGAGTGATGCAGACGTTAACCACTTGAGTGTGCTTATGGAACACGTTGTTGACCAGAATAGGGCAGTGCTTGAGGTGGTCGGTGATATCCAGCGAAAAGTGGCGAATTTGACGACGCGGGCTGAATTTGACGAGCTGAAGCAGGATGTAAGGATTATTAAGGCTGCGGTGGTGGACGTAAGTCGCGACTTGCCAGCGCACGTGGCGCATGGGCATGCGTGATAGTGGCAAGTGTGCTGATTGTGGGTGTGATTTACTGGCGGTTGCTAAAAATAATCCGGTGCCTGGCTTTGTTGCTGCAATTCAGTTTGTGCGGCGTATGACGGGCAAGCAGGTGTTTATATGCTGGCGTTGTGCTGCCGAGCGGTATAAGGCGCGGCAGATGAAGGTCTGCTAGAACAATAGAAAGCGTTTGTGTGGTAGCTTGTGCTACTGATATATGAATTGCAGGGGTAGTGCGAGCAGTACGTGTGGTGAAGCGGTGTTCTGTCAGTTGATTATTATTCCCAGGTACGTTGTTCATAACCTGGGTGGGGTATCGTAAAGGCCACCGCAGCACTGCCCAGGTCGCGGGCAACTCTTTCTACTGCCTCCTTGTCGCGCACGGTATCGGGGTCAACATCCGGTATGGTCGTGGTATGCACTATACCATCAACGCGAATGACGCCAGTTTGCTCCTCTCCTGATACCTGGTTATAGCGCCGGTATTGCAAACCCTGGCCATCCTCTGGCGAGCTGAGGCCGCCGTGCGGTCCTAAACTGGCCGTAATTTCGGTCGTGATGTCATCCTCGTGCCAGCTTGCCGTGAGCGTCCGTTCAACCTTACTCCGAGGGTAAATGCCGAACCACGTAAGCATGCTTGCCAGCTTCATAAATGGTGGGAAGGTCTGGCCGTCATGCGTTGCGGCGTATTCCTGTAGACTGAACCCTTGGCTCCTGATATAGCTCGGTGACACCCGCACTGGTACTGCCTCCTGATGACTCGACTATCATAGCAATTTATGGGGAATAATCAATGGAATGTTTGGCACGCGTCGCGCGGGTAGGGCATGGGTGCGTGTCATGTCGCTCAATACTCATTGGATGCTGTATATGAGAGTTTGGGACGATCAAATTAGAGCGGTACCATCTAGCTTCCTGGTTAATCGGCTGCGAGTGTGGTTTTTATATCTGACTTCACTTGGTTGATGTCGTTATTGATTGTTTGAACGTCCTTAGTCATTGTTGCGTTGCTTGTGGTCTGGATTTGCCAGCCTACGGCGTCGGTAACCCATGTTGATATATCGGCCTGGAGGGTGCCTATGTCATCTTGATAACTTGATATGGCTTGTGGTTCGTTTGCGGCGGTATAAAAGTTATCGGCGCTCTTAAAGGCGTTTTGATATGTGGTTACGTCCCTTTCGATATTGCTTGATTGACGCCATGCAGAGAACTTAGCGGCTGCTGAATTTGGATCGTCCATGGCGGCTAGTCCGGCATTTGAATCTGCATATTGGGTTGTACCTAGTACTTGCTCGCCCTGGTGCCAGGTATCAACATAGTGAGCTAGTCCGTTGTTGAGATCGGTTGAAACCTGTTGTTTTTGTTCGACTGTTAGTTTTTGGGGTTGTGCGCTTGGCTTCGCTGGTTGGGTTGGTGGGTTGGTGGTGTTGGTGCTGCTGTTGCTGTTGCTGCTGTGAAATGCGATGCTGAGTAGGAATATCATTATGATTGGTATAAGGATAATTAGGGTTTTCTCGCCGCGTGATAAGTCCTTCCAACTTCTGTGTTGTTTCGGTTTGGCAGGCTGCTGCTCCATTGAAGAAACCTCACTTAATGGTTTCATTCTAGCATGGTGTGTGAAAGTGGCGTGAGGTAGCTTGCGCTTGGCTCTGTCGCCCAATGTCCATTTTACGACGTGATGTAACAGGGGTACGGAGCGGCTGATATTGAATGAGGGGCGTGTCAAGGGCGGCACGTTACGACAGCTACCCCTGTTAAGTAGTATATTATGCCAGGATGATTGTTTTATGTTGCCGAATGCTTAATTGCACAAAGCTCAACGAACGATAATGCTACAATCAAGCCAGATACATGGGCTAGTAGCAAAACACTATGAATAATCCCGACAAGGTCTACGAAGACGTCGCAAATCATATATTACGATTTGAGAAGCTGATTGAAGAAGATAGGCCGTCGAATGCTACTATCAAACGTTACCAGGTTCTACTGGATGGCATTTCCTCACATTATCACTACGACAATTCTATAGGATATTTGTACGCTGCCTTTTACGAGTTGCAGGCGTTAATACTTCTCGCAAAAGGCGATAATGCTACAGCGCTAAAATTTATGAATGAAGCTGCCGATGTAAAGCAGCCCAATCAGCGGTTCATTTCTGCTACGGGACAATCGTGGGGTAGCCGCAGGCAACAGCGACCAACGGTACAAGCAACTGAAGATAGGTATAGAAGTGCCATTGGTAAGAAGCGCTTTTCAAAACGAACCAAGGTTATATTTTGGAGCATAGTTGGGGCAATTGTTTTACTCACGATTGTGTCAGGTCCGATTTCTGACCACTTCACGATACAAGGCGCAAGCCCGGCTATGCTAAAACTCGCCCACGACGCTGGGATGACAAGACAAGGTGAATTAATATTTCTCCGTACAAATCCGCAACTGGTGAACGATACACAGTTAGCCCAGGCGTGCCCTGATGCTCAATCTAACAATAATGGATTCATTGAGCAAGGTTGTTTCGTGCCCAACCAATCAGATCAAACTACTGGCCGTATATACATAAGGCAAACGTCATCCGACCTTTATAACGTAGAGGTTACAACTGCCGCTTACGAAATGTTGCATCCCGCGTATATAGGCATAACTGAGCAATCGGATGGATCTGCATTGAATAAGAGTATTGAAAGCAACCTTGCGACCTTGACCAACGACGACCTACAGGCGCAAATAGCTAATTTCGCGAAAACTGAACCAGGAGCAAAAGATTTAGAACTTTTCTCGATTTTAGGCACTGAGTATGGCGGTATATCGTCAGACTTGGCCGCCTATTATGCACCGTATATTACTGACCTTAATATTGATGTATCGTTGAACAATCAGGTTATGCAGTTATTTCAAAACGACGAAAATCAACTAAAACAGCTTCAGGATACTATTAATAAAACAGATGTCGATGCAAATACTGCGTATAGTACTAGCGTCAGTTGGGCTAACGAGGGGGACCAGTATGAAGATGATTACTACTACAATATCTATAAGCAAGATATCGCATTAGAAAACTCTTACGTTGACCAGTATAACCAGCTACTAGGCCAATACAATGTGCTTGTAGATGAATATAATGGTCAGCAATTTAACTCTGATAATCAGGTTCAGACCAAATAGTAAGGCTACTGGCCTGCTTTTCTAGCTGCCGATAGAAATTTGGAATAGTTAAATATATTTGAGAGTAGGTAAACTGGTGTCACTATAAAACTAATCGTACCCCACCAACCAAAAAACAGATTGTGAAGCTCAACCTTCTTGAAAATCTTATTGGCGCACTGCCGACACATATTACCTTTGTAACTGCGAGAATAGCGCATGAGCAGCATGCCCGTGTTTTGGTTAAACTCCAGATCATAATTACACGCTGGTTGGCCGCATATTACGCATTGATGGATATTCAGGTGGCGGTCAGGTCGAGCAGCAATTTCCATATGACGCAATTGTATGCCACATTACCTACAGTGTGAAGCGCATCAGTGATAATTAACAACCATCTTGGAACGAGTTGAGAAGCGCGTTTGCCTAGTCGTTTGAAGAGTTTTGACCCATGGGATTACCCATTTTTGATAACGATCTCACCCTGTCTATATCTAAAATTGACACTAAAGTGATCAAAAAAACAGCGCTGTCCAAGAATACCTACATTTTGTTCATTAACCTCGTAGGAAAAAACAGCGTCAACGTTGATTGTAGGTAGTGAAGAGACCGTAATCCCCACTCTGTGTATGTATCCATTTAGCGGCCTCCCTCCGACACCCGAAAAGGAGTAGGGCCTACCCTTGTTAACTTCTATACCAATTAATTCACCGAAGTCGCCGCTAAAAATACAGAAGTCGGCCCCAGAATCAATAAGCACCATGTGCTTTTCAGATATTTCGGTCCCATCCTTGTTAAACCTAGATACCTCAACTGGGATAATAGGCCTGAGGACATCACCAAGAAAAGGGTCTACGCCGACTTTCTTATACTTTAGTATAGCCGTAGCTAGCCGGGGCATATTGAGAACCTATGTATGGAGTAATGTTAGTTGGTATCTTCAGCAAGATCGGTTTATCAAAACCCTTCTCATTGGCCTTCGATTTTACAGCCTTTGGATCTGTCCCAGAGGCTATAACTGTCTCTTCATCACCTTCAAGAGCCACCCACTTGCCCTTGTAAGTCTTAAATAATGATGTCCAATCTATTGCCATACTCATACTATACAACTCCTAGCTCTGCTAGCATAACGTTAACGCTAGGATATAGTCGTGACTATTCTTACTTGTTGTCAGGGTATAGTCACCATTTATATATAGAGTGCTGTGTAGTGTGCCTTAATGGGTGCGGCTGATTTACTGTGCGGGGGTTAATGCCCTAATATCAGCGCCAACAACGTGGAGCTTCGCATCTGCATGCTCTAATTCTGTGCCTGCCTTCACTATAAGGCTGGTGTCATAATTAGTTGTGCCATCTATACAGTCTTGTGCTGCGGTGGCCATGTATGTGGCACCTACGGGCCCGTCCTATAACAGAGGTATTATATGTGATTGAGCACAGTCGTTTTCATATCGCATTTATTCTACCTGTTAGAGGACGGACCTTGTTAGCTATTGTTAGCTCAAGCAGACGATAAAGCGATCTAAGCTGTCGGCGGAAGGTCAACCGGCACACTATAGCCAGGCGCGCTGGTGGGCATTCCCTCGACGATAGACACCATTACAATAGAAAGTCCCGCTTGGTCTGCTCTGGCTTGTACTCGATGCGGCTGCCCACGATCTAATGCGACCATCATGCCTGGGTACGTCTCATGGTGCTCTTCTTGCCCTTCTGCATTAATCAGCCGCAGATCGAACGTACCCGCTAAAAACAGCAACGTATTACGTGTAGGGTGCGCATGGAGTGCTTCGCCCTCACCAGGCTGATAGCCTGAAATTATGGTGACATGATCCGGGTTATCTATGAGCACGCGCGTCCGCCCTTCGTGTGTAGGGTCATTGGCTGAGGCTTGGATGTCTTCAATAATTTCTGGAAGATGAAAGACTGATCGCGAAGCAGCTTGACGCTCTTGCTCAGTGCTGGGGCTACTGGGATAGTAATTCTTTGAGTGAACATGGTCAGGCACGGGCAGTTCCTTTTACAACTGAACCATTTAAGGTAGAGGTAAGGTAAATGTCAATCGGAAAGTTCAGAGACCACTGATTGTTGTATAGCAACCTCTTATGAGCCGTGTTGGCGGCAGAGTTGAATTAGTGTTGTGTCAAGGGCTGTGCTTCTATAAAAAGATTGGGGCTAGCCTTGACATAGCTCCCTGCCACTTCCGCTAGGCCATTGCGCCGGAGCAGGCTTAAATAGGTGCCGAAGGTGCCGCTGTTGTATGACATCTCCGTGCGTACGCCCAGTTCGGCTTTGTCAATTTGTCCAGGGTATGCATCAACAAGCACATCGAACATCCGCCGTGCACCGCCGGTTAAATTGTTACGCCACATAGTCAACACCTCATCCTGGCTCTGCGGACGAGGCTTGTCGGTGCCGATATAGGTTAGGCCCTCCTCGGTAATGCTGATATCTGCGCCAACCTCTATGAATCCCTGCGACCGGAGCAGCGACAAATATGTTCCATAGGTGCCACTCTTAGGCGACAGGTTTGCGAGGAGTGCGAGCTGCGACTTGGTAAAAGTCATCGGGTAGCGCGAAGCCAGTACTTGTAGCATACGCAAGGCACCGCCGACGATGGGCTTTTTATCGGTCGGAATGTCCTTAACGGTCGGCTTAACAGACGGTACACCGTCTGGGCTCAGCTCTTTAGCTGCAATTGACTGGATGAGGCGTAGTGCTTCGAGATGACTAGTATTCGTCTTCTCGATAGTCACGACCTTTGGCGCGGCCGCTGGCTGCGGCTGCTTTTCAAGCTGGGTGATACGCCGTTTTAAGTTGGCGTTCTCAGTCTTTAAGGCCTCCACGTCCTGCGCTTCCTGGTGGGCTTGTTGCGGTAAATCTGCGAGCTGCGCGATGATCTGCCTGATCTTGGCCGTGGGTGGTGTGACCTGCGTGATAATGCGGGCTCCGGCTTTAGGGTGGCTGGTCGTAACCGGCCCAACCGTTACCTTAGTCACTGACTCAGAAATAGCCGGGCCGAAAGCGTAGAACTCGCCTGGGGCTAGGTTGCGTAGTGAAATGGCATCCTCTTTGGTGGTGAAGCCTAGTTCCTCGGCTGCTCGCTTACGGTCAATGTCCAACCCCGTTCGGCCGATCAGCTTATTGTTCATCTCGGCTACGGCGTCTTTATGGAGCTTCGACAGGCGCTGCGTCGCTAATACGGCACAGTAGCCGCGCTTCCGGCCGCGCGTGGCAAGGTCAATGACCGCTTCCATAGCTTCCGACTGTCCGGTTTGTGGCGCGAAAACGTGGGCTTCATCGACAATCACTAAGCAGGGGTGCCATAAACTCTTCGGGGCATTTATCATAGCACTTAGAAAGAGACGTACAAAACGCTTGCGCTCCTGGTGCGACAGTTCGTACAGGTCAATGATCGCTGAAACATTTAGCTCTAATAACCGTCTTGCAAGTAAGGCTGCACTATGAGGCTCGGCCGCTGTATCGCCTTCCATGGCAGCAAGAATGTAGTCGTACTTTTCGCGTAGGGTTGAAAACTCGCCTTCCAGGTCAATGATGATCTGCTGGACTTTGCCGTGCGATTGTTCCAGCAGTCTCCGCAAGAGCCATGATTTACCGCCGCCGCTGTTAGCCTGCACGAGCAGACGGGTATCTATCAGCGTCGATAGGTCAATACCAACGGTGTCATTAATGAGTACCTTACTCACCTTTCCCTCCTTACGCCCACCTTAGCCGTTTTGTCCTCCACATACCGATACAGCGTAGCTCTCCCTATATGGAGCGTGTCGCATATCTCCTGCACCGGCATGTGCCCGTCCTCGTAGAGTTTTCGAGCAAGCGCAATTTTCTTGGGGTCGCGTGATTGAAGCTTCGGCCTGCCGCCTAGCCTTCCTCGTGCTCTGGCAGCTTGTAGTCCAGCGATGGTGCGTTCTTTGATAACTTCCCGCTCAAACTCAGCCAATGAACCGAAAATATGGAAAATGAGCCGACCGCCTGATGTCGTGGTGTCCATGCTTTCCTGCAAGCTCCTAAAGCCGATACCTTTATCGCTGAGATCAGCAATTGTGGCGATAAGGTGCTTGAGTGTGCGGCCAAGCCGGTCTAAGCGCCAAACGACTAACGTATCTCCTGCCCTCAAGTGGTTCATGGCATCTTGCAGGCCTGGCCGTTCAGATTTCGCGCCGCTCGTCGTGTCGGTGAATAGTTTTTCGCAACCGGCTTGCTTGAGTGCGTCGGTTTGAAGATCAAGCGTCTGGTCTTGGGTGGAAACGCGGGCATAGCCTATGAGCATAGTGCGAGCCCCTACCCTAAAGTCCGATTAAGCAGTGCCGCTAATTCGTTCGCGAATTGTTGGGTAAGTTCGCGTGATAGCTTGCGATAGTGCCACAGGTCTATATCACCCTTCCAGAATTGTCCCGAGAGGAGTTGTACACGCCGCGTATGCTCCGCGCATACGTTGGCAAAGTCCATGCCCTGTAGTGTTGGTAGGAGGTTATTCATGGTTTGCTAAAACAGTGCCAGTTGGCCGGTGCGCTCTTGCTGCTTCCGTAAAAAATGGGTGCCCAGTGCCACCTTGTAGAGGACGCGCGTTAAATGGTACGCCTTGTCAATTTCCTGCTCTTTTGGCACCCTGCCGTACTCGCGGTAGAGCGCCATTGCTACTTTGGCCTTTAGAACCTTATGCTGCTGCTCCGCTCTTGTTGCCATAGTGTGAGAGTATCAAAACTCAAGCATTATGGCAAGGATTGAGACGTTGTTTTTGATACGACTTTTGGAACAATTTGCTACGCTGTGAGCCATGATTTACTAGCGTGCCTGCAAAAAGTTTCATAAACGGTCGTTTTTGGGATTACTTAATAACTATTAGATACTCTTACGGATTTGCCGCTCTAGTCCGGCGGTAGACACGGGTGGCGTAGAGATCCATGAGGGCAGTCTGGAACTCGGGATCGTCGAGGATGCGCTTGAATATGGCCTCGTTTTCGTCCATCCGCCCCACGACGGTACGGAGGAACGTGCGATCGAAGACCAATCGGAAGTTGTCTAGGGTGTTATTGCGAGCTTGAGCGGCGATTTCAGGGTTAGCCACCCAGGTCTCCTCAAACTGGTCGAAGAGCAATTGGTCCCGCTGGTCCAAGTTGAGTCCGAAGCGCTCGTTGAGATCGTGGACGA